>Ga0209986_10004759_pt1 | contig 11428 bp, 7 predicted proteins | sample BlataG_FD_183168 | JGI IMG/M metagenome (GOLD analysis project Ga0209986, IMG submission 183168) | Deep subsurface microbial communities from Black Sea to uncover new lineages of life (NeLLi) - Black_00105 metaG (SPAdes) (version 2) | ecosystem: Environmental > Aquatic > Marine > Oceanic >...
CGGGAGTTGAAAGGACTGCAAACATAACTTTTTCTGCCTCGGGAGTATCTGATGTAGTTGTGACTGTTACACAAGCTGATGGCACGTCTGCAGCAGGTTTCCAACAAGACAGCGGATCAGACAAAATTGTGTCTATGGAAGCGGAAAATTACCACTATAACATTGATGGTTCCGGCGCCTATTCTACCCATAGCTGGATAACAACTGACTCCCCAACTGGTTATTCGGGAAACAGTGCGATGGTAACTTCTCCTAATAATGGAACTAATGCATCCAATGTTAGCGAAGCAGAGGATGATGCTCCGACTCTGGAATTTGATGTGAATTTTGTAACAACAGGTACGCACTATATCTGGCTACACATCAATAGCAATAATAGTGGCGGTGATAATTCAATACATGCAGGACTGGATGGTTCAATATCTGCTGTAAGATTGGAATGTGGAATAAACTCCAATTGGCTATGGAAAAGTTACAAATCCGGTGGTGATCGTCCAACAATAAATGTTACATCTACCGGCGTGCACACTTTTGGCTTATTCATGCGAGAAGATGGTCTCAAGGTTGATAAAATTGTACTTACAACAAATGTTGATTACACTCCGACAGGAACCGGCCCTGCCGAAAGTCAGGATAATGGCGCATCTCAGAAAAGTGCAAAACTTCTTACATCCCTTGAAATTCCTGCCAGTAAAAATGAATTAGATTTGAGTGTTTATCCAAATCCGAGTTATAGTAATGTACACCTGGCCTTTGGAAGCAACAAGGTAGAAGATGTTCAGATAAGTATTTCAAATATTATGGGGCAACAACTCATATCAAAAAACTTCAAATCTGTTCAACTGGAAAACGGTATTGATTTATCATTAGAAAACCTTGAAAATGGGATTTACCTATTACAGTGTAAAATAGCAGGGCAGGCACAATCCGTAAAATTTATTAAAAAATAAAGTTAGTTAGTAGTAATGACCGGCCGGCCTCCGTGCCGGCGGTCATTTTAAAACGAAGAAGATATAGATACGAATGTCCGGGTTTACGGTTTAATTTTCGCTTGTCCTTTGGCGAAGGATAACCTGAACTGCCCTTTTCGCGAAATACGCTGGCTACCTGCCGCGAAACGTTTTGAAATAGTAAATGGTTTGAGCAGGGATGAATTATTAAAGCTGGAGATGCACCATGTACTATGTTTTCGAACAAAAGGCGACGAAATACTTAACCCGAAGGTTATTCAATAATTGCGCCATGAAAAGCCTGATAAATTAATGAAATCCCTGCCAGGATAAACCTAAAATAACCGATAACGGGATAAAAAAATTCTTGTAGCTATTTACGATATTATAATAAATAATTGGAAGTAGATTTAAGATGTGTAATCCGGAAAACAAATTATCAGGCATTGGCCACGAAATGGGTTGTGCATGTTGTAATGGACACAATGATCATGTGTCAAATGAAATTTCAAGGAGGGAGTTCATGCAGGTTACAGGGACTTCAGTTTTGGGAACAGTTGCTCTTTCTGGGTTATCCTGGTCAGCACTTGCTTCCATCCAGGCAGGAAAAAAGAGTAGTATCGGACGAAATCCACTTATTGTAAAACCAATTTTTACATATGAAATACCAACACGGCGCGACCAGACAAGCTGGAGGGCATGGGGAGGGATACAGACCGAAAACGATGCCGGAAAGGAACTCATGCACATACAGTGCGAACTTAAAACCTTGCAATCTAAAGCAGACTTCCCTGTTGAATTTCTGCCGGTAGCCCGTGCCCGCGAAACATCCGATTTGAGCAGTATCACGGATCTCCAATCTGCAGATCTCTTCCTGATTTACGCGGCAGGTGGTGGTATGGATATTTTTGACTTATTAAATAAAACGGGGAAAAATAGTTGATAATCCTTTCCTGGATATCTGCCGTTCCCAGATTGATATAAGTTTTGAATGCGACAGTAAATTGGTGGCTGAACAAATGCCTGGTTTCCACTGGATAACAGTTTACGGTGATTATTTGAAAGAGAGTGGTTATGCACTTAAAAAAATAGGCATAAATCTTGAAAACCTGGTTTGATGAGCTTTTTTAAAGAAGTCAATTAAAAAATTTAAAAAGTGATGTGTGATATTTAAGGGTATATATGAAAATAATTGACAAACTCATATCAGCTATAATTTTATTGTTTGTTTTACTATCTGTGCTTACATCTTGCAGCACTAAAAAAGAAGCACTCCCAAATATTGTTTTTATAATGGCCGATGATCTTGGCTACGGGGATGTCTCCCGCTATAACCCGGAATCGAAAATACAAACTCCAAATATTGACATACTATATTCGGAGGGGGTGCATTTCACAGATGCACACTCTCCATCGGCAGTATGCACACCAACGAGATACGGCTTATTAACCGGTCGTTATGGCTGGCGTACACGATTAAAACGAAATGTATTAAATGGTTTTTCAAGGCCCCTGATCGAAAAAGACAGGATAACGGTAGCCCATGTGTTAAAAAACACGGGATATACAACTGCCTGCATAGGCAAATGGCATTTGGGTGTTGGCTGGCAAACAAAAACCAACAGGGTTTACGAAAACGAGGTGCCGGCTAACGAAGTTGACTTCTCAAAAACATTAACAGACAGCCCCAATGACCATGGCTTTGATTATTCATTTATTACATCGGCTTGTTCGACAGTTGACCCACCTTATGTGTTTATTGAAAATGGTAAATGCACTGCTTTACCAACTGAAAAAATGGAAAACAATGCGCCTGTTGTAACCTTTGGTTCAAGACCGGGACCAATGGTGCCAAACTGGTCAAACGAAAATGTTGACCCGACTTTTGTGCAAAAGTCAGAAGCATTTATTGACCGTACTTTAAAGTCAGACAAAAAGAAATCCATCCTGATGTAGGACAATTATATAATTTGAAAGATGATCCTTATGAGCAAAATGATCTATGGGAAAAACGACCGGACAAGGTTAAAGAACTGAAGGGAATACTTGAAGAATATCAGAAATAGCCTCATGTAACTAAGTATGTGACAAATCAAAAACTTTTATTATGAAACGGGCATGTTTTTACAAATACACAAACTTGCATGAAAATAAGTACATGCAAGCTCTCCCGCAAAAACGGGACAGGCTATCAGACCATATAAGAACATATTATTTACGTGTAAAATCAATCAGTTTTTTACTTATAGCTATTTGCCTGATTGCTTATCAGGCAACAGCACAATTCACTGTTGTTTCACCTGACAGCAGGGTCGAAGCTAAAGTAAATATTGGTAAGTCGATATCCTATACTGTTTTTTTCAATGGGAAAACCGTTTTATTCGATTCCCCTATTGGTTTCAAGTTTAAAAATGCCCCTCCCCTTGGGACAGATATGAAACTTAATGAATCCCTCCATTCTGAGATTAAGGATACATGGACACCGGTATTAAAACGAAAAAGTGAAGTTTTAAATCACTGCAACCAATTGGAATTGAAGCTGGTAGAATCCCGGTTTCCAAAACGAAAGATTAACTTAACTTTTAGGGCATACAATGATGGTATTGCATTCAGGACCGAATTTGTGGGAAGACAAAAGGCGCATCAATTTACGATTGTGGATGAAACATCCGGTTTTTATTTTCCGGATGATTTCACTTGTTGGGCTGCCAATCACAAGGGCTATGGAAGCCATCAGGAAAATGAATATTTTGAGCGTAAACTTTCCGAACTTGAAAAAAAATGGGTGATTGGCCTACCTATGACTATAAAGGTTGATGATGAATGTTATATCGCCATTACGGAAGCAAATCTGACCAATTTTGCAGGAATGTATTTAAAGCCTGTTGTTGAGAAAAACAAAATTGGTGTAGAAACTCAGCTGGCACCAATGCCCGGGGAAAAGGAAGATGGTGATAAAGTAATCCTGGAATTACCCCATAAAACACCCTGGAGAGTGGTGATGATTGGAGAAGCTCCCGGCCGGCTTGTTGAATCTGAAATTATTACTAACCTGAATGAACCATGTGCCATTAAAGATCCTTCGTGGATAAAACCCGGAATTTCGGCATGGGATCATTGGTGGAGCGGTGGGGTAAAAATGGATACAAAAACCATCAAAAAATACATCGATCTGGCTTCTGAAATGGGTTGGCCTTACCAGTTGATTGATTGGCAATGGTATGGCCGGTATAATTTGCCCAATGCAGATATTACCACGGTTACCGATGCTGTTGATATGCATGAAGTATTGGAATATGCCAGAAAAAAAGATGTCAAATGTTGGTTGTGGTTGTATTGGACCGATGTTGATCGCTCTGATTTTGAAAAAGCCTGTGCCTTGTATGAAAAATGGGGAATTGCCGGTGTTAAAATCGATTTTATGGCGCGTGATGACCAGGAGATGGTAAACTGGTATCATAAGATTGTGAAAATTGCTGCACAGCATCATCTGATGGTTGATTTTCACGGTGCTTATAAACCAACCGGATTCCGGCGTACCTATCCAAACCTTGTGACCAGAGAAGGAGTTCTGGGGAATGAATACAACAAATGGTCACTGAGAGTTACCCCCGAGCATTGTGTGACCCTGCCTTTTACCCGGATGCTGGCCGGACCGATGGACTTTACACCGGGAGGATTTATCAACCGCAGTGGTGAAACATTCGCAAATGAATTACCAAGCAATGTATTGGGAACACGATGCTTCCAGTTGGCCCAGTTTGTTATTTACGACAGCCCCTATCAGGTGGCTTGCGATCACCCCGACCAATACAAAGGGCAAAAAGGTATTGAATTTCTAAAGAAAGTGCAGACCGTATGGGACGATACTAAAGTGCTCAATGGGCAGATTTGCCAATTCATTACCATGGCAAGAAGATCGGCTGATGATTGGTTTATCGGGTCAATGACAAACAGTTATGCACGTGAACTGGAAATCTCTTTGGATTTCCTTGAACCCGGGAAATATAAAATGGTTTCCTTCGCCGATGCCCCTGATTCCGGGATTGATGCCACAAAACTTGTAAAATCGGAAACAATTGTGGAAAAAGGAGAACCTGTAAAAATAAAAATGGCTGCCGGGGGTGGTTTTGCAGCATTTCTGAAACCCATTAAGTAGTTGATAATTACAGTAAAACAGAAGAAATCTTGACAGCTATAAAATCAAAAATATTAAGAAGGCTGAAAAATGTAGTATTGCAAGGTTTTGTATTCGGCCTGATAACTGGTATCAATTCTTGTGTAATAATTGGCACAAATCTTGAACAAGTTGAGCAATGGCAGGTATTTGAGCTGAGTGTAAAAGGTCCTGAGGTAAGGAATCCTTATGCCGATGTGAATTTATCAGCCACTTTTTACAGGGGCATAGAAAAGTTCAACATTAAAGGTTTTTACGGTGGGGATGATATTTATAAAATCCGGTTTATGCCCAAAGAAAAAGGGATTTGGAAGTATATTACAACTAGTAATATTTGCGAATTGGATAAAAAATCAGGGAAATTTAAGTGTACCTCTCCATCAAATGTAAACCATGGCCCTGTAAAACTATTAACTCAATTTCATTTTAGCTATGAAGATGGATCATCTTATTATCCGGTAGGTACAACCTTGTATTGTTGGGAACTGGAAAATTATGAAGAAACTTTACAATCATTAAAAGGAACAGGAATTAATAAAGTCCGATATATGCCCTTCCCACACCGTGGAAACAAACTGCCTATTAAACCTTTTGAAGGTAAAGAGCACGAATGGAATTTTTATAAGCCAAATCCGGCATTCTGGCAAATGATTGATCAAAGTGTCATCGATCTGGGGAAACTGGGTATTCAGGCTGATTTCATCTTGTTTCATCCATACGATAGAAAACAGTATGGTCTGGACAAGATGAATGATGATGAAAGAAAATTCTATCTTGAATATGTTGTTGCCCGTCTGTCTGCCTACCAAAATGTTTGGTGGTCAATGGCTAATGAATTTGACCTGATAGATGAATCTACAGAATACTGGAATAAATTAGGTCAGATTGTTTCCAAAGCCGATCCGTACGGGCACATGCATTCTATACATGGCTTACCTGGCACTAAATATGACTGGCATCAACCATGGGCGACTCATGTTAGTTATCAGATTAGTAAAGATGCCACAGAGTTGAAAGACCTCCATAAACTGAGAACTGCTTATGGCAAACCGGTGTTGCTGGATGAATATGGTTATGAAGGAAACGCGGGTGCATATTGGGGTAAACTAAGTGGAGAAAAAGAATTACGCCGCCATTGGACATCCATTATTCAGGGATGCTATGCCACCCATGGTGAATCCTGGGGGCCGGAGAATTATTTCTGGAAAGGAGGGACACCTATGGGTGAAAGTTTTAAAAGGATTTCATGGATGGGTAAAGAGATTTTTGAAAATTCTCAAAAGCCTGTTCCCAGCGGGTTTACAAACATTGATTCTGTTTCAGCTGGTTCTGCCGATGACTATTTTATCTATTATTTTGGGGACAAAAAAATAAGTAGCGCCCAATTTAACCTTCCTTTAGGGAAAAAATTCCAGGTGGATGTGATTGATACATGGAATATGACTGTAACTGAAGCAGGAAAATTTCAAGGGAGTTTTGAAATACAATTACTTAATAAACCGTTTATCGCGGTTCGAATGACTGAAGTTAATAATAATAAAAGATGAAAAAAATGATGAAAGTATTTTTGATAGTTACTGTATTGACCGGTGCTGTTAATTTTTGTTATGCACAAAAAAAAATAGAAAAACCAAGGGTAATCGCTATGACAGATGGTGAGATTGATGACCGTAGCTCTATGGTCAGGTTTCTGCTTTATACCTGCGATATAGAGCTGCTGGCAATCATCGAAACCAATTCAATCTATCAACGAAGCGGTCATAGCAAGGAACCATGGTTCGAAGATCAGCTAAATGCATACGAACATATTTATCCTAATTTAATTGTCCACAATTCTGACTATCCAAAAGCAGATCAGCTAAGAAGTATAAGCTTTATAGGTGATGAAAATGAAGATCATTTAAGAGATATCAAACGAAGGTCAAAAGATCCGGGTGATGAAGTTCTGTATCGACCCGATAATTGGTCGGATACCCCGGGATCAGATAAAATTGTTAAAATATTATTGGAGGAAGATCCCAGACCCGTACATATCCAGGCATGGGGTGGTAGCAATACTGCCGCACGTGCATTTTATAAATTAAAAACTGAATATCCTGCTGAATATGACAGGGCTGTGTCAAAAGTTGTTATGTACAATATTTGGTATCAGGATGGTGCCGGGAATTACATCGAAACGTATCATCCAAAAATAACGATGATCTACTGTGGCTCTTTTGCCGGCACATGGAACTACAAAAGTCAAACAAAAACATATGATTTCATTGAAAATGAAGTGAAGAATAATCACGGCTCTTTAGGAGGGCTCTACCCACAAGATTATGTGAGTGAAGGCGATTCTCCGGCTTTTTTATATTCAATCGCAAATGGTTTAAGAAATAATGAAAATCCAACATATGGTGGTTGGGGAGGACGATTTACAAAGGTAAAAGGACTTGTAAATGTTTATAAAGATGCTTTAGATGATGGGGATAACCGTAAATCACTTAGAAGGTGGATTGATGATGCGAACCGCGACTTTCAGGCACGAATGGATTGGTGTGTCAGCTCAAAATATGAAGAAGCAAATCACCAGCCAGTTGCATACGTAAAAGGCAAAAAAGACATTACGGTAAAAAGTGGTAAAAAAGTAAAACTGGATGCTAGTAAATCCATTGATCCTGATGGGGATGATATTGTCTTTAGCTGGTGGCAATATAAAGATGCCGGAAGTTATGAAGGATTAGTGAAATTTAATAAGCCGGAAAATGCAAGGTCAGGTTTTGTAGCGCCTAATGTTAGTGAACCGGAAACTTTACACATCATTCTTAAAGTGACTGATAATGGGAGTCCGGCTCTTTGCGCATATCAAAGATTGATAGTTAATATAGTTCCATAGATATTTATAAAGATGTATAGAATATCGATAGTTTTTCTATTGTTGGTTTTATTAACCGTGTCGGGGATTAATGCCCAATCCGGGGAAGCAAAACGACCCAATATCCTGTTTTGTATATCGGACGATCAGAGCTGGGTACATACCTCTTTTGCCGGAGAAAAGGCAGTAATGACACCTGCATTTGATCAGGTAGCCAGTGAAGGAATTTATTTCCGAAATGCTTTTTGTGCTGCTCCTTCATGTTCACCTTCGCGGGGAGCTATTATCACAGGCCAGGAAATATGGAGGTTGGGCGAAGCCGCTCAACTGTTCAGTGCAGTACCGAAAGAGCTGGAAAAAGTGAGCCTCCCCTTGCTACTTAATAAAAGTGGTTATTTTATTGGTTATACCCAGAAAGGATGGGCACCCAACGATTTTAAAGTTCATGGATGGGATCAATATCCGCTTGGCAAAGGATACAACAAACAAAAACTTCAGCCTCCTACAAAAGGAATCCTTACCAATAATTATGCCGCTAATTTTGCAGATTTTCTCAATGAATGCCCCGAAAACAAACCATTTTTCTTCTGGTTTGGAAGTTCTGAGCCGCATCGTGCCTTTGAAGCAAAATCCGGCGCCAAACATGGTGTTGATCCGGACAAAATTGAAGTACCGGGTTTTTTGCCTGATGTCCCCGAAGTCAGGAACGATATTGCAGACTATTTATATGAAATAAAATGGATTGACCAACATCTGGAGAAAATGATAGAAATACTTGAAGAAAGGAATCTGCTCGATAATACCATTATTATTGTTACAAGCGATAACGGTATGGCTTTCCCGTGTGCTAAAAATAACCTTTATGAATATGGAATCCATATGCCTCTGGCAATTCGCTGGACGGAAGGGATAAAAAATGGGGGGAGAATTATTGACGACTTAGTTAGCCTCACCGATATTGCACCGACTCTGCTAAATTGTGCCGGGATTGAGGTACCTGATGAAATGACCGGTAATAGCCTGCTAAAGATTTTCAATTCTTCATCTTCAGGACAGATTGATAAAAGCCGTAAATATGTATTTGCGGGCAAAGAGCGACATACTGTTTGTCGCGAGAACGATCTGCCTTATCCGCAAAGGTCGGTACGCGATCAACAATTCCTTTATATCCGAAATCTTGAACCTGACCGTTGGCCTGCCGGAGCACCTGATATTAAATCGGCACATGGATGGGTTTATGGCGACATAGATATGTCACCAAGCCATACATATCTGCTTGTCCATCATGATGAACAAGGCGTTAAAGAACTATTTGAGCTTGCCATGGCAAAACGCCCTTATGAAGAACTTTACGACATAATTAATGATCCATTCTGTCTTAGAAACCTCATTACAAACAAGGATTATGCAAAGAATAAAAAACGTCTGGCAAAAGCTCTTGATAAATACCTCATCAAAACTGCCGATCCGCGGGCTTTGACTGGAAAATCGGCCTGGGATGATTTCCCTTACTATCATCAAAATCCCAAAGGTATAGTACCTTATCATAATTTGATGAATAAATGAAATAGTATCAGAAATTAAAATTTTGAGATAATGAAACGAAATAAACTATTACTAATTCTTTCTTTACTAATTGCTTTTACAGGAAATATCTTTGCCCAATTCGGACCAATCGGATATGATTTTAAAGATCCGTATGTGGAGTTTAATAATCTCCTGTTTTCAGTTCGATTATCAACCGAAAGCAATATTTATTGTCCTGATAAAGAAACCCTGATCATAAAAAAATCATCTCCCGATGAATTAATACTAAGCTGTAATGTTTTATCAGCTGGAGGAGGGCAATTACACAACCCGGGCAAAATAGAATTAAAAATAACCAAACTCGGTACATCTCGTTTTTCTGTCTCGGCTAAAGCCAGTCATCCGACCGAAATTTGCAAAACCATCCTGGTTCTTATAAAAGGGATAGAGGTAAAATCATTTGTTTCTGAATATCCTCAGGCCAAAGGGATCAACGAATTCAAAAATAAAAAGAACATAATGGTAAGTTATCCTTCCCGGGCCGCTACCATGCCTCTTGTTTTTATAACAACGCCCAACGAAGAGTGGTTTGTTATTTCAAAAGACAAACAGTTACGGCGGAAGGGATTCGCTTGTTCCTATGACCATTTAAGCAAAGAACCGGTTATTCTTTTAAGTCATGATGAAGATACCCGTAAACTATCAAATTCAATTGAGTCTCCTGAATGGATTATCGGTTCCGGTCAAACACGTCTCAGCATTGTAGAGGAAAGATGTAAAGATTTGGAGCAGAACTTCAATTTAGTCACTTACAAGAAAAAAGGTGATACTAAATGGATTGATGAATTGAAACTGGTTACTTTTTTCCATGGAATTCATTGGACCGGCCACATGTTTAATACCTACGAGCAAATGGGTGATCAGCTTGAATGGATTTGTAAAACAATGGATGGTGAAAATGTTTTGGCATTTTTACCCGCCTGGGATGGCAGATATTATTGTACATATCCCGAACATCACGCCGATGAAAGAATGGGTGGTGCCGATGGTTTGAAACGATTTGTTGACAGAGCGCATAAACTTGGTGTTAAAGTGGTATTAATGTTAGGTGGGCCAAATTTGGCAAATTTCAAATTTTTAAAGGAACACGATATGATGGATGCTGCCTTGAAGGGACCCGACGGATATCCGCAAATACAAAATTGGCTTGATTGGAACATTGATTTGTCTATTGAAACAATGGGTTTGATCATGAATTTTGGTCATCCCAAGTACAGGCAATACATGATCGAAAAAACGGCTGAACTTTTCGATACCTTTAATGTTGACGGAGTTTTTCTTGACGGCACTTTGCGCTGGGACAATAGTCCTGATTATTCTCCCTATGAAGGCCTGATCCGATATACCAAAGAAATCAGGGAAAGATACCCGACAAAAATGCTTATGGGCGAAGACGGGTATGATGTAATTTATGGTTTGTTTGATATGTTTCACACCTCCGGAGGACCCTTAGGACTGGAAAACTATATGTTGAGATATACTCGTCAGTTCTACTACCTTTCTTATCCCGCCGAAAATGGAAGTGCAGGTATCCACGAAATTGGATGGTCTCTTAATTCACCTACCATTAATAGTGCTAAGCCAGAGTACACTATACCTTCCATTTCTTTGTTCGACGGAATAATTGAAATTTATGGCAATACAATAAGGAAAAAGTTAAAAGATTATAAAAAATGGAAGCTTAAAGAATGTCCGATAATGGACTAATAAGAAATATTAAAAGTTGGTAAAATATTAATGAGTCCAGTTTAAAAAGCGGTCAGACGACTTTGTCAAATAAAATATAAAAATTAAACATCATATAATCAATTCATTAAAAAAGTCGTCAGACCGCTACATCTGGTAATCAAACCTTTT
>Ga0209986_10004761_pt1 | contig 11427 bp, 1 predicted proteins | sample BlataG_FD_183168 | JGI IMG/M metagenome (GOLD analysis project Ga0209986, IMG submission 183168) | Deep subsurface microbial communities from Black Sea to uncover new lineages of life (NeLLi) - Black_00105 metaG (SPAdes) (version 2) | ecosystem: Environmental > Aquatic > Marine > Oceanic >...
ACGCTTATATACATCGGTAAAATCAGTAAGACCGTCTTTCCCTGCTTTATAAAAAGCTGTATCACCGCCAAAAGTAACAAGCGTCTGAACGTTCATAAGCATAGTATTGTAGACGTATTGAGTAAGGTTTTCCCTTCTTACTTTTTCATCCAAAATACGTTCGTCTATGATACCAGTAGTATCATTACCTTCTTTATCAAATATCCCTTCTTCGATAAAAGAACGTAGCTCACTGTTCATTGTTTCTTGGATCTTTGTCATTACAGCTTCTTCAAACTGACTTTCTGTAGAAAGATCCATACCGTTAAGATCTCTGAATATCTGATACTTAAGACCGTTCTTAAGCATGTTGTATTCAATATCTTTAAGTTCTTCAGGTAATTTTGCTTTTTCTTTGTAAGGCTTGTTACGATCATTTTGATCTGCTAACCACTTGTTGTACTCTTTTTGTACAGGTTTTATTCTGCCTTGCAACCATTCAATACGTTCTCGTTCCTGTCTTGCAGAATCTACCAGTGCAGCTTTTGCTTCTTCGGCAGTATACTTCTTAAATCTTAAAAACGCAGATGAAGTAGAATCTGAAAATATAGGCATCATAAAATATGCATATGCAGTATCTGTTTTACCTCCAAATTGAAGATTGAAGAATGCATTTATTTTCAACGCTTCAAGCTGTTGTCTTGTAAGTTTGGTATAAGGAATAGCATTACCATCATTTGTCCTTAACGCATCAAATACGGCCATACGCATGTTTCCTGCAAGGTCTGGTATTTCAAGTATCCTGCTTAAGAAAGGAGAGTTTTTGTAAAAAGGATCCTGCATCCTTTCTTTAATGTAAGCATCTCTTTCTTCTTTGTTTGGATTTTGCAGTTCACGCATAAAGTTCTGCATGAATCGTGATTGTAAAAATGAATAAGCAAGTTCTCCTTCTCCAGTTCTGAATGATGATTGATATGTTTCAGGATACGCTATCATATAGACTTCCATCATATCATTGAAGTTATCGCTTGATTCCTTATTGCCATCATAAGGATTTTCTCCTTTTTTGATCCTGTTCATATAATATGTAAGACCAGAAGCAAATTGTAGGAATCTTTCTTTACCTCCTTTTACATTTTCTCCATTATCAGGGGTAGAGAACATATCGATCACCTCATTTCTTGTAACAGGTATGTTCAAAAATTTTAGAACATTATATATATCACTTGCTTGAGATCTTGATATATTACCATCTTTATTGAGTTTTTCTGTTTTTTTCTTTTTTTCTATTTCATCAACAACACGTGATAACACTTCGTACTTTTCATCAAACTTAGTAGTAGGTGCAATAATATTATTTGATACATCATAAAATGGAGAATCGAAGAAGTTCTGTTGCCAAGTAGCTTTAAGATCTTTTCTTGCATCCTGCTCATTACCTATGAATGTACGGGTTCGTTTACCATCATTTTGCAATACAAGGAATGGTGTAAACTTTCGTTGACCTATATTTTTCCAAAATTCTGTTGCTATTGTAGAATCTTCACTGTTCAATGCATCTCTAATGACTTTATATCCTGGATTATAATTGATAAGATCATCTAATTTTCTTTTCATATCCTCAAGATTCCTTGAATCTGAAAGTCTTGAACTTAACTTATTGAATACATGTGCAGGAGTTTCAAATACAGGAAAGCCTCCGAATTTTGCATTCTTTACAGGAACCATTGAAAAGAGAGCTTTTGATTTTTGAGAAAACTTTTCTTTAGCAGAAATGAATTTCTCTTTGACCATCCAATTTTCAATAACATCTTCTGTTTCTTCCAATAGGTCTTCTACTTCAGCGTTGTCTTTAGTGGTTTCTACACTACCTGTATCATAAGCCATTCTAATACCGTAGTATTGCAGTGAACGTGCTGCTTTAATATACAGACGTTTCATTTTAAGAGTACCACCTTCTTCTGTAGCAAAACTATCAAGTAGTCTTTGTAATGTCTTTCTATCACTTTCACTACGTCTACGATCATTAGCAGCAGTTTTTAGTATCTGATAGACATTTGTATACAGTGCCTGTATTGAAAATCGCGGATCGTTGTCACGCATTCCTTTTTTAATGATAGCTTTTATAATTTCAGTATCATTTGCATAAGGCATATTGAATACAGGAGAGTTCTTATACTTAGGTAATACATCATTGATAAGTATACCGTTCATCAATCGTTTTGCCACATCTGCTTCACGTGCATTGAGAAGACCATTGTTATCTATTTCTTTTGGTCTGAAACGAGTGACGCTGTTTCTGAATTTTACATTACCTATTTTACGGATAAGACCTTTGTTGTAAAGACCCCTACTTACACGATACATGTAATCATTCATAGATGCAGGACTTGCAAAACCTACACGTTCTGCGGCAATACGTACCATATGCCATAGGCGTTTAAAGAAATCAGCAACTTTTGCAGGAAGCGTATGTGCGCTTGCACCTTTTGATAACTGATATTCCATATATTCATCTGCCCAATATTCTTCAATGGCAACAGCTCCTTTTGCTTTTGTAGCACCTTCTTCAAGAATTTGTTTACGTTCAGCATCAGTAAGCATAAGGTTGAATACAACGTGAAAAGCTTCGTGATACAATGTACCTGTTTTAGCATTTGTTGCTATGAATACAGAAGCATTACGGAACATTCCCCACAACTCAGGACCTCCTTTACCTACAACTTCACGAAGGTCATCAAGAACTTCCAATGGTACATTCGGATAGTTCTTTTTGAACCATGCTACTTCTTTTTCTTGATCCCATAATTCATATGAACCATCAGGATCGGTAGCTTCTCTAGGTTTTCTTAGGCTTGGTAGATCATTACCATTTACATCGTCATCGTCATCTTTTTTTTCTTCTTGACCTTCTTCTGTAGGTTCTTGACCTAAAGTATCAAGTGATGATGTTTGACCTGTAAAATCAATAGCAGTATTCATAGACACATTTACAGTAGGTTCTTCTGCAGATACATCATTCTGTTCTGTCTGCTTTGCAACTTCCTGTATACGCTTTTCTACTTCTTTTGTACGATCTGCAAGAATCGCTTGTTCACGGATCGATAACCCTTCACCTTTAATGAACTTGTCAGCAATAGTATTTATACGAGCTTGATCTACTGTACCATCATTTACAAAAGCATCAAATTCTTTTTTAGAAATAACCTCCCCTTCTTCTGCTGCTTTTTGCTGCGCATCAAATTCCTGTGCTCTTTTAACAGCAGCTTCATAAGTAGGTAAGTAGTCTCCAATAATACCTTCACCTTCATATTCTACATCAAATAAACCATCAGTTTCAAGTATAGATGCTTTCTCTGGTAGTTGAAGCTCTGTTGTAGTTTCTTCAGTAGCTTGTTGTGTTGGTTGTGTTGGTGTAGGTACTTCTCCTGCTTGTTCAAGGATCTTATTTCTTTGAGGACCTGTTTTATAAACCTCTTTACCTACAGATGTTTTACTCAATGATATGATACGATCATCTGATAATATGGCATATTCAGTATTATTATATGTAACTCTTCTTAAAGTACCTTGAGTAGTCTCATATCTTACAAGAGCTTTGTTACGTACTGTTTCATTAGGAGTGCCACCTGTAGTCTTAAATGTCATCTCACCCGTCTGAGGGTTGTAAACAATGGTCATATCATTTACAGGTATCTCTACAGTCCCTTCAGTAGTAGGTGATTCAAATAATTCAGAAAAGTATTTATCAGTAGAAACAACTTTAGACTCATCTACTTGAGAGACTGAATCATCTATATTCTTTTTCCAAGAACTTAAATCTTTAATAGCATCACCTCTTTCAGTAGCTCTTTGTGTAAATATTTCTTCAGAAGTTGTAATAACCTTATCAAAGTCGTCAGCAAATTCACGAAGAAATATCATATCAGAAACTACAAGACGCTTGCCTGTATCAGCAGCTTCTTGTTTAGCTTCTGCCCAAGCTTCTCTCATTGCTTGATTAAACTCTCTTTGTCTTTTTTCTTTACCTCTTTTTCTCCACGCATTAAGATCTTTACTATTCTGCTTATCTTTAGGAAGACCTAATCTTTCAGCTACTCTCGGTTTAATATCAGTGTCAAAATCTATAATGTCATCACGTTGTTCACGAGCTGTAGTCTTACCTAAACCTGGATGCCCCCATATAATCCTATCAGATTCTGTAATAATAGGTTGAGTTTCAGTAGTTGTAGTAGCAGGTTGTGTTTGAGTTTTAGTAGCTTTAATATCAGGAACTGAATCGATATGCATAGTTATCATAGAGTTGATAAAAGGCATCTCAGGATCAATGTTTACTTCATACCATCCTTTTTTAGAAAGGTCGGCATTGTATGAACCTGTATTCATTTTATCAACATTGAATCGCATTACTTTATTTGAAGCAATATTTTTTGCTTCAGCACGATTAAGATAACCTGTAAGAAACACTTTTGCACCGTTCTTTTCCTGTCGGTATTCTTTTAGCTTTCCTTTACCTGCGTCATAATAAAGAGTAAAAGGAATAAAATCTACAGATTTTTGATTGAACTCTTTTATAGCAGCAAACTTCTGAGTATTTGTAAGACCAGGATCTTCGATTTTTTCGTAAAGATTATCTATCAATGATTGTACAGTAGCTTGTTCTTTTGGTAACTGAGAAAGTTTTTTAGGCTTCATTCTCACAGGTTTAAAATCACCATTAGGTGTTTGAATGAGAATGAACACATTACCTCTTTTATCTACAAGCTTAGAGTTATCATTATAATCTATATCAGTACCTTTAGGTAATTGAGATCTTGCATTGTCATCAATAAGTTTTACTGTATTATCTGCTGTAGTATCAGTAATAACAACAAGATAATTTTCATTTATAATATGAGGAGGTATGGATTTCTTACTGAAAGTAGAATTGAATTTTTCATTGACACGACCACCAGAACGTACAGTGTCTATGGATGATCTGAAAACTCCACCTGTCTGTCCTGAGTTTTTAAATTCATTGAATATACTTTGACGCAATTGTTTAATAGGATCAGAACCGAGTAAGCCTCTACTGTTCTTTATCATACCTACCTTAAGTTCTTTCTCAACACCGTTAACCTCTGTTACAAGACTGACCATGATAAGAAGATCATCAGCGTTACGAGCAGAGTCTTTATTGAAATCAACATCTGCAGGTACTGAAAATATCAATTGCTTCCCAAGCATATCTACGGAAGGATCATTCAACGCTCTGATCTCTTCATCTGTAAATATTTCAACATCAACACCGTTAACCTTTATAGTGCTTTGAGCGTGTTTTACAGGAATACCTTCTTTAGTAAATAGTACACGTTGACCTGAAATAAAATCGTCATAACCAAGTTTTCTTGCTTGTTCAATAGGCATTGTCCTATTGTTTTCAGCACCTATGAATTTTACAGTTCCGTTGTTAGAATCATATATGTATAACGCATATTGCTGTGCGAGAAGTTTTGACATTGTACGACCTTCCTCTGCAGGTTTTGCATCTTCGGAAGGGTTAGCAGGAGGTTCATTACTTTCAGCATCCTGCATTTCAGTATAATTATCCTCCTTATAATTTATTTCATCGTCTTCTTTTTGTTCCTGCTTTTTTTGAAGTTCAGATGTAAGGTCTTTGTATACCTTTCTCACATCAGCATTATTGCTATATAAATTGTAAAATTCTTCAGCAGTATTTACTTTATCAAGTGCGTTTATTACTTTTTCATTTCCTTTAGCAAGAGATTTCATTTTTTGAATTTCTCTATACAATAAAGGTGTAGAACGATAACGCTGTTTAAAATCTTCTTCAAATGTTTCAGAACCTTCTTGAGGTACTTCGCTTACCATTTCTGCAACATTGGCAATGGCTCTCAGTTTACTCATGAGTTCTTCATGCCCAGGAATATCTTTTTCATTGACAAGAGATCTTACAGCATCCATTGTCATACTTGGTTTGATACCACGTTTTGTAATATCAAGTTGACGCTGTTCATGTTCTTTTTGAAGTTCAGCCTTTCCTTCTACGGTATTTGCATTTTGAATCACACGTTGAGACTCTTGCTGACGAACATCAACATAAGCTTCCTGATCATTCATATTGGCAAGATCCACATCTCGTGATGTCATAGGAATTACAGCATCACCTGTACGATCTTCAATTCGCTGTTTTTCTTCAGCGATCTCTTTTTCTAATTGCTCAATTTTATTATCAAGATATGATACTACACCTTCAGAACCTTCTTTTTTTCCTACCTGCTCTTTGTATTGGTCTCTATATTTCTTATAACTGTTAAGCTTATATTCTTTATTCTTAACACTGAGTTTGTCAGTATCTATCTGATTTGATATTTCCTGTTCTATTTTTGTTTTTTCAGCAGCAATAACATCATTTGCTTGTGCAAGTTTATGTTTTTCGTATAAAGAACCGAGTTCTTGTATCTTTATTACATTATCTTTGGAAGCATCTTCTGTAAGTCTTGAATACTCTCTTTCCAAAAAGTCAAGATCAGAAAGTATTTCAGTATCTTTCTTTCTTTTATCTTCTATCTGTTCTGGAGTAAGTCCTTCAGCTTCAAGTTGTTCATCTGTCTTATCAGCAAGATCCTGATAAAAACTTCTAAGTGAAGAAAACTTACCTGCATTACCATATTGAACTGCTTGGTTCATAAGAATACCACCATCCACAAGATATGAGTTGGTAACATTCAATTGATCTAAGAATGTACGTTTAGCAAGGTCAGCATCCTGCGCTTCATATACTCCTGCTAATCTATTATACAATTGACCTGTGCTACCAGCAGCTTTGAAGAATGTTCCACCTACAGCACCTAATAATGCAGATGCCTGTGCTTCAGGATCTTTTACATAATCAGATAATCTTCTATCAAGACCTTCAAGTTCAAAGAAACTTCTATCATTCTTTGCTGCTCTTGCTGATTCCTGTGATATTACATACTGTCCAAATTCTTCAAGACCTTCCCCTGCTGCGTCTTTAAGATAATCGTATCCACCTTTTGCAAGTTGCTTTCTAAGACCTTTTGCTGCAGGTGCTGCATAATTCAACCCTTTTGTAAGAGCACCGTATTGAACGAGATCTGTAGCAATGTTTATCCAGTTTGCTTTCCAGGTATTAGCTGCTGCTTCCCCTGCTTTTAAACGTGCTTCTTGATCACTTACTCCTTCAGCAATAAGTTCTTGATATACAGAATTGAAAGTCTCATTTGCTTCCATTGTATTTTCCATATATCTTGATATGGTAGCAGAAGTACCTGTTCTAAGCAAGCTTTCAGCCTTTTCGCCATACATTAGTTTATTAAGACCCTTTGTTATTTTGGAAGCATCTTGTGCTACGTTAGCGATCTTTGTAGAATTAAGAAGTCCTCTGCCTATTCTAGCTACAGCACTAAGCCCTCTCATTATACCTACAGTAGGAATGAACATAGAGGCTGTTGTTGCAATACTTTCTATATTGTTTGCCCACCATGTAGCAGAATCCCACGCAAAATCCTGTTGACCTCTTTCAGAACGATATATAGGAGTTATCTCACGTACTTCTTCCTGTGCTTTCTCCATAAGATCAGCAAACCAGTTGCTATAATCTTTTTCTCCATCCTGCAATGCCATTCCGATATTCTCAGCATCAGCAAAATAAGATAATGCTTCGGCACCGCCTAAGACTACTGTAGAAGCTCCTCTGGCAATTGTATTTGCAAATAAACCGAATGCAGATTGATCACGCTCTAACTGTGCTTCAATATTCTTATCAGCATAAATAGGAACATCAGTACTTGATAGGTCAATATCAAAACCTTGTGTATCTACAGTTCTGCCTAATAGGTCAGGCATACCTTGCAATGCCTCACGTGGAGTCATTTCTGATGTTGGAGGTTTTGGTTTTGCTGCTCTTGTTATATTAAGTGGAGCACTATTTCTACTTTCTTCTACGGGAAGGTTATTCTCATCAAGCTGTGCCTGAGTATCAGTACGTCCCCTCATCGGACGAGTGATCTTAATGTTTCTCATTTATAAAGATTTGCTTTTATAGAATCAGGATTTGCATTTGATTCATTTAAGATGACAGCAATAGCATACATCCAATCTGGAATGTTAGAATCGTTAATGTTGGTTTGAATCGTACCATTACCTTTTGCTGCTCTGTAAGATGACATTTGGCTGAATTGGCTATACACTACATCCACAAGTCTATTATCCTTAACAGATGCGTTTTCAATTTCAGTGAATTTATCTTCAATATCAGCTTTCAATGTATTTACATCTCTATTACCATCTTCATCTAAAGACTCTTCAAATATGTTCTGTAGTTTTTGAACATCAGATACAAATTTAGCATCTTTTCTTTTAACTACATCCCAATTGTTCCAACCACCGTTCTTTTCTCCTATTTTAGTATTGGCAACAGTTCTTGCTGCAAACTCTATATTCTGTTCAGGACTCATATTGGCAGGAGCAATAGGTGATTGATCTGCAGAAATGAATCCTATCTCACTCTGTATGCCAGAGTTCTGATATATGTTTCTGTCATTCAGACCGAATAGACCTACATTGAAACTTTCTATTTCATTAGGATTGTTTATCTGACCAGTAGCTTTAAGATTGTCTATTACAGGTTGATACTCTTTATAATTCATAGGAATCTTAGATTCTTCTGCTGATGTTGAAACGCTATTGTAAGCATCATAAATATCAGATATCATAGGTATTATTTTTTCTTTAGCCTGATTTAAAGATAAATTTGTATAATCATCTTTGTTTGGAAGGTTATTAATATTTACAAGCGATGCGTTTTCTGATGCGTTATCAATACCAGGGTTCCAAAGAACTGTGCTACCATTTATATCATAAGTCCCTGTTGTTGCATTTTTAGAAATATAAAGATTAAAATTCTCATCATTATTAATTTCAGTCATTTTATCAGAAACCTTCTTATCTATAAATGATTGATTTTCAAATGCTTCAAGATTAAATAGTTTATCGGCTATCATATCTTGATACCCAACAAATGCTTTTTCTTTAGGATTAAGGTAATAATCACTTGATAAAAATTGATCAGTAACATCGATATCAAACTTTTCACTTGAAGAATATACAGCACCATTTTTTTCAGCTTCATATGTACCTTTGACATATACTGAATAAGGTCTTCCGTACTCTGAATCACCTCTCCAATCAAAGTAAAAACTTTCAGGTACAAAGTTTAGAGAGTTTTTAAGTTCTTCTGGTAAGTTTTCAATACTATTAATAACATCTTCTTTTTCTACAATTCGTTTACCATCCTTGTATACATCTACAGGTTGTGCAAGATTTTTAGCTCTTATACCTGCCTCTCGAGCAAGCATTTGATGTTTATAGTTGAGAGTTTTATCAGTTCTTGAAGGATCTACTTCAGTATCAAGCGTTATAGAATTACCTAAATAATTTCTTTCACCGTATGCAGATTTAAAGTTTTTATCAAGTTGGTCCATAAAAACCGTATTGACACTAAATCTTTTAGTAGCATTATCCATCGCTTTTTGTTGTTCACCTAAAAGATAATCTGCGTAATTTACTTTCCTAGGTATAGGTGCCGATGTACCTCCTACAGGTGTATTTACCCATTGTTCTTCTTGTACATTACCTTCAACGTTACTAAGTTCTTGTAGAATCTTACCTTTGTTTCTTTCTAAGAATGCGTCTCGTTCTTTTGCTCTAGCAGCTCTTTGTTTTGGGGTTGCTCCGAACACAGCATCTCTTGATAATTGAACAGCTTGTTTTAAGGTAGGTACACTTTCAAATGCTTTATTGCTATAATCTTCCCATTTAGTCAAAGCTCCTTGATTAAAAGTTTGACCATTAACTATAACTGCATTACCACTATAAAGATCTTCAATAATCCCGTTTAATTTTTTACCTACCTCTCCTTCTGTAGACTGTAAGATTGCTTTCTGTTGTTCTTTAGTAGCCTGTGGAATACCTTTTACAAGATCATCAACAGATATTTTACCTTGTTGTAAAAGATCAGCTTCTGTTTTTATGGCTAAGTTTCTAATCTGCATTATAACATCCATTTGTTTTTCTGCATCTTGAGTAGCCATTTTTTCTATTTGACCATCAGTATACTTAGTAGTAGCAACTCTTTCTCCGTTTACAATTTTAAACGTATTATTATTACGGGGATTTTGATATTTTTTCTTATGTTCCTCTTTAAGTTCGTTTAAAAGATTTTTTTGAGGTTCTCCAATAAATTTATCTTCAAAAACACCTTTGTCTGCAAGAAAATCAATACCACCTGTTATGTCAGCATTTTCTAATTGTCCTGTTGCAAACACAAGAGCACCTTTATCTCCACCTAAACCGTTTTGTTTAAAATTACTAACAACTTCAGTTTCCTTAATTTCAGTTTCAGTTATTGGATATGTATTACCCATACTATCACTAAAAATACTTGGTGTTGTATTAGGAGTAGTCGTTTTTGTAATTGCTCCTCCTCCACTAGAAGTACCCCCTTGATTTGAAAATCCTTGCCAATAAGTATATAATTTAGCATCCTGTGCAAAATCGTTTATAAGATTGGCAACACCGTAATTAGGATTTTTAGTTTTTTGAAACTCAATATACTTTACAAGTTCAGGTTCGCTTGATTCAAATTGATCAAGATTTATACCGTCACTGCTTAACGATTGAATACTTGGTAATCCTTTACCCATAATGTTATCTAATGTAAGTGCTTTACCTTCATAAGTATAGTAACTTCCTTTACCATCAGGTTTAACTTGTAACTCGCGTCTCTTAAGAACATCAGGTTCTATAGATTTATGTATCCATTCAAATGCTGTATGTCTACCTGGATTACTTATAAAGTTGTAGGTCTCAGGAGTTACTGTCATACCTGCGGCAATCTGTTCTGGTGTAAGACCCAATGTAAATTCTCCTGTATTAGGATTAAGTTTTTCATAGATCTTAGTAGTACCAAAATCAGGATCTGCCATATTCTTAAGAATAAGATCCTTAAGTGCAGCATCACTTTCTACAAACTTTACACGTGGATCATTTGCCCAAGTAGAACTAATATTTGAAAGATCACGCATTGCCTGACGGACATTACGTGTCTGATAAAATTTATTTGAGATATCTTGCATCTGCTGCTTCCTCTCTTTATTGATTGCAGCAGCAGTTTCCTTACTTTCTTTTGAAAGACCAGGTGTTATTACTGATTGAGCTTCTGCTTTTCCTATAGCAGCATCAATAGCATCAAAACGTTTCTGTTGATGTTGAGCCAATGGTAACAGTTTATCAATAGGATACGGATCGTATGCCTGTACAAACTGAGGTGCTGTATATCTTGTAAATCTATTGACTGCCATGATTATGCTCTACTACTTTTTATTTCTTTAAGTTCGTCAAAAACGCTTTCAAACATTTCTTTAA
>Ga0209986_10004762_pt1 | contig 11424 bp, 10 predicted proteins | sample BlataG_FD_183168 | JGI IMG/M metagenome (GOLD analysis project Ga0209986, IMG submission 183168) | Deep subsurface microbial communities from Black Sea to uncover new lineages of life (NeLLi) - Black_00105 metaG (SPAdes) (version 2) | ecosystem: Environmental > Aquatic > Marine > Oceanic >...
ATTTGCTAAAGTGTTGACCAATACCTCATTTAAGAGATAGTTCATAACTCGTTGGAAGAAGGCCATCTGTCCGGTCGTTTTATTAGAAGACGAATCCAGAAATCCCAATTATTATTATTATTTAAAATGCAGAGCTACGGGGCCGTAAGAAGTTGTGTACAGAGCTACAGGTACTGTCTGTCACGGTTTGTTATTTTCAACCTATGGAACGACGAAGGAGTGGCCTAGGCGTCTAAATCACAAACCTCTCTCCAGAGAGTGCCATTGCACTGACCTCTCCTCTCTCTCTCTCTCTCTCTCTCTCTCTCTCTCTCTATCATCCTTCTTTCAATCTTCTTTTCTTAAATAAACAAGTACACAATACCAATATCTAATATCACGTTAAACATGTTATACTAAGTACACATAAAATCTTTCTCAGCACCACCACTCCAAACGCAGGGACCAACCCCATCACAACCGCCCCTCTACATCTCCCAGGATGAAGACTCATCCCCACAGCCAACATAAAGAACGAACTCAAACACAGCCCCCCACCACTCATTGCCTCCAAAGTAGTCGCCCACCCTAGTGGAAAATCAAAACTACTAGGTACTGCATTATTCCCTCCATTGATAATGAGCCCCGCTGCTGAGCTGGCCACAGTGGCCCCTCCAAGAATAATGCCCAGCAACACACCACTGGCACTGGCTCTTCCTAGCCACGCTGATAAAGTAGTGCCAGCTGCTGCTGCGTACAGGCCCATACTCAGTATGGCAGGGATCATGACAGTACCGACAGTGGAGGAGGAAATACTGCCTTGAGCTAACCTCAGCCCTAGTGGGGCTGATGCGGAGAGGAGGGCGATGAGACTGACTGCACATGCTGCGAATTGGGGGGCTGCCATTTTTTGGGGGTTTTTGAACTTGGCTGCTGCAGCTGCTGCTGAATTGTTCATTCTTTGCAGCCATTTATTTGCATCAATTACCATTCCACCTCCACTGCTACTCATTCCTTTCGATTTACTGGGGCTGGTGATGCCATGATCATCGCTCCCCAGCATGTTGGCAAAACTTGGTGGACCTTCCACCATTACATATTGTCCTCCATTATTACTACTACTACTACTATTATTGTTGTTGTTGATATCTGTACCTCTTTCTGTTGCCTCCAAGTCATAATAACCACTATTACTATGATTCTTGCTTTGTCCATTTTCATCCATCTCCCTCTTCCCCCGTCTTGCAGCAGAGACAGCCGACACTAGCAGCTGCCTCCTCAGCAGTACTACGATAGTCATTCCAACAACTGCAGCTGCTGCCGTGTGAATCAACGGCACCTGCGCATTATTAACTGCTTGATCTATCAGTAAACTAAGGCCTACAAAACCAGTTAAGGATGCAGCTAGTCCAAGTGCCATTGGGGGTCGGAGAGGAAATCCGGCAAAAATGCCTGCTATGCATGCTGCTAGTACTGCTGCTGGTATGAGTGTCAATATATCAGCGTCAGATTCACTACTTGTTTCTATTCCAAAATGTCTACTTCCTTCACGTACCCCACCAATGCTATCATCAGTTATAGCAGCTTCTGTGCCCCATGCAAACTGTCCATCTTCAGTTTCAAACGACTCAAACAACATCCTCGTCCCTTCCAATGCCGCAGCTGCCAACGTCGCCCCCGTCGCCACAGTCCCCCCCGACGCTCCTTCCAGCGCATCTGGAATCAGTTCAGCAAACACCATCCATATCATACAACCTGCAGCAAAACCTAAAGCAATAGGCAGAATAGCAGAAAACATATCTACGAACATAAAGGACGGTACTGCTAATAGAGGTTGAGGTAGACATGTCACAACACTCCACAGCATGGCATCCCAGGCAGACATACCTTGACCAACCAGCACCGTAGCCTTAGCCAGTCCTTCTGGTATATTGTGTACTCCTATAGCTAGCGTGGTCAACACTCCTTGAGTCCACCCTCTATCCCCACAAAAAGACACTCCCACCCCACAACCCTCTCCAAGAGCATGCGCTGCCATGATGGCCACCATGAGAAACGTTTTCCTCGCTCGACTTCCTTTTAAATGGGCGAATTCAATATTTTCATAGGCTTCTAGTTTATGTGAAGACCAGGAGATGAAGGCGGATCCAAGTGCTATTCCAAGGATGACCAGAGGGGCTCCATAAGGCTGGCCTTCATGGACGAGATCAAACGAAGCAGCCAGCATGACGCCACATGCAATGGCGGTGGCACGACCTGTCCAGGTGGGGGATAAAGAGTGCATGCAGAAGAATGGGAGAGCTCCTAGGCCTGCTGCTCCTGCCATGGCTACTGTCATAAAGACAACGGTGAGGATGGGGATGGTGGGGGTGGTGGAAGGGGTGGTGGTGGATCTGGGAGCTTTTTTCTTTTGTCGGTATTGAAGCCTATGTTGTTTGGCTTGATGTTCATCAATATTATAATTGCCTATAATATTATTATCGTTATCATCACCAGTAACCAAATTATTATTGTTCTTATTGTTGTTGAGTGCAATAGTGGGTCGTTTTTCAGCCCACTTTTGTCTATCTTGCAAAGTCATTTTAGCATACACATCTTGGTTCCTAGACAAATCGACACTCTGCAAGGATCTGCGTGGTGTTTGAACTTGATCATCGTCATTTATGTATATGTGTGAAGTTTGAGTATGTGCTGATGCCTGTATACGATTAAATAAGAAGGGTTCAGAACGATGGGTGTCTGCTAGTCCAAGCTGGTGTTGGGGTATGGAAAGAGAGAGCAGAAAAAAGCGGGGTGGCGGTGGCTAACAGGGATTGCAACATTCGTCAGGGGAGAACCGCTTCGAATATTCCTCAGATACCGAAATTACTTGGATGACGTACCTCTGATGCAGTTGATAAACCGCTGCACAGGAATAATAGGAGCACTAGGAGAAGGTAGAACCGTGTCATAGTGGCAATCGTTCTGTCTAATCTCATTGAGTGCCTCCTTGCAATTCCTAGACAGTAGATATTCTAGATGTTTATGAGATTATAGCGGTATACATCATAGAGCAATCTAGATTCTTAACGGAAAAAAACAGACACACTTGCAAAACGTTTTAAAAATGTTGTTTAAAGAGACGTGATCCCGTGGTTTGATAAAGGTTTGAAGGTTTCTTGAACAATAATTATACAACAATTAATCGTTAAAAGCTATAAGTCGCGTTCTCCCCGGTCGTGTTTTGTTTTATTCCTCCCCCTCGGCACCACTCCGTCTCCTCGAGGCTACGTTAACGTTGGGGAGCCCAGCATATCCTGAGCATACAGTCGTGTAGGTTACCCTTCATCCCTACCAACTTGAACCCCATAATCTAGCACAACTGTATAATTCTGCTTACACAAACTCATACTAACTGGGCTGTGTGTGTTTTTGTGTGTGTGCCTGTGTGTGTCAACTGGGGGAGGGTCGATGTCAGAACTCCGAGGGGCGACGCCCCGTTGTTGTTGCATTGAAGAGAGTGGTTCCTCTTCTCCAGAATCCAGTCCCAACGTTTTCGAATATGAGATGCACAACTTCAATTTGAAGACTCTAGTAAATCTATCACAGAACTAATACAATCGATTCCTTCGTGGGGACTATAATCATTTGAATCAGAGATGGGATCAGAAGAGCGAGGTAAGCATTTCTCAAGCTCCATTGCATCGCTCATTGTCGAAAATTATCATTACTTTACTCCCCTACCTTGCACAAACACACACCCTCTCTATTTTCCCCGAAGACTCATCCCTCTTCCCGCCCCTCCTTCCCAACATTACAGACAACCCATTGTTTGGACACACCAACTCCCCTAGCCCTTCCAAACCAGGAACCATCAAAAACCCAGTATGGTCTCCATCTGATAAACCTGCTTGGGAAGATCCATCAACCGTCCCTAGACTTTCACCTCGGCAAAACAATAATAATAATAATGATAATAATCATCAACATCAACAGCAGCCTGCATCCACAGTGGTCAAAGGTATGCGTCGTCTCAGTTCTTTAGATCCTTGGGAGATGGATGCTGCTAGGCGTAGACAACAACTCAGTGAAGATGACCACATACCAATGGAGGCAGATAATGATATAGATATGCAAAATAATAATGAAGGAGGAGGATATCAACCGTATCAGCAACAGTATCAGCTGTTTCACAACAACAACAGAGGCTTCCCTCCTTCAATGTCACTCATCTGCAATAATGCATCATCATCATCTATTACAGCGTCACTAGGTCACCCCCCTGAAGAGTTAGAATTTGCTCAAGTGTTAGAATTGGTAATGAGAGGAGAAATAGACACATCAGGTGCACTGCAACAATATGCCAAAATATGCATGGACAGAGCTGGGGAACTAAGAGAACAGGCCCGAGCAGAAGTGCAACGCGCTGCCCGACAAGCTGCCCTTGTCAGTGCTGCCCAAGAGCTGGAAGCTGAGTCAGCAACATGGCAGCTACTGTGGCACTTGTATGGGGTGGAAAGTAGAGAGTTCCCTGGTGGAAAAGGGGGAAACTTTGCTGATGGTGCGGGATTGGAGAAGACGTACAGACAGAGAGCTGCTGATGTAGTGTTTCAAGATGATGAGCTTAATAGATGTGCGAGAATTGTAGCTTGGTTGGAGGCTTTGTCTTCTGAGGCACTGGTAAGACAAAGTGGTGGTGGTGGTGGTGGTGGTGGTCATCATCAGCAATCAGAAGCAGGGGCATCTTCATTTACTTTCACTGATGGATTGTGGAGGGAGACAAAGTCCAGGATAGCAGGCGGACTCATGGGAAGAGATGCAGCCACACTCGTCAACAGAGTCGACCCAGATGCAATGACCAGACAGATAGGAAAGCGACTGCTCCCTGAAAACACAAGAGATGAAGAACGATTAGCTGTAGAGATATGGCGACTGGTCAGAGCAGGCAAAATGTCAGCAGCTGCCAAACTATGTGAGGCAGTGGGCCAACCTTGGAGAGCAGCTTCTTTAACTGGAGGTGGAGGCCCTCAAGGGGTGTTACCCGTTGGTACTGCTGCCTTGGAAGCTGATGAGAGTGAGGATATGGCTGATGTGCAGGCTGCTGATTTGGCGGTAGATGTTGAAAGTGGGGAGTGGGTTTCCCGGGCTCTATGGAGGTGGACATGTGCCTTGGCTGCAGATAGGATTCTTGCAACAGCTAGCAGTGGCAGTGGTGATGGTAATGGACCTACTACTACTTTTACTACTAAAACTACCACTAGTAGTAAAGGTGCATTATACGATTCTGCATTGTATGGTGTGTTATCATCTCATTTAGCAAGGGTACTGCCAGTGTGCAAATCTTGGGAAGATATGCTGTGGGCCACATTGAGATGTTGGCTGGATGCTGCAGTGGATATCCAACTAGGTGTTGGTCTTGGTGATAGTGGTGATGCATTCGTGTTGGCTGAATCGCCTCTCTTTGCTTCAAATCAGCGACAACAAATTGATGAAAGTGGTAGTGGTGGTGACTGGCCACCTGAACAGTTGAGAGATGCTCTGCCATCTTCTTTCCAAGAAGCAGTGAGAAATTTGGCTGATGGTAGTGGGAGTGGGGGTCGCACTTCTGCTTTCTTATCATCATCATCAGCAGCAGTAGCAGGAGCAGCAGCAGGAGCAGCATCTGCTTCTTATCTTAGTGGAAATCAAGGCAATGCAGCCCAGTTTCGATCAATACAGAATGCTTTAATGCTGGAATCTATACAGGAGCTGGTTTGCGAGATACTATCCATTTGGGTAATAAAGAAGAGCGGGGCGGGAATGGATACTAATCCATCTTTAGCAGAGCAACAACAACAACAACAACAACAACAACAACAACAACAACAACGGGCACTGGGTGGAAGAAACCAATCCTTCCCTTCGTTACAAGGAGGAGGAGGAGGCACAGGAGTGACAGATATGGGCAATACTACCACTGACGTTCATGATGATGACTCACATTCTTCTCCGCCCGGCGTCATGAGATTTGCAGCTCATATGGCCCTTGGTCTTTGGGGTCTTGGTATTATGTCACCGAGCTCTGGGCACCAGATAGATATTGATGGTGACAACACTATGCATCAGCAAGGGGGTGAATATTCACCTGTAGTACAAGATACCCTACACAGATTGGTACAAGTGTATGTTGCCAGATTGATAGATAGTGGTGCACACAACTTGGTACCTCTGTATGCCTGTCATCTTCGTGCAGGTCTACGTTGGATGACATATCATGCATTTTTCGATCAATTGATAGCTGCAGGGGCTGCAGAAGGAGCGGGAGGGAATACTATGGTGGCGTGTAAAGCGGCATATGACTTTGGTGATTCTTGGTTTAGATACTGGAAGCAGAGCGGCGGTAATAATAACAACACTATTACTAACAGTGTTGATGCGGGTGATATGGTTGAGGATGAGATGGCAGTAATCGCACTTGGTAGTGTGAAAAGAAGCAGATTCGAGCTGTACGGGGGACCCATGCTGAGAGCACAATTCATCAGGTGGCTGTGTTTTGGTGGTGTTGCAGAAAAGGCAGCTGCAGTGCATGGTGCTAATGTATTGTGTAGAGAATTTGCACTGGCTGGATCTGGTGGGCTAGCTGCTGCTGATGCATTGCTTGCTGAGGTCATGCCTGCTGCGCTGGGACAGCCGTTGGGTGAATTTTTAAATGAATTGCCTGAATTGAGGCAAAAACACAGGAAAGCGGGAGTGGTAATGGCGGAGGAGGAAGAAGAGAGGCCATCTACGACTGCATTGCTCCTTGAGAACCAGGGGCTTGTAGGTCAGGTTGAGGAACTGAAATGCTGGATTGCATATTTCCACATCCAGAGTGAATTTGCTAGTTGGTGTCAGTTATATGCCGAAGCCAAAGAAGCATCAGCAGCAGGAACGGAAGAGGGAGGTACACTAGTGGCAGATCAGCTCAAGGCACTAGGTGAAGAGACGCTTCCGTTGGTGGCCGAAGCCACTGCATTTGTGTCAGACAGACAACTCCAATGGCTCGTAGAAGATACTCTCCCTACTGATTACACCAAGGGATCGCATGTAGCTTCAACATCTTCATCACCATTTGAAATAACAGTTGTGGTGGGACCTGAAATGGGACTGGAGGCACCTTTGTCTCATCAGTTTCCTACTTTTACCGATGACCAGGAGGTGGCAGCTGTGAGTGAAGCGGTACTGGCTGCTATGAGGGATGCTGCTGCTTCTGTTACTACTACCACTAGTGGTGGTGGTGGTTCTTCGTTAATTAGTGGACTGGAAGTTGCAGCTGGTCCAGCTCCTGAAGATATGCCCAGCATGCTCAGCATAGCCATTGATTACTCTGCTGCTAAGAAACAACAACAAAACCAACAACAGCAACAAGATGGAATGGCAGTTTCAGTTGCTTTATTGGGCTTGGTATTAAAAGGAGGTACCAGATTGGTAGGTGACGACGGCATGCCCCTGCTGGGCCCACTGAGCATTGTCAACATGGACGCTCATCCTTTGGCAGCTGCTGAGCTGTGTCGTACTGTATGCTACCCAAGAATGGCTTTGATGGCAGCTGCAATGAGAGAAGCAGTTGCATATATGGGTGTGGGTGTGGACTCAGGAGCAGGAGCAGGGGAGGAGGGGAGTGGATTAATAGAGGCTGCTGCTGCTGTTGATTTAACAAAATACTTTTCAACCATGGAACTAAAAGAGCTGCTGCAATATGAAAGAGCAACAGAAGTATTGCAAATGAGAAACGTAGAAAAGAAAAGGGAAGGTTTGTTTTGAATTAATATGTTGAATGAGAGTTAGGAAGGATTGAGAGTGTATGAAAAAAGCTCAGGTGCAATAATAACATTGATCATCACAAAAATTCTTCTTCTTTTCTTACACGTGTCTACAATACGATCAATCAGTTGCTAAGACACCACTAACATATGTTGCTTATAATTCATAAACGCCTCCTTATATTCTTCAAACTTTTTTTTACCAATAGCACATCTGATCTCAGTGAAGAATCTCAGCATATGCGTAGTATTATGCGCCTCTAGCAGCACTTGTGCCGTCATTTCATGTGTCACCAGCAGGTGATGAATGTATGCCCTGCTATGATTACGACAAGCAATACAGGGGCATCCTTTTACTAATGGTTTTTTATCTCTCATATGTACTGCTCCCCACATACTCAATTTACTGCCATCACTACTATCAATATCCTCGTTTTTCATACCATCCATACTCCACGTGTTCTTCTTCATCTCATCCAATGTCAGTGGAAAACATAGAGCATATCCTCCTGCAGTCACCGCCTCTATAAACCCGCCATCAAACATATCAACACCTAAACTAATGCATTGCAATATGTCTTCTGGACATGATAAACTGGAGACCATCCTTGGTCCTATCTTAGTAAGATTACTATCCTTTTGTATGAATGGTTGTAGGGAAGCCTGGATTAGCTGGGATCTTAGTGATGAAGATTCACCGGTTCCTAGACCTGCTATGTAGATACCACATTGATTTGAAGAAGATGATGATGATATTATTTGGGATATATCTTGAGCTGATTTCTGCCGAAGGTCTGTATATTGAGCACCATGAATAGGCAAGAGAGGAATGGATGATGATGATGATTGAAGAAGAAGAGAAGACTTGGCCCATGTGGTGCATCTTTTCACACTATCCTCTGCTCTACATCTCTTTGCATCCCCGGGGACCTCATCCACCATTGTAGTGTATATGTCCGGTTGTAAGGTGTTTATTATAGACATGTAGGTGTCGAGGGTGACCATCTGAGCTTCGTTGAAAAGAGCAACGGAGATGGCGGAGTCGGTGGTGTTTCGTAATGCGCCTTGGTACTCGTAAACGCCTGGGTCCCTGGATGTGACGACCGTTGGGAGGTTGAGGGGAAGGGCTAGGAAGGTGTGTGGGTCTGATGGGGAGGCGGTGATGGTTTTGATACTTGGAGCTTGAAGTCTGCATGGGGGAAGTGTGTGTGTGTGTGTGAGAGAGAGAGAGAGCGAGAGAGAGATGAGGAAGACGGCGGTCTTGGGGATGATTGGAAACATCCAGTGGAAAAAACGTACAATTGCAAAACATCTATGTGTAGAGCTTGAATGTCAGGTTGTAAGGAGTCTAATAAATCAACTGTAAGGTTGAGAAGGCCACCACGACGACTCAGAATCAATAAACATGGAGTTTGAATCTCTCCGTGCTTGGTGTTTATTCTGCCTGTTCTAGCGTCGCCTTCGTCTGATTCCACTGTGAACATGATGATATGCTATTATTTCAAAAAGAATACAGGGAGGGCAGTTTATTTCGAGCCATCATCACCTGTCCAAATTTTCCAATTTCCCACTCGAATTTGAGCTCCCAATTTCCGACGATGACTCATGGTGTTCTATCAAACCGATTTAAGGGTGCTAAACCTCCATCTTTCAAGCTAATCTTGTATTGATATAATCGGATACAATAGCTGTACTGCCATATACGAAGATTTAATCAAGTCATGACGGAGAGACGTGTAGCAACACTGGCTCGTCATCTGAGGCAAGGAGCCCCAAACCTTAACAATGACAACGTTTTGGCGACCAATAACGCCTCAGCCTCGCCCTTAGATATTTTCTGCTCCAAAGAAATGTCGCGTTTCTTAGTCAGAGACAATGTTGAGATGCGTGAGGTAAGCATCCAATTGCTCTTCCCTGCCACCACTCTTCTCTCTCGACTCTCTTCCCTTCTCCCTCACACATTTCTCACCTTCCTTCATCCCCCCCCCCCCCCCCCCCCCCCCCCCCCCCCCCCCCCCCCCCCCCACACACGACTATCAGGCCATCTTTGAGTTCCTCAAGGACCCACTCTACCATCCCAACTACTACCTCTCCCTCCCAGATTTCCGCGACCTCACCTCCCGTCGTGTCAAGAAATACGTCGACCAAGCCTTCTTCTCAGTCTCCGACTATCTCAACGACCCACTTAAGTTCCAAGCTGGCCTGGAGTGCCTTTCTTTCTGCGACTACTCCCTTGCCATCAAGAGTGGAGTCCACTTCACTCTGTGCGGAGGTACTATTGCCAAACTTGGGACTGCGAAGCATCACAAGGAGTTCCTCCCTAAAATGGACACTTTGGAGCTGCCTGGCTGCTTTTCAATGACAGAGCTGGGCCATGGTTCCAATGTTATGGGCATAGAAACAACTGCTGTCTATGAACCTTCCACTCAGGAATTTGTAATCAACACTCCAACCAACCAGGCATCTAAATTCTGGATTGGAGGAGCAGCTAATACCGCCAAGATTTCCACCGTCTTTGCGCAGCTCACCGTCAATGGAAAGTGGCAGGGGCCTCATGTATTTGTGGTCAGGCTGAGAGATGATGGAGGGAGAATGATGCCAGGTGTATCTGCTGCTGATAATGGTCCTAAAATGGGTTTAAATGGAGTAGATAACGGTCAGTTGTGGTTTAACAATGTCAGGGTTCCTCGTGATGCTCTTCTGGACAGGTATGCTTCGGTTGACGCTGCAGGCAACTATTCCTCCCCTATCCCCAATATAGGCCAACGTTTCGGAACAATGGTAGGTGGACTGACCACCGGTCGCTTGTTAATCGCTCAAGGAGCAGTGGACGCCTGCAAGATTGGTGTCACCATTGCTATACGGTACGCCACGACCAGACCTCAATTTGGTGCCATTCCCGTAATGTCCTACCTTACTCACCAGAGAAGACTCCTTCCTGCCCTTGCCACTACTTATGCCATGCACCTGAGCATGATTAAAGTCAAAAACTTGGCTGTAAAGGCATCTAGCAGTGCAGATACAGCTAAACAAGTCCACATAATGTCTTCAGGACTGAAAGCGGCAGCCACATGGCACAGAGTGGCCATTTTGCAAGACTGCAGAGAGTGTTGTGGTGGTATGGGGGTGTTGGCTGCTAATAAGATAGGACCAATGTTGAATGATATGAACGTGGATACTACATTTGAAGGGGATAATACTGTGATGATGCAGCAGGTGGCAAAGCCACTATTGGAAGCTGCTGCTAAAAGAAGAAGTGGTGGAAACCCATCTCCTCCTCCTCCTCCTCCTCCTCCTCCTCCTAGATTCAATACTAATAGCGTGTCTTTGCAAGATGTCAAAGTCTTGCTGGAATGGAGACAGGCAGCCCTTACTGCTGAAATTGTCAAAGACATGGCTGCATCACCATCATCATTAGGTGAAAATGGAGGGTTTGATGATAATCTAGACAGAGTAGTCACATTGGGATGGGCATATGTCGACGCTTTGTCGTATGGTATTCTGCTAGAGGAAGCTTTACAGGCACCTGCTAGGCTGCGCCCTGCCCTAGAGAGGCTGTGTCTCCTGTATGGATTGAGTAGAATTGAAAAAGGGATGATCGCCTACCTGGCTGGAGGTGTGGTGCATGGGGAAGGGGGGGTGGGTGGTGTGAGAGAGGCGTTGAATGGGGTGTGTAAGGAGCTGG
>Ga0209986_10004763_pt1 | contig 11423 bp, 8 predicted proteins | sample BlataG_FD_183168 | JGI IMG/M metagenome (GOLD analysis project Ga0209986, IMG submission 183168) | Deep subsurface microbial communities from Black Sea to uncover new lineages of life (NeLLi) - Black_00105 metaG (SPAdes) (version 2) | ecosystem: Environmental > Aquatic > Marine > Oceanic >...
TATTATCTTTTCCAATATATTGACCAAAGGAAGTAGTTAAAATACGGGTCGCCCATGAGGAAGTGTTGCTTATCCCTGTTCTTGAAAGATCATGGATGTAGCAACTATCCACAAGTATATCATCAAAGTAGGTCGGAGTTTCTGACCCTGTAATCTCAAAAACTATCCCTCCGTAATACCGGCTGGTAAAACTTGAGTTTTCACTGTTAACGCTATCCACCTCAAGGTTAAAGAGGTGAATATGCCTGACGGGTCCCATATCCGATGCCTTTACATAAATGCCTCTTTTTCGAACCGGTTCTGCCATATCTACTTCTTCAAAGTTGGTGATGCGGAGATTATTGATCTCCCAGAACTCCTGGTTTTCCAGCAATATAGTATAAGCCTCCTGACCTTTACCATGAATCTCAGGTCTGGGCCCTGAACCAAACCTATCCATAACAATCGGGGAACCTTCTTCTCCTGATCCCTTCGGTTTCAAAACACCGTACCATTTCTCCCCTGCTTCGAAAAGGATCGAATCACCGGGGCTAAATGTAACGTTGTTTATTTTTTCAACGGTCTTCCAGGCGGTCAGAGGCGAAATCCCATCGTCCATGTCATTGCCATTGGTAGCGTCAATATATCTGGTTTGAGGTAAAATCTGACCGATCCCAATGAATATCCTTAAAAGAAATATAATAAAGGGTAATAGAATTTTATTTCTATAAGCAAACAGCGGGGTTCTATATATTTTTATTACAGTCATAAATTACATCCTTTGTAGTTTGTGCCAATTATTCTACTTTCTGGTTACTTTAATAGCATTCAGAAGCGGTACACCGGTGATCTTCTTAAAACTTATCCTTAAGGATTCATCATTTTTTACATTTACTATAAATGTTCTGAAAAATGCTTTTCTGAATCCGTAATCCCGAGTAAGGTCAAGTGTATTGAAAATCACCTGGTTGTTGATATATACAGTAAAGGTCCTTTCACCGGGTTTGATGTCCTGACTCTCTGCAAAATGAAGTTCGACTTCATATTCTCCATCCGGAACATCCAGTTGGTACGCGGTCAGGTCTTCAAGGTAAGTATAATATAAAGGTGTATTTTCGGTATTATAGATGATCAAATCCTTATTGAATTCACCTTTTATTCCATCAATATATCCAAAACTTCCTGGTTTATAGGGCTGATCTGCTTCCCATACGAATTCACCCTGGTCAGTAAACTGAGCATTTCCGCCAACATTGATCCCCAAAGTATGAAAGGGTACCGAGGGATATTTCAACACAGTAGGTCTGTAAATAAAATGTATCTCAAGCCTGTCGGTATAAATCTTTCCGGATTTTTTTCCGTACGCTTCAAGTACATTTACTCCGTGATTAAACGGGACGTCCCATGTAATTTTTCCAATCCTATCAGGATATCTTCTTCCCAGTGATTTACCGTTAATCTTAAGTTCAATCCTTTCCAGGTTAGTGTAAACATCAACAGGTTGTGTTACTTCAGCATATCCGGCGCCGGTATGTGCATCAGGATTTGTTCCGGTTCTTCGGGTCCAGTCCCGGCTGGCTATATACACCATCGGCTCAGGATTCCAGTTTGCTTTATATAAATAATAACAATCCTTGTATTGTCTGTCCCAGGTCAATAACCCTTTTTGATTCCTCTGAATAATGGAACCACCGGTATGGGGCTGGGAAAAATCGAACTGGTTCCAGATGGCAGTGCCGGCCAGGTATGGTCGCTCATTAATCTGACGAAGATGTTCTTCATGGTATAGTCGTTGCCAATTCCCTGTAAAATCAAATCTCCTGGGATTTAAAGAATTCAATCTCTTATCGCTGCCTGCTCCGTATTCACTTACAAATATTATATGATTAGGCTTGTTTTTATGGCGTTTATCAAGAGTTTTACCGAAGCCTTCAAACACTCCGCCATACCAGCCATTGTAAAGGTTCAAGCCCAGTACCTGGGGAATATCCGCCACACCTGTTTTATCATAATGATCACTGCCGTGAATAGCCATTACGGTATATCGATCAGTATCCTCTGCCCTGATAAGGCTGTCAAGGATCTTTGCAAACCGGAATACATTTTTATTGTATTTTTCATCGGTATGGTTGCGGGTACGGGCGCCCTCTTCACTCCACAGAAAGATCTCATTCATGGATCCCCACATGATGACGGATGGATGATTAAAATGTTGCCGGATCATTTCCCGTATCATGTTTTTTGAATTCTCAAGGAAAGGGTGACTGATATTCATATAGTTAACCAGTGGCACCTCTTCCCAAATCAATAATCCCAACTTATCAGCCATTTCGAGTACATAAGGATCCTGCGGGTAATGAGCCAGCCTCAGAAAGTTACAACCCATCTCCTTTATGATCCGTAAGTCTCTTTCATGGTCAGTATTGGTCAGGGCATGCCCCTTCCCCATCATATCCTGGTGGCGGTTAGTACCTCTTAACTGGAGTTTTTCTCCATTCAAACTGAATCCGTTTTCCGGATCAAAGCTGAACCATCGAAATCCTAAAGGATTTGTCACCTCATCAAGAATAGAGTTCCCGTCATGAATTTCTGAAACAACCTTGTAGAGATATGGATCATCCGGGCTCCAAAGCCTTGGATTTAATATGGCTTTACTGAATTGGTGAAAGTTTGTCTCGCTCGATGGTTCTACCTGAACAACTGACTCCAGGCTTTCCAGGAGTTTGCCATGATTATCCATAATGCGGGAAATAACCTTCAATTTCCTAGATTCATGGGATTGGTTAACGATCGTTCCTTTGATATCAATAACTGCCTTTTCTTTGGAAACTTCCGGGGTCGAAACAAATATTCCTGACGAAGCATGGTCGAGAATATTAAAATGTACCTGATCGGTTGCAAGCAACCACACATCTCTGTAAATGCCACCATACAAAGCATATCCTACAGAAAGAGGTGGGATATAATTGTCATGGCTGTTATCAACCTGCACTGCGATCAGGTTTGGTTCATCTTTGCCGAATATGGCGTAATCGGTAATATCGACTACAAAAGCAGTATATCCACCTTTATGCTGCCCTGCAAAAACTGAATTAATATAAACATCAGCTACCTGGTTTGCCCCTTCAAAATACAGAAAAAGCCTTTTCCCCTTTAAATCTTCGTTTAAAACAAGCTTTTTCCTGTACCAGCTAATGCCTCTGTGATAACTATATTTTCCATCGAAAGGATCATGGGTATTCCATGTATGCGGGATTGATATAAGTTCAGCTCCCGAATCATCGGTTAATGAACGGTATCCAAAAGCTTTCCCGATTGGGATAAACCTCCAGTCCTCATTTATCGTGTATTTAACCCTGGGTCCGGTATTGAGTGGATCCTTTGCCTGAGTATATGAAATGAATGTAAAACAAAGAAGCAGACAGGTTGCAAATTTTGCAGAATTTCTTAGAATACTCAATGTGAATATAAATTTTGTTTCAAAATCCATCTGATAAATCTTTTAGCCAATATAATTTACTGATTAAAGTCTGAAAAGAGTTGTTAAGAAAACTCATTGAGTAACAAACTGAATGCGGGATGATCTGATTTTTATCTATTGAAATAAAATCCAATAAACCGGAGGGCTTAACTGATTCCATACTAATTGATTTTTCCCATGAAAGAAATTTTAATAAATGTTGATAAGATTAGTCAGAGCCTCACTCAGTGAGACTCTGACTAACTAAACTTTGAACTAATTAAAACCTGGATTCTGTATCATTTCTTTGGTTAAATTGGCATCGATTACACTTTGAGGGATTGGAAAAAGTACATCCCTTTCAGCAATATGCTGTCCTCCATTTAAGTTATGCATTTTTGTTCTTTCCAGCCATTATTTATCGTATTTACATGATATGCCTATTATAAATAATTTACATTGCATTGAACGTCACTTTTATTTTGGCCGAGCTAATTGGTTCGCTTATCCGTATACCAAGTCTGGTCGGTTGTCTGTACTCTGATTTCCGCATGGGTTCTGCGATCTTATCTTCAATTAATTCATAAGGGAGGTTGCCTGAATCTATATTAATTCTCAGGGATTCCCCTTTATCTGTGGCGATTATTGTTCCGTCAGTCTGAATCTCAAATCGACCAAGTGTCATCAGGGCCGTTTCAAAATCAGAAGGTTGAGAATATTCCACCTCATCAATTACAGTAAAGGAGCCTTCACCAGTCCTATCATAAATAAAAGTCCTTTCAAGTTTTAGAACCGATTCGAGATTATAATTATCACTTAAGTCGAGTGTAGCTATTTTATAAGAATTTCTCAGATCAAGTTTCAAAACATCTTTTTTAGAAGTGAATTCTCTGGAGATCACTTTTGCTTCTGCATCTTTTCCGGCGATCTGAAGATGCCTGTCAACTACCGGGACATTATGCCCATAAGAGCTAAGTATCTTGCTTCCATACCTGTCGGATAAAAAAGCTGTTCCTCCCCTGTATGAAGCGGCGCCCGGGTCTGTAACCGGAACTGCATCGTTTACGGCCACAATAAAAGACCCAATGTCATTATGATTATGCGGAGCGGCATTATCTCCTCCTTTCATTGCGGCACCAATCTTTAGTTTCTTATTACCGCCAGGCCTGCAGATCAGCATTTGCCCGTCAGGGTACCAATCGCGGAGGGAATCGAATTTATACTCAATAAAATTTTCCAGCGGTTTTTCAAGTCCTGATGGGAAATACCAGACAAAATCCAATAATCCGGAAGGACGGGCTGCTTCAACACCCAATGGTTGTTCCCATTCCTTTACTTTAAGGTTATATTTTCGGCTAATATAATTCTGCAAATTCTCCTGGGGTGTTACATCCTGGTTACAATCCGCAAATACAGGATATACTCCCGGCAAGATTTCATTTTGGTTGCCAAATAAGGCCACCTTTGCAATTAATGTATCAGCCATCCAGTCAATCTTCCCACCGGTGAATTTATAAATAACATCGGCAAACCTGACGTAATTTGAGAATCCATAATTCCAGTAACCGACACCCTCCTGGCAATATCCGTCATCAAAAAAACTGTCAGTAAAATAGTGGATTGAATTTTCAGCGGCTCCCAGGAAAAAGGCTCTCTCGTAATCAGATTCAAGAATGCTCATGGCTGCGATCACAACATTCGACCAGCAAACCGCATTCCAGTTGTTCGTCCTCCATATCCAGAACATACCTCCATGGTAAATGCCCTGCGAATGTTTTCGAACCGGATCAAACACCCTTCGTGTAACTTCCGATTTGATCAGTTCTCTTGTTTTCTCATCCAGCTTTTCTCCTAACCAGTAATAGAGTGTACCCAGGGAAGCTGCCAGTGCAGTAGCCTGCAGATCGGCTGTTATTTCCGTTCCTGTACGGTTACTGCTTGCATGATCGTGAATTTCCGGAACCCAGGTGTAACGGGAGCAAATCTTTTTCACCAAATCCTGGATTCCGGGAACAAACCTCCCTTTGTTTTCGATGCATTCTGCATAAACAAGTGTTTCCAGACTAACGTTTAAATCTGAATTATTTAATGCTTTTTCGGCATTGGATATTATATCTTTAAATGCTGAATTTTTCCCGATCGCTTCCCAAATATCCCTTCGGGTAATGTCAAATCCTATCCCTTCGGGATCAGCCTGCAACATCTCTCTTAATTCGTCAAGCCTCTGAGCGTCAGGAGCCATTATAGTTATCGGATCCGGGAGTGGATTTCTGGAATAACCCCGTTCTTCAGGTACGATATAATTCTGGCCGGATACTCCCAGTCCGGATCCAAAGATCATTACTAATAAGATAAACAGTTGTTTCATTTCAGGTTGTATTTAAAATTATTAAAAAACCCATGTGGTGCCCTGGACTATTTCAGGGCACCACTAATCAAACCTATGAATACAACTAACTAAACTAATTACATCCTGGTTTTCCTGATCATTTATTGTAAAAAACGATCCTAAATTGATAATTAACAGGAGTAAAATAGTTCGATAATGCATGGTCGTATTTTTTTTCTTATTGTTTAGATGTCAGTATTATACTCTCACCTCTTAATTCTATTAAATCACTAAAATCATCTGCAATAATTTCAATATCAGTATTTTTCATACTCACCTTGAACTTTTTGTTTAGGTTTGTTAGTTGATGCACAACAATAAATTTCGTTGATTTGCATTTTCTTCTGTCCATTTTGTATTATTTAATCCAAGCTAATTTTTTCATAAACATCTTTATTTACTTTAATATCAAAACCGATCATTAGCTTGTCGATATACCTGTCGTAATTATTTTCAACATATTGCATGATTAGAAATCCCAAAATATCTTTGGAAGGTTGCCCTTTGTCTTTTTGCATAATCATCAACTCCTCGTTGTCGGGCTTCAATTCATGTTTAGAGAATTTATTCTTCAGGTCTATTACCATTTTGTCAAAAACATGATAAAAATAGGTTCTCGATGTAAACTGTACGGGCCCGTAAATGGGTTCGCCTTTTTCTACTTTCTTCTTTCTTTCAGCATTGACCTTTTCCATTTCCTTAGTAATTTCATCGAAGCTCGTTGTTTTTATTATCCCTTTTTCAAGTGCTAGTATTTGTTGGATTTTACATCTTTTCGCGTTTTCAATGGCAAGTTCTTTAAGCATTTCCAAAGGAATTTCGTTACCATATTTTTGTGTCCAAAAATGTTTACTGTCCCCAACTCCATATTTTCTGTAAAAATAGTTGTAAACATTCGCCTTTTCGAGAAGCATCCAGTGTTTTAATTCAGAATTGGTAATAGGTTCGTTGTTTAACCATGCAACAATTTCCGGTTTCTTTTTATTGCAACTTACTGTGATAAGTAATACCATCAGAAAACAGATATGATTATAGTTTTTCACCTGTCAAAAATTTTATGTTACCCGTTTATGGTGTGAGATAAAAGTTGGTCATTGCACCTGTATGGCTCAATTATTATCTCAGCCATGGGCTGTTTCATATATTATTGCTTCTCGTATGCACCAATATCTATTGCTTCAGTTCCAAGTGGGTTGCCCCAAAAATCTTTTCCCCCGTTGTCGTCAATACTTATCCCTGCATTCAAGCATGGCGATTTGTCTTTAAGCTGATAACCTGATAAGCGCAAAGGATCCTGCATGTCAACATCAGTGCCGAGAGCACCGGGATTTTCGAACATAGGGTCGGTCGTAAGGGAGTTTTCGCCCTTTGGCAATATGTTATAGAATAAATTACTAGATAATTCGCAGGTGTGATCTGGTGCAACGGCCCATGAACAGGAATCTTCAAAATAAAATATATTATTACAAAAAGTGGTGTTTATTGGTATTCGTTCCCTGGCGGGGCTTGCAACTGGACTGGCATTTACTCCTGCCCCAAAATAGTGGGTATTGTTATAAATCAAAATATTCTCTGCTCCTTTATCCGTTGGAAAACCGTACATATAAGCCCCCAACCTTTCATTAACGCTTATATTGTAACGAATCTTAATACCCTTGTTGTATTTACGCATTATGCCACAAAACCAGTGATTGTCGTGACTATAGTTGTACTGAATAATTGTTTCCTCCGAATTATAATCAGCATCGAAGCCACCACGGTCGGTATCGTCAATTGCACCTGTATTTCCATAAGCTTCATTGTATTGCATCACACAACCTTTGGTGTTGAAATTAAAAATACTGTGCCCGACACTATAAAGGCTGGTATGTGCTAAAACATTGTATTCAGCTATTGGGTTTGTGCTGCTCCTAACAATAATCCCATTGCGCCCTGTCCGTTCTATGCGATTGCCCCTTATTACATAGTTTGTCCAGGGGTAATAATCATCTGAATTAATACTGCCCCAACTCGACTTGTTGCCTATGCCCACTCCACCGATATTTTTCACATAATTGTTCTCTATAAGCAGATTGTTAAATTTAGTTCTAAAGCCGGTTCCTATAACATGAACATGAATGCCCCCTCGCTGCTTTCCTTCTACTTTACCATTCACGTCGTGAACATAACAGTTCCTGATGGTAACATCTTCTACCGTTCCGGAGTTTTCGGCTACAACATATATCCCTATAAGGTTCCCCTGATCGGATTCGGAGCCATCCGTGTTTGTAATTTCAAGGTTATTTATCTCCCAGTACCCTCCATTGTAAAGATAAAATGTTGAATTTACTTGGCCATGCCCGTTAATTATTGGCTTATTTTCAATACTTTTCCAATATATTTCGCCAGACCCGGGGTTATACGCGGTTAACTTTATCGGTTTTTCGGCGGTTCCCGATCCTGTCGGTGCAAATTGTCCGTCAAATACTTTTCCCGTAGCAAAAAATATACGTGCCCCAGCTGGGAATTTACTCTCCTTGTAAGTGTCAAAATTGGCCTGGCTATTAATATAAACCGTGTCTAATTTTGTTTCAGGTCCAGTTTCCGGGTTATTGGGTTCATCTTCAATCTCTGATTCGCATGAACCTAAAGTAACCAATGAGAGCAGCAGGATTATTAACTTCGGCATATATATATTTAATTTTATGTGTGCCATTGTTATTCTTTTGACAATTTTATTTCTCGTGAGCGCCAATATCTATGGACTCAGTTCCAAGTGGATTGCCCCAAAAATCTTTTCCCCCGTTATCATTGATTACTATTCCGGCATCGATGCACGGTGAATTGTCTTTGAGCCTGTACCCCGACAAACGTTCAGGATTGCGCATGTCAATGTCAGTGCCCACAAAGCCCGGTTTTACAAATAATGGGTCCTCTATGACAGGGTTCCTGCCTTTGGGTTGAACATTGAAGAAAAGGTTATTGCTGAATTCGCAAGTTTCGTCAGGTTCCACTCCCCATGAGCCTGAATCTTCGAAATAGAATATATTGTTATAAAAATAGGTAAAGCGGGGGGTACGTACCCTGCCAGGACTGGCAAAGATACTGGCATTTAATCCTGCACGGAAATAATGGGTATTGTTATACACACAAACACCTCTTGCGTTATCGACCCATGGAAATCCGTACATATAAGCCCCAAGCCTTTCATTTAGGCTAATGTTATAACGTATTTTAATGTCCCTGTTGAACTTGCGCATTATACCACAAAACCAATTATTGTCGTGACTGTAGTTGTACTGTATAATTGTTCCCCTGGCATTATAGTCGGCATCGAACCCACCATGGTCGATATCGCCCAGGTCGCCTGTGTTTCCGTAGGCTTCGTTATATTGCATAATGCAACCTACTGTGCCAAAGTTAAAAACACTGTGGCCGGTGCTATACCGGCTATTGTACGCCAAAACATTATACTCAACAATTTGGTTGAGGCCCCCCCGGGCTATAATACCATTTCTTCCTGTATGTTCTACTCGGTTGCCGCGTATAATAAAGTTTGTCCATGGAAAAAAATCTTTTGAATTTATACTTCCCCAGCTTGAGGTATTACCGATACCAACGCCACCAACATTTTTTATAACATTGTTTTCGATTAGCAGGTTATGGAATTTTGTTTTTACACTTTCCCCTGTCACATGTACGTGTATGCCTCCGCGCTGTTTCCCTGCTACTTTCCCGTTCACGTCGTGAACATAACAGTTTCGTACAATAACATCTTCCATTATGCCCGTGTTTTCGGCCAATATGTAAATACCCCTCAAATTTCCCTGGTCCTCGTCGGTTCCATTTGTATTTGTCAGTTCAAGATTGTTTATTTCCCAAAACTGCCCGTTGTAAAGATAAAATGGGGAGTTAACTTTTCCGTGCCCATTAATTATTGGTTTATTGTCAATGTCGTCCCAATATATTTTATCTGATTCAGGATCGTAAGCGGTAACTTTAATCGGATTTTCTTTTGTGCCAGAGCCGAGAGGCGCAAACTGTCCGTTAAATGACTTTCCCGAAGCAAAGAGGATACGGGTGCCGGGAGGGAATTTTGAATTTTTGTATTTATCAAAATCAGCCTGATTGTTTATGTAAATTGTACTATTGTCTTTTTGCTTTTCATTGCTACATGATATAATAGTAATGATTAAAAAGGTTAGTGCTATGAACTTCAAGTTTTCCATAATAACTATTGTTTTATTAGCGATCAAAATGGTCAATTATATTATAAACATAACGGGAACGATTTTTTGCCATTCTGTCGTTTCTTTTGGATATATTATACACTCTTCAGGTTCTAAAATTGTTTTTGAAAGAGATTCGACAGAACGGTTAGCCGTCATCAAGTTCCTTTCGTTTTTCCGAGCATATATAGAAATGCCCAGTACCATTAAGATAATAATTACAAGTGATTTCATTTTTCGTTGTTGTAATATCGCCTGTCAATTAAAAATGGATGCTCTTTTGGAGTTTTTTTAAAACTATTTTCAAAGCAAAAAGTAAAAGAATTAAAGCCAAAAAGGATTACTGCTGTTATAAATAATTTGTAAATCATTGTATTATATTCTTCATTTTTCTTTATCGAATAAAAAAAGGCTGTCCATACCAGAACAGCCTTTTTCTTCTTGCTAAGGATGTTATTAAACACATTTTGCTATTGTTGCATTATCCAACAATTCCAATCATATGAAATGTTCTGTTGATATAATTTAATATCATCCTTTTGACTATCCTTTGTTTTGGTAAGCAATTGGTTTGACTAATGTCCCGGGTTGTTTTCCATCTCCAATGTGAGGTTTGCGTCGATCACATCTTGTGGAATCGCAAAAAGGACATCGATATCCCTAACTGTAGCACCGCCATTGTTATTGTGCGCCCTAACCCTTTCCAACCACTTTCCGGTCCTTAAGAGTGTGCATCTTCGTTGTTCTTCGCAAAGCAGCTCGCGCGAACGTTCATCGAGAATAAAATCAATGTCAACGTCGGCCTCAGTTATAGGGGCAGCATTTGAGCGGGCCCTTATTATATTTAAAGTAGCAGCTGCTCCGCTTTTGTCATTTAGTGCTAACTGTAACTCGGCTTTTAAAAGATATGTTTCGGCCAGCCTCAAATATATCAGATCATTATATTGGTAACTATCGTCAATGTTTGAAGCATAAGCATAATCCCATTTCCTTGAATAGGGCCAATTGGTCCTGTTCTTGGTTGAATAGGTAATATCTTCCGACCAATCATTCCATACCGTATCTCCATAGGCATAACCATCCGGTAACACATCAGCACCGACACCACCATTTTCTTCGGAAGTTTTAAGAATAAAGAATTTTCTGATTGCATAATTAGATGCCCTGTCGTCTCCCTCCTCGTAGTTGTCGATAGCCCATTTTGTTAAAGACATACGGGCCCTTGCCCTGCCTCCTCTATCGACTGTTTTTTTCAACACATTCTTTGTGCCGGCAAAACGAGCCGATTCATATCTGGTCATATGCCAGCGGCGCATAATCGCCCCAGATCCTCCGGTAACCTCAAATTCATACGGGAATACCCACAATGCTTCAGTGTTGCCTTCGC
>Ga0209986_10004764_pt1 | contig 11422 bp, 9 predicted proteins | sample BlataG_FD_183168 | JGI IMG/M metagenome (GOLD analysis project Ga0209986, IMG submission 183168) | Deep subsurface microbial communities from Black Sea to uncover new lineages of life (NeLLi) - Black_00105 metaG (SPAdes) (version 2) | ecosystem: Environmental > Aquatic > Marine > Oceanic >...
GTACGCAAAGAAGTATTGGGTTGATAGGCTGATGGGTAACGACAAACGAACAATTGCCGGCAGGCAAATAAAATCTATCACATATATTGGCATCGCAGTAAATATTGCTCTGGCAGTTGTCAAGGTTGTCATTGGTTGGTTAGCAGGTTCGCTGGCACTGTTAGCCGACGGGGTCCATTCACTTTCTGATGTAGCCACTGATGCAGCTGTGCTATTGGGCCTGCGTCTGGGTTCGAAAGAACCTGACCAGAGCCACCCCTACGGTCACGGGCGGGCGGAAACTTTATCAGCCGGATTAATTGCATTAGTCTTAATTCTTGTAGGGGGAGCAATGATTTACTATGCCACTATAGCCATAGCCAGAGACGAAATGACCACCCCTCGGCTCGCAGTTCTCATAGCCGCAATGGTTTCTATTGCCGCTAAAGAGTGGCTCTACAGGGCCACACAAAAAATCGCAATTAAATCCCACAGCCCCGCACTTTACGCCAACGCCTGGCATCACCGCAGCGATGCTTTAAGTTCGGTTGCGGTTGTGATAGGATTTATATCGCTGGAATTTGGTTTTGGTCATGGCGACCAGGTCGCTGCTATTGCCGTTGGCCTGATGATTATCTGGGTAGGAGTCAGGGTGATTGGCGGTTCGATGCGTGAGCTGACAGAAGGTGCCGTCGATTCAGACACGATCGAGCGTATAAGAGATGTGATTAACGCCGACTCTTCAATACGCCAGTGGCATAAGCTGCGGACCCGGACGGTCGGCAGAGAAGTTTTTCTGGACCTGCACATCCTCGTTGACCCGGATTTGAACATAGCCGCCGCTCATCAAATATCTGAAAGTCTGGAAAACGCTCTGGATAAGCAGATTACCCGTCCGGTGAACATTACAGTGCACATTGAGCCGGATACGCCGGAGCTGAGAAAATAATCTTTCATTTCGAGCCTGATGCAATGTAACGAGGTGGTTATAGTTGGGCAGGGCCTATGGAAAGCGTTTAATTGAGTTTGTGTTTTCAGAAGCGGGGGCAATAGGATAGAGAAACAATAAGGTAGCTGTTCAGTGCGATACTCGACAATGCAGCTAAGACTAAGGTAAAGGAGATGAGAACCAGAAAACTTAGAACAAGAATACTAATATCGTTCTTTAGCGTTATTATGGTTTTTGCTATATCAGTGGCTGTATTTGGGTACTATGTCATTGAGAACGACATCATCAAAAGAGAACAGGATAAAGTGAAGAATGACCTAAACTCTGCGAGGGAGATGTATCATGAAGAGGGCGAAAAACTCAAAGATGTAGTACGATTCACTGCGTTAAGGTTTTTTATAAAAGATGCCATTGTGAATAACGATAATGAAAGGCTCAAAAAGGATCTGGAGGAGATAAGAAAGGCGGAGTCCTTGAACATATTGACTCTTACCAACAAAAATGGGCAGGTTATCGTTAGGTCTCGAAATCCATCTGTTAGTGGTGACAATCAAGCACAGGATGAGCTTGTAAGCAAGGTCATGTCGGACAAGAAAATAATTGCCGGCACAGTCATAGTACCAACGGAGAAACTCTTAAAGGAGGGGACGGAGCTGGCTGAGCGGGCGTATATAAAATTTATTCCTACTGCAAAAGCAAAGCCAAGCCGGGAGACTGAGCAGACTTCAGGAATGATGATAAAGGCTGCTGCACCTGTTTTCGGGTATGATGGCAGCTTTATTGGTGTGCTGTACGGCGGCAATTTACTTAATCGGAACTACAAGATCGTTGACAAGGTCAAAGAGACGGTATATCAGGGGAGTAAATATAAGGGAAAAGATGTTGGCACTGTGACTATCTTTCAAGGTGACCTGCGCATCTCAACCAACGTCAAAGCAAAAGATGGAACACGCGCAGTTGGCACTCGAGTATCCGAAGAAGTAAACGAGCAAGTGCTGGTAAAAGGACTACCATGGATAGGCAGAGCCTTTGTGGTTACTGCTTGGTACAAAACTGCTTATGAACCCATCAGGAATATAGACGGAGAAATCATCGGAATACTCTACGTTGGTATCCTCGAGCAGCCTTTTGTTGATATGGCGAGGAGCACTTTCTTTGTTTTTCTGGCAATGGCCTTTATCGCCACCTTGCTTGCGGGTGCACTTGCCTTGGTACTTGCAGGAGCTATATCTCGACCTCTTAAGCGGATGCTCACGGCGACAAATAGACTTTCCGAAGGAAATCTCGGATATAAGATTGATGCGAAGACCGGGACGAGTGAGCTGAACGTGCTTGCCACCTCCTTCAATGAAATGTCTTCACGGCTTAGTGAAAGAGAGCAAAGTCTAATAATTTCGAAAGAAAGATTGGCGGCTTTGAACGAGACTTACCTCGACTTGGTGGGTTTTGTGTCACATGAGCTAAAAGGAACGCTGGCCACTATAAATATGAATGCTATGTCTGTCCGCGACGGTCTTTTTGGGCCTATAAATTCCAGGCAGAAGCAAGCCCTTGAGTCGGCTACAAGAGTCCTGGGCTACCTTATGGAAACTGTAAAGAAATTCCTTGATCTAAGCAGGATAGAGAAAGGTGAACTTAAGTTGAATAAAGCAGAAGTGCGTCTGAGAGAAGATGTGTTCGATGGTTGTCTGGAGACTTTTGCTGGAGAGATGGCCGAAAAGCAGATGGAAGTCAACAACAATATTCAACCTGAGTTCAGGGTTAATGGCGATCTTGATTTGTTGCTCATAGTGGCAAATAACCTTGTCGGCAATGCAGTCAAATATGGGTTTGAAAAAGGAAAGATAGTGCTGAGCTCTGAAGATCTCGGAGATAAAGTCCAGATTGAAATTTACAATGACTCCCGACCTATTGGAGAAGAAGATAGAGGCAGACTGTTCAAGAGATTCTCGAGACTCAGTGTCCCCCAGGATAAGAAGGTAAAGGGCACCGGTCTGGGACTGTTTATTACTAAAGAAATTATCGCAAAACATGGTGGGGATATATGGGTTGAGCCAAGAGAAAACGGGAATTCTTTTATCTTTCAGATACAAAAGGGATTCTGAAGATTTATGCAGGAAATAGCATTTTATTTGTAGGAGAATATTATGGCTAAGAAAAAGATCGTCTGGATAGAAGATGATGAGGAGGTTATATCAGCTTTTAAGCCACATTTCGCAAATCAAGGATAGGAAATACTTTCGGCTTCTTCCGCAGAGAAGGGTTAGGCGTTGGCCTTAGAAGTGAAGCAAGACCTTATTATTATGGATATAATAATGGCGGGAGAGCATGGATATGCGGCTATCGAGGACCTTAAAAGCGAATCAGCACTGGTGAGCGTTCCCATAGTTATTTTTAGCGGAGTAACTCACAGATGGGGAGAGACGACAGCTTCTCGTCTGGATGGTTTACTTACTGAAGCTGACGAGTTTGTAGACAAAGCTGAAAAACCAGGTGTTCTGCTTAGCACTATCAGCAAGTTTCTCTGTGCATAAGCTTTTTGATGAATTAATGTTATCAAATACTGGACGATGCTAAGTGCTTTGTGAGTCAGAGAACAAGCCTGTAGGCGATAGCATTATGTTAGCGTGTGTCAACAATTTGAGGATGGGTGATTACTTGGCAGTATATTGAAGATCGGTTGGATATCCTGTGGAAGGGCGAAGGTTATTACTCGATTCACAATTCCCTGCGAGACGACGTGAAAATGGCTTTGACGTTCGAGGTTGGGTAGTGAGGTTCATAAATCAGTAAAGAAAAGAGTGAAAATCCTAACGGGAAAATGTAAAAATCATGAATCAGCCTGAAGTGCTCCCCAGATAAGTTTAAGGGTGCCACCCAATGTTGCTGTGGTAGCACAATGCTCAATAGTTGTTATCTTTCCAATTCCACCATTTTAATAACTGCGGGTCGTGTTTGGTGTTTGATGCGTAGTATACCGCGCAGCGCAATACATAGAGCATGCACCTGTCAACCGGGCTTGCCTTAAAATCGCAGAGTTTTTGGTAAAGTTGCTCTGGGGCCTGGCCCTTGAGCTGGCCGACAGAGTGGATGCCGATATTTGCTATATCCTGAGCAATGCTTTTGCCCACGCCGGGAATTTGTTCCAAATCTGTTAAGGATGATTGTTTCATAGTCCTTAAGTCCTTTCGTTCTATTATATAAATAAAAAGTTGTGCGTGCAACCAAAATAATATGACAAAACTTTTGTCGGTGCCTGCCGTCAGGCAGGTGAGGTCAGATTAGCTGGTTAATTTTGCCCGTTTTTAGAAAAAAATGGTCAAAACCAGTGTAAAAACGGCTCAGAAGCGAAAAAAAGCCATTTTTATATGTCTGAGAATAGGAAAAAAATCAAATTTTGTATTGACAGGAGTGTTATTATTATATACATTGTCTATAGACAAGCTATAGAAAGAGAGGTTTGAATGAAGCTAACGACAAAAAGTGAATATTCGATACTGGCACTTATCTACATCGCTCGTAACGAAAAGGATGGTTTCATAAAGATAGAAGAAATTTGCTCGAAGTGTGATATTCCCAAGAAGTACCTGGAGCTTTTATTAACAATCCTAAGACAGAGTCGCTACATAGAAACCAAAAGAGGTGCCAGTGGCGGCTACAAGTTAGCTAAACCGGCGTCTCAAATAAGTGTAGCGGAGATAATCAGATTAATGGATGGTGCCCTGGCGGCTACGGCGTCAGTTAGCAAATACTTTTTCTCTGACACGCCTTTGTCAAAAGAGAAGAAACTTATGAAGATTTTTTGGGAAATACGTGATTTTATTTCTGAAAGACTCGAAACCTTAAAACTATCCGATCTTGTCTAAGAATTTACAATGCAAGTTACTTACAAAGTAATTGTCATTTAGAAGGTTGTGAGATGGAATTAGCATTGTGGTTTATTATTATGATAGTTATCGGTGCATTTATTTGCGAGTATGTTGACTCGACTCTGGGAATGGGATATGGGACGACTCTTACGCCGGGTCTTTTGCTTGCTGGGTTTTCTCCGATGCAAATTGTGCCGGCAGTATTGCTATCAGAACTGATCAGCGGAGTGTTGGCGGGTATTTTGCATCACTTCGAAGGAAATGTCAACTTCAAACCTAAAACCATGGATGTATCTAAAATTAAAGGCATGATAAACACTTATGGTATTTTTCATGGTTTACGACATACTCTTTCCTTTGACTCGAAGGTTGTGTTGCTTCTGGCGAGTTGCAGCATTATAGGCACGATAGCAGCTGTTTTTACAGCCATTAATATTCCAACGTTCTGGCTTAAGTTATATATTGGTGTTCTCGTCCTCTCGATGGGCTTAGTTATTCTTATTTTCTATAATAAGAATTTTAAGTTTTCTCCGAAAAAGATTGTTGGTTTAGGTCTTCTTGCATCCTTCAACAAAGGTATGAGTGGTGGTGGTTACGGCCCAATTGTGACAAGCGGCCAAATTCTCTCGGGAGTCCAGGGCAAGAGTGCTGTCGGGATTACATCTTTAGCGGAAGGTTTAACATGTTTAGTAGGGGTCATTACATATGCTCTTGTCAGTACAAATCCTGTTGAATGGGGCCTTGCGCCTTATATCGTCATTGGAGCTGTTTTATCGGTGCCTTTTTCTGCTAAAAGCGTGAAAATTATAAGCACGAAAAAACTGAAGTTAGCTATCGCCATCCTTACAATAGCTCTGGGTATATTAACAATTGTAAAAATATTTTAGTTTTGTTTGGAAAAATCGTATATTGAAAGGAACAAGAAATGTATGCGTTATCGGATTCTGCAGTCTTTTTCGAAAAGAGTATTGTGGGTTTGGAGGAATGGAAGCGCAAGCAGTTATCAAGCGCGGTCCGGAGATTAGTCGATAGGAGTCGAGGGCCTTATGCCTTTATCGGATCAGATGGCCTTCAGAGCAACCACTTCCTGATAATAATTGGGATGACGCCAAACGACCCGGTGCTTAAATATGAGGCTGCTGTTATAAGCCCATACAAGTCTCTGAGACTTGTATGCCGGTTCATCAAGGAACAATACTAAGTTAGGATTCAACTTTTAAGCATCGAAAGGGGATAGATATGCCACCTCCAACAAAACCAAGAATCTTCTTTGATGAGAATACCGTCATCATCGCTGAAAAATGGAGTCTCGATAGGATAGCAAAAGCTGCCCACCCATTACTTCCTCCCGACCCAGGGTACCATATCTTTATTAAATTGGACCACTTCATGGATAGTCATTTTTACTTCTTGGTCACGCTTGCCGGCAAAACGAATCTACCGTTGGAAGTATGGGAAGCAACCGTTATCGACGATGATACAAATCCTCAATTTAGATGTGTGCCACAAAAGGAATAGGCCTAATGGTAATTTTCTTCTCTTGTTTTGTAAAATATAAATCTATTGTAAAGGTTCTTGTGTTGAAAGGAGCCAAAACATGTTACTACCATCAAAACCCTCAATCTTTTTTTGTGAAGAGACCATAAACTTAGACATCTGGAGACTCAAGAAGATAGCAAATGCGGCCCACTCACTGCTTCCCTCCTCCCCAGGTCATCATATCTTTGTCAAGCTGGACGAACATATGGATAATCGCTTCCTGGTTATGCGTGGCTGTACACCAAACATACCACTGGATTTATGGCAAGCAACTGTAGTCGATGAAGACGAGCAGCCACACCTTAAGTGGATGGACGTAAAGGAATAAATTGTTTGGTGTTTTCGTACATCTATTTTTATGAAATGGATAAGAAGAGATTAGGTGCTCTGTTTTTGTCATTACTTTTCGCTGAATTTGCCGCGATTCTCGTTTGGGGGTAAATTGATAAAAAATCCCGTGCAGACTAAATGAACGATAGAGAGCTTTGCAATAGGACGCATTATAGTATAGAATACTTTGGTTTTTAAAGCGCTTTTAGTTCAGTAAGGATGTTTGTCTGTATGGGTCTTGAAAGTTTTTTTAATCCTAAATCTGTTGCTATTGTTGGGGCGTCCCGCCAGAAAAGTAAGGTTGGGTACGAAATCTTGGCCAATATGATGGGGGCAGGATATAAGGGTGAAATATATCCGGTTAATCCTCAGGCCGATACAATTGAAGGTTTGAAGTGCTATCCGGACCTCGAATCAATCAAAAAAGTGCCCGAATTGGTGATTATTGTCGTTCCGGCGAAGATTGTGCCGGCGATTATGCAGCAGTGCGCAAAGGTTGGGACAAGGGCGGTCATTATTATTACCGCCGGGTTTAAAGAGGTCGGCAAAGAGGGCAGAGAGCTTGAGGAACAGATTAGTCAAACAGCAAGACAAGCTGGCATCAGGGTCATTGGCCCGAACTGCCTTGGAGTAATAGTACCGGCGAACAAGCTAAATGCCAGCTTCGGAGGTGATCTTCCCGCGGCCGGCAGCATAGCATATCTTTCGCAATCAGGGGCTCTGCTCGCGGCTATTTTTGATATTGCTAACGCCAGTGGCATTGGATTCAGCAAACTTATCAGCATAGGCAACAAGGCGGATGTGGGTGAGCTGGACGTAATAAAAGACCTCTCCAGTGATAAAGACACAAAGGTTATAGCCGGGTATCTCGAAAGTATCACCGATGGTAATGCTTTCGTAAGGCAGGCAGAGCAGATTTCCCATATAAAGCCTATCCTTCTGATAAAATCCGGCGGGACGCAGGCCGGTGCAAAGGCGGCATCCTCTCATACCGGAAGTCTTGCCGGCAGTGAGACAGCCTATGAATCCGCGTTTGAACGTGCCGGAATCATTCGCTGCGATTCGATCAAGCAGCAGTTTGACTACGCCCAGGCGTTTGCCAATCAGCCGCTTCCGGCAGGGCCGCGCGTTGCTGTTATCACCAATGCCGGAGGGCCCGGAATAATGGCGGCAGACTCAATCGAACAAAGAGGACTTACCTTTGCGAAGCTCAATGACGAGACGGTTCGCAAGTTGGAATCCGAGCTGCCACCGGCCGCTAATTTATATAATCCTATAGACGTTTTGGGAGATGCCCTGGCTGACCGCTACGAGTTTGCGTTGAATGTTGTTCTCGATGATCCCAACGTGGATATAGTTCTGGTATTGCTGACCCCGCAGGCAATGACTGAAGCTGCGGCTACTGCCGAAGTAATCGTCAATATATCCCGTCAAAAGCCCCTAAAGCCGATTCTTACATGTTTTCTTGGGGCAAAAAAGGTGGCGGAGGGAGTAAGAATTTTGCGAGAAGGGAAAATTCCCCAGTATGACGCCACCGGCAGTGCCGTTGCGGCAATCAAAGGAATGGTTAACTATGTCAGATGGCGGTCAAGACCGAAGCGGGTAGTAAAGCTGTTTCCGGTAAATCGTCGCAAGGTAGAAGGCATTATCGAAAGGCACCAGAGGCAGAAAATAAACGATATTGGTGAGACCGAATCAAAGGAAATACTCGAAGCATACGGCTTTGTAACTCCGAGGGGTTCCATCGCAACCTCAGCCGAGCAGGCGGAGAATATTGCCAAACAATTAGGATTCCCGGTCGTATTGAAGATTTGGTCCCCTGACATATTGCATAAATCGGATGTTGGGGGAGTTAGGATTGGTCTGGAAAACGAGCAGGAAGTTAAGGATTCTTTCGACCTGATGATGTATCGAATACCCAAAAAACGACCTGAAGCTAATATACTTGGTGTTCTTGTGCAGGAGATGTGCAAGAGCGGGAAAGAGGTTATTCTCGGAATGAATCGTGACCCGCATTTTGGTCCTTTGATGATGTTCGGAATGGGAGGGATAATGGTAGAGGTCCTTAAGGATGTGTCCTTTTACCTGGCGCCGCTGACGGCTGAAGAGGCAAAGCAAATGCTAATTAACACAAAAACGTACCAAATGCTACAAGGAGTACGCGGCGAGGAGGGTGTGGACATAGAAGCTATAGCCGAAGGATTGCAAAGACTTTCACAATTGGTTACGGAATTTCCTCAGATTCAGGAGATGGACATAAATCCATATGTTGTTGGTCCTGAAGGCACAACACCGGTTGCAGTTGATGCCAGGATAAGTTTAGGGAAATGAATATGCAGGAATTTGACTGGAAAGAAAAATATAAAGACAAGATGAGCACCGCTGTGGCGGCAGTGAAATTAATTAAGTCCGGCAACAATATATTTATTGGAACCGGCTGCGGCCAACCGCAACATCTTGTCGATGTTTTGGTTAAACATTCCAGCCACATTTACGATGCTCATATTGTACATCTGTTGACGATGGGGGCTGCACCATATGCCGATGAGAAGTTCCGTGAGAAATTCAAGATGAACAGTTTTTTTATTGCTGATAACGTGCGCGATGCTTTACAGAAAGGTATCGGTGATTATACACCAATATTCTTATCTGAGATACCGCTTGAATTTGAGACTGGAAGGATTCCCATCGATGTTGCCTTGATTTCTGTGACGCCGCCTGATATAAACGGGCTGTGCAGTCTTGGTGTCTCTGTGGATATTGTTAAATCCGCGGTCGCCAATGCCGGGTATGTTATTGCACAGGCCAACAGCCGTATGCCTCGGACGTTTGGGGATAGTTTCATTCATGTCAATAGCATCGATATGTTAGTTCCTTATGATGAGGATATAATCGAGGTTCCCATACCTGAAACGGATGAGACATTGCTCCGCATTGGTCAGAATATTGCCAGGCTTGTCGAAGACGGCAGCACTATTGAGTGTGGTATAGGGCGCATTCCTCAGGCCTTAGCTGAATTTCTGAAAGACAAAAGAGACCTTGGCATTCATACCGAGATGTTCGGCGACTGGATTATTGACTTGATTGAATGCGATGCAATCACGTGTGCAAAAAAGTCCCTCAACCGCGGCAAGATTGTTGCAAGCTTTTGTATGGGTTCGCAGCGGCTCTATGATTATATTAACAACAATCCCTTCTTCGAATTTTACCCTACCGAGTATGTCAACGATATCTATATCATCAGCCGGCACGAGAAAATGGTGGGAATCAACGTCGGACTGGAAATCGATTTGACAGGACAGGTCTGCTCGGACTCGTTGGGTTACAAATTCTACAGCGGTATCGGTGGTCAGGTTGATTTTATTCGCGGCTCTGCGCGGAGTAGGGGGGGTAAAGCTATAATTGCGATGCCTTCTACCGCGGGAGACGGAAAAGTTAGCAGGATTGTGCCGTGTCTGACCGAAGGCGCAGGGGTGGTTACAACGCGCGGAGATGTCCACTATGTAGTTACCGAATACGGGGTTGCATATTTGCACGGCAAAAGTATCAGAAAAAGGGTCCTGGACTTAGTCAATATAGCGCACCCTAAGTTCCGAAAAGAGCTTATCCAGGCGGCAAAAGCTCAAAACTATATTTATGAAGACCAGATAGAGTTAACTTGGGACCAGGTTACCTACCCGGAAGAACTGGAACGCTACGAAACATTACGCGATGGAACAGAAATATTTTTCAGGCCCGTTAAACCTACTGACGAGCCGGCGCTTTCGGAAATGCTGTATTCGCTAAGTGAAGAGTCCGTCCGGACTCGCTATATGATGCATACGATAGTGTTCTCTCATAGGGATATTCAACGATTTACCAATATCGACTATAGACAGGATGTTGCCATCGTTGGTATTATTCCCCGCGTTTCAGGCGAGGAAATTGTTGCCCTTGCCCAGTATTTCCTTGACCCAAAAACTCGGGATGCGGAAGTGGCCTTTCTTGTCCAGGATGAATGGCAACAAAAGGGAATGGGGACCTTTCTGCTGGATTACATTACTAAAATTGCCAAACAACGGGACGTCAAAAAGTTCTATGCAAAAGTATTGCCGGCTAATGAACGAATGCTTGCTATTTTTCATAACTCCGGCTACAAGGTGAATACTGAATTTGACGGCTACGCCTATGATATTACGTACGATTTGACAAAACAAGAACAATAGGAGTAATTTTGGCAACGAAAAAAGCTTCTTTTATTTATTCGCCGGAGCTTGAGAAATTCAGCTATCCGGCGGATTGTCCGTTTAGTACGGACAGGGCGGGGCAGGTGAGGAAGATTTTAAATTCTATGGACCTGCTCTCCGGTGACAACAGGAGTGAAGTAGCGCCGGTGCCTGCCGAGAGACTGGTTCTGAAGAAGTTTCACTCGGCCCGTTATCTGCACGCATTAAAGACCGCTGCAAAAGGCCGATGGGATACCGAAGCACTGGATATGGGAATTGGTACGCTGGATTGTCCGGTCTTTTCGGGGATGTATGACTATTCGGTTCTGGCCACTGGAGCTACGCTTACCGGTGTTAAGCTGATTCTCTCAGGCTCTGCTGAGGTGGCGTTTAATCCATCAGGCGGATTCCATCACGCAGGGCCAGAAAAGGCCTCCGGCTTTTGCTACATCAATGACGTGGCCCTGGCCTGCACGATATTGGCTGAAGAAGGGAAGCGAGTTCTGTATCTTGATGTGGACGTTCATCACGGTGACGGTGTCGCATACGGA
>Ga0209986_10004765_pt1 | contig 11421 bp, 10 predicted proteins | sample BlataG_FD_183168 | JGI IMG/M metagenome (GOLD analysis project Ga0209986, IMG submission 183168) | Deep subsurface microbial communities from Black Sea to uncover new lineages of life (NeLLi) - Black_00105 metaG (SPAdes) (version 2) | ecosystem: Environmental > Aquatic > Marine > Oceanic >...
CCAGACGGCTCTGGACACCAACCTGGGCGTCGTCGGGGTGCTGGCCGAGGACGCCGCGGACGGCGACACCACGGCCAAGATGTGGCTGGGGGTGCGGGGATGAGGGTCTGGAGATCCGCGTTGACCGGCGGCTATCACGTGGGCGACGGGCGGGGCTACGAGGCCGCCGTCATCACGCCCACGGACGTGGCCGCGGTGGAGGCGGCGACCATCCTGGACGAGGTGCTGGGCGCGGCGAGGCCCCTCTACAAGCTGAGGGGCATCTGCCGGCCTGTGCGCATGGACGGCCTCGCGGCGAGGGTGGACGTGGCGACGGGCGTCACGGGCCAGGAGAAGGTGCCGGCCATGGTGGAGGCCGAGGTGGCGAGCCAGAGCTACACGGCGGTGGAGTTCGACCTCTGGAAGAACGTGGTCCACGTCGTGGTGAGCGACGAGGCGGCCAAGAGGGCGGCCCACGACGTGCTGGCGCTTCACGTCTCGGACGCGGCGCGGGACCTGGCGCGGATGGAGAACAAGCAGATCACGGAGATCGCGGAGGCGTGCACCGAGAAGGTCTCGGGGACGCCTTACAGCGACTGGGGCGCCATGACGACGCCGCCTGACAGCGACACCAACCCCTTCGAGGCGATAAGGGCGAGCATAGAGTACATCGAGGGCGTGGGCTACGAGCCCGACTTCATGGCCATGCACCCGACGCTGTGGGGCAGGTTCGTCACCAACACCTACGTCAGGGACCTGGTGCACGCGGGGATCGCGAAGGTGGGCGCCTCTGGGGGCGAGTTCACGCTGCCCGGGTACCCATCCATCAGGGTGTTCACCGACTACGCGCTGACGTCCACGCCCACCGGCTCGAAGGGGCCGTTGATCGGGGACAGCGGGGCGCCTGCGGTGATCCTGGGGCTGGGGCCCGTGGAGGCGGCGCAGTACCGCGACGAGAAGGCGGGGTACGACGCCTACGTGATAAGGCAGTACCTGGAGCCCAAGCTGGTGATAGACGACGCCATCGACAAGATATGCACGTAGGGCCCGCATAAGGGGGCGGCTACCTACAGGGAACGAGATCCACGCGCCGTTTGAAGGCGCGCTAACCCCTACGTGAGGTGGAGACATGTACTGCACAGCTTCGGATGTGAGAAGCATCATACACACGGGCCTGACGGACTCGGAGACAGAGGCCATCATAGAGCTCAGCGACGCCGAGATCGACAAGCGGCTTGGGCCACGTGACCCGTCGGACAAGGTGATCAGGAAGCTCAGCATGCTGCTGACGGCGAAGACTGTTAAGCTGCGTCAGCCGGGTAATGTGGCTGTCGGTGAGTACAGTGAGAGCAGCGAGCAGTTTCTTCAAGTCGTTGAGGCTGAGGTAGAGAAGATCTGGAGGCTCTACTCTGGTGTCGCTGTCTCTTCGTCGAGTTATGGGGTCATCGACGAGGACGAGCGTGCCGGGGTGGCTGTTTGAAGCGGTTCAAGGACCGTCTGGCCACCGTCGAGGCTATCCTCGGGTGTCTAAGGTGTGAGCCGTGCCGCTGGACGCCGTTGATGAGGAAGGTCCTTGAAACCTCGACCCCTTGGGTGGCGCAGTCCACCCTTGACTGGTTGCTTAGTGAGGGATATATTGAGCGACCCATTAGAGGGCTTTACCGGCTCACGGAGAAGGGCAGGCTTCTATTAGATGTTCTCTGTTGATTTTGTTTTTTTCTTCATGTTTTGGATGGCTCTGAGTGCACTAGGATGAACTCTGAGATCTTCATGAAGGATACCCAAGTTGATAAGTTTTTCTGGTTCAAATTGATGTTTATTATAGAATGTCTCAATCAGTTCTTTTTCCGCGTCATTAATGTTTGATGCTGTGAACGTGCTGAACTCGGTTATCTGTTGTTGGATATGTTCAAAGTCGTAGGTAGCTATTGTGTTTAGGACGTTTCTGAGGTGAGTGTCTGTTATTTTAATATATTTAAATCGAATGTGATAAAAAAAGATTAACGAAACACCCCCGAAACGTGGATATGTCATTAATCAATTAAAAATGGGTTTATGGAGTACTTGTGATTGTTTTAAGAAGTTACTCTTTACCTTAGTTAGCAAGCTATAGTTTTACATAGACGCCTACCGGCTCTGTTGGGCCTCTTGTAGGCTCCAGCACTGCGCCTGCCATCGTGCTGGGGGAATGACCAGTCGAGGCAGCGAGATACATAGACGAGAAGGCAGGTTATGAAGCCTACATAATCAGACAATATCTTGAACCACAGTTGGTGCAAAACACCGCCATTGACAAAATATGTACATGGATCATTATTCCTCTTTTTTTAACAACCTCATTGAATTGTAAACAAGCAACTTTAAAGAATAGAAAGGTATCCCTAGTCATTACACGATGAGCACCTCTGCTTCGTAGATGGAGACAAAGGATCTTTAAACACCCTATACAGTAGTAGAATCTGACAAGGAATATTGCTATAAATGTGAAGTTCAGCATGTTAGAGAAACCTAGAGCTATTGACCTATTCTGTGGGGCAGGTGGAATAACGCAGGGGTTAACGGATGCTGGGTTTGAAGTATTATGGGCAGTGGACAGCGATAAAAACACCAAGAAAACATTTGATTATAATCATAAAATTCAGATGACTCTAGCTGATATCAGAGAAATTGATCCTCCAAGCCTTGGGTTAAAGAAAAAGGAACTAGAATTACTTGTTGGAGGGCCCCCATGTCCGACTTTTTCGCTCGTTGGTAGAACTAAAATCAACTCAATTGAAGGGAGAGATGTTAAAGAAGATGAGCGATCTTTACTGTACGAAAATTTTCTAAAATATCTGAATCATTTCCAACCAAAAACCTTCGTAATGGAAAATGTCAAGGGAATGAAGTCTGCTGTGAATAAAGATGGCGAATCAGTATTATCAATCATTAGAGAACAGATGGAAGATATAGGCTACGACGTCCAAGTTAAGCTATTAGATGCCGCAGATTTTGGGGTTCCTCAACATCGTGAAAGAGTGTTCTTCATTGGGAACCGGTTAGGTTTAGAAAATCCCGACATGGAGATGTGGGAAACCCATCGAAAGCCTGTAAATAAAGAAGAGAAAATGATGAAAATCAAATCAAATGAGAAGACTATTCAACACTATACTGGAGAAGCTCCAGAATTTCCTTACTTCGATAAAAACATCATAAAAAAACCTTGGAATACAATAGCTGATGCGATACTGGATCTGCCACCGGTGTCCCCTGAGGGTACAGTCCCACCGAAAAAAGTTGAGAAATACTATCTTCCACCTATCTCGGAGTACCAGCACTGGGTAAGGGACACACCGCCAGATATTGAATGGAAGGATCAGGTACTATACAACCATGAGTGCCGAGGACACAATATGCGAGACCTTACAATCTACAAGCTATTGGGTGAAGGAGTATCATGGATCATTGGAGATCTACCTGAGGATGTACAGCCCTACCGAACGGATATCTTCCCTGACAAGTACAAGAAACAGGACCCATTGGGACCTTCTTCTACTATCGTAGCTCATATCTCTAAAGACGGCAACATTTTCATCCATCCTCGGGAAGCTCGAACATTTACCGTGAGAGAGGCAGCCAGGCTTCAGTCTTTCAAAGACACATTCGTATTCCCAGTACCACGAACACACGCGTATAAACAGACAGGGAATGCTGTTCCACCATTAATCGCACAGGCAATAGGTATGGCTATCAAAAATGAATTATTGGATGCGATCTAATTTTCAGTGTAGATCATGAGCCCTCAGATATCAGAGTTATTAGAGGATGAAAAAATTCGCAAGATCAGGAAGATATTGATTGATTGGGAATCAACAAATTATGAGGAATTCCCTTGGCGTAATACCGATAATAAATTCCATGCACTCGTAGCAGAATTAATGCTGCAGAGAACTAGGGCTGAACAGGTTCTTGATGTTTATACGAAATTTGTGGTAACTTATCCTGATCTAGAATCTGCTTCTCATGCCAACAAAGATGAGATGAGAGATATTCTTTGTCCATTAGGGTTGAACTGGAGAATTGAAAAAATCATTTCACTTATTGAGACGTTAGTTCTTCTTGGAATAATTCCAGAAAATTATGACGATTTAATCAAACTCCCTGGTGTGGGTGACTATATTGCATCTGCATATCTATCTTTTCATATTGGAAAATGTAAACCAATCATTGACAGTAATGCAGTAAGGCTGTGGGGTCGAATGTATGGTTTTACAACAGATCCTGAAACAAGACGAAAAAAGTGGTTTAAGGAATTGGTAAATAAAATCACTCCTGATACTGATTTTAAAATCTTTAATTATGGCGTTCTTGATTTCACGAGAAAAATATGTAAGCCTAATCCCCAACATACAGATTGCCCGCTTACAGACCTATGTGTATATCACCATACGATAGCGAGTTCTTAAGAATATGAGATCTCACGCTTCAGACTTGATTATGTTGTCAGTTAGATTATTTCCATTCATTAAACTCTGAGGGTAATAAATCGAGTATTTCTTCAATATTCATTTGATGTATATCATAAGTTAACATAAATTGGTTCATTACCTTCCCAAATCGTCTTACAGTTCCTTTTCCTTTTCCGCTAGCCCCTCTTTTTGAGCGGTTTTCCTCTCTATTCCAGTAGAGGGTGTACGCCAGCTCTACTAATTGAGTGCTGGTTATGATCCATTGTCGGGACCCTATTTGTTCCATAAATTCATTATGAACTGTTGGCGGGCATTCAAGGAACAGCTTTGACTTTTGACTCTTGTGCAATGAAAAAATGTAATAAGGTGTAGATACGAAGTGGCGATAAAACCTGCGCCAGTCACTGCTCCCAATAAAACGTGATATTGCGGGTACTACATGCACACCGTTTCTAACAGGCACAAATTGATTCACCCAAACATACGCAAGCCAAGTCCATACATTCATCCATTGTTCTTGTTTTTCAGTAATTACGTTTTCACGGCCTACTCCTACTAGGCTCAGCTTTTGTTGTAAATAGTTACCAATATCTAATCTGCTTTTGAAAGTTTTTTTCTCATCGATGTAAATTTTCTCCTTTAACTCTAACGTATTAGAAAATGGCTCCACATTCAAGTCTGGTTTCGGTATCGATTCTTTCGAATTATCTAGGTCACGAAGATATGACTCAAACCGTTGAATCCCTCGTTCAGTAAGTTCTCTTAATTCAATCAAGGCTCCCACTCCAAGAGTTTACTGTTCCAATCTTTCTTCCTGTATTTCGAAAACGCTTCTATCACTCCATCGATCCAATCCAAGACATCTTCTTTATTATCAGAATACATGCCTTCAGGAGGCGGAACATGAATTCTTTCTGAGAATAGAATCCAATTACTTTGCCAATCGAAATCCGGGTTTTGCATATCAACATTATCAATTACTGCAATCTTCATCAGAATCTGCCTGAGAACCGCCGGATAAACACTATGAATGAATCTAGGATCCTGCGCTGCAACAGTTTTAATTGCAGCAATCCTGTTGTTCAGTTCTAAGATTGGGCCTCCTTCATCTCCCTCCATACTAACTTTCCATAACGTACTATCAAGATCATTATTTTCAACTGGTAGAAGTGAAGTTCTCTTTTCCTCTCTTTTAATAGAAATGGCTCTTGATGATGCAATTATTTTTCCACGTTCATCGATTACAATAACTCTGAATCTTACGTTCTCCGTTAAACCTAGCAATCCAAGTGAAGTATCTTCAGGCGGAGTTATTTTCTCAACGGTACTATATTCATAGCGTTGAGACTGCATCATTCGATACCAAGCTTCAACAATAACTTTCCCATCTCCAGGCACACCCACACTACTTAAATCCATAATGGCCTGAAACGATTTGATTTCATCCTCATCTCCAATTATTGAGATGTTAACATTGCTTTTTTGAATAGTTTTCCTATCCGTGAAATTAAACCTGCGTAACATTTTACTGGTTCACCTTGTCTACCCGGACAATGAGATCTCTATCTTCGTCAAATCCAGTTATTTTGACGCTTGCTTTCCAGTGTTCCAGAACGAAAAAGATATAATTGGATTCAATTCTCGAAATCTGTGCTCTTTCCTTTTCTATCTTTATTGAATCAGCATTCAAATCAAAGTCAAAAGATTCGTAGCTACTGAATGGATTTGTACCTCTCTGCACATCATACGCAATTCTAACTCTAGCTGAAACAGGATACTCGTATACTTTGCCATCATATTTAATTACGAAACCATTCGCGTATTTTTCTACGGTGAAGTCTTTTTCACCTGGAGGTATTGGATCTTTTGGACCTTTCTCAGATTCTTTCTTTTCCTTTTCTTGGTCGTCTTTCTCTGGTCTCTCAGGATCAGGGATTGAAAAAATGTGTTCCAGTAGGTCGTAATCTATTTCTCTGCTTTGCATATCAAGGAGTAGAACTATATCCTTCATTGCATTTCGGATGAATCTTAAAGAACGCCGGTGATTCGTGTATTTCTCACGCAGGCCTTCTCTTATTTCATTCCATTTCGTATGCATAGGTTCTTCCGCATCTCCAAGAAACTCTGAAATTACAAGATCATCTGCATACAGAATTCCTCTCACCGGGCGACCCCTTAATCTTCCACCCTCTTCCGAAAGAGTAATCCCTGAACGAATGTAATATTCATCCGCTCTGGTCATTCCTCTGTTGAGATATTTTTTTATGAATATGAAGAAATGAGAGGATCTTTCGGTCCCATCGCTCTTAATGATGTTAACAGGAATTTTAAAACCGAGAGGATGTCCGATATTGAATTCATTCATCAGGGTTCCAATATTACTAATGTTCTGCATCGCCTCTTCCGAGATTAGTAATGAGGATCCAACAGATTCCGGTAGCTCAATCAGAGTATCATTTGATAGTATTTCAACGCATTCCTCTGAGAACCGTAGAACCTCCAGGTTATCCTCACTTTGCTGTCTTTCCCATAAAGTGTTACTCCAGTCGAGCGATTCTGCGAGACTCCTTATTGTTGTATCATCAATGTCTTGTATGCTTGCGTCATAATCTCTTATTTTTATTGTAAGATCTTTATTGATTATAGGGAAGAAATAATGTATCAACGCTGCCTTAATTATCGATTCCTTTGTTATTTCATCAAAAGGATAAGGAATTACTATTGACAGGCCTGATTCAGTCGCACCTCTCATACACTTCATTCTTTGTTTGAATTCACGTAGAACGGCAGCATCAGAAACAGGTTCGGATTCTTTTTTTGTATATAGCCCATGGTATACGTATTTTTTTCCGTTTAATACATGGGGGTTTAGTAGAGTTTTCCCCATTAAATATTCGCGGGAGTCACTATGTCTTCTTGTCAAACCCCAGAAAGATTTTATTTTTGAGGCCATGTTAAACGTAGTTTTCCCTTGGCCCCATCTTCCACCTTTTGTACCCTGTTTACTAGAAATACCTTCACCCCTAAAGAATGCACCAAAATTACTCTCCAAGCTCATGACATCGCCGTCAAGCCCGGTCGTCCCTAGGTCTTCAATGCAGAGTAGATTTACCATATCCGATGTTTTTACCTCCGAGATTTTCTCCTCTGAAAGTACCGGTCCTCCACCTGGGTAATTTTCAGCCTCAAGATGGTCGATAAGACTTTCTAGGTATTTATCTGAAAAACTTCTCTCGATTTTATTTAATGAAAAAAGCATTTTGAGTGTTTCACCTGGGCGTCTGGCATCCAGAGAGTTCTGTATAACTTCTCTCACTAGCGCATCCGATAGCTCCAGTTTTCTAAACGACGCTTTTACAATCTCCGGACTCTGAGTAATCTGACCGATCTCATCAAATATCCATGAGGCTTCCGCGTCACCATTCGCTGGTATCTTCATACCTCTCCATTTTCGTTTATTAATATATTACCTTTTTCTGATACTTCATATTTAAAAGCTAGACTATCAAATATCCGGGTGACTAACCCCAAGTCTACCAATCTGTTTAACATTCCACTTAGGAATATTGTGAGCTTGTTCTTACTCAATTCAGGGAATATGGTCACCAGTTTGCTCAAGAGCAGCTTGGTGTCCGCATTTCCCTCATCAATTAAACTCAATACAGTTTTACATAACTCATATTCAGCGGGTAATTGTGCTCTAATTTCGGACACTAAGAACTCTTTTTCTTCTTCGGAGAGTGTACTGCTGTAATCATCGTCATCGATGATAGAATTATGTAAACTAGCAAACTCCAGACCCTTTTGTGTAATGGAGACACAATCCCTGCCGTCATCACCTTTGAAGATTGACATTAGCCCTAGAGTCCCAGGCATGCCATCAATCTTGTCTCCACTCAAAGATCCGACAAAATGAGACTTAAACCGTAAACGCGATTTGTCGCCACTCCTCTTAACAGGAAGGCCTGTGAATAACCTATCGCCCCTCTTACGCCCTGAGCCCTTCTCCTTTCTTACAAGAGTCTGCCCGAGCTTCCTCGCTTCGACCGAAGCATTTTCCTGCAGCATATCTAAGATAACAGGAGTTTTGTTCTCGTGCTGCATGTTAGCCAGAACCCTTAGAGTGATTTTTACTGGAAGAAATTTATTCCAGAAACCAGACAGCGTCCTATTACTCACGTTTTCAAATTCATCTTTCGTTTCGACTTTAAAGTCCCTGATGTCAAGTAACGATTCCGAATCAGGTTCAGGCTCTCTAACAACTTCAGAGGGGCCTATTTGAGAAGACTTAGATGATATAATCGATGACGCGGGTTGCTCAATAAGATATATCTGGTTTTGAATAGCAGTCGAAATAAACTCTTGGACAGTCCTATACTCTCCCTTTTGGATAAGTATATTGATTGTATCCAGTGTATCCGGGGATATATTAACAATATACCTCACAAATACCGCCACACGTTACTATATCCTAGTATATAGTATATAAATATAACCCTTTCCTAGGATATTTACTAGCAATAGTTGAAAGGCCTCAGAATAATCCGCCTATCTATGATACGGGGAGACTCCCGGAGTAAATTTAAAAAGCTAGTACGAGACTCCTCAATTATCCTGAAAATACGTCATTCGATGTTTCTCACTTCAAGAAGGAAATAATTTTTTTCTTTCATCATTTTTTTATGAAGTTATTCACATATTAATTTTCGGTAATAACCGAAAATTTCGGTAATAACCGAAAATCATAATAGTGTTTATGGTTTATGACAGATAGATTTGAACCTATCATCGTTAAAGTCTTACCGCGTAGCGAAGTATTTGTTGAAGAACAGAGTTTCTAGTCAGTCAAAGATCTCAAAGGAGACGAGGGTGGCGATCGGTTACGTCAATGAGGTCATTCATGAATTATCTGACCAAAACATCGTGACCATCGAGTATGGTAAGTGTTCACTGGTTGATTACGTTCGGTTGCTAGAAAAAATCGGTTTTGACAGACCTTTCAATAAGCTTCGGATAACAGATTTCAGGTTACCCACCAGAACCATAACTGAAACCGAGGAAAGATTGGCTACGTTTTGTGATAACAGAGGAATCAGGTATGCCTTCTCTGTTTTCAGCGGCCTAAAACATTATTATGAGTACCACATCAGCTACCCGACCGTCCACATATACGTCGATAAACCATCCGAACTACTTCAGATCGAGAAGGGAGAAGGCGTCATCCCTGTCGTAGTCCTCTACGAGGATAGACCAGACATTTTTAATGAATCAACTACGATGAAAAACCGTCACGTCTGTGACGAAACCCAGATCATCATCGACCTTTTCACGAGCGGCATCGGCAGAGATGCGGCGATCAAGTACTATAGGGATTCAATATGGAAGACAGAGAAATCCTAGCTGAACGCGCCTATGACGAGCTTATAGATCTCTTGTTGTGGTTTCATCATCAAGGCCCTGTGCCGATCATCATCGGTGGTTGGGCTGTTTACTGTTATAACTCGTACATCGGATCGGTAGACATTGACCTAGTCGGACCAAGTACGGGCGGTCTCTTTGATGCGACTCTAGAGGGTTTCGAACGGGAGAGAGGGTATGAGCAAGTTACCACAGGGCCACTGTATCTTGGCGCTTCTTTCAGGAAGCCAATCGTCGAGTCTGGGGAACTTCGCGGTTACATGGAGATCGATGCATGTACGTATGAGGCGGATAGACGCGTCTTCAAAGAGAATACCGCGAAAGAGTTGCCTTACGAGATCTGCCAAAGAGAGGGCATGTTGACCTCTGTCTCTCTTGGACCTAACTGCGAGGCATATATTCCCAACAAGGCTCTGCTGTTTCTATATAAACTGAAGGCGTTGAGGGATCGACAGCATGATCTCGAGGAACAAGTAGCGGTTATGAGTCAGGAAAGAGCTGAATGGTTAAGAGCAAAGATCGTCAAAGACGGTTCAGATCTGATTAGTTTACTTGACCCTAATCCGGGTCCTCGTATTGTCGAGCAGAAAATGGATTCTGTCATTCTCAGAGAGTTGATTATAGAGTTAGATTTAGCGTTCTGCATTGAAAGCATCAAGTCTTTGCCCACCCTGAATCTATCTCTAAGACAGTATCGTAACGTTGATCGACAAAATGTGAACGAATGGGTTACCAGTTTAATCAATAAAATTGAATAAACATGAAATAAATAATCACCTTCTCAGGCAAATTGAAGAAGCTTAATATATAATTTTTTCATCACAACATATTCATAGAAATGCAGGTAACAAAATCTGCACTTAATGTATACAAAATTAATCCACTATAATAATTTCCTTTCATTGAGAACCTTACGTTCTACAGTAATACTCTTCAACGTATTTTATCATACCCTTGGATAAAATCCAACATAGTTGACCATCTTTACTGTCTAACCTGATATGGTAGTGAATCAATCCTCCATCTGCTCTCTCAGATTTAGTTAAATTTTAATCATTTACCCTGTCTAATAACACCCTTTTTAAGAACACGCGGAGAGAGGCGTCACACTCCTCCACAACCGAGCCAAAGAACTCCCCGACCCCACAACACTAACATAAAAAAGCCGCACCCAACCCCCCACACACCACACACAACAGCCGAGAGCAAGCCACCCCCCAAAAAACGCTTATCCCGTTTAACCGGGAACACCTGCCCCGGCCCAGAAATTTTTTTCTCGATATGACCAGTAACATGACACAACCCCTATCTCAAACGTTAAATCCACACACCTCATCTTAGGCTAGACTAAAATGGCCGCCGCCTTCATCAGGGAGCTCGGACACGTCTGGAGACGCCAAAAACGGAACTGGAGAACCGTCGTAACCCGCCAGATCTTCAACAGGTTCTTCAACACGAGCTCACCCTCCAGTACGCCAACATCTACATAACCCTCCTCGGAGCCTCACCCGTGCAGCTGGGCGCAGTCAACAGCGTCATGGGCGTCGCCCAGGCCATAATATCCATTCCGCTGGGC
>Ga0209986_10004766_pt1 | contig 11421 bp, 11 predicted proteins | sample BlataG_FD_183168 | JGI IMG/M metagenome (GOLD analysis project Ga0209986, IMG submission 183168) | Deep subsurface microbial communities from Black Sea to uncover new lineages of life (NeLLi) - Black_00105 metaG (SPAdes) (version 2) | ecosystem: Environmental > Aquatic > Marine > Oceanic >...
CTTTGTATGAAGGAGGCGGAGATGAGAAGAATGGGTGCTCAGTGGCTGACGATAGGGTTGCTCCTGCTGCTGCTTGGCGGCTGCTACAATCCAGGCGGGCCTGTACCAGAGGATGCACTGCCGCCAGCAGCAAGGGAGCCGATTCCACGGAGGGTAATTGTAGAAGAGGAGAAGATATACTCCCCGGCGCCCCGGGATAACGGCCTGCCGCCGGAATGCTGTGACTACATCCATTTCGTGCGCTACAGGCCGGAGACGCCAGACGGGCAGCCGAAGGAAGTGGATGCAATCCTGGTTCTCATGCCGGGGTATATGGGCGGCGCCAACGAGTTTGAATATCTAGGCAGGCAACTGGTCTCCATGGCGGAGGCAGGAGGCAGGGGAAGCCTGGAGGTGTGGGCCATCGACCGCAGGCCAAACTGCCTGGAGGACCTCACCGGCATGAACGCGGCTGAGGAGTCGGGGCAATTGCCAGACCCGCAGATCGCCGTGGATTATTACTACTCTGGCTCTTCCTTTCACGGCAGGACGTTTGATGGTTTTCTGGAGGAAGAGGACGTGCCTTTCCTCTCCGAGTTTGGCCTGAAGCTCGCTATGGAAGATGTCTACACGGTCATCACCACCAAGGTACCCGACTCGGAGGACCGCAGGAGCGCCGTCTTTGTTGGGGGCCATTCCCTCGGCACACCGCTGGCCGGGCTGTTCGCCGGCTGGGACTTCGACGGGGCCCCCGATACACTGGAGGATGCCGGCTATCGGAACTGTGCGGGACTTATCCTGCTGGATGGACCGGTGTTCTATGAGGACCTGGAGAGATTCAACAGCATTGGCGAGGAGGACTATCTCCAGCGCGTGGAAGACATCCGGACCGGCGCGGCGCCAAGGTTTGATTTCGTTGAGGGTGTAACCCCCGAGGCCATGGCCTTGCTGGAGATTCTGGGCCTGTGCGCAGCCGCTTCACCAGATGAGGAATCCTCTGTTTTTCGGGATGTCACCTATTCGGGGGATGTGGCTCTGCTCGTAGGGATGCTGCACTCGAAAGACGTAGTGCACTTTGCATCTGGTGTTCCGGCGGTGTCGGATTTCCGCTACACTAACGAAGCGGCGCTCGGCGTGTTCATGGATGACAACTTCCAGCCGGTCAAGATGCTGCAGGTCAGCCTGGGATTCCTTCACGGCGGGCCTGTGGTCGAGAAGACATTCCCCGGCCCGCTGGCCGACCTGGTGGGAATGAGCGGGATAGACCGGGACGGCCTTTTCATCGCCTGGGACGCGGGCCCTCCCGGTGAACCAGCTACAGGTCCCCTCTATTCCTGGGTCAACTTCGATGAAGTAGGTAATGTGGCGAACCCGGACTACCAGGACTGCGAGGGCGAGTTCACTTATACCACCATGCTGGAAGAGACAAGTGATATACAGGACTTTGCGCATATTCTTTACCGGGGCCCTTCCAACTTCACGGAGTGGTACTTTGCCTCACGGCTGAGGCTGGACATGCGGGCAGCCGGGGCGCCTTTCAACGCAGAGCAGGGGTTGACCTTCTTCCATAATAGCAGAGTGGACGTGCCCGTGATCGCCTTCGGCGCACCGCATGGTGATGTGCCGGATATCTCTGGCTGGGACGAATATCGGGAGAGCATCGCCTCAACAGAATTCATCACCATTATGGCGCCTGGGTATAACCACCTTGACATCATAGCTGCGGCTGTCGACCGGCCCAGCCACCGTAAAAACGTTGTTTTTGAGCCCCTAATGGATTTCGTGCTCCGCCACAGCGGAGGTACGGTGCTCGTGCCTTGAGGTGGCTCGCCCCGGGGGTTCGATTCGGTCTCCATACCCTCGCTGACGCCAGTGCCATCCGCCCACTAGTGCTCGCTGCGCTGGTCACCCGCCGGCAACTTGGCCACGCTGCGCCAGTTATCCCGCTGAGGGTACCACGTCCTTGACATTGCTTGGAAGGGCGTTTATAATATGTTTTGCAAATGATTTGCATTAGCATTATGGCATCTAGATGCGAGGTTGGCCGATGAAAACCTTAGTTCAATGTGATTTCGATGGCACTATTACCAAAGAGGACGTTGGTTTTCTTCTCCTGGACCGCTTCGCTCAAGGCGATTGGCGGCCACTGCTACGGGATTACGATGAGCACAAGATACCTGTGGGCGACTTCAATCGGCAAGCCTTCGGCATGATCAAGGCCGACAGGTCAACTTTGCTTGAGGCTATCAAAGGCAAGGTCAGAGTAAGAGCTGGCTTTCAGGAACTGGTAGCTTATTGCTCGAACAGAAACTTCAGACTGGTAATCGTGAGCAACGGGCTGGACTTCTACATAAAGGCGGTTCTGACAGAAATCGGGCTGGAAGGCATGGAAGTACATGCTGCACATACGCAGTTCTGCGGTGACGGGCTGAAGGTTCAATATGTTGGACCGGATGGCAAGGAGTCATACGACGGTCCGAAAGGCGCGTACATCAAGTCATTTCTGAAAGAAGACTACAGGGTGATATACGTTGGGAATGGCGATTCGGACATTGAGCCGGCAAAGTATGCCCACCGAGTCCTTGCCAGAGGCCGTCTCCTGGCCCATTGCAGGCAGAACAACCTTGGATGCGTATCCTTTGACGACCTTAACGATGTTGTCAGCGCGTTGAAATCCTGGTGACTGGAAATGACATCACCCTACGTCATAGTTGTGAAATGGGCTGGCGACAGGGCCTCGCCGTTTCGGCAAGGCAGGGGATTCCGCGCCGCGCAGTTGCCCGCCCTCTGCAGAGGCTTAGGAGGCCCTGGGCCTGGAATACATGGCTGGTGCTGAAGACATGGTAAGTGGATCTGGGAATACAAGCAGCACACGGGAGGCATTGAGTCGCTCGGACCAGCGGGTGACAGCTCAGCGTACGCTGCTTCTCGACCTTATTCAGCGGAGCGAGGGGCATGTTGATGCTGACGAGCTGTATCGCCGGGCACGGCGGAAGTACCCCCGGATTAGCCTGTCTACGGTCTACCGGAACCTGCAGCTTTTCAAGAAGCTGGGGCTGATAGAAGAGCATCACTTCGCCGAAGAGCACCATCACTATGAGGTAAAACCAGCAACTGAGCATCAGCATCTTTTGTGCCTCAACTGCGGCAAAATCGTGGAATTCGCCTGCCCGCTGAGCCAGAAGTTCAAGAAAGACATTGGCAAACAATATGATTTCCATATCACCGGAGTCGAAGTCCGCATGACAGGCTTGTGCTCAAGCTGCCGCGATAAGGGAAAACGGAACGGAGACTGAAACAGACTATCTCTTTTTTTGTCGTGTTTGTTGCAAATGGAATGCATTATTAATCCAGCATATCAATAGGGAGTAGACCACAGTCATGCCCGACAAAAGACGATTGACTTTGAGCCAGATGGAGCCCGGGCAGAGCGGCACCGTGGTTGAAGTTCTAAGTGGGCCAGGCTTTGTTATGCGCCGAGGTCCGGGCTTCATGCGTCGCCGTGGTCTAGGCTTCATGGGGCGCCGTGGTCCAGGCTTCATGCGGGGCCACGGGCCAGGTTTTGGCTTGCGCCTTGAGGCTCTGGGCGTCAGGCCGGGGAAAAAGCTGACCAAGGTTAGTTCTATGCTCTTTCGTGGGCCGGTTACTCTGCGGGTGGGCAACACCCAGGTGGCTGTTGGTTTTGGTATGGCCAACAGGATAATAGTCGAAGTGGATGTACCCGAATAGGGATTTCCGGACAACGGTGATGAAGATTCTGCTCATGGGTAACCCTAATGTGGGTAAGAGCGCTCTCTTTTCCCGCCTTACTGGTACGCGCATCATCGCTTCCAACTACCCCGGCACTACCGTGGAGTTCACCGCAGGTTATTTGAAGCTGGGTGACGAGCAAGCCGAGATTATCGACGTGCCTGGAACCTATACCCTTGAAGCGAGTACCAAGGCGGAGGAGGTGGCTGTGGAGATGCTCAGGGATGGGGACCTGGTCATCAACGTTGTTGATGCCACGAATCTGGAGCGGAACCTCAATCTCACCTTGCAGTTGCTGGAAAGACAGGTACCGGTCATAGTTGCTCTCAACATGTGGGACGATACTCGTCACCGGGGTATAGGTATCGACTCTGCCAAAATGGAAGAGCTGCTCGGGGTACCGGTCGTCCCTACGGTAGCGGTTACCGGGCAAGGGATTAAAGAACTGGTCAGTCGTCTTCCGGAAGCGCAGGTGTCTCAGGCCGCTTTTTCCAGCAGTGACGAACGGTGGGCCAGGGTTGGCGACATCGTCGGGCAAGTGCAGTCGTTAAGCCATCGGCACCATACCTGGCGTGACGTTCTGGAGGATGTCAGCGATCATCCGGCGGGCGGGGGTTTTGTTGCCGTAGTCGTCCTCTTTGTCGCCTTTTGGGTCATCCGTCTTGTGGGAGAGGGTATCGTCGGCTATGTGACCGACCCCCTGTTCGAATGGTTATGGACGCCGCTGCTGATGAAACTGAGCCTCGCTCTGGGGTCGGGAGGTTTCTGGCACAGCATCCTCATAGGCAGTCTCATCGACGGGCAAATCGACTACTTCCAGTCCTTTGGCTTGCTCAGCACTGGACTCTACATTCCACTGGCTGCGGTGTTACCGTACATCGTTGCCTTCTATCTGGCGCTAGGGATACTGGAAGATGTTGGCTACCTGCCCCGTCTGGCAGTACTGATGGATACCTTAATGCACAGGTTGGGGCTACACGGTTTTGCCATCATCCCCACTATACTTGGTCTCGGATGCAACGTGCCTGCGGTTATGGCCACCCGTATTTTGGAGAGCCGGAGGCAACGGTTCATTGCGGCGACATTGATTTCTATTGGCGTTCCGTGCGCAGCCTTGCAAGCTATGATAGTGGGGCTGGTGGGACAGCAAGGTGCACAGTACGTAGCCATGGTATATGGCAGCCTGTTCATATCCTGGGTTATCATAGGGCTTATCCTTAATCGTACCGTCAGGGGATTCAGCCCGGAGCTTCTGGTGGAGATCCCGCCTTATCGCTTCCCGCCGTGGCGAGTGGTTGGTGAGAAGCTCTGGCTGCGGGTCTCGGGCTTCATCAGGGAGGCTTTGCCCATAGTCCTTGGCGCTGTGCTCCTAGTAAATGTTCTCTACAATTTGGGGGTGTTTGATTTCTTGGTCAATATTGCGGCCCCGGTTGTTAGCGGCCTACTGGGGCTCCCCAAGGAGGCAGTTGTGCCGCTGGCCATGGGCTTCTTACGTAAGGATGTGGCGGTGGGCATGCTAGCTCCTCTGGCATTAACCGCCAAGCAACTGGTCATCAGCAGCACCGTTCTGGCTATGTTCTTCCCCTGTGTGGCTACCTTTGTCATACTGGCTCGGGAGCTAGGCGCCAGAGACATGCTCAAAGCTAGCGGAATAATGATAGCGGCCGCGCTGGTGGTGGGTAGCCTGCAGAACTTGATTCTATGAGATAGGGAGCCTGCCCTTTTGGGAAAAGACTGCCGAATGAGTGAGGTAGACAATGTCTTTAGTACCAGCTTTTGAAGCGGGTTTATGGAATGCCTGGATCCCCGCAGTCTATTGGTTAATAATACCGGTCATCTTGACGCCTTTGATCAACAAAGAAGCACGGAGGAAGATGGTGACATGGGTGCCGTTGGGGAATAAGACCGAGAAGATAGTCACGAATATTCTCCGTCCTATGACCTTCGTTCTGATAGCCTATTCCGTATTTGTGCCTTTGGCGTTGGGGACGGTGTGGTTCTATGCGGGATTACCTGTATTTCTGCTAGGTGCAGCCATTTACACCGTTGCCATAATAAACTTTGGTATGGCGCCGCCCGATCAACTGGTCACCAAAGGGGTCTACCGTATTTCAAGGCACCCAATGCATTTCGGCTATTTCGTGATGTATCTGGGTATAGGCATAGCCTGTGCTTCATGGGTTCTTCTACTGTGTTCCATAGTGTATATGGCCCTGCAGGATATTCTGCACTCTTCTGAAGAACGCTTCTGTCTTGAGAAGTACGGTGATGCCTATCGCGAATATGTTGGTAGAACGCCAAGGTATTTCTTTTCCTAAATGGTTCTGTGCCAGGAATACCGGGGTGACCGGGAGAGAATTGACCGAAGACATTTTCAATGAGTGGGCTAGGGGGAGTACAGCACCTGTCAGTCAAGCCGCGGAGGAGATGAGGCGACAAGAGCTCCGCTAAGCGGGACTCGAAGGACTTGCTACACCAACATAGGCTCAGAGAAGCCAAGGAGGCCTGGGCTGGCGAACCCTGCTGAGATAGCGGCGTGCGGAGTGGCACCAGAAGGAAGATGAATCAGGTTCGCTGCAGTTGCTTCCTCCCACGCCTGGCGCTGAGTGAGACGACGAAGCCGGACAGAGACACAAGAAGGTACAGCCCAACCGAGGCGACAATATGGAAATCAACCTGGCGTTTGCCTTCACGCTCACTGCTCTGGCTGGACTATCGACCGGAATAGGCAGCGCTGTCGCTTACTTCATACGGACACCGAAGTACTCCTACCTGGCAGTTATGCTTGGCTTCTCCGCGGGCGTAATGGTGTACATCTCCTTCACCGAGCTTCTGGGGACAGCAATCGAGGATATCGGCTTTGCCAGAGCCAATATAGCATTCTTCGTTGGCATCCTGTTCATTGCGGTGATAGATATGCTGGTCCCACACCAGTATGAGGAGGAACACACCAGGGGTATCCGCCGGGACATCGGTGAACCAGAACAGAGAGAAGAGCCGGGCCTTTTTTCCCAGCCTGCGGGCTCACCGCAGTCTGCCCTAATGAGGTCTGGCATCTTTATGGCGCTTGGTATTGCCATCCACAATTTTCCGGAAGGGATGGTCACCTTTGCCAGCGCGGCTACCGGGGATGTTGCCCTTGGGGTGACAGTAGCTGTGGCTATTGCCATCCACAATATCCCCGAGGGGATTGCAGTATCGGTGCCCATCTTCTATGCTACGGGCGACCGTGGCAAAGCCTTCACCTACTCGTTCTTGTCGGGGGTGGCTGAGCCCGTGGGCGCCCTCCTCGGTTACGCGCTTCTATTTCCCTTCCTTACCCCGGCGCTGCTATCAAGCAGCCTGGCCTTTGTGGCCGGCATAATGGTCTACATAAGCCTGGACGAGATACTTCCTCTAGCCCACCGGTATGGCAAAGAGCACCTCGTGCTCATAGGTATCGGGGCTGGCATGCTGGTCATGGCGCTTAGCCTGTTCCTGCTGGGCTAGTCGCGGCGGCGGCGCTTGACATGGTGGCTTATAATGGTAGGATATAGGCCAAGACACGCCACACCCCGATGGTTGCTGATCGATTGACCTGTAGACAACCCAGGGACCATGTGCGTAAGCAATCTCGGCTATCCCTTACCCAAGTCCACTGTGAGGAGGCTATGATGAGAGACGAAATAAGGAGACCGACTCTCAAAGTATCCTTCAAAATTGCCAGATGGCTGCTTGAATCTCTGTTTAGAACCATGACCCGCCTCGAGATAAGAGGCCGGGAGAATCTACCGCGAGATGGTCCGATTATCGCTGTCTGCAACCACCTTCATCTGCTAGACCCAGTCTTGCACATAATCAGCATCCTGCCCCGCGACAGCATTTTCATGGCCAAGGAAGAGCTCTTTCGTTACTGGCCCATCCCCATCTTCCGCATCTTGATGGATATCGCTGAAGCCTTTAAGGTGCGCCGTCGCGGAACTCCGGAGGAAAGACAGCAGGCAATGCGATACGCGGAAAAGGTGCTGGCCGCGGGCCTTGTCTTCGGCATGTACCCAGAAGGCACGCGCAGCAAGGCAGGCCACCTCAAAGAAGCCTACCATGGTTGTGCAATCATCGCCTTGCGCAGTGGTGCCCCCCTTATTCCTGTTTGCATCTGGGGAACGGAGAGGCTGAAAGGGATCGGGTGGCTAAGCCGCCCCAAGGTAACGATAAGTTTCGGTCAGCCTTTCAGCATTCCAGCAATCGAGGGTGAGGCGACCGAAGACCAGCTAAAATCAGTGACCGACTACATAATGAAACAGCTTGCTTCAGGCCTCCCTCCTGAGTACCGGGGCAGATATGAACCAGTTGAGCTGCCCGCTGGAGCAGAGGCACATGGCCGAGCTGGAAGTTAGGAAAGCTCGTGAGCTTGGGTTCTGCTTCGGTGTCAGGCGAGCTATCAAGCTGATCGAGGCGGCGGCCAAGGAGCACCAAGGAATAGCCACCCTGGGACCGATTGTTCATAATCAGCTTGTGGTGGCCAGGCTGGCTCAGATGGGAGTCAGGGTGGTGAACGAACTTGACCAACTTCGAGATGGAATCATTGCCATTGCGTCTCACGGTGTTTCGCCGGAGCTTCTATCAAAGATTCAGGGCCGGCAGCTTGGCGTAATTGATACCACTTGCCCAACGGTCCGCAGCGCTCAGAAAGCTGCTAAGAAGCTGGCCGAGGCTGGTTTTGGTGTTGTCATCTTTGGCGAAGAGACTCATCCCGAGGTCAAGGGCTTGCTAGGTTGGGCAGGGAACAAAGCGGTAGCCACGCTGGATGGGGAGGAGATAGCCGGTTTCGATTTGCCCCGTCGGGTGGGCATTCTCTCGCAGACTACGCAGAGTCGCTCCCAGTTCACTGCGTTCACCAACAGGGTCATTCTTGCTGTCGCTCCCTATGCTCAGGAACTGCGCATTATCAACACGCTTTGCCAGGAAACCCAGAAGCGACAGGAGGCTGCACTGGAGCTGGCTGAGAAAAGCGAGTTAGTGATAGTGGTTGGTGGGCGTAACAGCGCCAACACGCAGCGTCTTGCCGAGCTGTGTTCTCCCATAGTGGAGACTCATCTAATAGAATCGGCTGATGAAATAGAACAGGCCTGGATTGCACGCAGGCAGCGTATTGGGGTTACTGCTGGCGCTTCTACTCCGGACGAAGCTATAGAAGAAGTAGTCTCAAAACTAAGCTCCTTCGCTACGGGTGCCTGAAGCTCCTAGCCGAGCTGGTCATCCAATCTCCGCCCGCCGAGGACGTGGAGGTGCAGGTGGGGCACGAGTTGGCCGCCGTCGGCGCCGCAGTTTATTGCCAAACGATAACCGGCCGTCGATATACCTTCCTTCTCGGCCAAATCCCTGGCTAGCAGGATGAAGCGACCAATCAGCCCTTGCTGCTCATGGGTGAGCTCCGTTAACGAAGAAATATGGGACTTAGGTACAACGAGGACATGCCGGGGCGCCTGAGGATGGACATCCCGAAAGGCCAGGAACTCCTCGTCTTCATAGACAATGTCAGCCGGTATCTTTCGTGCGACAATTTGGCAAAAAACGCATTCCATGAGTCTACGGCTGTTGCTCAGGACAGGCGAATTGACAGACAGGTCACGGTTCTCTTTATGTCTGGTATGGGGTGGATCTTCTCCGTAACCAGGTTCCCAATGGCGTTGAAGTCAACGTCCTCGAGGACGACGATGATGTCGTACGGGCCAGTTACGAGGTCAACCGACTTTATCTCCTTGGCCTTCTCGCTTTGAAGGGCGGCACAAACATCCTTGGTCTTGCCCACCTCAGTCTCTATGAGCACAAATGCCTTGGTTGCCATAGTCTCACCTCCTCTAGCTGAGATTTTAGCCTATTACCTTGGCTTCGCGCAACTCACCGATTCGTGCTTCCGTATAGCCTAACTCTAGCAATACCTCCTCAGTGTGCTCACCGAAAAGGGGTGCAAACCTCCTTACCTCACCCGGAGTCTCAGATAGCTTGACGGCAATGCCGGGTTGCCTCACTTTGCCCAAGGTGGGATGTTCCATTTCCAACATCATCTGACGGTGCTGCACTTGCGGGTCGGTGAACACTTCATCGAAGCTATGAACCTTCCCTGTCGGCACATCCTTACTGGTTAGGAACTCAAACCACTCGTCTCTGGTCTTGGTCAAGAACACCTGCTTCAGGTAGGAAGAGACCTCCTCCCATTTGTCACCTTCAGGTTTATGAAGGAAATGCTCGGGCGAAACGTGGTAGGGGATATACTCTTCTTTGCCCAGAGCACGACACAGGTTCTCCCAAAACCAGGGTTCGACACAGCCAATACTAACATATTTGCCGTCCTTGGCTTCATACACTCCGTAGTAGGGATAAGCGCCGTGAAGCCAAGTTTCACCTCTCTTAAGCAGAGCCCCGCTGGAGAAGTAATGGCCGACAAACCAGGTCAGAAGAGAAATGACTCCGTCCATGTAGGCAATATCGACGTATTGTCCCGCACCTGTTTTGCCCCTGGCTACCAGGGCGGCCAGAATGCCGATAACGCCATGCAAAGAAGCCCCAGCGAAGTCAGCTAATAGATTCAATGGAACAACTGGTGGTCGGTCAGGGGCGCCAATGAGGTTCAGAGCGCCAGCTATAGATATGTAATTGATGTCATGGCCTGAGAGCTTACTATACGGGCCATCCTGCCCGTATCCGCTGAGAGAGCAGTAGATAATCCCGGGGTTCTTCGCCTTTATCGTCTCATAATCCACCGCCAAACGCTTGACTGCCCCAGGCCTGAAACCTTCCACAATGACATCGGCTCCCTGTGCCAGTTGGTAGAATATCTGACGGCCGTCCTCAGACCTGAGATTTAGCCCGACACTCCTCTTGTTGCGATTAAGAGGGTCGAAGGCTGCCTGTCTCCTCCCCGCTTCTCCCCTGGGTGACAAGCCTAATCCTGCACCCCGCCCACCAACTTCAGGTGGCGCCTCAATCTTGACTACATCTGCTCCCAGGTCACCCAATATCATAGTGCACAAAGCACCGGGTGCCAGATGAGCCAGGTCCAGAATCCTGATGTTCTCCAGAGCTAACATGCTGCCTCCATACCGAATCCATTGAGTTGATTGAACCTCCCTAATCTTACTTGGCGGCTGGCCGATAGTCAACGCCGCGAGAAGAGCGCTACCCGCTATTCAGTTTGGGATGGAGTGGAGGGCATATTGCCCCCCAATCTGTAAGTTAATGAGGGTTTTCTTGGATTTCTTGCCGAATAGGGGTTGACAAGTATGCTGGTCTGGCTTATAATAGGCAAACGGTTGCCTACTGCCTAGCACCTGGGCCGTTACGGGATTATCATGATAGGCGTTGAAACGCAGGAGGTTGAGAGAAAGGTTGTCTCCATCCTGAGGATCCTGAGCGATTCTCAGGAACCACTGGGGGCCAGGGTTATTGCTCACCGTCTCAAGGACTATGGCGTTGAACTGGGCGAAAGGGCAGTCAGGTACCACCTCAAGCTGACGGACGAGCGAGGGTTAACCCGGCTCGTAGGCCGGGATGGCCGGGTAATCACGGAACCTGGGGTTCATGAACTGGGCGATGCCCTAGTCAGGGACAAGGTCGGCCTCGCCATTGCCAGGATCGAACTGCTTGCCTTCCGTACTAACCTCAATTGGGAAGAGGGCGCCGGTCCGGTTCCAGTCAACGTCTCTTTCTTCC
>Ga0209986_10004767_pt1 | contig 11419 bp, 10 predicted proteins | sample BlataG_FD_183168 | JGI IMG/M metagenome (GOLD analysis project Ga0209986, IMG submission 183168) | Deep subsurface microbial communities from Black Sea to uncover new lineages of life (NeLLi) - Black_00105 metaG (SPAdes) (version 2) | ecosystem: Environmental > Aquatic > Marine > Oceanic >...
CCAGGCAGGATTCCCACCTGCTAAATATCACAACCTAATCCTGGCCGCACGTAAAACTGTCCCCTATCATTCTTGAGACTTGGGATAATTCATAGATGGTAATGGAAAAATAACTTATTCTAATAATCGTGAACAACTATCCCTATTTGTATTAAATTTAAAGTTGTATTAAAGAATGGTTCTTCTCCAACCTTTAAAAATACCCCCTTACTTTGTAAAGTAAGGGGGCCAAATGCAATTATAATATTTAATTATTTATTTTTTTGGTTCACTTATTTTTAAACCTAAATCTTCTAATAGTTCTGAATAAAGTATGTCTTCTTTTTCAACTAGTTCAGCAAATTCTTTTGGTCCCCTATAACGAATAGTGATGCCATTGGTTTCCATAAATTCTATAAAAGATTCATTTTCTATTGCTTGACGTATATAACCAGATAATTGTTCAATTGTTTCTTCAGAACCACCCGCTGCTGTAAAAATACCTCTCCAAACAGGGAATGTAAAATCTAATCCACCTTCAAGTGCTGTAGGCACATCTGGGTAAGCAGGTAATCTCTCACTACTCATAACTGCCAAAAATTTTAAATCACCTGTTTCAACAAGAGATCTTGTTTCTGCGGGATTAACAATAACTGCGTCCACCTCATGGGCTGCCGTTGCAACAACTGCCGGGGCACCCCCTGGATAAGGTATATGTTTAACATCTAAATTGGCTACTTTTGTTAACTGCGCAGCACAAAGGTGCCATAAAGCACCTGCTCCTCCATTTGCAATGGTTACTTCGCCAGGGTGATCCCTTATATAATCAATAAACTCACTTAAAGTATCATATGGCGCATCACTAGCAACGCTTAAAGCAGCAGTATCTTCCACTATTTGGGCAACTGGGGTAAAATCAGAAATACTTATCTGTCCATATCCAGTATATTGGATTAATACCAAGGACTTGGAATATAAAGAAATCGCATAGGCTGGTTCCATTGAAGCAATCTTTTGGGCAGCAATTGAACCACTTGCACCAGAAATATTTGCAACTATAACTTCAACACCCATCAAATCTTTCATAACTGGTGCTAAGGCCCTGGTAATAATATCATTTCCTCCGCCAGCACCGTACCCAACAATAAAATCAATATTTTTTTCCGGAAACTGGGAACTGAATACATTGGTAGCACAAACAGTCATTAATAATACAATTAGAATAATCGTTATCTTTTTAAACTTTAACATATCAAAAATCCTCCTTTTATATTTAAATCAAAAAATTACTTTATTATTTTTATTCATCTATCACCTCCATTATGTATTTAGTGCTTTTCAGATATTTCTATTTTAAACAAATAATTGAGTAATCTAAATTTAGCACTAACAATAATAATTATTATGCTTTTCTATTAAATCTTTTACCCAATAATGGCAAAAGCAAGATAAATATTGTAAGGAAAAATATACAAGCAGAAATGGGCCGAGTAATAATTCTTTGTAAAAAAAGTAAAATATCTCCATCCACTAGAATTAAACTTCTCCGTAAGTTGCTTTCGATAATTGGACCCAAAATTAAAGCTAACACCAAAGGTGTCCGTGGAATTTTAACTTTAGCCATTAAATATCCTATAACTGCAAACATTAACATGGTACCAACATCAAAAAAATTATTTCGAATGGCATAGGAACCAATAATCGTAAAAACCAAAATTGCTGGATTTAAATATTTTTTGGACAAAGAAATTAATCGAGCAAATAATGGAGCTCCGACTAACCCTATAAAACACATAAATATATTGCAAACAAACATACCAATAAAAATAGCAGAAACTAATTCAAAATTTTGTTTAAACAATACTGGTCCTGGCCTTAATCCATGAATCATAAAAGCTCCAATTAAAATCGCTGTCACCGCATCACCTGGGATGCCCAAAGAAAGCATCGTAATCATTGCTCCTCCAGTGCAAGCATTATTTGCACTTTCGGCAGCAACGATCCCCTCTGGATCCCCTTTTCCTAACCTCTCTGGATGGCGCGAAAAACGCTTTTGCTGTCCATAAGAAACAATTGAAGCTATCGTGCCTCCTGCCCCAGGAATGGCTCCGATAATAACCCCAGTTACAGAAGAACGTAAAATAATCCAAATCAGATTTTTTAATTCTTTAAAGTTTGAGTATATATTCTTAATATGTTGTTTAACCCGCTTTAGGTGTTCTTCTTTTTCTAATTGTAGTAGTATCTCTGCAACCCCAAAAAGGCCTATCATTGCAGTGATAAATTCTACACCAGTGAATAATTCAGCTCGATTAAATGTAAAACGAGGATGGCCAACCATGGGATCTGACCCAATCGTAGCTATTAAAAGTCCTAACAAAGCAGAAATTATCCCCTTTATAAAAGAACCTTCTATGATATAGGCAATAGTACTCAAACCAAAAATCCCTATTAAAAAATACTCAGCTGAGGTAAAACTTAAGGCTATTCTGGCAATAACGGGAGAAATTAATGATAGAACAATGACGCTAAATATTCCTCCTAAAAAAGAACTTGTAGTTGCTAGAAAAATTGCTTTGCCTGCAAATCCTTTCTTGACCATAGGGTATCCATCGAGTGTAGTCATAATAGCTGAAGGGGTACCAGGGATATTTATAAGACAAGCGGATATTGAGCCACCATAATTTCCACCAACATATACGCCCAATAATCCAATAATACCTGCAACAGGAGAAAGCTTATAAGTAAATGGTAGTAAAATAGAAATTCCCATAGTAACAGTTAATCCTGGTAAAGCACCGATAGTAATTCCTAAAAAAACAGAAAAAAACATTAACAAAATCATATCAATATGTAGAATCAGCGGTAACCCTTCTGAATATAATCTTGTAAATGTTTCCATGCCTAAAATCCTCTTAAAAAATTTTATATTTTGGGAAAAATGGTATTTTAAAAATAATCACAAATAGGACGTATAAACTCAGAGTCAAGAAAATAGCATAGATTAAACCGCTCCTAAATTTGCCACCATATATCATAAAAATAATAATCAAAAAAATAAAAGTGGGAATTATAAGATTAAAATAATTTAATGAGGAAAAATAAATAATAAGAAAAAATAACACCTCGATAGGTTTTTTAAGATTAGTTTTTTGTTTACCTTTTTCAATGATTTCCTCTCCAGTATGCTTTTTGTTTTTCATCTCTTTCAACCCATTAAAAAGTGTAATCCCGCTTAACAGCATTAATATAAAAATAATAATTCGGGGATATAATGCCGGGTCAGCAAAAATTTTACCAACACTAGGAAAACTAAAAGTAAGAAAATAAGTCAAGGTCAAAACAACGATTAAGATACTACCAATGTATATATTATCCATTAATTGTTTACCTCCATCCAACTACTCCACTCGTAAAAATATCCAATTTACTATATTCTGTCTCCATCTTCTTTTTTAGATTAAAATAAATTTTTCAAATATAACTCAAAATTTCTTTCCAAAATCAGCGCCCTCACTACGATCAGTTGCTGGTGGAGGGGTGATAGACAAAGCAGAAATCTCTTCCCTCCATTCAGGAGTCATCCTTAAATCTGATGCTAATAACGAAGGTTCTAATTGTTTTAAATTACGGGCACCGACAATTGGAGCAGTAACCGCAGGATGAGACATTACCCAAGCTACAGCAAGAGTTACAGGATGAACGTCATGTGCCTTGGCGTAATTAACAAAATGTTCAGCAATTTCGTAGTAAACTGGTTCGCCATACCTAAGTGTATATCTTTTATCCTTTAAAATTCTACTTTCTTTACCTTCTTTAAGTTTCTTGTTTGATTTATATTTTCCTGTTAAAAGTCCAGCCCCTAAAGGACTATAAGTAATAACTCCTAACTTTTCGCTTTCAGCTAATGGAAGAATTTCAATTTCTGCTTGGCGCTTAACCAAATTGTACATAGGTTGAATACATTCAAAACGAGTCAGTTCTTTACGTTCAGAAACACCTAAGGCAACGGCAATCTGCCAAGCAGCCCAGTTGCTCACTCCAGTATAAAGTATCTTACCTTGATGCTTTAAGTCATCGAAAGCATAAAGAATCTCTTCTATATAAGTATCAGGGTTAAATTTATGTATAAAATAAAAGTCTAAATGATCAGTTCCTAAACGCTTCAAACTTTCTTCTACCGCTGACATAATATGTCGGCGAGATAATCCTCCTTCATTTATATCTTTGCCAGTAGCATTACCAACTTTTGAAGATATTATTATTTGGTCACGACAATTAGCTATGCATTTACCTAGTATTTCTTCTGAACGACCGTTTGCGTATACATTTGCCGTATCAAAAAAATTAATACCTGCCTCTCTACATCGTCGAAACATTGCTTTGGAGATTTCTTCATCCGCCTCTCTACCAAAGGTCATTGTACCAAAACATAAACTTGATACTTTTATACCTGTTCTACCTAGAGTCCGATATTCCATTAACAATCACTCCTTATTAAAATAATTTTCTTATTTAAAAATAACATAAAAATTCCTTAATTAGATTAATTATTACAGAAAATCATCTATTTATTACTTTTTTATATCAGGTTTAAGGGGTAATATAACCTTGTATTTTTGGGATAAATCTTTCAAATCTGACCAAATTTCAGATGTTATAGGGATCCCTTCTTTATTTCTTTTTAAATAGGTTAATCGTTCTAATTCTCCAGGAAAATATATACCAGAAGAATCTTCTGATATAGGAGAAGTTTTCAATTTCTTTATCATCCATGATAATCGTTTTTTAAAAGTAGCCAAATCCATAAAATTAGTAATATCTATGGCTATAAAAACATGTCCAATGTTTAAAGGCGATACTAAATCTTTGATCCATAGGGGAATTTGACCCATCATACCAGCTCCAGTCATAACTCCAGTGAGAATTTCAATGGCTACAGCAATACCATACCCTTTGTGTTGACCAAAAGGTAAAAGAGTTCCACCGGCAAGTAAATCATTGGGATTAGTAGTTTCTTTTCCCTCTTTATCCAGTATCCATCCTTTAGGAATCTCCTGGTTGTTTTTGGCATATAGACGAATCTTACCTCCAGCTACTCCACTCATCGAAATATCCAATAATATGGGCTCATTCTTTTTATAAGGAACGGAGAAAGCCAAGGGATTATTTCCTATAATTCGTTTAGCACCACCCCAGGCAGCCATTACTGCAGTAGCATTGGATATTACTATTCCAGCCATATCTTTCTTAGCTATGTTGTAAGCGTAATAGGAAGCTACTCCAAAATGAGAACTCCCTTTAACCGCTACATAAGCCATACCAGTCTCCTTAGCCCGCTTAGTTACCATGTCAGATGCATATCTTCCTACTACTTGCCCCATACCATTATCTCCATCTAAAAGGATTAAAGCTGGTTTTTCTTTGATCACTTTTATAACCGGATTCATATTAGTTCCTCGAGTCTCTAACCGCTTTAAATAAAAGGGTAAGCGAACAATGCCATGGGAATCAATTCCTCTTAAATTAGCAAAGACCATTGAATCTGACAAAGTGTAAGCATCTTTTTCAGATAACCCAATTTTTTGACCTAACTGAGTCGCAAATTTTCTAAGCTTTTCCGCTTTAATTTTAACTACCATTTTTTTTATTAAACCTCATTGTGTTTTATTTTATTATGTAATAAATTTTAGATAAAAAATATTTGATGGAATTTACCATCTCAATAATCGTTTGAGATACTATAATATCTATTATTCACTAGATAAATCTTTTGTAATTCTTCTTACTAATTCTTCTGTTACATTCACTTTTTCTTCTATGCATAATTTAATCACTAAATCCCTATAATCAACAGAAGGATATTCCTTAACAACCTTTTGAACTATTGGGAAAAAACTCGAATGAAATCCAGCAAAGCCAAAAGTTAGAGCTTCTGAGGAAAATCGATTTTGCCCTTTAATTAAAGGAAAAATATGATTATCATTTAAATCTGATAAAACCTTATAATCTAAGGTTTTACCCCAGCCATATTTTTCTAAAAGAATTGCTAAAATTTCCGTTGGGGCATTACCTGCACTTCGGCCTAAACCTCCTACGCTAACATCCACATAATCTGCACCAGCCTTAATGGCTGTCATAGTATTGGCAATTGCCAGTTGTAAATTATTATGTGCATGGAAACCAAGAGAAATATTGATATTCATTTTTCCTTGATCAATATATTTTTTTACCTTCTCTGGAACCATCGTCCCGGCAGAATCCATCAAGGTAACTATATCGACTCCCCATTTTTCTAATTTTTGTAATATCTTCACATACTCTTTCATAGAAGTAACTGCATAAGCTTTCATCAAAGCTATAAAAACTATTAAGCCTTGTTCTTTAGCATATCTAATATAATCTTCAATTTGATTGATTTCTGTTATATTAGCACCAATCCTAATAAATCTCGCCCCTCTCTCTGCAGCTAATTTAATATCTTTTTTTTCTCCAAATTTCTTTAAGATAAGAAACCCGAAATTTGCTTCCTTTAGAGTGTTTTTAGCCAAATCCATATATTCTTCATCAGATAAAGGGGCTGATTTTCCACATTTCTTAGTGGCCCCCAATCCTAAGCCATGTCCCATTTCTATCCATTCAATCCCACCTTTCTCTAAGTCGGATAAAATTTTTTGGGTTAATTCTCTGTCAAATTGGAAATTAATCGCATTACTACCATCCCTTAAAGTGGTATCCAATATCTTAATAGTCATGTTGTTCTCCTTATATCGTCATTATTTTCTCATTATTTCAGCGCAATTTTATCAATCTTACTGTCTTGGCTAATCTCGTTATTCCGCATTACCTTCTTAATCTTTTTTATGGCCAATTCCTTGGCAAGCTGTATATGTTCCTGAATAATTTTCTTAGTATGCTCAGCATCTTTTTGCTCGATCGCTTTTATAATTTCTCTATGCTTGTGAACGTTACGTTTTGCTCCTTCTCCATTGGTATAGGCGAAAATAGTTGTAATACTAACCAATGTGTACATTTGGCCACTAAGTTCATTATAAAATTTAATCAATCTTGAGTTCCGGGAAAAATTTACCAAACATTTATGAAATTCTCTATTGTATTTGTTATGGTCTTCTAAATTGCCTTTTCCTAGACTTTTTTCATCCATCTCACAAATTACTTTTAATTTATCTAAATCACTTTGATTTATTTTATTAACTAATATTTCTACTGCTAACGATTCTAATTGTCTACGTAAGTCATAAATTTCTATTAAATCTTTAACAGTATATGTTTTTACTATAGCGCCTCTATTAGGAATAATCTCGATCAATCCCTCCTGTTCTAATTTTCTTAAGGCTTCTCTCACCGGAATCATGCTTACATTCATTTCTGTGGATAAATTTTTCAAATATAATCTACTACCAAATTTATATACATGGGTAATAATTGAATCTTTAATTTTTCCGTAAACAATTTCGCTTAAAGTATAATAATTATTGCTTTCTAACATTTTTTCTCTTACGCCTCCTTTACAATTTTTCTATTTCTATAGATTAGTAATTTGCAACTTTTCATTTTTTATTTTAAGATTTACCAAAATAAAGAAAAAAGGTACAGGGATAAAATTATTTTAATATATATTTTATATATATTATGCTACATAATTTCAAAAGACCCTTCTTTTTTTAAAAAATTATTTTTAAAATAATGTAACATGAAGATAAAAGAGGAAAAAAGGCAATTCTTATAAAAGAGTCTGATTCTTCTAGGCCTCTTCCTTGTGTAATTTTAATTATAATTTTATTTACCTATTTTCTTCTCCCTATATATTTTTTTTGCTCTTTCCGCAATATATTCTCCAGTCAAACCAAATATCTTAATTAACTCCCAGGGAGCTCCCGATTCACCAAATCTATCCTCCACTCCGACCATCTCCATAAGTAGAGGGGTATCATAACTTTTACCTTGAGCGATTACTCCGGCTATAATGTTTCCGAATCCACCTACTTGGTGTTCTTCTATAGTGATTATTATATTGGTATCTTCGGCTGCTTTTAGGATAGCTTGCTTATCGATCGGTTTTAGAGTATGAATATTTAGAATTCTGCTTTCAAGATTATATTCTTCTTTTAAGATATAAGATGCCCGCATGGCCTCTGCTACCATGGGTCCGCAGGCTATAAGAGTGAGATCTTCTCCTTCTGAGGTATAATCAGAAGAGAGTTTTGTTTCAAAGGCAGAGATAAAATTATTCTTTTCTCCTCGGTAACGGATGACATTGGCCAAGCCAAAATTATAAGGAGTATTATTGGTAGTAATTATCGGAGTTGCCTCTCGGGCATATCTTACTACCGCCGGACCCTCGATATAGGTAATAGTCTTGGTTGCCTTTTCGGTCTCTACGGCATCACAAGGAACAGTAAGGTGCATATTTGGTAGGTAATAGAGATTACTGATATCCTCTAAGGCTTGATGGGTAGCCCCATCAGCTCCTACGGAGATACCGGCATGGGCATCGGCTATTTTTACATTATAGTTATTGTAACAGACGGTAGTTCTTATCTGATCCCAATTTCTGCCGGTTACAAAGACTCCGTATGAGCCGATAAAGGGTATCTTCCCCTCTTTGGCCAGACCTGCGGCTACTACGGTCATATTGGCTTCAGCTATACCTATCTCAAAAAATCTGTTCTTCCTTTGGGGATTGTCGGCATAGAATTTATCCATCTTGATGGAGGAGGTAATATCTGCCCCCAGGGCTATAACTTTCTCATCTTTACCTAATTCTTCCATAGCCTGGCCAAATCCATTACGGGTAGGCTCCATCTTAACCTGCATGGAGGAAGAACTATTCCACCAGTAATTACCAGAAAACTTAGGGAGTGATCCTTCTACCTTTTTATTTACTTTGCTTTGGTAATCAGATGCTATCTTTAAGAGGTTGTCTACTTTTTCTTTGGTAAATTGGGAATCTCCGATATCTTTTAAAGCCTGATCCAGAGATTCTTTACCCGTCCTTCCGTCTTTAGGAGCTATACCATGATAACCTACCTGGTTTTCAGCAAAGGATACTCCCTTCCCTTTAACGGTATGGGCAATGATTACCGTAGGTTTATCCTTTATCTTTTCGGCCTTATCTAAGGCAGAGAGGATCTGGGTCATATTATGTCCATCAATCTCCAGGGTATGCCAGCCAAAGGCCTGCCATTTGGAAAGTAAAGGTTCTAAGGACATCACTTCTTTGGTAGGACCGTCTATCTGTAATCTATTTCTATCCACAATAGCAATAAGGTTATCTAATTTATAATGAGAGGCACACATTGCTGCCTCCCAGACAGAACCTTCATTGAGTTCTCCGTCTCCTAAGATAGTATAGACTCGATAGTCTTTTTTCTCTAATTTTGCATTTAGGGCACAGCCTATGGCTACCCCTAAACCTTGTCCTAAAGAGCCAGCAGATAGCTCCAATCCGGGAAGTTTTAGTCTATTAGGGTGACCTTCAAAACCAGACCATAGTTTTCTTAACTTTACGGTATCATCTTTAGGGAAGTAACCGGCCTCAGCAAGAGCGACATATAAAGCAGGTGCTTTATGGCCTACTGACCAGAAGACTCTATCTCTTTCTTCCCAGTTAGGATTGGCAGGGTCATGTCTTATCTTTTTTAGATATAAGGCAGCAGTAATATCCATAATAGATAAGGTCCCTCCGGTATGGCCGGAACCAGCAGCGGTAATAGCTATCATATTGTAAGCTCTCATCTCCCGGGCTTTTTCTATTAATTGTTCAATAGTATAATCTTTCTTTATTTCTCCGGTTTTGGAATTTATAATGGGCATTTTTTCTCCTTTTATATAATCAATTAAACAGTGATCTTTTTATATTTTCTCCGTGTTTCTTTAACCACTCGTAGATTATTTTTCCATCACTGGGAAGACTAAAATCTCTAACTCCTAATTCAATATATTTTTGCAGGTCTTCTATCTTGTAATCGATAGAACCTATCTCCACCCGGGGGCGGATACCCTTTTTTATTGCTGTTTCAATGGTTTTTAACTCGGCCTCTTTTACTTTAGGATGATTACGCTTCCCTGGATACCCCAGGCTTAAAGCGTAATCACCGGGACCAAATTGCACCATATCTATTCCTTCCACAGAAAGAATTTCTTCTAAATTATCGACTGCTTCTTTTTTTTCAATCATTAAGGCTACTATTGCTTCATCCATAGCTTTTACATATTCGGGAGAACCAGCTTCTAAATAATACCCAACATTCCGACGATTAGCTGCTCCGTTAATCCCTTTAGTTTGAGGTGTTTCTGCTCTTACAATACGCACACATTCTCTGGCATCTTCTACGGTTCTAATATCGGTAAAAAGGATATTTTGTATCCCCTCTCCCAGGGCTCTTTGAGCAATAAAGGCTCTATTATTTTGATCTACTTTAATCATAGAGGACATATCAAAGAGTTCAATTGCTCTTCCAAAATTTCCTAAATCATGTAGATCCCAGGGTGAATATTCCCCTAAAAATTCCACATAATCAAATATCCCGGTATGTCCTACAATTTCGACCATCCCCGGCCACACGCTAAGAAGACGAGCAGCTAATGTTGGTACTCCTTCTTTTAATTTTTCTCTAAGTTTGTTTTTCCTCATTTTAATTGACCCCCGATAACAGTCACAAAGTAAAAAACTGATTCTATGCAATGACTATTTATTATTTCCCCAAAAAAATATGTTTTGCATAATTTGATAGAGCTGTATTCTAAGTTTTATCCAGTATATTGTAAAATGCAAAAAAGCGTAGAAATATTGATATAACAACTGATTGATACCCATGGGCAAGCCCGTGGTATTCTGCCCTTCGGGTTAATAAATTTTATCAGCAGTTGTCTGATTTTTTATCATTTTAATATTCATGTATCCCTTTTTAAAAATTAGTTAGCCATATACCCTTACTTAACTTAAGGTTATATTATATAATATATATATTATATAATATATTAACAATTATTTCTGTTTTTGTCAATTTATTTTAAGCATTTATTCTAAAATTTTTTTGACTTTTCCCGATATGTATGTTATTTTATTAGAAATTTAATATTTGTTACCTCACTTTTTTCTTAAGTGAGGTAGAGGCGCGAGCAATGATCAGTACTGGTGATGAGATGAGCATCTTTGATTCGCCAGGAAAGGTATTCTTGCCGAAGCGTAAAGTCAATAGCTCTAATCTTTATGCTGGGTTTATGGTTAAAAGCCATAAAACTGTCATCAGAATCTATGCCCTGGTTTCTGGTGGAGCGCTATCTCATCTGATGAGAGAAATGGGGATAAATTAGTTGTCGAATTATTATAGGCAATTGATGAGTATAGCGCTTATCAATTGCCTTTTTTTATTTATGAATTTAGAGATTGCTTCGTCGTCGATTCCTCCATTAG
>Ga0209986_10004768_pt1 | contig 11417 bp, 8 predicted proteins | sample BlataG_FD_183168 | JGI IMG/M metagenome (GOLD analysis project Ga0209986, IMG submission 183168) | Deep subsurface microbial communities from Black Sea to uncover new lineages of life (NeLLi) - Black_00105 metaG (SPAdes) (version 2) | ecosystem: Environmental > Aquatic > Marine > Oceanic >...
AGGCACCGCAATGGGTGCATCTTTCCTCATTACGGAGAACATCTTGGCTAAGCGATTGAATTTCCACCCCGCTTTTAGTTAGATACCTGATACCTCTATCATATTCTTCCTGTTCCCCACTCAACTCTAATATCATTAGCCCTTCCTTTTCAGGGGTAATCGACGCCTTTAAAATATTAAATTCAAGGTCATAATCCTTAACCAGCCGACATACTATAGGACGGTCTACCATACGCTTGGGGAAATGCAGAACTATCCTCTTGGAAACAGCCATTTTCACCACCTCCATTGTTGTGTGTAGCAGCTTAAATAGTTGCGCATGATTCAGACAAGGGTTAAATCCTAAACGTTTTGGTCATTTGGTCATTAGTGCCTTGAATTTGTTTAGAATTTAGATATTAGTATTTAGAGTTTAAAACCCTGCCTCTCTTCTATCCTAATACGCAAGCATTTATGTCGTCACATATACTTATCTAAGACATTTCAAATTGGGCTCTTTACTCCTCTATGGGGCGTTCATTAAGTGGCTTGAAGGTTATGCCTGATTCCACACCGGGCAGGGGCGCTACTGGTTCAGTTAGCAGGAGCTTTCCGCTCAGTATCCATTCCTTTAGAGTATTAGCAATCTCTACAGCCCTTGGGTAACTGGACAGGGAAGCAGTAGGCACCTCTCTACCCTGTAGTGTTACCTTCCCGCTTTTCAATTGAGCATAACTGACCTCGCCCAGGATGTCTGGTTTCAGATTTGGGTAGGCATCAGAATAATCAACAATGGCGGAAAAAATCTCGGCATCAGTTACTGTAGTGTAGCGCAGGATTTCTTCAGAGAGTATGGGGATGGGCACGCCAATTCCTACCGTTATGGTGCAGCCATAGCCCAGCATACTGGTTCCCACCAGCCATTTGGGGCTCATCTGCTTTAAATCGCCTATTACACAGAGTGCTCCCGCCCCTCTCGTGGGGACTCCGTTTTCTGTGCGAGGCACATTTGGATTATGCTGAGTGCCATGCCAGGCGACAAAGCCTATTCCACCTCCTAAGAATATCTTTGTGCCTATGCCAATGGTCTTGTAATATGGGTCATTAAGTAAAGGAGAGAGCTGCCCGGCACTACAAAAATTAATATTACCTAAGTCTGCCCGTAACACACCCATATAGGTATAAATTGTCCTATCTGAGGTATTTGCCGCCACATTATAATTCTGGTAAGCATTTCTGATATTAAAAAGCACCACCTCATTGAGGTCTTTTATATTAATCCAGGTTTCAAGCCGCTTCCTTGGGTAGCAATCTGTGCCGTAAGCGGTTGCTACCAGCCTTATATCCTTCCCGGCAACAAGTTCCTCAATCACATGTCCACCGCCATAATTGAATTCACCAGGATGGATTTTGTTTCTGGGGTCATCATCGGGAAGGGCATTGCTGCCGATAAATATATCTGCCGCCGCCAACCCGGTATAAGCCGGAACATCATTAAGGTAAGCTCTGCCGCCACCGAGCTTGATTCGTGGCTTAGAGTGTCCAATATTAAGGTAGGCGCCAGATGAGCACATAGGACCAAAGGTGCCAGTGGTAACTACATCTACTTCCTGGGCTGCCTTTTTAATGCCTTTCTCCTTGGCAATGCCTATTATCTCTTCAGCAGTAACCACTACTGCTTTGCCCTGCTTTATCTTCTCGTTTATTTCTGCAATTGTTTTTGCCATATCTTCAAGATAATAGTATTAAACCTTTAGCCTTGTCAATTTATGACATCTAAGATTGTTAGAGACCCATCCCCTGGCCCCCTCTTCTTCAAAGTAATAGGTACTAAAATAGAGTTAAAGCTATGCGAGCCCCCTTTTCTAATACTCGTTCCCTTCCCTATCCCCACTTCCATGTCATTGCGGCTACTTTTTTCTGTCATTGCGAGCCGAAGGCGTGACAATCTCGGTGGTGGGGTATTCCTTGAGATTGCTTCGGGGCTGATGCCCCTCGCAATGACCGAGTAAGGAAACTGTGTCACCAAGGTATTGAACCAGTACAACAAGTTGAAGCCTACCCTTCTATAAGCTATAATCGCTACAATGTAGCTAAAGTTCAGGACTAGGAGGGCATTTTGCTCAAAAGTCATAGCTGCGGTGAGCTGAGCAAAAAGGATGTTGGTGCCAAGGTAACCTTGGCTGGTTGGGTAGACCGACGCCGAGACCATGGGGGACTGATATTCATTGACCTGCGAGATAGAGAGGGCATAGTTCAGGTAGTATTCAATCCTGAAACAGCAAAGCTATGCCATGAAATAGCCAGTGAGATGCGCAATGAATATGTGGTCAGGGTTAGTGGTGAGGTTGCCCTTCGCCCCCAGGGGACTGAGAACCCCAAGTTGCCCACCGGTGATGTTGAGGTTATCGCCCATAATACCGATATACTTAATCCATCAAAGACTCCGCCTTTCTATATAAATGAAGACATTGAAGTGGAGGAAAGCCTGCGTCTCAAGTATCGCTACCTCGACCTGCGCCGGACTCGGATGAAGGAGAATCTGCTCCTTCGCCACCGAGTAGTGAAATTTATGCGCGATTTTCTGGATGCTAAAGGTTTTATTGAGGTAGAAACACCAATCCTGATTAAGAGCACTCCTGAAGGGGCTCGTGATTACTTGGTGCCCAGTCGACTCTATCCTGGAAAGTTCTACGCCCTCCCCCAGTCGCCCCAGCAACTCAAACAGCTATTGATGGTAGCCGGCGTAGAGAAGTATTTTCAAATAGCCAGATGCTTTCGTGATGAGGACACACGGGCTGACCGCCAGCCTGAGTTCACCCAGCTTGACCTGGAAATGAGCTTCGTTGAGGAGGAGGATATTCTCAACCTGCTGGAGGAACTCTTCACCTCTTTGGTGGAGACAATTAAACCCGAAATGCGGGTGATAAAACCCTTCCCTCGCCTTACCTATGCTGAGGCAATGGAGCGCTATGGCACAGATAAGCCTGACTTAAGATTTGGTCTAGAATTAGGAGATTTAACGGACATTGTTGCCCAATCTGACTTCTCGATTTTTCGTTCTGCTATCGCCGATGGGGGTAAGGTAAAGGGTATATGTGCCCCTGGCTGTGGTACTTATACACGCAGTCAGCTTGATGAACTAAATAAGCTCGTGCAGAGCCTTGGGGCTGAGGGCTTGGTAACTATATCACTGGGCACCGCTGGCGGCAATTTAAATGCTCTGACCATTGAAATGGTAAAGTCTGTTGCCGCTAGATTTCTGACTTTAGACCAGATTAAGCAGATGGCAGAGCGTTTAGGGGCAAAAACGGGAGACCTTCTGCTTATCGTTGCCGGTAACCCTAAGTTAGTTGATATGACACTGAGCGAACTGCGTCAGGAGATGGGACATCGGCTTAAGCTTGCCGACCCTAATCTGTTTGTCTTTGCCTTTATTCAGAATTTCCCCTTACTGAGATGGGATGATGAAACAGGGCGATGGGAGTCAGAGCATCATCCATTTACTGCACCTTGGGATGAAGATGTGCCGTTGCTGGACACCACTCCGGAAAAGGTGCATGGCAAGCATTATGATGTTATATGTAATGGGTATGAAATAGGTGGTGGCAGCCTTAGGATTCACACCAGCGAGCTTCAGAGGAAGATATTTAAGCTACTGGGCTATAATGATGAAGAGGTTGAGGAGCGTTTCGGGCATATGCTTGAGGCTTTTCAATATGGTGCTCCACCTCATGGTGGTATAGCCTTAGGACTTGACCGCATTGTGATGCTACTGGCAGGGGAAGAAACCATCAGGGAGGTCATTGCCTTTCCTAAGAACCAGAGCGCTGCTGATTTGACCTTTGATGCACCTTCACCAGTCACGGAGGAACAGCTAGCTGAATTACACCTGCGTCTGCGGAACGAATAGCTTATGGTTGACATAAATGAAGTAGCTGAAAACATATTTATGCTCGATGACCAACTATACTCTATCCCAAAGTGGGGAAGTGTTTATCTGATAAATGAGAAAAAGAAGGCCTTGGTTGAAAGCGGACCAGCAACCTCAGCCGAGGTTGTAATTGATGGAATTAGAAGTATTGGCGTCATGGCTGAAGATATTGCCTATATAATTGTTACTCACATTCATTTAGACCATGCTGGAGGCGCTGGGGTTCTCCTCAGGGATATGCCCCAAGCTCAGGTGGTGGTTCACCATAAGGGTGCCAGACATCTAGTGTATCCAGAGAAACTGGTAAGCAGCATGGCTAAGGCACAAGGGAAAGAGGCTTTAGTGAGGTGTGGTGAGGTCGTGCCTATTGAGCAGGAGCGAGTGCAATCGGTAAGCGATGGTGACACTATCAGGCTAAGTGATAAGCAAGTTCTAAGGTTTATTGATGCCCCGGGACACGCTCCCCATGAGCTATGTATATATGAGAGCCGAAATCAGGGGCTATTTACTGGAGACGCAGTAGCTGTATCCCTATCTGAGGGTGAAGTTTTCTTGCCATTTCAGCCTCCACCTAATTTTGATTTAGAGCAAAACAACAACACAATTAAAAAACTAATGGAAGTGAAGGCTAAAGCAATCTACTACTCGCACTTTGGTGTAAGTAATAAGGTTGAAGAAGACCTGCAGTTAGCTCTAGATAAGCTCCAAGTTTGGCATGATATAGTGATTCAGGCAATAAACGAGGGCACCTTTGACAGTGTGGCGGAAAAATTGATAGCTCAAGCTCGTGCCGAGTTAGAACCTCTCAGGAAAATAGAGCCTTTATATGACTACGTAGCTAACATCCACCTACCTTTGGTCGCTGCCGGTCATATAAAATATTATCAGGAAAAAAGAGGGAGCCCCTGTAATGAGTTGGAGGAAGGGTGAAAGTAACCAGGGAAAAAACAGAAAATAGTCAGGCATTTCTGAGAATTGAGATGGAGCCTGCTGAGGTAGAGGAGTCCTTGGAGGAGTCTTATCACCGCCTGGCTAGGAAAGCGAATATCCCCGGCTTTCGTAAAGGAAAGGCGCCACGGGCTGTGCTAGAACGCTTTATAGGTAGAGAGAGCCTCCTTGAGGATGCGCTAGATAATCTACTTCCTCAAGCTTATGAAAAGGCTATCAAGGAGCAAGAGATTGAGGCTTTCGCCAGACCCTCAGTTGAAATAGCTCAAACTGACCCTGTGATATTTAAGGCGACAGTGCCGTTAAAGCCTACAATCGAGCTTGGCGACTACCATAACATTCAACTTACCCCGGAACCTGTAGAGCTAACCGAGGAAGATGTCAACACTGTGATAGAACAGCTGCGCCGCCAGCATGCCACTTGGGAGCCTGTAGAGCGTCCAGCAAACTTTGATGATTTGGTAGTCTTGGATATTGAAAGCCATATTGAGGAAAAGCCGTTTATAAATCAACAAGGAGTCCAATATCAAATTCTCCATGACCAACCCTTCCCCGTGCCGGGGTTTGCTGAGCAGTTGACGGGGATGAAAGGCAGTGAAGAGAAGGAATTCAAACTTCAGCTCCCCAAAGATTATCCTAGAGGTGAGCTGGCGGAGAAGGAGGTTTGGTTTAAGATAAAGGTTACTGAAATAAAGCAGCAGAGGCTTCCTGAGCTAGATGATGAATTTGCCGCTTTGGTTAACCCTGACTTTAAAACCTTGGACTTGCTCCGGGAGCGAATCTCCACTGACTTGCGGCTTGGGGCTGAGGAGAAAGCCAGGAGAGAATTTGAGGACTGGGTAATAGAAGCAGTGGCTGACATCAGCCAGGTAGAATTCCCGCCAGTTTTGGTGGAGATGGAAGTTGACCGGCTCCTTGACGAACAGGTGAGGTGGTTGCAGGCGAGTGGTAAAGGGCTGGAAGAATATCTCGACAGGATTAATAAAACAGAGGAGGAACTGCGGGAAGAACTGCGTCCGTCAGCAACAAAAAGGGTTACCCACTCCCTGGTCTTAGGGCAAATTGCTGAAGAGGAAAAGATTGAGGTCGGTGATTCCGAGATAAGTGCTGAGGTGGAAAATATAGCACAAAGTGCCACCGAGAATAAAGATGAGGTGCAGAAACTTCTAGATTCTCCTCAAGCTCGCAGCTCAATCGAGCAGTTATTAACTACACGAAAAACTATACAACGACTGGTAGAAATAGCTGGAGGTTCAATAGATGCCCAGGGAAAATGATACCAGGATTGTGAAGAGCATTTGCCACATGTGTGAGAGCAGTTGTGGGATAGATGCCCATGTAGAAAACGGCAGGCTGGTAAAGGTCACCGGGATGAAGGAGCACGCGGTCAATAGGTTATGTGTGAAAGCGCAGGCAATACCAGATTTGTTATATTCGCCAGAGCGGATTATCCATCCAATGAAGAAGGTAGGTGGGACATGGCAGAAAATCTCTTGGGATGAAGCCTTTGATATTATCGCAGACAAACTGGCCGCTATAAAGGAAAATTATGGAGCTAAAGCACTGGTAGTGCATTTAGGCGAGCCCGTAATAGGCACCGAGGTACCAAGGGTAACCGCCAGATTCTGCAGCTTATATGGAACACCTAATTACACCACAGGTGCTTCACTTTGTTTTGCTGCTAAGGGAATAGGGCATGGTCTGGCTTTGGGTAAACGAATGTTGCCCTTGTTCCCAAGCTATGAAAATACCCGCTGTGTAGTAGTCTGGGGACATAACCCACAGCAATCCAACGTAGGGGAGGAGGCAAATATTCGCTCTGCCCAAAAGCGAGGAGCGAAATTAATAGTGGTTGACCCTAGGGCGACCCCACTGGCTAAAGGGGCAGCTCTTCACATCCAGATTAGACCCGGGACCGATTGTGCCCTGGCGCTTGGCTTACTGAATGTAATAATAGCTGAGAAACTTTATGATGAGGACTTTGTGAAAAATTGGACCTTTGGCTTTGATAAGTTAAAGGAGCATGTCAAAAAATATAGCCCTGAAGCGGTAGAAAAGATTACCCAAGTTCCAGCCGAGTCAATCAGGCAATTCGCCAGAATGTATGCCGACAATAAACCGGCAACTATCAGTCAGGGTGTCTCATTAGACCATTGCACTAACGGCGTGCAGAATAGCCGAGCTATCGCAATCCTGATAGCCATCACTGGCAACCTTGATATACTTGGGGGGAATATCTATAACTTTCTATTGAGGCAAACCAGTCTTAGAATAAAGGGCATGGTTTCCGTCAATGATGCCATTGGAGCACGCTACCCAATATTTGGCAAATTTACCGGTGAGACAACATCCATACCAGTAGCCGATGCTATAATTACCGGAAAACCATATCCTGTTAAAGCCCTCATAGTTCAGGGTTGTAATCCTGCCCTAACCTGGCCCGATAGCAATAAGGTCGGGGAGGCACTTGAGAAATTAGATTTGTTGGTGGTATCTGACCTATTCATGACTGAAACAGCCAAGCTGGCTGACATTTTTCTTCCTGCCACTGCCTTCCCGGAGAGAAAAATCGTTAAGGATTATGTCTTTGTAGGGCTACCGCTAATTGCCATGAGCGACAAGATAGTTGAGCCCCCCGCTGATTGCCTGGAGGATTGGCAAATATGGTCTGAACTGGGTAAAAAGATGGGCTACGCTGACTACTTCCCTTGGCAGAGCGCTGATGAACTCTTCGCTTATCTGCTCGAGCCCTCGGGTATTACCCTGGAACAGCTTGAGCAAAATCCGGGTGGCATACTATATCGCCAGCTTGACCGCCAGCGAAAATATGAGGAAGAAGGATTGGATACTCCGTCGGGGAAGGTAGAGCTATTCTCCCAGATAATGGCAGACTATGGATATGACCCTCTGCCAACATTTACCGAGCCGCAAGAGAACCCAGTTGACAAACCCGGGCTTGCACGGAGCTTTCCCTTCACTCTGATTACCGGCACCAGGGTAAATGCCTTCACCCACTCCCAACATCGCAATATTGCCAGGCTGAGGAAGCTGGTGCCTCAACCTTCGGTTGAAATTAATCCTGATTCAGCAAAGAACCTGGGTATTGCTGATGGAGACCAGGTAGTTGTCCAATCCCCAAAGGGAAGTATCAAGCTGCAGGCCAGGATTACTGTTGATATTCCTCCCCAAGTGCTTAGCCTTCAGCATGGGTGGAATGAGGCTAATGCCAATATCCTGACCGATGATGAACAACTTGATCCAATTTCAGGCTATCCCGGGTTTAAGACTACCTTATGCCAGGTGAGAAAAACCAGGGAATGAGTTATAATTAAAAACTAGACCATACTAGGGGAGGAAAGAGATGAACAGTCAGCCGATGAATGTAATACCTATGGTGATTGAGAGTGGTACCAGGGGTGAGCGAGCCTTCGATATCTACTCGCTCTTGCTCAGAGAGCGCATTGTCATGTTGGGCATGCCCATTAATGACCAGGTGGCTAATGTTATTATTGCCCAGCTTCTCTTTCTTGAGCGAGAGGACCCGGACAAAGACATAAGCCTCTACGTTCAGTGCCCTGGTGGCATCATCGCCGCTGGTCTTGCCATCTATGACACTATGCAGCTCGTACGCCCTGATGTATCCACCATTTGTGTTGGGCTGGCAGCTAGCATGGGGACATTACTTCTTTGCGCCGGGGCTAAAGGCAAACGCTATGCCCTGCCTAACTCCACTATACACCTGCATCAGGCATTTGGTGGCGCTCAGGGACAGGCAGCCGATGTAGAAATTGCCGCCCGTGAGATTATGCGTATGCAGGAACTAATTCGAGGTATTTTAGTTAAACATACTGGTCAATCACTGGAAAAAATAACCCATGATACTGACCGTGATTTCTACCTTAACCCTGAGCAGGCGGTAGAATATGGCCTCGTGGATGAAATTCTGAGCAAGCCAACCAAAGAAATAGCCAAGGCTGATGAAGCTAAGGACAAGCCTGTAAAGAAATAGACTCTACAGTTGTTCTGAATAAAGCTCTCGGTATCGCTGATTTAGTTCATTAAGAGTGGGAAGACCTTGTCTTGCCCCTGTCTTACTAATACAGAATTGGGCTGCAATATCACCGAGACGACCACATTCCCTCAGCCCTTTACCCTTAACCAGACCATAGAGAAATCCGGCGGCAAAAGCATCCCCAGCGCCCGTAGTATCCACTTCAACCCCCGTATCTTGGTCACTTGGTTCAATTATATATTCATTCTCAGCGTCTCTGATATAGCAGACTGCGGTAGTTCCTCTGAGTCTAACCCCTTTGCCTAAGGTAACCACAACATTCTGGCAGCCTTGCTTAAGACAGCTTTCTGCCCCGACTATAACATCCTCCCCTGTCAGTTGCTCTATCTCATTCTGGTCAATAAACAGAAGGGAGGTTCTACCCAATACCGGGGCGAGAGCCTTGAGCCCCTTGATAGCGTATAGTGCTCCAGGGGCAAAACTGAGCTTGACCGATAAATCTAACCTTTCTATCAATTCTAGCAATACCTTGAACTGACTATCATCAGCAAAAGACGAGAGATGAAGCACCCTTGCCTGGTTTATATAGGTCAAGTCCAGGTCATCTATCGTGAGTAAATTATTAGCGCCAGGCAGGACATAGAGGGAGCGTTTGCCCAGCCTATCACTAAGGCACAATACCAAGCCGGTTTTTGCCCCATGTTTTACCCTGATTCGACTGCTCTCTACTCCTGCCTCTTGAAAATCCTGGAGCAGTATTTTGCCTTCGGCATCATCGCCAACAACCCCAGTAAAACCGGTATTCACCCCAAGCCTTGCCAAGCCGTAAACCGTATTGGCCGCTGAGCCACCGGGAGATGATTCAGCCTCGTTTACCACCGCCTCTCCATCATCAAGGATGCGCTCTACCTTGTATATATGGTCTATATTCAGCGCTCCCAGCCCAACTACTTCAATATTGCTCAATTGAACCCTATCCCCCTTAATCCCCCTTCCCCTTATGAAGGGGAAGGGGGAGGGTAATTTCTTTGGAGGGGCTAACGCCCCTCTAAAACTCCCTAACTATTACTATCTTTCGATAATATATTGACCGAAAGGCTTAATTACAGAAGATTGCCTTGACTTCTATTCTATCATGAAAACATAACAACTCGCACTTAAAGCTTATAAAGCAACTCTTGGCTCTTGACAGGGTTGGGTTAGCGGATTAAGGTGTGAGCTAGTGACTCGTGCTAATATTGACGAGACGGGACACTTTTGATTTGCTGGGGGAGGATGTATATGTTGGCAGGCAATTCTGGATGTACCGAACTAAAATCACTTTATCACAAGGCTTGGAACTCGGTGGTTGATGATTCTCAGGTTATGAAAGACGTCAACCGAGCACGCAATTTGAATCCCGCTTCTATTTCTTCCAGCGATTTCATTCGTGAATATGCATGGACAGTCTTCAATTCTGGAATGAAAATGCGTGTCATCAGAAAAAAATGGCCTGCTATCGAAAAAGCTTTTGAATACTGGGATTGCCAGGCTATAGTGCAAAATGAGTCGAATGTTCGAGAAGAATCTCTTCGGGTATTCAATCATTATAAGAAGGTCGAGGCTATAATTCGCACTGCGCAAATTGTCCTTGAAAAGGGTTGGGCAACGGTAAAAACTGGTATCTTTAGCTCCATAATTAGAGCTGAAAATGGGAACTTATATCCTTCAAAGCAGTTTCTACTTTATATTCGTAAGCTGCCTTGGATGGGAACTACTAACAGTCGTTTTCTTGCGAAGAACTGTGGGTTTGATTTGGCTAAAGATGATAGGCGACTTAGGCGGCTCGCTGAACAGTACGGATATTCAGCAGATGGTGACGGCGTGCAGAGCTTTATAGAAAGAGTTAGTAAGTGCGTAAGGGAACGTATCTTTGTAGTAGAAACGGTGCTCTGGAATGCTTGCGAGAATGGTACCATTTAGAGTTAAAAATTGATAAACATTTGTTTAAAGCTTAACCTAGCTTGCCGGCTTCTTCCCTGACCAGACGCCTTATTCTCTTATGAACCTCAATGACCTCATCTATGTCCTTTCTGCCAGTTAGCCAATGGAAATAGTCCCTATCCCCAGTGCCCCCAATTTTCTCCTTTTGTTTAACCATTTTTCCCACCCCGCTTCGCTGACCCTTCTGCCACGCCTCGAGCGTCTCTATTAGGTCGCTAATAAATGTAGAGGCTAAGCCCATAGTTGAATAGGGCAGGGCATACTCATTGGCATTGAAGGCAATGGCTAATCCTCCCGCCTGTTCCACCGCCTGAAGCATTCTGAAATCGGTAATGCTATCGCCTATCACCACCCATTTGGATAAAGGTTGCTCATATTTATCCGCAAACCTGTTTAAAGCGGCTACCTTGCGTCGCCCACCAACTGGCTTTACCTGTTCAATTGCCTTGCCTAGATTAGTAGTGGGCAGTTTCTCCCAGAAGAAATTGTCCAGGCTTTGTTTAATTCGGTCATCATCAACAACAGGGTGCATCGTCAACATATCTTCTTCAGCCTGCTGTA
>Ga0209986_10004769_pt1 | contig 11417 bp, 20 predicted proteins | sample BlataG_FD_183168 | JGI IMG/M metagenome (GOLD analysis project Ga0209986, IMG submission 183168) | Deep subsurface microbial communities from Black Sea to uncover new lineages of life (NeLLi) - Black_00105 metaG (SPAdes) (version 2) | ecosystem: Environmental > Aquatic > Marine > Oceanic >...
AGGGGACGCGTGTGTCTACAGCGGCAAGTGTCTGCTTCACAACGTTATTCTCTGGCCTGACGTGGCCACGGATTACGTGGACATCTACGACGGCAGAGACGCGACGGCGGGCAAGAAATTTTGCCGCCTCGAGGCCGACGTAGACAGGACGCGGCACCTGGGCCTGGGCCAGGGAGTGCCGTTCGACGCCGGGATCTACATCGACGGTGCCGACACGGCGGTCGAGACGACGGTGGTGTTCACACCGCTGGACGAGTAGCGGTGGCACAGAGAAAAGGCAACCCTCCGCTCTCTCTCCGGCTGGAGGGTTCGGAGGGAGCGGCGGGGGGTTGCTTGCGTTAGTAGGTCGAGGGGGTTAGACAACGATGGGGATAACGGATCCCTCAGAGGAGTATTTCAAAAGCGGGTTGTGGGGCTGGGCAACCTCCACCTGGGAAAAGCTGCTGTCTGTTGGCGGGCGACTGTTCACGGCGCTGCATGGCTGGGACGGCACAAACTGGCGCAAGCTGCCGTTGTTGTGGGGCTACTCCGACCGCTGGCATGAGGACCTGGGCGGCACGCAGTCCGGGGCCGGTACTTACTCGGGCTACACGACCGCTGTACCAGCGGGCTATGTCTACGTCCTCCAGGTGGCGTCACTGCGCAACGCAAGCGGAGCGCGTGGCCGCATGTATATCCAGGTCTATAGCAATTCTACCTTTGTGGAGTTGGCCTCCGCGCTTACGCCTGCGCAGAACTGGTCACTTGTGAGTCAGGCAACGATCGTTCTAAAGGAAGGGGACAGGGTGCAAATCCTCCAGACCACTTGTTCAGACGGAGACACACTCTACGGCGGTGCTTGGGGCTACAAGATGAAGATCGCGGAGTGACGTGAGATGCGCTACCGAGGCTCACTCACGATACCGGCAGGGAAGGCAGAGAACGACCCGGCGACCGCCGTAATTGAACTGTGCTACGGCAACATCGTCGAGGTCGAGGTGCTATTTCCGGCCGGACAAGCTGGATTGACTTATCTAACGATCTGGTATCAGGAGCGTCAAATCTTCCCTACGACGCCGGGCCAGGCTTTCAGGGGGGACGATCACGTGATCGAGTTTGGAGAGCGGTGGCCCATCCTGGAGGTGCCGCATGAGGTAGAGTTGCGCGGCTGGGCTCCTGACGCTGCGCTGGCGCACACGATCTACGTGGACATCACGGTGGAAGAGCCGCGACTGATAGAGGTCGGCGGCTTTCGTTACGTTCCACTTCCCGAGGGTGTGTGATGCCTGAACTTCCCGACTGGCTGCGAGGGATAGCGCTTCTCGGCAAGCATGACGGCGATTTCCTGCCGGTGCTCGCTGACGCGAGTGGCAACCTGTACGTGCTGGTCGTCGGTGAGGACGGCGCCGGTACGCTGCGCACCGTTCGCACGGATGCGAGCGGTCGGTTGATCATGGTGCCGCGCGGCGACTCGGGCTACTACTTGAGCGTTGACGCGAGCGGATTTTTGACCGCCGTGATGAAGGGGCTCGACGGCGCTACGCTGCGGTCGGTGGTCGTGGACTCCAGCGGCCAGATCGTTATGGTGCCGCGCGGGCAGAGCGGCAATTACCTCGACGTGGACGCCAGCGGCTATCTTACCTCGGTGATGAAAGGGCTCGAGGGTGCAACTCTGCGCACCGTCGCGGTGGATGCAAGCGGAAACCTCGTAGCCGTGATGCAAGGAGACTACGAGGGCTCCCTGCGCACGGTCAAGCTTGACGATGCGGGACGGATGAGCGCGTTTATCATTGACAGTACCGACGCCTGGGGGCAAATGCTGGCGGTCGGCAACGCCGAACTAGCGGCGCGGCTGGGCAGCCTGAAGGTGTACGACCGGCGCGGTAGTCTCTTGGGTAGTGAGGACTTTGACTCCGGGCTCGGCAGCTTTGAGCTATACAAGACGGGGACCGGCGCTTATCCTACTCCAGCGGTCGGCAGGGCCTTGTCTGGGGGTTATTCCGCGTACTTGCAGGCTCCGACCGGGGCGGGGAACGGAAGCGGGCTGCGTTGGCACAGAGGCATGTCCTGGGCGGAGAGCTTTGGTTTTGAGGTTGCTTTCAGTCTGGACGCGCTGCATGGGCTGGTGTTGCTCTACTGCTCTCTGTATGACGGGGCCAGGTCCCATCCTGGGGTACTGCGCTGGAACGTAGATACGGGGGTCCTGGATTGCCTGACTGACTCGGGGACATACGAGGAGGTGGCGACCGGCGTAGCCGTGCAGGTCGGCGCGGGCAAGTGGGGGTATGTCAAGCTGGCCGTCAACACCGAGACCGACAAGTACATTCGCTGCCTGTTCGGCGGCACCTCGTATGACCTATCGGCCTACGGCCTCTTGGACGCCGTGGACACAAGCAACGCGCGTGTCTTTGCCGCGTTTGAGGTTTACGGGGGGGGAAGTGACGCGGTCGAGATGTGGGTTGACAATTTGATCTTGACCGATAGAGAGCCAACTTGAAAGGAGGTGAGAGAGATGGCTAAGTTTTGGGAGTTGTTTCAGGAGTCGGTGATAGTCCAGGCGGCAATAACGCTTGCCCTGGTCCTCACCGTTTGCTACCTGGTCGCGACCGGCCAGGAGGTGCCGGAGTTGTTGAGCACGGCTTTGATGCTGGTGCTCGGCTTCTACTTCGGCAGCAAGGCACAACAGCAAATTACGAAGTTTGCAGGGAGGTAGGCACGATGGATTACAAGGTGACTGACACACGTGAGGTCAGTTCAATGAGTCCGGCTGGTACTCAACAACGGATGTACCGGGTTTGGCTGGTCACAGACAAGGGCGCGACCGGGACCGTGGATGTGTCACCGGACAAGTGGAACGAGGACGAGCTGCCGGGTGTCCTGGAAGCCAAAGCGGCGGAGCTCGACCTAGCTTTCAAAGTGACCGGGTAGGCTAGGTATGACAATCTACTCAATACTCGACATCCTGGGCTGGATCGTCCACGGGTGGTGGCAGCGTTTCGTAATCGAGCACAATCTGTGGTCCGGGCTGCTCTTTACCGAGCCAGACGACGCGCCTCAGATGTGGCTCGACATCTACCCGGAGTGGCTATGGGATCACGGGTTGACCAACGGCAAGCCCGACTGGTACTGGTGTTTTCATTACACCGGCTGCGCGCGGGTCCACTTCGAGAACTGGGTGTTCGACAAGACGGACGCTGCGCGGGATACCGCCGTTTCCTGGGTGAGAGCCTTCACCGGCTACGTTCGGTATGGCTACACCAGGTTCGAGTATTGGGTAGATACGATCTGGAACAGAGTCGGGGCTTACTCGCTGTGGTGGGCGGACAACCTCACCGCCGCCGCCGACTGGCTGCGGAACAAGCTGCCCGCCGACATAAGAAACTCCTGGAAAACCTGGTCCGCGATCTGGGAGGAGATCAAAGACGCCGTCAAGGACTGGGCGCGGGCGCGTTTTGACGCGGCTGTGGTCTGGGCTACCGATGCCTGGGCCTGGGTCGTGGCCACTGGCAACCTACTCAAGTCGTGGTGGGACACCGCCGCCGCCTGGCTGGACGACTTCCGGCAGAACTACTACGCCCGGATAACCGCCTGGCTGGGGGACCCGTGGGGCAAGCTGGTGACCTTCGCTACCGGTGCGCTGACCTTCTTCTACAACCTATGGGGGTCCTACGCGGCGGAGATCGGTGCTTTCTGGGATGACCCGCTGGGGTGGCTCTACGATCGGGCCGAGGCCGAACTGGTACGCAGGTGGTGAGGCAGTGTATATCACTGCGGACATCCTGCGCGTCTGGTTTCTCATGGGCTTCATTTCTGGCTACTGTCTGTCGGCTTTCATCAACGTCGCAATCGTGGCCGTTCTGGCGTTCAAGATGCTGAGGGTGGCCTACGCGGCGGCGCTCCAGGCGGAGCGGCTGGCGCAAAAGGGGACGGCGGAGATCTCCGGAGCTCCGCCAGGCGGCCCCAAAGAGGGGGAGGCTTGAACTATGGCTAAAATGCCCAAAGAAACAGAGTTGCCGCCAGCGCCCGGACAACCTGGGGGGCTGGGGGATAAGATAGAGAGCACCGCGCAGCGGGCTTTCGGCGCTCTACTCAACCGGGCGCGGGAAACGCTGGTTGAGATTATCAGCATGGGCTTTGAGCTTCTCCTGGAGGCGCTCGAGCCTGCGCTGATTGCGATGTATGGCGGCTTGCTGCGCATGGTCGGCAACCGGGCCGAGACACCGGCAGAGCTCAAAGATACGATTGACATAGCCCTGAGTGGAGAGCACCAGGCCGGGGCGGGTGTGTTGATGTCGCTGGGTATGAGCGCGGGGACCGCCGTGATGGGCTCGGTACTCAGTTCTCTACTGGCTCCGGTGACCTACGCCGTCAACCGTGAGATACAACCGGCCCGGGTGGACCCGGGGACGGCCTGGGCAATGGCCCGGCGCACTCCGGAGATGGCGGGCGTTGTCCTGGACCACCTGCGCGATACTGGCTGGTCGGAGGAGATGATAGATACCTTCGGGGAGGTGTTGAAAGCGTATCTCTCACCGGGCGACCTGGTCATGCACGGGTTTTTGACTGGTCGTGAAGAGTCCGCCGTGGGGCTGGACTTGGGCAAGTTTGGATACGATCTTCCGGAAGCTAGGAAGCTGATTGAGTTGGCGCGCTACCGACCCTCACCGCCTGACCTGGTGCGCATGCAGGTGCGTGAGGCGTGGAATGCCGGAGTTATCAGCAAGTGGGGCTATGACCAGGGCGACTGGTCACAGTTCAAGTCCTGGATGAAAAAGTTTGGCGACAAAGACGGCGAGTGGGCCGACAAGTTCTGGTATGCCCATTGGGAGATACCGTCCATCACGTTCGGCATGGAGATGCTACACCGTGACATCATCACCGAGGGTGAGTTTGATACCTTGCTCCATATCCTGGACGTTGCTCCCGGCTGGCGCGACAAGATCAAAGCGGTCTCTTACCATCCTTTCACTCGCGTTGACATCCGGAGGATGTACCAGGCTGAGTTTGTTGACCGCGCGCGCGTAAAGCGGACGTATCAGGACCTCGGGTTGACCGACGCCGACGCAGAGTTGATGACTCAGTGGGTGGAAGATGAGTACGGGCCGGAAGGAAAGGAGCTCACGAAGGCCGATATTCTGGACGCCCACCTGCGCGGTGTCATTGGCGATAGTGACGCGGTCGGCATGCTGACTGCGCTCGGCTACGCCTCAGAGGCCGCCATGTTCTACGTTGCCCGCAATCACCTCAAGCGGGCGGAGGAATTGAGCAAACAGGAGCTTTCCGTTGTCCAGCGGCTGTATGAAAACGGCCTGATTACTGAGAGCGAAGCCAGGGAGCGCATGGCCGCGCTCAACCTGCTGGAGACGCAGGTCAATACCAACTTGGAGCTTTGGACCATCACTCGGGAAGCGAAGGTCCGGCGTCCGGGCGTGGCGAAGGTCGAGAGCTTCTACAAAGACGACGTGATCACCGCCGAGCAGTTGCGCGGTGAGTTGGACATCCACGGCTACGGTGCCGACTACGTGTCATGGTACATCCAGGCATTGGACGCTGAAAAGGCCGAAGCGGCGGCCAGGGAGACCGAGAGGGCGCGCAAGGAGGAAGAGCGTATCCGGCTGGCCGAGATCAAGACCGCTTACGAGGAGGCGGTGGCCGTGCTCAACGTTGAGATCGCCCTACAGCGGTTTGCTATCGCTTCCGCGCAACAGGCGCTTAACGCGGCGCTCTCTACCGCAGAGATACGCGGCGTCGAGGCCGAGCGAGAGCGACTGACTATGGAGATCGCGTCCGAGCGGGCCGAGGTTCGGCGGTTGAGAGAGGCCGGGATTACGGCGCGTGAGCAACTGAGGCTCAAGATAAGCACCGCCGAGCGAGAAGAGCATGAGGCGGCTATCGCTGACGCCCGAGCGCAAGTTGCGGCGCTGACCGGCGAGATAGCGGCCACTGAGACGCAAATCTCCAGGCTGCGCGAGGCTACTTTCGCTTTCCGCCGACCTGACCGGATCGCCGAAGCCGAGGCCGAGATCGCCGCTCGGCGCACCGAGGTCTCGGAGCACCGGCGCACGATGGCCGCTTACGCTACCGAGATCCGTAGGCTCAAAGAGGCTCTATTCCGAATGGAGGAGCCCGCAGAGATCGAAGCGGCGAAGGCGGGTGTCCTCGAGTTGCAGACCATGATAGCCGAAGTCCGGGAAGAGATCGCCATGCTTGAGGTTGAGATGGACCGCTGGCACGAGGTCCTGCTGACCTTGACTGACGAGGACGCACTGGCGGAAGCGAAAGAGATAATCGCTAGTCTAGGGGCTGCGATTGCATCACACCGCGAGGGGATAGTAGAGCAACGCAGGCTCGAAGGTCTGGCCAGGGAAGCTCTCCGGGTCAAGATTCCCGACGCCGAGCGGTTGGAGTTGGAGACGGTGATAAGCGAGACGCGGGCGGGGATTGCCGAGCACGAGACGCACGTGGCGGAGCTCCAGGAGAGCCGCGCGGTGCTCAAGCTGGCGCTGGTCGAAGAGCTAACGGCAGACGCCCGAGCGGACCTGGAGGCCGCGATTGCAGAAGCGTACAAAGAGATTACGCGGCTACGCGTGGAAAAGGCGCAGTTGAGAGTAACAGGAGAGTGACCTATGGCAACCGAACGAGACGCCCTAAAGAAGTCACTGGAAAAGTATCGCAAGTGGGACGACGCCATGAAGAGAGCCAGCGCAGAGATTGAGGAAGAGACCGAGGAGGCTACGGAAGCTCCAGAGGAACGACCCTCCCCCCCTGAGTCACCGTCCCCGAAGTGATCTCTCTTTTGAGGCGCTTTGTACGCTCCCAGGTGACGTATTTGTGCGGGTCACCGGAGCGTAACTGACTATCCAGGCGCGGCGCGCTTTCCTCGAGAAAAACGCCGTCCTCAACCTGTAGGCTCCCCGCTTTCACACCAGGGCGCTTGACCATGTCGCCCATGACCACCTCGGTATCGGAGTAGATCGTCAGAGACCGCGACCGCTGTTTGAGTTTCAACCGGCCTAACGTCTCCGGCTCTATCAGGTGGGCCAGGCGCTCGTATCCGGCCCGGTTGACAATGAGACCATCCCCCACGGCAAAGTAGACGTTTTCCCTTCCGGCCAGGTCGTGAAGGTCAAACAGGTGGCGGCGGCTGTAGGCCGCGACGTGGGCCATGATCGCCGGGAAGGCGTGGGCGCTGAGACCGGACCTCTTAGTGGTCCACATCTTACCGGCCAGGACGTTGTACTCGCACTGCTCCCCGGTGTCGGCGTTGACCAGGACGCCTCGACCACATTCTTGCTCGTTCCACTCTCCCCGGTCCTGGGTGTCGTAGCGGTGACCTCCCCATTTACCGTAGAGCGCAACCGACCAGGACTTGCACAGTTTGGCGAGCTCCGGTTGGCCCTGGTCCTGGTACTGGCGGCGCAGGTCCCACAGAAAAGCGACAAAGTCCTGAAAGAGTAGGCCGCGTTTGTACCAGGCGGTGCGGTAGCACTCTACCAGGTGGCCGTGCTCGAGGGCGTGGGCAAGATCGGGCGTGGTCAAGGTGGTGGTAAACTCTCCCACGGGGAAAACGGTATGGCCCTGGTGTTTGCCCGGGTAGACAGGCTGGTCGGTGCGGACGCGGACCGTAGCGACGGCACAGTATCGCTCGAGTTTGGCCGCCAGGGTGGGCAGAGGCAACCGGCCCACTTGATTGGCCAATCGAAAAGGTAGCTCGAAGGTGGCCATAGCCCAGGGATACATCGAATTGGTGTCCAGGTAGTAGTAGTCATCGTCGGGGGCCCGGCCGGAGTGGTAGGGCTGGTAGCAACCTCCGTAACAGGCGCGGCTCTCGAGTGCGTCCAGGCGGGGGCGGGCGTGGACGTAGATCGGATGGGTCAAGAAGCGGTGGCGATAGGTGGCGAAGGCTTGACTACCGACCGTCAGGCGGAAAGGTCCCAGGTCGTGCTGGTCGAGCATGTCCAGGTAGGCGCGCCAGAGGTCAAGGGCAGCCTCGACCTCGGCGCGGAGGCTGGTCGAGGTGGGCGGGGAGGACGGTATCAGGTTTGAGGTGGCGACGAAGGTCAGTCCGCGAGAGTCGCAGCGATAGGGTATAATGCAGGTGCGGGCGGCGGCGATAGGCTTACCTAGTTTGTAGCCGAGGCTGGGCAGGTGCGCGGCGTGGTGTAGGACCGTCAGATCGCGCACCGGGTCGGCGCTTATGACCAGGGTCCGGCTGTGCTTGCGCGTGATGGAGTCGAGCCAGGCCCACACCTCGCTGACCGAGTTGGTCTCTATGTAGTGGGGTTGGTAGTCGTGCCTCTGGTCCGGTACGCGCCAGTGGCAGACGGCGGCGGATTGGAACACGTGCTCGGTCCGCCCACCAGGTAGGGGGGCAGGACTGGTCTCGACGGCCAGAAACACCAAAGCGGAGGGCCGCGTAACCCTCTGCCCTGGTGTGATGAGGTGAGGGCGGCGCGCTGGAGAGCTCACCGGTTAATCTGGTACGTTGGTTAGAAGCGTGAAGGTGCGGCAAAACAGACAGTAGCAGAACAGCGCAGACGTGGACTCGCTGGTCGGAAGCTCTACAACAACGGCGGGGTGACCGTGGTCACAGATCGGTTTCCACAGTCCATAGACCAAAGCATCCTTCATCGTCGGCACGTCCTCGAAGTCGTCCCAGTGGGTCAAGAGATCTTCTAGTAGCTTGCGTGTGATGTGCATAGCAATACTCCTTTTCTGGTACTGGCTGGCTACAGATCGCGGCGGCGCTCGACCGTCCGCAGGCGGAAGTCGCGGGCGGTGGGGTCGGCGTAGGGACGGCCAGGCTCGAAGGCGGCAGCGGCGGTGTGTTCGTAGCGGCCCGTTGACATAAGACGGCTTGACGTGATGACCCGTGTGCCGGATAAGGTCTCACCGGTCGTGTAGTCGGTATACTTGTAGTCTACGATGGCTCTGTAGGACGCTTGCTGACCGGCTGGACCCTCCACGGTGTAGGCCCGAGGTATGTCTCTGTCGGGGTCCATAGCTTGGATGGGGGCTTCATACTTGAACAGGCCCGCCGTGGTGCGCCAGTCCTCGAGCATGCGGGTGCGGCGGTAGGAAAACCCGGCCTCTCGAGCGGCGCGATAGAAGGCGTTAAACGAGGACTGTTGACTGATAGCCTTCTTCATGTAGGGCAAGGCCAGGCCGAACGACGCTTGCCAGGGGGTAGTACGCTCAAATCGTGGCTGAGGCATAGGTCGAGCTCCTTTCCTAGCGGGTCAGATGCGCTCGCGGAAGCCGCGCACGTGATCTATGGTGAGGGTGGACATGGTGAGAAGGCCGTCCAGGAGCTCGACGTACTCGGGATAGTTTGGGTGGTAGATCGCCCGGAGCTCGAGTAAGTAGTTTGCTCCCTTCTCAAAGGCTTGGGCGGCCTGGTCACATTTGCGCTTAAGGGTGTCTCGTTTGCTGAGTGACATTGGTAACTCCTTTCACACGGTAGCGGGGTGCGTACTTGTGGAAAAAGCAGCCTGACATCGAGGGGTTGACGCGCTGCTTTGTGAGCTCGCACCATTGGCGGACTTTGAGATATTCACCGCGTTTCTCGACTTTGTGACGGTAGTGATCGCAGTTCTCGCAGGCTGGGATAGGGAGATCGGCGGTCATGATCGTCCCCAGTCTGGCCGGAGGCTGCCTTGCTCGAGGGCCGTCAGGACGGCGCGCGCGGTGACCGTCCAGCGACCGCCCTGGCGGACTCCCTGGACCCGACCCTCACGGACGGCCTGGGCCAGGGTGAAGTAACTCATATCGAAGGCCGCAGCGGCTACACTCAGAGATAGGGGAGTGTCAAGCTCGGCTGCGGTGGGCTCGGGCGGTTTGGCGGGGCTGGCTCGGTATGGCATGGTCAACTCCTTTCGGGTGTGTTGGGGACGCGGAGCTAGCCGGCTGCGGTGATCATAGGCTCCGCGTCCCAAAGGTGTTTGGGGATGCGATCGCCGACCTGGTCGCGAGATCTCATCCCCAATTATGGGCCGGGCTCGGTGGATGTCACCGCCTCGACCGGGGCGAAGTGACCTGACTCCAGGCGGACGTAGGGAAAGGCGTCGAAGTCGTGGCAGAGGTGTTGCGCGCTGAGGAGTTTGGCGCGTAACCAGAAGGTTAGGGCGTTCTCTTTGCGCTTGAGGGAGTCGTAGCGGCGGCGGTTTTCGGCCAGGCGGCGCGCCTCGGCTATCCGGTGAGGCTTGTTGCCCACGTAGAGCTTGCGCTTGCCGTTCGGTCCCCGGTAACCTCCGCCAGGGATGAACTCAAACAGCATGTAGAGGTATTGAGTGGGCTTGCCTCTGCGGGTGGTCCAGGTCTCGGTGGGGAGAGAAGGGTACATCCCGGCGTCCTCGAGGGCGAGGAGGGCGTCTTTGAGTTGGGCCAGGTGGGACTTGGCGGCGTCGTAGGAATGAACGGCGGCGGATAGGGCTTCTTTGACTGTGGTGTCCATCAGTCTCCTTTCAGGCATTCGATCAGGCGCTCGAGCAGGGCGAGCTTGCAGGCGTCACAGATGTGGAAGGCAGAGCCGTGGCGAAGGGGCTGGAATGTCACGCTTACGTTGACGCGGTATGCTAGGAGGGTCTTATCTATGGTCATGGTGTCAGGCGGGTTCGCTTTATCGCACAGATTACAGAACGGCTTAAACATCGGGCGTTACTCCTTTCTTGAGTAGATGTAGGCGAACAGGCACACCAGGGCGCACAAGATCGCCAGGACAGAGGTCAACGGCTGGCTGGATGCGCTGGCAAGGGCGACGGCGATAGCCAGGACAAAGACGGCGGCGGCGACTAGGACAACGGAAGCGGCCAGGGGGTCCTCGGGCATTTTACTCACCTCCTTTCGGTAGGGCAGGTTAACACACGTGGACTCCGCGCAGGCAGCGGGGACAACAGATGTAGATGGACAATTCAGCATAGATGCGGTAGTCGAGGATGATGGAAGGCTCGCCCCCGCACTTACAGACGAGCTTGAAGGACGGAGTGTCAGTGGCTACGACGAGGGGCTTGCCGGGGGGGGCTGTGGCTGCGAGAGAGAGGTATTTCGCTACTTCTTGACGTGTGAGTTCGATCATCGGTCTCCTTTCAGTGGGGCTCGGTGGCTCGTGGCTTTGGCCCACCAGCGCGCCTTTCGGGCGCGCCAGCGTCGGGCGTTGGGCTGGCGTGACCTGTCGCGGGCCAGCCGCCAGAGCCAGAGGTAAACACTTCGGCGTAACCGGATCATGACGCGGTCTCCTTCGGTGGCTTCTCTCGAGGTGGCCAGTCACAACCACATCATACCTCAGATTTGTGAGGTTGTCAAGCAACCAAGAGAGAGCGCAGACCAGACCGACCAGCCACTCCGGGGCGGGGGAGGTCGGCTGCAAAAGAGCCAAAGCTGACCAGGTCGGCTCGCCGGGAAGTGGGCATCTGCTTATGTCTAGTGGCGGCGCGCCCCTG
>Ga0209986_10004771_pt1 | contig 11415 bp, 8 predicted proteins | sample BlataG_FD_183168 | JGI IMG/M metagenome (GOLD analysis project Ga0209986, IMG submission 183168) | Deep subsurface microbial communities from Black Sea to uncover new lineages of life (NeLLi) - Black_00105 metaG (SPAdes) (version 2) | ecosystem: Environmental > Aquatic > Marine > Oceanic >...
AGCAGGATACTGAAGATTCGTGGTGTGTGAATGAGACTAGACCGGATTGCATTGAAAGACGTATAGTTGCCCCTTAACTCTATAGTATGGCTGGGACGCCCTATAAAAAGATAGGTTGAAAGTGCGGAGGAGGTGATATACTATAAATTACAAGACGCAGTTTTTAGAAAAACTAAATTGTTATGGGTTGACGCAACATACGATACAACCCACAATTTTAGCAAAATGAACTATTGCATGCACATGGTAACCACTGTCTTTTCCCGTTTTTATGCCCAAACAACGCCGCGGGGAAGGGGCATGGTGGTCCTCCTTGCCATCATCCTCCTCTTCGCCGTCGCCACCGGTGAAGTCGTTCTGTATCGTGTGGGCTATTTCCTGACGCTGGTTATAGTCGGTAGCTATGCTTGTGTCCGGCTGAACCTGTTTCGTCTGGATATGCGGATGCAAAACAAATCCTATGTAGTGCAAGTAGGGGACATGCTGAAAGGGTATGTTCATGTGCGCAATAACTCCCCTCTGCCAACTGGCTGGGTGGAAATCGTGCAAATGAGTAACATGCCCGGTAATGTCTCGGGCATAGCCACCACGATTGCGGCTTGGGGACAGAAGTGGTTGGAAACGCATACATTCTGTCATGCCCGTGGTGTTTACACCATAGGTGCGCTAATGGCACGTACCAGCGACCCTTTGGGTCTATTTCGAGTGCAGGTAATACAAGGCAATCCCATCAAAGTGGTGGTACAGCCACCTGTCGTCGCGTTGCCCTATTTCCGCCTTCCGGTGGCGGAGCGGTCGGGGGAGGAAACCGTACGGCATCGCTCTCAGACTCGCACTCCTCATGTATCTACAATTCGAGAATACATTCATGGCGATAGCCTGAATCAAATCCACTGGCTATCCACTGCCAAGAGTGGTCAACTCATGTCCAAGGAGTTTGACTCTGGGGGAGGTGGTGACGTGTGGATTGTTCTAGACCTAGAGCGGAAAATTCACCGCAGTCAAGGGACGGAGAGAACGGATGAATATGCTGTCGCTATTGCCACATCACTGGCTCATCTTGTTTTGACAGAGGAGCACTCGGTAGGCTTGATAGCGTATGGCGACCATGAATATCTGCTGCCATTGAAGGGTGGCACTAAGCAGATGTCCAGAGTACTGGAGACGCTGACCTTGTCTAAGACTGAAGGGGATAACACCTTGTCTGAGGTGCTTATGAAAAACGCGGGACAGTTTGGCAGGTCGGCCTCCCTTCTTGTCGTTACTTCCTCTACTGCCACCGAGTGGATATCGGTACTACGAGAACTGAGATACCGCAGTCTTAATATTGTGGTAGTATTGGTCGATCCTACGAGCTTCGGAGGGAAACAATCCCTTGATGAAATTGTAATGGAGCTTGTAGGTATTGGAATTCCTGTGTACGTAGTATATAGAGGAGATCCGCTTCCTTACGCACTTTCTCAACCGATAAACCCAGATGACCTGCGTATCTTTAAGCAGTATAGTAAGACTGAGCAGATACTAGCTTCAAAAATATAAGAGGATGTATATATGCCGCCAGAAATGAGAACAGCAAGTAGGGGCATATGTTGCGCACTGAGGCGGCTCAACAAGGGCGTATATTGGGCGATGGGGCGCATCAAGAGCCTTCTGTGGCAAATGCTGAAGGGCCCTTCGGAAGGGTGGGTAACCTTTATACTTCTACTGCTCTCCGTGATTCTGGCAGTCTGGTCCGTGGGGAGCGCGCAGTGGGTACCAACACCGGGATTGTACTGGTTGGCACTCTGGGGCGTGGTGCTGGGCCTTTTGCTGGCCAAGGTGCGCTTCAACGGGTGGTTGCTAGCCATCAGCGGCCTGCTCCTTGGCATTTACCTTAGTTTTTATCAGCTTACCAGTCTGGTTGAAGGTATTACTAGCCTTGACCGGTATGCAGAGGTCGGAGACCGTCTCTTCATATGGGGCCCAGCCTTATTGAACGGTAACGTTAACCCTGACACATTGCCCTTTAGCTTTTTTCTTCTGTTTGCCTCGTGGCTAGTGGGGTTCATCTGTTCCTGGTCATTTTTCCGCAGGCACAACATATGGGGCGCAGTGCTTCCCAGCGGAATTCTCATAGTTATCAACCTCACAAACCTTCTACCTGGAGCGCAGAGGCTTCCGCTGTATCTGTACCTGTTTGTAGTTTGTCTTTTAGTGGCGCGTCTGTTCGTTCTGGAGCGCGAACAAGACTGGGACAACAGAAGCGTCAAGCGCTTTCCACCTGATTTGCGGCTCCTGCCTAATGCCTTCAGATTCGCGCTGGTGGTTGTGATAGTCACTTGTTTACTCCCCACGACGTCAGTAAAGGTTGCTCCAGTCGCAGCAGTATGGGACAGGATCAGTTCGCCAGTGAGAGTTATAGGGGAAGAGTTTGCTAGATCCGTTGGTGGGGTGCCCGCTAAAGAGACAAACTCGGGCCATTCCTTCGGGCCTACCCAGCCTTTCGGAGGGAGCACAACCGTGGGAGAGGAGTCTGTTCTAATAGTAGAAGCTCCTTTCCCCATCTATTTGCGTGCCAGGAGCTATGATGTGTATACACACAAAGGATGGGAGACCGGCGATACACAGATGGTGTCTCCCGAATTGGCCCCTGAACAAGGGTTGGACGAAGAGTTCCAGAAGTCGCAGGAGGTCGAGGTGAGTGTAACGGCGCTATTCTCGTTGGCAGCAGGGGAACCAGTATATCTGGGCGGCCATCCCGTCGACATGTCAATTGATTATCAGCTAGAAGTGCCGCAACCTGCTGGTTACCGGATATCACTTGCGGGAAGCGAAGCAGAACTAGCTGTGGAAGCGGAAAGCCTCCCACTTGACCTGCGAGAGGCGGTTTGGCGGCTACGGGAAATGAACTCTGCCTCTCACGATGCACTAACAGAGTCGGACATCAGATTCGGTCTGCCTGAGGATGTGTGGGTGGTTTCCTGGGAATATGGCATAGAAGGAATCGAGACGTTTACCGTGGAGCGGCATGTCCAAATCCCGGCGGATACGGTTTTGGTGCGCACTACCGGTCCGGTTTCCGCTGGGGACTCATACCGGGCTACTGTTAGTGTGTCGACAGCAACTGAAAGCGATTTGTTGGCAGCAGGTTCCGGGTACCCTGGTTGGATCCTGGACAGATACCTGCAGCTTCCCGACACTTTGCCCTCGCGCGTTGTAGACCTTGCACAGGAATTGACCAGGGATATTGAAACCCCATACGAGAAGGCCGTAGCGATTCGCGACTATCTTCGCACCCTGGAGTATACGCTCGATATAGAAGCACCCCCTGACGGCACCGACGGCGTTGATTACTTCCTTTTTGAACTGGAAAAGGGATACTGCCAGTACTTTGCCTCTGCTATGATCGTGTTATTACGCGTCTCCGGAGTACCATCTCGCATGGTAGCAGGGTATGGTCCAGGCGAACCGATGGAGCAGTACGGGCCTGGGGATATGATGGGTCATCCGTCCCGTGCATGGCAAGACTTGCAGGGTATGTTCGCCGTACGGAATAGCCACAGCTGGACCGAGGTGTTTTTCCCGGGGTATGGCTGGATATCCTTTGAGCCCACCCCTGTCCACCCTCTCATTGCTCGGCGAGAATTCGGTTTTCCGCCACAAGATGCAGAGGGTACTGGTGACTCTACGGTCAAGCCAGATGGTGAGGGTACTAGTGACTCTACGGTCAAGCCAGATGGTATGGAGACGGGCAGTCCTTGGAATGTTCGGCTGCTGGGAGTTTCTCTGGGGTTGGCATTGTTTGGTGCGATCATGTGGCTGGGCTGGAGACGCCTACTGGGACAGGTGTCAGAGCCGCGAGTAGCATACGCCAGAATTGGCTACCTAGCCGCATTAAGCGGGATGGGGCCGAGGGAGAACTTAACACCTCAAGAATACGGCCGTAGGTTGGCGGCTGCGGTGCCCGAGATGTCAGCAGCCCTGGACAAAATAATATATACCTATGTGCGTGTATCCTATAGTAAGCATAATTTAAACAGCGAGGACAGCTACAACATCGCAAGGGCATGGCCACAGGTGCGCAACCATCTGCTACGGCGCGCCCTGCATAGTGCCTTACCTAACAAATTTTACACGAAACGGTCAAAATCCTGAACAACTTGTTGTATGAGTCGCATCTGACTCAGGCTGCTGATCTATCCCCCTGAATTCCCTCTTGACATCACCGGTGCTTACCGCTATAAGCGCTGGCGAAATCCTCAATTCCTTCAGCCTTCTTGTAGTCGAGAGGTCATGCCTGGTATACACATAAAATAAGTAGCAGTGGCATAGAGTCTACTCAGGTTCAGTACGAATCTACTCTCCTTGAGGTCTCATGACAGTGGACAGTTAAATCTGGGAAGACCAAGCTCTACAACAGATTCCCGAAATAGCATTTTGCCTTCTCTGATAAGAAGCCAACGAAGAGGTAGAAAGTGCAGCCACAACATTTACAGATGACGTGAAGTAAAACAGTTTCTACTTTACTATACGGTATGCAGAAACACCTTTCTCTTTTTTCTGCGTTCGAAACCCTGCGTTTGGGCATATTGGAAGCATCGATTGATGCCCTTGGCTGCTCTTGTCCTATACCGGAGGCTTGCCAAACCAAGCGATAGAATAGTGCTCCTACACTTTCATGTTCTTGTCAGCTACCAGCCTGAGCATGTTTACCTTTACCTCATCCATTCCCGTCCAAAGGATAAAAACTTAACTGTTACTTTTTTTAGTTAGCAATCATAATCTATATGCCCCGTCTTCTATTGTAAAACATCTTTGCTCTGGAAAAATATCAGTCCAATGTTATACTACCCACGTTGTGTTAGTCTCAACCGTGAGCTACCCAACCGGTGGCTCGAGCACCAGGAACTGCTACATGCTCTACCACGTCTTCAACAATTTGGCACCCATCCATACCCTTCATACGAACTGCGAGAGCTGCAATCACACGATGCCCCATCACCACCACCGCCAGCTCCTTCACATCGTCTGGTATGACATAGTCCCGCTTTCTCAGTAACGCGAGCGCCTGAGAAGAGCGGAACAGATCCAGGGATGCCCGAGGTGAGGCACCCAGGATCACGTTGTCGTGTTTTCGTGTGGCATAGACCAGCGCAACTATATAGCGCTGAATTTGCTCGTGTACGAAGACCCCTTTAACCACTTCCTGTGCTTCCCTCACCTCATCTGCACTGACAACAATACCAAGGCTCTCAATTGGATGTTGTATGCGCTGGCTATTTATGATGGACATCTCGTCATCGAAGGAGGGGTAGCCCAGCTGTATTCGCATCATAAACCGGTCCAGCTGTGCCTCCGGCAAAGGGAAAACGCCTTCGTGCTCGATGGGATTCTCGGTAGCAATTAGCATGAAGGGGCGAGCGATATTATGTGTTATCCCGTCCACCGTAACCTGTCGCTCCGCTAGTGCTTCCAGAAGAGCTGACTGGGTCTTGGGAGTAGCGCGGTTGATCTCGTCTGCCAGCACGATCTGCCCCAAGATAGGGCCTGGGCGGAACACGAACTCACTGGTCTGCTGATTGAAAACAGACACGCCGGTGATGTCGCTGGGAAGCATATCTGGTGTGAGCTGTATCCGCTTAAAAATGCAGTCTATAGACTGCGCCAGGCTTTTGGCCAGCATGGTCTTGCCCACTCCAGGTGCGTCCTTTATGAGGATGTGTCCCTGACTTAAAAGCGCCGTGACTGCCAACTCTACTGCCCAGCCTTTGCCAATGATGACTTTCTCTACGTTGTCAATGATTCTCTTGGCGATATCCTGCACCTGAGGTTGCTCCATGTGAGACCTCCGTTGTTCCTCTTATAACTTGATATTCTCCGTCACTCCAGCCATGGCATCTGTGGACAGATGCCTGCGTTCCCATATTATGCCATAGCTCATTCAGGATATCCAAACGGATTAGTCAAAATGGCAAAGTGGGAGAAGGTGCATAAGCAAGTGCCATGTTTTAACCTAAAGTGTGGAATATATGCAATTTCTACAGCCATTTCCGTCCGTAAGTAGGAACAACAAATTTGACCTAGGACTTTTTAGATAGCCTGTTATCAACACCGTAACTTTCATCCATCTGCTTTATGTAGAAGAAGTTGATATATGAAGCCTTTATTGGTCTGTCTGCCAAATAAGATTCCAACGAGTCGTGGTATTCAGCCCATCTTTTGAATCTGTATCTCTCATAGAACCAGAAACTTGTGGTCTTGTCCGTGGGTACAGAAGCAGATTTGAACTTGTATCTCAGAGTGTGATGGACAAAGGAGTCCATTGTCTATTTAGCCTTGTATAAATTTGCTGGCTTCTTCACCGGCAAATCTACTAGTTTGGGCGGAAAAACTTTTACACTAATAATGGCGCAAACTGGAAGGTTTGTTCTTTGGTAAGGTCGAAAATCAATGTTGGGATTCATAGTACACACGCAGTCCTTCTTCTATCTACCACATTAGGGCATAAACTTATAATTGTCAGTTTCGGTTGAAATGTTCAAGCTCAGTGATGTAGCGTCTAGGCGCAGTCAGTTGCCTTTGCCTACCTTGTTCTTATCAGAGATGATTTTCTGAATGAGATGAGCTGGCACCTCTTCATAATGGTCAAACTCCATCGCAAAGCTAGCGCGCCCTTGTGTCATTGACCTTAAATCTATGGCATAACGAAGCAGCTCTGCATAGGGTGCCTGGGCTTCAATGACATTGATGCCATCACTGGGACTCATCCCAAGCACGCGTCCCCTCTTAGTATTAAGATCGCTAGCAATATCCCCAGTATACATCTCAGGCACGGTTATAGTAAGATTCATTATAGGCTCAAGCAATACCGGCTGTCCCTGAGATAATCCCTTTTTTAAGGCCTGTGCTCCCGAAATCTTAAAAGCAATGTCCGAAGAATCTACTGCATGGAAGCTGCCATCGTAAAGGGTTACCTTCACGTCCACTACGGGATAACCAGCTAAATCCCCTTCTTGTTTCGCCTCATTGACTCCCTTTTCCACAGAGGGAATATAGTTCTGGGGTATTGCCCCCCCAACGATTTTCTTAGCGAATTCAAATCCCCCACCCCGAGACAAAGGTTCCAACTCCAGAAGGACATGTCCATATTGACCATGTCCTCCAGTCTGCTTTTTATGTTTATACTCTGCCTTGGTTGACGTAGTAATAGTTTCTTTGTAAGGAATCTTTGGCAGATCTAATTTCACATCTACTCCAAATTTGCGACGTATTTTCTCCCTGGCTATCTCCAGATGGCTATCACCAACTCCGGAAATAATAAACTCGTTAGTATCAACTTCTCGACGTGTTTGGAGAGAGGGGTCCTCTTCACAAATCCTGGGCAAAACGGTGCTCATCTTATCTAAATCGGTTTTCGTCCGAGGCTGGATTGCCATGCTGAAATTCGCTCTGGGGAACTCGATACCGGGGAATATCACAGGATGTTCGCGAGCACAGAAGGTATCCCCGGTGGTGGTTAAAGTTAACTTCGCCACTGCCCCAATATCTCCGGCAGCGACCTGCGGCACTGGCTGTTGATTTTTGCCCAGCAAGGTAAAGAGCTGGCCAATCCGTTCCACGCTGTTCTTGTTAGCATTCCAAATATGGGAATTACTGGAAATAACGCCTGAGTAAACCCGAAAGTAACTGAGCTTGCCGACATAGGGGTCAGCGCTGGTTTTAAAAACAAGGCTGGACAGGGGAGACTCCGAATTAGGTTTGACCTCCTCTTGATTACCGGTGGAAACATTCTTAACGACAAAGGCATCCTTTCCCTCTGGCGAAGGCAAGTAGGAGCAAATACCATTGAGAACTTGCTGGGTGCCGATGCCCTGCAAAGCAGAGCCAACAAAAACAGGCACCATCTTGCCAGCAATGGTAGACTTTTTTATGGCGGCAACAATTTCCTCGTTGTTTATGGGCTCGCCCTCCAGATACTTGTTAATGAGCTCGTCATCAATTTCCACGGCGGTCTCTACTAACTTCTCACGGCTAGCTTCTGCTTGTTCCTGAAGTGTCGAAGGTATTTCTGATTCCTGCGAGGTAACGCCAATATAAGCTTTCATAGTCACCAAATCTATAATGCCTTGAAAATCACTTTGTGAACCTATGGGTAATTGAAGAGGCAAACAGCTTGGTGACAACTTAGCCTGAATTCCTTTCAAAGTAGAGAAGAAATCGGCATTATCACGATCCATCTTATTAACAAATATTAACCGCGGCAAATTTGCTTTTTCAGCATCGCCCCACATCTGTTCTGTGCCTACCTCCACACCCGAAGCGGCGCATATTACAACTATTGCTCCCTCGGTTACCCTCAATCCCGATCTTACCTCGCCAATAAAATCAGCATATCCCGGGGTATCAATGAGATTCAGCTTCACCCCCTGCCACTCAAATGGAAGCAGGGACAGGTTGATGCCCATATGACGTTCTACCTCGAGCGGGTCATAATCTGAGGTAGCAGTGCCATCTTCAACGCCACCTAAACGCTGAATAGCACCTGAGGTAAAGAGCATGGACTCAGTAAGCGAAGTTTTACCTGCCCCTTGATGAGACAGCAAGACAACGTTTCGGATTTGCACGGCTCTACATTATAATCTTGCCCCTGAAGATAAGCAACCGCTATTACATTATGAAGCGCAATGCTATAATGTAAAAGTCACGCCGAGATGAAACTGAGTTACGAACAGGTGAGGCATATCGCTTGGCTTGCTCGCTTGGGCTTAAGCGAGGAGGAGGTGGAGAAATTTAGCCTCCAGCTATCTAATATTCTGGAGAACTTCGAAATACTCAAGCAAGTAGATATAGCCAACGTGCCACCAGCGAGTCATACCATCCCACTACAAAATGTCTTCAGGAAAGATGATGTAGCTGACTCATATTCCCAAGCTGAGATTTTATCGAACGCACCAAAACAAGCCGAAAAATGTTTTAAGGTTCAAGCAATACTAGAGTGAGCCCATCAGGCAAATGATTAACATAGTTATCGCCATCGTAATTGGCTATCTCCTTGGCTCTATCCCTTCAGCATATCTTGCCGGTCGTCTGAGAAAAGGGATAGATATCCGAGAGGTCGGAAGCAAAAACATGGGCGCTATGAACGTCTATTACGAGGTCGGGCTGATGGAAGCCGTGCTAGTAACCTTGGCTGACCTGGGCAAAGGCATAGCGGCAATTCTTTTGATACGGTGGTTGTCAGGTAACCCTCTGATTTCACCGTTTGATTTGCTTACCGGGCTTACCGGCGCAGCTGCCGTGATGGGCCATGTCTTTCCCGTCTTCCTCAAATTCCGTGGCGGCAAAGGAGGAGCTACCGCCATCGGGATTCTCCTCTTCCTGATGTCCAGAGCAATTCCGTTTCTCGTCATTGTTTTTGTAATAGCTTTACTTGTTACTCGTAATCCCACCTTTAGTTATAGCCTGATCCTTATTGTTTTCCCATTTGTTGCCTGGTTAATCTACTTCGACTACCACGGCGAGCCTTTAATATTCTTTTCCATGGGCCTGGGGATATTCATGGGCATACGATACATCCCCAGGATTAAAGAGATGCACGGCAAAACTGGCGGCGACTGGCGCAAAGTTATCAAGCGTCGCAGCCTCAAGGACAGGTGCTAAGTATGCCGGCGAATGAACTATACCAGCTAACTATTCATGAAGCACACGAGCTTCTTAAACAAAGGAAAATTTCCTCAACGGAACTGACAAAATCTGTACTGAAGCGTATCGCTGAGATAGAAGGGAAAGTTCACGCCTGTGTCACTATTGTTGAAGACATCGCCCTGAAGGAGGCAGAGAAACTCGATAATTACATCAAAACTGCCCATGAAATTACCCCTTTAACTGGCATCCCTACCTTAATCAAAGATGTCATATGCACCAAGGGGATAAGAACTACCTGTAGTTCAAAGATGCTGGAAAACTTCGTTCCTCCCTATGATGCTACGGTAATAGAGAAACTGAAGGCACAGAAGGCGGTAATAGTAGGGAAAACGAATATGGATGAATTTGCCATGGGCTCTTCTACGGAGCACTCCGCCTTTTTCCCCACCCACAATCCCTGGGATTTAAGTCGGGTCCCTGGAGGTAGCAGCGGTGGCTCAGCAGTTGCTGTGTCCACAGGTGAAGCTATCTATGCTCTGGGCTCTGACACCGGGGGCAGCATCCGTCAACCAGCCGCACTTTGCAGCGTGGCGGGACTTAAACCAACCTACGGTCGGGTCAGCCGCTTCGGCTTGGTTGCTTTCGCCAGCTCTCTCGACCAAATTGGACCAATAACCAAGGACGTCACTGACTGCGCCTTGGTGATGAATATCATTGCCGGGTATGACTCCAGAGACTCAACCTCAGTGCCTTATTCTGTCCCGGACTACACCCAGCAACTAATTCCAGACGTCAAAGGACTAAAGATCGGCATTCCCAGGGAATATCTTGTCGAAGGCGTGCAGAACCAAGTACGGGTGGCTTTGCAAGCAGCTATAAATAAACTCCAGGAACTCGGTGCGGAAATAGATTGGGAAGCCTCTCTACCTCATACTAAATACGCTCTGGCTGCTTACTATATACTTGCTCCGTCCGAAGCTTCAGCGAATCTGGCTCGCTACGATGGAGTAAGATACGGCTTTTCCGAGCGAGATGCCAGTAATGTAATCGAGACAACGGAGAGGACGCGACAATTTGGCTTCGGGCCTGAGGTTAAAAGGCGTATAATGCTGGGCACTTATGCTTTATCCGCAGGTTATTACGACGCTTACTATCTTAAAGCACAGAAGGTGCGCATACTGATAAAACAGGAATTTGACCAGGCCTTTGAAAAATATGATGCCCTGGTCACCCCAACTTCGCCAATAGTGCCTTTTAAGCTGGGTGAAAAGTTAGAAGACCCGATGCAGATGTATCTAAGCGATGTATGCACCTTACCCATCAACATAGCTGGAATACCAGCCATCTCCATACCTGCTGGCTTCGCTGACAACCTACCTATAGGTATGCAAATCATGGGCAAGCCTTTCAGCGAGGAAATGCTGCTGCGCATCGCCTTCGCCTATGAGCAAGCAACCGATTGGCATAAGAGAAAACCAAAAATCAGATAAGCAAACATACGCCTAAAACTATGTGAAGGAGTTCGGGAAGAGCCCCGTGGTAACCTCTGCCCCCCATTTCGAAGGATTAGAGGGTGTGATTTATTTGGAGGCATGAGGTAAGTAGTCAGACATCAGCGAACGAAATGGCTTTTTGTTTAGGCAGCGTGGGCTGCGTTGTTTACTTGGGCCAGACTACGCCGCAGCCAGCACAGAATAAACCCCTGCACATATCATTATCACGTCCGCTGTGGTATAATATTTATAGTCCCAAAGGGCAAGCGCCATTTAGCGGCGGCCCTGGTGGAGGAGT
>Ga0209986_10004772_pt1 | contig 11412 bp, 12 predicted proteins | sample BlataG_FD_183168 | JGI IMG/M metagenome (GOLD analysis project Ga0209986, IMG submission 183168) | Deep subsurface microbial communities from Black Sea to uncover new lineages of life (NeLLi) - Black_00105 metaG (SPAdes) (version 2) | ecosystem: Environmental > Aquatic > Marine > Oceanic >...
TGCCGGATGCAGTTTGTCGAGAGATATATGAGTGTTTCGGGAATGGGGAGCGCAGGGAAAAGCGTGATGATGTCTATTCAAAATGGCACAAGATCAATCATCTTTACGAGAAACGGTTCGATTCCACATGAGTACAACGCTCTGCTGGCGCAGTGGCATGAGACTCACAAGCGAAGACAGAACCTGTGGCGAGAGATGAAGAAGCACCAATTGCCGATATAGAATTGGCTATGCCTATGAAAAAAAATGCGTGCAATTGACATTATCCAGGATACGAGTATGATCAAACTATGAAGGAGGAAGTTGCATGGGAAAGGTGATTGAAAAGGTCAGAATCACGAACTTATTTGAGCCTGCCAAAATTTGCCCCAAGAGAAAAAGTGCTGAAAAGTTAATTGCTCTCTTAGGAGTCTTCCACAGAAAAATGAACAATGTTTGATATACTAATACAGAGCGAGAATAGGAGAGTTCTTATTGGCTATTATTCATACGATCAGAGAAAAAGTAGCAAGACAAGAATATGAGTTTACTATTCCACACTTTTTTGAAGAAATGGCTGATGACAATCTTATTTTTCCAGATATTAAAATGGCCATTGCCAATGGACGAATAAGACGTAAGTTTACTCGAGATCCAAGAGGAACACGTTATGAGATTGTTGGCCCTGCAATAGACGGAAGAGAAATTGCAATTATTTGTAGGATTAAAAACACGGGAAAACTATTATTAATCACAACTTACACTTTGGAGGAAATAGGATGAAGACAAAAGCAAAAGCATATGATTATGGGGAATGTGAAATTTGCGATACCCCTATGCAAGAGAAGCATATCAAACAAGATTTCTGGATTCGAGAGGAGCTTATTGTTGTGGAGAGCGTACCTGCAGGGGTATGTCCACGGTGTGGTGAAAAGGTTGTCAAAGCCGACGTAGGACAATGGCTTACAAAGTTAATAGAAAATTCTGAACGGATTGCAAAAGCACCAAGAATTTCCGTTCCTTCTGTTAAGTTTGATGCAGAGGAATCAGGAGTTTAAAGAGGCTGGCATAGGCGTATAACATGATGCAAAACACTTCGTTTCACTTTGTCCAAGTCCGCCTGCGGACTTCTTTTGCATGAGAACCGTTATACGCACATGTCAGCAAAGACAGGGCCTACCGCCAGGAGAGGCAAAACGTTCTCTTCCAGGAAATTTTTGTCATATTATTGGGGGACCGTTTTCAAGCCTGCTTCCACACTCAAACAAATTGCATCGGAAGGTTCCCTTTCCTACTCTGTTGATGCCATTTCCTTTGAGGTTTTCTCTACAGCCTGTTTGCGTTGAAATTGTATTTGCATGGGAGCACCGCCCCGGCTCTCTGGATTACAATACCGCCGGATGAATTCTACCTGTGGACGGCAATCTATTTAACCCCGCTACTAATGCTCCAGGGCCTTACACAAGACGGCCTCGCAATTTGATATTCTCTCATGCTGGAAGTAGGATATGATTACAATGAATAAGTTGATAGCTGTTGTTGATGACGAACCGGATATCGTTGAACTTATAACTCATCACTTAAAAAAAGAGGGTTTTAAGGTGAGGGAGTTTTATGATGGAGAAAGTTTACTTACCTTTATTAAGGATAATCCTCCCGACCTTGTAATCCTGGATTTAATGTTACCAGGAATAGATGGACTGGAAGTCTGTCGGACCCTTAAGGTGAACGAAAGAACATCCTCTATTCCTATTATTATGCTTACCGCCAGAGGCACAGAAACCGATATAGTTGTAGGCCTGGAATTGGGAGCAGATGACTATATAGTAAAACCTTTCAGTCCGAGAGAGCTTATAGCCCGGGTAAAGGCTATCCTGAGAAGAGCACAGCCTGCAAAAAAGACAAAGTTATTTAAAGTAGGAGATTTAGTATTGGATTTAACAAAATATGAGGTAAGAGTGAGGAATAAGAAAGTTGACCTTACTACAACAGAATTCAGAGTTTTAGCCATTCTCTCTGAAAAGCCCGGATGGGTTCTCACCAGAAATCAACTTCTAGATGATTTGTGGGAAGACGAAAAGATTGTTCTAGATAGAACTATCGATGTGCATATCAAAAACTTGAGGGAAAAATTAGGAGAGGCAGGCAAATTAATTAAGACCATGCGGGGAATTGGCTATAAAATAGAGGAATGAATATGCCTAGATGGGGGATAATGTGGAAACATTACTTTTATTATCTTTTAATTATTGTTTTATTAGTTCCTTCCCTCATTTTCTTTGCTTCAAGAGAAATAGAGAGGCATTATCTTAAAACAATAGAGACTAATCTTAAGCATCAGGCGGAATTAACTGAAGAACTTCTCGAAAATCTCTTATCTTACAAAGGAACAAGGGAAATTGATGAGCTTGCCAAAAGGATAGGAAAGCGCATAAACACCAGGATCACAGTTATCGGCCTGGACGGACAGGTTTTAGGAGATTCTGAAAAAGACCCCCAAAACATGGAAAATCACCTGACCAGGCCAGAGATTCAACAAGCCTTAAAAGAGGGGATGGGAAAGAGTATTCGATACAGCACTACTTTAAAAGAAGAAATGCTGTATATAGCACTGCCGGCGAGAAAGAATGGGAATATTACAGGAATTATTAGAGCCAGCTTCCCTCTTGGTCAAATAAGAGCACTTGTATGGAATGTAAATAGCAAGATTCTCTATCTCGCCCTTATTTTAGCAATTTTCGTTCTTCTATTGTCCTTCCTCTCGGCAAAATCAATCACAAAACCCATTAAGGAAATGGCCCTTGTGGCTAAGAAAATAGCTAAGGGAAATTTTAACACCAGGGTATCCACAAAGGCTAAGGATGAAATAGGGGAACTTTCCTTTTCTCTCAATCAAATGGCCCAGGAACTTCAAAGATTATTTACTACTCTTGCCGTAGAAAGAGAGGAGCTTCAAAAAATCCTTTGGGCAATGGTTGAAGGAGTAGTTGTATTGGACTCCCAGAAGAGAATTATCCTCGCCAATGAGAGTTTTAAAAAGATGTGTGGTTTTTCCTCCCAATCTATTACAGGTAAACCTTATTGGGAAATATTAAGGAATATAGACATTGAGAGGTTAATAGATAAAGCTCTTAGTAGTGGCAAAACAGAAGCTTCTGAAATCCGATACCAGGATAAAATTTATCTGGGAAATGCTACTTTGCTATCCAGAACGAAAGAGAAAGAGGTTCTTATTGTCTTCCATAACATCACCGAAACCAAACAACTGGAAAGAGTAAAAGCGGATTTCGTTGCCAATGTATCCCATGAACTACGAACACCACTTACCGCTATCAGGGGCTTTGTAGAGACCCTGGAGGAAGAGGCGGGTGAAGAGCAGCAGCATTTTTTAGGAATCATTAAGAAGCATACAGACCGTTTGATCAATCTTATCTCTGATTTACTTTTGCTCTCCAAAATAGAGGAAAGAGGAAAAGAGTTGGAAGTGGAGGATGTGAACTTAAAGGAAGCTATCAGAGATGTTTTTAAAATTTTTGAAAGCAAATCGAAGAAAAAGAACCTGAAATTGGAACTTATTGCACCCGATATACCTCCCTTGATAAAGGCAGATTCCTTTCTTATAGAGCAGCTATTTATAAATCTTATAGATAATGCAATAAAATATACAAAAGAAGGAGAGGTGAAAATAGAGGTCATTCCTCAAAATCAGAAGATAAAAATTAGAGTCTCTGACACTGGCATAGGAATACCAGAGGAACATATTAACAGGATATTTGAGCGATTCTATGTAGTGGATAAAGCTCGTTCAAGGCAGCTCGGTGGGACAGGGTTGGGCCTTTCTATAGTAAAACATATTGTTCTTTTGCACAATGGAGAAATATCCGTTGATAGCAAAGTAGGCAGGGGAACTACCTTTACTATTATCCTTCCTGTTTAATCCCCCCTTTTTTTTCTTAATCCTGAGTTAACACACTCCTTATATTTCCCTAACATCCTTTGTTTATAATCATGACATAATAGATAAATCTTTCTAAAAAGGTGAGATTCCTCGCCTGTCATTACGAGCGTGAGCGAAGCAATCTCAAAACAGGCTCCATAACCTAATGATAAAAAGAGGAAAATTTTAGAGAAGCTAACTGTTGTAAGAGCCAAACGCATAAATTCTTGTTCAGTTAATAAACGCCTGAGGGAAGACAATGAGTTAACGACAAATTAACATTTTCCTTATACAAAGCTAACAATTGGAGTTTATAATAGTTAACAATACTGAGAAACTTAAAAGGAGATTTTTGTGATAATTGCACATCTATCGGATCTTCATTTTGGAATGCCAGAATATGTTGAAGAATTAGGTAATAATGTCTTGAAGAAGATTAAGGAGATAAAACCCGAGCTCATTATAATTACAGGAGACATAACTAACTGTGGCTACCTTGAGGATTATGAAAAAGCAAAAAAATTTATAGATTCGTTAGAAAGCGAAAGAAAGCTCATCGTCCCGGGAAATCACGATGTCAGGAATGCAGGTTATCTTTTATTCGAGGAATTTTTCAAGACAAGATACCCTGTCATGAAAATAGGGAATCTTAAAATAGTAGGAGTAGATTCAAGTGAACCAGATTTGGATGACGGTCATATAGGAAGATCGACTTATAACTTTGTAAGAAAAGAGCTGGAAGAATTTCCCTTGAAAATGGTGATTCTCCATCATCATTTAGTACCAGTCCCTGGCACAGGAAGAGAGAGAAATATACCGATGGATGCCGCAGATTTCCTGAAGCTTCTCAGTGAGTTAAAGGTTAATCTTGTCTTATGGGGTCATAAACATGTTCCCTGGTTCTGGAAGCTAAATGGAATCTTGATGATAAATGCGGGAACGGCAACGACAAGGAGGACTAAAGCAAGGATAGAAGCATCTTTTAATGTAATAAAAATTGAGGAGAGAAGGAAGATTCTCATCAAGCGAATTTCTTCCAGAACTTTCAAGGAGGAGATAATCTACAATGGTGTACTTTAACTTCGATTAACGACAAATTAATATTTTCCTTATACAGAGTTAACAATGATATTGTAGAATATTGCAAAACAGTAAGGACGTGGGAAAACAAAAATTATCTACGTCCGAAAAGGAGAAAAGAATGAAGGCAAGAAGATTGTGGGGACCTATAGTTCTCACAGCGGTGCTGGTAATGGCCACACAGATTTGTATCTGCGGACTGGCTGGGGCAAAAGAAGAGAGTCGTCTCTCTATACAGGGCTCAACCACTGTTCTTCCCATTGCTCAACTAGCGGCTGAAGAGTATATGGACCTCGCCGATATGGGTCTTTTACCAGAGGCGGATATTACTGTTCGAGGTGGAGGTTCAGGAGTAGGTATTGCTGCTCTTCTAGACGGAACCATCGATATTGCCAATGCTTCACGAGCGATAAAATCTAAGGAAATTGAAAAAGCAAAGGCAAAAAAAATTGAGCCTTTTGCTACAGTGATAGCTAAAGATGGGATTGTCGTGATTGTTCATCCATCTAATTCAGTAACGGGATTGAGCTTGGAGAATCTTAAAGCGATTTATACCGGCCAAATAAGCAAGTGGAGCGAGATAGGCGGAGAGGCAAAGTCTATAGTAGTTATCTCTCGGGATAGCGCTTCGGGAACTTTTGAAACCTTTAACACACTTGCCCTGAAAAAAGAGAAGGTAAGAGATGATGCCCTTATGCTTGCTTCAAATCAGGCAGTTGCCACTACAGTAGCTAAAACACCAGGAGCAATAGGATATGTGGGTCTGGGTTATTTATCTGATAAAGTAAAGGCACTGGAGATTGATGGAGTAGAGCCCTCCCAGAAAACAGTGGTCAGTGGGGAATATGCACTCTCCCGTCCACTCTTTATGTGCACCAATGGAAAGCCAAAGGGATTGGCGAAGAAGTTTATAGATTTTGTGCTTTCCCTGGCTGGTCAGAGGATAGTGGAAGATTTAGGTTTTGTTCCTTTAAGGTAAATTACACCTGGCGGGAGTAGACTTTGCCTTTTTACTCCCGCCTTTCACTTTCTCTCTTCCAAAAATTAACACATTCTTAACAATTTCTTTATATTTCCTTAACGATTGAGCTTTATAATATAATTTATGAAAAAGAATTTCATTGAAAAATTGCTTCCTATATTTGCCTCGCTATCCTGTCTATTTCTTCTTGGTATAGTCCTTACCTTATTTACCGAGGGATTGCCAGTATTTAAAACTGTGGGGTTTTTTGAATTTATTTTCGGCAAATCCTGGCATCCTACCTCTGAGCCTCCAGAATTTGGAATATTATCACTTATCCTGGCTTCTATGGGAGTTACCATCTTGGCTCTGAGTATTGCTATTCCTCTAAGTCTTGGGTCTGCCATATATATAGCCGAACTAGCCTCACCCAGGATGAAGGAAATCTTAAAGCCGATAATAGAACTCTTGGCAGGGATACCTTCGGTAGTTTATGGTTTATTCGGTATGATTTTCCTTGCCCCCCTAGTGCAGAATACCTTTAATTTACCTACTGGTTTAACCTGGTTTACTGCTTCCATAATTCTAGGTATTATGGTAGTCCCCACTATCACCAGTCTTGCTGAAGATGCTATTTCGGCTATATCGAGAGATATGAGAGAAGCTTCATTTGCCCTGGGAGCGACCAAGTGGGAGACAATTACCAGGGTGGTGGTTCCAGGTGCCTCCTCAGGCATAATCACAGCGATTATTTTAGGGATGGGAAGAGCGGTAGGGGAAACAATGACTGTTTTAATGGTTGCTGGAGGAGCAATTATGCTCCCTAAGTCCATTTTTCAGCCGGTCCGTCCAATGACAGCAACGATTGCTGCTGAAATGGGAGAAGCACCGATGGGTAGTGCTCATTATCATGCTCTTTTTGCCATTGCTCTGGTTCTCTTTTCTATAACTTTAGTCCTTAATCTTTTGGCTGACCAGCTATCTTCCAGGAAAAAATAATGAGAAGGCTTAAACAAACACTTGGTTTTACCCTCTTAAGACTTTCAGTCTTTATTGTTTTTCTTTCCCTCCTCTCCCTGGTTGTGTTTATTTCTCTAAAAGGGTTCAAAGTATTGAGTCTATCTTTCCTTCTAGAATTTCCCCGAAGAGGAATGACCAAAGGAGGAATATTCCCGGCCCTTATAGGAACTTTTCTCTTGTCTACAGGAGCTATTCTATTCGCCTTACCCTTAGGAGTTCTGGCGGCAGTCTATTTAAAGGAGTATGCCGGGGCAAGGAAGTGGGTAAAAATAATAAGGATTGGCATCAATAATCTAGCTGGCGTTCCCTCAGTAGTCTTTGGACTTTTTGGACTAGCTATATTTGTCAAGCTCTTTGGTTTTGGTGTCTCGGTGCTTTCAGGCTCACTTACCCTGGGAATACTCATTTTACCGGTAATAATAAGAGCATCTGAGGAGGCTATTAACTCGGTTCCTTCTTCTTTTAAAGAAGCCTCTTTTGCCTTGGGGGCAACGAAGTGGCAAACAATAAGAAAAGTAGTTTTACCCACCGCCCTGCCCGGAATTCTAACTGGCGCTATCTTAAGTATAGGTCGAGCTGCAGGAGAGACAGCCCCTATTCTCTTTACTGCTGCCACTTTTTACACTCGCCATCTTCCCGAATCTCCCTTCAGGGAAGTTATGGCACTTCCTTATCATATCTATGCCCTGATAACCGAGGGGACAAAACCCGAGTTTCAAGTTCCTATTGCTTATGGAACTGCCCTGGTGCTACTTCTCTTGGTTTTTACTGTAAACTTTATCGCTATAATTATAAGATTCCGAATGAGAAGGAAAAGGAAATGGTGAACAAGATAATCATAAAAGACTTAAATCTTTGCTTTGCAAAAAACCATGTATTGAAGAATATAGATATCTCTATTCCGGAGAAACTTATAACAGCCATTATGGGACCTTCTGGATGTGGAAAGTCTACTTTTCTTCGTTGTCTCAATCGAATGAACGATTTAATTGAGAGGACTAAAATTTCCGGTAGTGTTCTTATAGACGAAAAGGATATTTATAGCGATAGTATAGATATTTTTGATTTACGTAAGAAAGTAGGTATGGTATTTCAAAAGCCAAATCCTTTCCCTAAATCAATATTTGAAAACGTAGCCTATGGGCTTAAGATTCATGGGACAAAAGATAAAGGAACAATCTCTGAAAAAGTGGAGAAAGCTTTGCGGGATGCCAATCTCTGGGATGAAGTAAAAGACAGGCTTTCTTCATCAGCATTTGATCTATCCGGCGGTCAGCAGCAAAGGCTCTGTATAGCCAGGGCTTTAGCGGTAGAACCTGAGATTGTTTTGTTTGACGAGCCTGCCTCTGCTCTGGATCCTATTTCTTCGGCCAAACTTGAGGAGTTACTTGAGGAACTAAAGAAAAATTACACCATTGTTATAGTTACCCATAACCTGCAACAGGCAGCAAGAATATCTGATTGGACAGCATTTTTGATGCTAGGAGAGCTCGTCGAATTTAATAAAACAGAAAAAATATTCACTGCCCCTCAGGACAAACGGACAGAAAACTATTTAACAGGTAAATTTGGATAAGGAGAATAAGATGTTAGAACAAAAAATTACCGAACTCAAGGAAAAGCTTTTTGTTATGGCTTCTCTGGTGGAATCAATGCTGGAAAAAAGTATAGACTCACTTGTTAACAAAGATGAGGAGCTTGCCAGGGAGGTCATTGACAAAGATGAACCAAAAGCTAATGATTTAGAAATAGAAATAGAGGACTCTGGTATAAAGCTCATAGCCTTGTACCAGCCAGAAGCTTCTTTTCTTCGGGTTATAGTAGCTATAATCAAAATAAATAATGACCTGGAGAGAACAGGGGACCATGCAGTTAATATTGCTGAGAGTGCACTCTATCTAATTCCCAGACCTCCGGTTAAACCCTTAGTTGACCTTCCAAGAATGGGCAAAAGTGTAAGGGAGATGTTGAAGAAAAGTCTTGATTCCTTTGCCGGAAAAGATGTAAACCTGGCAATTCTGGTCTGCAAAGAAGACGAAGAAGCTGATTCCCTTCGAGATCAGGTCATCAGAGAGCTTATCACTTATATGATAAGCGATCCCTCAACCATAGAGCGGTCTATTCAATTAATTTCCATAGCCAGGAACCTAGAACGAGTGGCAGATTTAGCAACCAACATTGCCGAAGATGTGGTTTTTACCGTAAAAGGTGAGGTTATAAAACATCACAGGGGAGAAAATAAGTAATACCTAAATTTTCCTGCTTGTCGCTCAGACCTTTTTACTCTCTTGAAGCAATAATTCCTATTATCTTCCATCAAAAAAAACGTGCAGTATCCATTATAGCCAAAAGAATTCTTGTTACTCACGCGCTTTCTTTAAAAGTTGCACTGCATATTCCGAAAAAAAAGACTTCAGTTCCCTCATACCTTATTAACCTCTCTTCCCTGGTAAAGATATCTAGATCTTCAGAGAGTCTATGCTGAAGATAAAAGGCAGCTAAGGCTGTTCCTCCCGTAAGATAGAAATTATTTGCCTCGGGAAGAGAAAAGAAAATGTTAAGAGATTCTTTTTGAAGCGGGGTTAAGATTTGCTGCGACTTTTTGTTCTGCAAAGTAATGCCTCCAAAGCCGATCAATGTCCTTGGGCAGATTTAATTCATTTAAACTATTTTTGATTTCCTCAAAGTCCAAGCAGGCTATATCTTCCAATCTGCCATAGGTAAGAACTTGTTTTAGGTACCATTTCCTTGTCTAGGGGTCGGAAATATTCAGCTTTTCAGGTTTCACAGACCAGAAGATATATTTTTTAGATAGTAAATTATTATCTTTCTTCATAGCTTTCCTCTATCAAGCGTAAAAAAGCTTCTCTCCTTAAAGGCAATTATACCATAATAAAGGCGAATGGGCAAAGACACGGGGGTGTAACAAAAAATAAAAGGAATAGAAGGAAAAACCCTTGAAATCCTAAAAGTCTTGTGATATAATCTACTTGTTGCACCATAATCCGTGAAGAGCCATAAAAATAGAGGAGGAAAATGAAAAAAGGAAAGCGTGGAGAGAAATCATTCCGTAGTTCTGGTGTTGGTGAAATCCTGGCGCAATCTTTGACAATGGACCAGATTGCGCGTCTCCTGGATGTTGTGTTTGTAGCAGGGGATGCAGCCCGGTATTCGGATGGGTTCAAGAAGGCCGACCCGGATATGGCTGAGACAGTAGAGAGAGTTCTCGCGATGAATTCTGGTGAAATCCAGGGGCCTCAGCCTCGCCGTCTTGCTTCAGACCAGAGGATTCTCGAACACTGGAATTCCCTGTGGGATCGGTGGGACACCGTAGTTCTTGATGTAGGCGACGAAGAGGGCAAGTATGCTGTTCAAGATGCGCACTGGGAACCGCCCTATTTTGATGGATATGCGCTTGCCGCTGACTTGGACGAGATAGCAGCGGATATGGTTGGTGTTATTGATGGGGTATACAACCTGGTGAAGGATCCCGATCTCTTTCAGACCGCAATGGAGGAGATAGATTCGAACATTTCCTCGTATCCTGAATGGATGGGCGAGGAGGAAGGATGCACGCTGGGGAAAAATGCCACGCGCTGTGTTCTCAGATGGTTATGGCTGGCATCCCATAAAGACCAGCACCCGGGAAGGACTTTTCTTGCCAAGGTCTATGAACTGGAAGACGAATTCGATATGGTGGACCTGGATGATGATGAAAGCATAGCGTTCTTTGCGGAACTGCCGGATGCAGTTTGTCGAGAGATATATGAGTGTTTCGGGAATGGGGAGCGCAGGGAAAAGCGTGATGATGTCTATTCAAAATGGCACAAGATCAATCATCTTTACGAGAAACGGTTCGATTCCACCAGGTATCTGGAAACTTGCAGGAAGCACCTCGCTGAGAACTGGCAATATGGCAAACCATTGATTGATGATGCTATCGCGCAAGGTGGCTATCGAAAAGCCGATTCGTTGCTCGAGCAAACGTTCTCCAGCTATCTGAACCGTGACGAAAAGAACGCCTGGCGTCCTGAAACATCGTTGTTGCTTACTCAGCGAAGCTATTACCATGGGGATGATGAAGAAAAAATTGCGGGATTACTGGAATCGTGGGCAATGGTAGCAGAAAATCTAGGCAACACCAAGCGAAGTGCTGCATCAAAGTTACAAAGTGTAATATATCGTGCCCCCGAAGATTGGGATACGGTTATTTGTGAGTACAAAAAACTCCGGGTGACTGAAGTGAAAAACGTTGCAGATGCCCTGTTTTCCGAATGGCAGACCACAATGGCTCGACGCAGTATTTATGATAAAATGGATAATAACGTTTCCTCTGATACATGGATACACTGGTTGATTGAAGCTCGCCTGGATATGACCGGTAAAAAGGAATGGTTCCTGAAAAAACTGGATGCCTGGCTGGATCATCTGAAGG
>Ga0209986_10004774_pt1 | contig 11408 bp, 12 predicted proteins | sample BlataG_FD_183168 | JGI IMG/M metagenome (GOLD analysis project Ga0209986, IMG submission 183168) | Deep subsurface microbial communities from Black Sea to uncover new lineages of life (NeLLi) - Black_00105 metaG (SPAdes) (version 2) | ecosystem: Environmental > Aquatic > Marine > Oceanic >...
AGGCCCCCTCAAACAAAAAGCCGTGGGGGCAATGCCCTCCTCCTCCTGGATCTCCAAAGGGTACGTACGCGACGTACAATCAGCAAGGGGAGTGCGTCGTATTTTGGCGACCAGACACTTGGGACGTGGTCATTGCTGAGTTCGAATTGGCGCTCAATGCCCTGCCTGATGATGAGGCGGAAGCGATGTGCGACAAGGATCATTGCGAGCCGGATCAATACGCTGCAGATCCAAAGCTCTCGTGCGTATGGACCGTAAGCCCGAAGCGTCAGGCGTTCGTCAATTCAGTCATAATGAAAATGTATGACGAGATCGAGCCACACATGCTGCCGCCTAAGGATGGTGATCCGTATTTTGTACGAATGGTGTACTCGCTTGTATCTGGAACGTTCGCCGAGGCTTTTTGCGGCTACAACCTGACGACGTGATGCGATGATTGTAAAGTGGTCAGAGATTTTAGATCCGCATACGGATAATCCCCTTGCGAAACAGTTTCCCAGCATTCAGGACGTTCTAGAGAATCCCGACGAATGGAAGTCTAATCTCCCTGATATTCAAACCCTGATCAATCACAGCTTGTCTGACCCAGCTCTAGCGGGAGGCAACTTTAGCACCTTCAAGAATGAGGTTCTGAGTGCAGGATCTACGCTTGATCCCCTAATGCAGGCTGTCGGCCGCATTGCGATGGGCGATTTCGTTAAGGGCATGAGAGTATCGCTTGGCAATGTCGCCATGTCGACCGGGATTCTCATGAATGATGTTATGGCTGTATCTTCGATTATGCAGTCAAATCAGAGCGACATCATGAAGGGCTTCAATGTCGTTGGCGCCGCCCTCGATAGCCCCATGTTCGAGATGGCACTCGATGCCATCGGTGCAGTTCCGTTTGTCGGCTGGGTCATTAAGACCATCTACAATATTTCAAAAACAATAGCTGAGGTTATTGAGCAGTCAAACGATCTTAGTGACCAGGTCGCAAAGCGTAGTGTAGCTGAGAGATTGACCATCCCGATGAGGGCTACTGGTTTTAGTCACGAAGCAAACGAATTCCTGACACGAGACTTTTTCAGGGCCCTTTCAAACGATCCTCAAAAGCTTATTCTTCCCGCATATAACCCCAATCCGCAGGGGGGCTCATGTCCTCAGGGTTATACCGATGGCCCGTGGCGAATGTTTTGCGCCGCAGGCGTAAGAGAAAATGACGATTGGGATGCCATGGCTGAAGGCTGGGTTGTAGCTGGCGCGGATGGAGATTACGGCTTTGGGTATGTGCCTGGCACGTCCGCTGTTACTCGATCCTTGTTTTTCAGATCCGGAGTAAGGAGCGCTCCAGGTTCACACAGGCTGGGATGCGAAGCCTATGGTGTTCGAGATCTCGGCACCCTTTATCCTACGCCGACAAATCTGTGCGCCGCCCTTTGGTCCCAGGTATCTAAGCCGAGCCCTGCGATGTTCATGTTCGATCCTCTTGCGGCCAAGTCGCCGTGGGAAACGTACATGGATCACATGTTCGCTCTTTCGAAGAACCTGCTCAAAGGATGGTCTTGCGCTCCGACCGGCTATCCATTCACGGATAAATTCAAGTGCACGTCAGATCTCGATGGCGCTGGAAATCCGCGTGAAGAGGGCATGGGCGGATGCAGAGGTGGTACAGGTAAAAAACATAATCGTTGGGGTGACACGCTGACGATCCCCAGTGATTTCGGATACGAATCCAACACGGTGCTATACGCCTATCTGGCAGAGCTGTATTTCGGCATTCGGGAGCTATACAGTCGTGACCGAGGGGGAATCCAGCGCTTGCCTCATCTTTCTGGCAAGGCAATCGATAAGCCTGGCTCTTACTATGAGAACCACATGGGCTCGAAGTTCTTCAGGCCCGATGCCATCGACTACAGCGAGTCGACCCCAGTGAAGGCTCTCGAGGCGCTCTACAACGGGCAAAAGGCGACCCTTGATTCGCGTATGTGCATGTACGTTAATGGTGAGGACCCTGTTCGATTCCCCGCATTTCGGGATAGCAACCTGAAAAGCTTGTGGCAGCAGTCGGTCACCACCGTACTAAATAGCAACGACTGGCGAACAATCAACTACAAGGACATTCCTGATGGACCTGCCAAGCAGGCGTTTTACCAGCGGGCTAAATCCGCAGGAATCGACGACGTTGAGAATTTCACCGGCATCAAGAAGCATCATCAGATGCAAATGCAGACGGTGCTTGGAGATCCAGAGCCCCCAGAGATGCCTCCGATGACAGGTACGGATATTGACATCAGCGAGTTTGGTGTTACTGCGAAAAACCTTCCAAAGAGGAAATCCAAAAAGAAGTCGAGCAATCTGCCGCTCATCCTTGCTGGCGGCGCACTGGCGTTCCTTTTCCTCAATAATAAGCGATGAAAAACGCGCTACCACTACTCCTCGGCGGAGGCGCTATATTACTGCTCACGAGCAGCAGTAAGCGTCCTGCTATCTCGAGCAAGAAGAAGGCCAAAGCCTGCCCTCCGCTCCAGCCGGGCAGCGGGAGCGCCCTTGGGTACGACTACATCGAGTTCACGACGGGTGGCGCATCGCTCAACGAACGCTTGCCCATCATCTTCTTCTTCCACTGCCTCGGGTGTCGGCCTGACACGCTGGTGAAGCACATTGAGGACCTACCTGTCCGCGCTCGCGTCATCATGCCGACCGGCAACTCCAAGTACGGCTCGAACCCGGCCTGGTGGACGCTGCGCTCGAAGACCAAGAGCCAGGAGGAGTTGGCTCAGATGATGGACCAGGAATCCGCCAGGATGCAGGAGTTCGTCGAGACGATGAACGATTGCCTCGCAGGCGTGGGGCGGCCGATCATCACCGGCTATTCGCAGGGCGGTATGATGACCTACGCGCTCGCCGCCCGAAGCCCGGACACCTACAAGGCCGCTGTGCCGGTCGCGGGCTGGCTACCTGTGGATCTGTGGCCAAATGAGCTTCCCGAGACATACGCTGTCCACGGGACCAAAGACAGCACGGTGAAGTACTCGAGAACGAAGGACTTCATCGAGCAGATGGATGCGAAGGGCATGCCCGTGACCTTTTATCCTGTTAGCGGTATCGGGCATTCGTTGTCCGGAGATCTCAAGGGCACCTGGAAAGACCTCGTCGAATACGCCGTCGAGGCATAGGAGTACCATGGCCATTCAACTTCTACCCCTCCTTCTGTTTGGCGGCGCCGCTGCGGTTGTTCTTTCGAGCAAGAAAAAGGAAAAGAAAAATCCTAAAGCTTCGCGCAAGCCATCGGGCAGATGTGTGACGCTTTCAGAATTGCAAAAGTCCGCCAGAAATAAGGGTAGACCGCTTCCTGTCTGCATCTTGCCGAAAATAAACGCGACCTGGGGTCGTGTTAGAAACACAATGATTGCCCATAACCTGATCGAGCTTACTCAGGCGGGCAAAGTTTTGTCATTCAAATCAGAGGCAGTTGCAGTTCTTGCAGATGCTATATTTAATGAGCTGGGCTGTCGAAGCGTGATTACCAGCGCAGGCCAACCCCGCACAGATATCACACGTACAGAGTATAGATATCTTGCAGCCATGTTGGGGTGCGCCTACGCATTCATGCGTGGAAAGGCCGAGGAAGACGATAAGTCATTCTTCACCGGCCTCGATCATGATCGCATTCTGGTGCGCGGTATCGATTTTATGGATACCGCTATCGTGCGGGGTTACGGCGCGTCCATCGATGATGCTTCTGTAATTTCTAGAATCAAAGCCGACTATGGCGAGCTTCTTCTCCCTGAAAATCCTCAAAGCTTCGATGACTTTATCGGACCAACGACTGAGCTTGAGAGAAGCCTCCAGGAACGTATCCGCTCCACGCACTACCTGAACGGCGCAGGGGGTAAGAATTCCGGGTCTGAGGGGATGGATGCCTGGGAGATGATTAGTGGTCTGGTCGCACTTGAGGGTGCAAGTTTGGATTACTTTTCCTACTACCTTACAAGCGAGGCCGCTGCCGCCTATTGCTCATCGCGAGTTGGTGCAATGCCATCTACAGACTTGCTTGGCGTGATGAGTGAGATGACGGGTGCTGCCATGTGGAATTTCCTTCAATCCAATCCGGATGCATTTGCTCAGCATGAAGAGTACCCGGATATAGGCCTCGAAGAGCTGATCACTCGGATTGTAGCCAAAATTGGCGGTTCCTATATTTGTTTCGTACGGTGCTCCAATGTTCTCATGAAGAAAATTCATGACGCCTACTTTGACGCCATGAAGTCCAAGGGATACTTTCAGGATGAAGAGCGCGGCGCAGCTGTTCTACTGCTGATGGCTAGTGAGGGTGTTGGACCTGACACCTTCGAAGAGTATCTTGAGTGGTGGGATAACCTTCCGCCAGAAGTCGAAATGATTTTCAATAGCGCTCCGAACTCCGACGCTCGCCAGGAGGCGCTCTCCCTCATGGAGCAGCGTCACCCTGCCCTTCACAAGCTCTACAACCTCATGGTCGACACCGTCATCGGCTACAACGAGGGTTGGCTCGAGTTCAAATGACGCTTGAGCGCGCTCGTACGATGCTCAGGCAGCCCGATGCGCTGCTGCTTGACATCCGTACACCCGACGAGCATGCTCGTGTTCACTTCGGCGGCGCTATCCTTGTGCCGACACCGTTGCCGCCGCTCAATCAGTACCACATTCGCAGGCTGCGCCGACGCCTGTCGAATGTGGTGGGCGCAGATCCACACCGCCCCATTGTCATCTATTGCAAAAAGGGGATACGCTCGCGCAAGGCTGCTGAGCTTCTTCATCAAATGAGATATAAGAACGTATTGGACCTCGGCGGCATCATGAATGAGCCGCTTCTAGGGTTGATCCACAGAGACGAACCGCTATGACGGCTCAAGAGCGTATTGAAAAAACCATCAAAAGCATCGATGCAAGCCTCGAGATCCTGGTCAATCGACCAGGCATGCTGACGGGCACTCACTCCATGTACACTGCTGAGCTGCTGCTCGTCCACTATCTTCGGACTCGAGCAGAGCTTTGCGGATGCGATCTGGATGTGCGCAAGTGGTATCTCGAGCACTACCCGGAAGTTCCCGGCAACGTCCGAGACATCACGAGATACATTCTAGGATGGGATGAGCATGCCCATCTGAATAATGAAGATATTCATGCTCACCTTGACGAATGGAAGCGAGAGGCCGACAAATTGGCCCGCTGGTCGCTTGAGCAGATGTCGCAGTAATAACAGCAAAAGGAAGAAGGAAGAATGAAAGTCAAACTCCGTCTACGTCAGACATTTAGCGAAAAAACAATTGCCCTAGCCGAATTCGGTCTCGGTCCCTATGAGGCTGTGCGCACTCTAAAAGCATACAAGTACGTAGAGCTTCCATCTGATAGGCTCATTTCTTATTTTGATTTTGGTGAGAAAATATTCGCCGTTGGTGAGTGGTCGTTCTCCATTCAGGAGAACCTATATGTGGGTGAGGGGTCTCTGGACGATGGAAGTTTTCCGAATAACTTCGCCAAATGTGATAAGATCATTGATATTCTCCATGGCTCAGAGTGGGAGTCGATAAAGACGACAGATCGCAAGTACGATCCGTCTCTTGAGGGGCTTTTTGCAACCAATGGTGACTGGCAAATTGTTGCCGCTCTTGCTCTTGATGGTCTGAAACATCGGGAGATCGAGACAAAATTCGATGTCACGGAGCGCCTCGCTCGAGAAAATCCTGTGGTCTCCATTGAGAAGTCGATCAAGCTTGTAAAGAAGAGCAAATAAGCTCAGGAAAGAGGAAGAAAAATGAAAAACAAGATGCGTAAAGCGTTTGGCACCCTAGCCCTCAACCCGAAGCAGGCCGGTGTTCTCACCGTGTCTCCTCCCAGTGGGCCATATTTCGATCCTAAGCGGGTTCGGATTGCGGCGTTCGATGTGGAGGAGCCGAACAAGAAGGTGGATCTAAAGATCGGCGCTGTCACGTGTGGTGGCAGCCCACAGCTGGCGATCAACTGCCTGATTCCCGATGAGGGCTCCAACGGAATTCGCCCTGAAGACCTGGATTACGTCAACTGGTCGGTATTCTCAACCGTAGGTCTTGCTCGAGAGCTGCAGATCTCCATCTACAACCCTAATCAGCGACGAATTCTCGTATTCGCATGCATCGAGGGGTTCCCGGTGAAGTCCCTGGACTGCTACGTGGGAGAGCGACAGTCGTCAATCGGGTTCGCTCCATTGCACAAAGAGTCCAAGCAGGATCAAGAAGAGCGCGAGCGCAAGTTGGAAGAGTGGGCTAAAGAGTCCGCCGAGCGCGATAAGCAGTCCAGAATGGATGCTTATAAATACCAGAAGCTGAAAGAGTACAAGCTCAAGCACTCTGGGTATCAAAGCGTGGGTAGCGAAGATATTCACCTGGGGCCCAATGAGCAAAAGGTGATTCACATCATCCCCACGGTTTCGGCGTATTTCGAGCCTCACCTCATCCGATTCCGCTCTCGACGAACGGACAAGGATGAGCAGGTCCCCTTCTGCGTTCTCGATGCGTATTGCGGGGATCGTCTGCTCTACGGCATGACGAACATGGATGAGCTATTCACGTATCAGCCGGCACGCCCGCAGAAGATTACACACGAGTCTCCCAGCGAGCTTCTCAAGAAGCTCACGACGATGGTGGGCACCCTAGAGCGGCACGGTCCGGATGGGCTGAACGCGATCAGGGATAATCAGCATTCCCACATCAAGGACTACCGTGATACCCATGACGATCCACGCGGCATGCTCACGACGATGCTCGTCGATGACGATGGATGGGATGCTCTGGACGACTGGCCTGTGTTTTCCACGACAGGGCTCGGCCAGACCTTCGGCGTCGTAGCGTACAATCCTTGGCCATTCAGCATTCGGGCCAGCGTCGTCGTTGCCGGGAATGCTGTCGCCGACCTAGATCACTACGAACGAATGCGGAAGGATTGGGAGATCGTGGAAGAGAAGATCGCCGAAGAGGTGATGAAGGAGAACTTCTAGCGACTACCAGTCATCATCATCCTCTTCGTACTCAGCAGGGGTGGCTTCAAGGGCCTTGCGCCGGATCTCCTGAATCCGCTCCTGCTCTATCCGCTTCGCGGCCCTGCTTTGCTTGGCCGCGATTTTCTTTTCTTGAGACAGCCTTCCAGCTGCCCGCCTAGAGGCCTTCTCCATCATCGCTCGGGCGGAGAAGCTTCGGTCGATGCCCTTGGGCGTGGGTGACCCATCAGGTTTGGCGACCCCCATCGAGTAGATCATGATCCGGCGGTCGATCTTCTTGGCTCGAGCAAACTGCTCGATAACCTCTTCGCGAAGTTCATTGCGCTGTTTTTGATTCAGATTTTTAAGGTTAGGAGAACGATAGGCGTCGTAAACGGCTGACAGATAGCGCAGAACTGTCGGAGACGGCTGCTTATTCTTCTTGAGCTGAAGCTTTCGCGCGCGGAGCTTTTTGACGAGATCTAGAGCCTCGCCGTTCACCTTCTCCCATCTCGCATCGACCTTATCTGGCCATTTTTCCTGCAAGTACCCAGACGGCAGTTCTCCATTCCGAGTAGCTCGGGATGGAAACCCTTTGGCATCAAGGTGTGAGGCGTAGAGGGCAATCTCGTCAGGAGATGCCTTTTTCAGCTGGGGCCAGCGGGTTGAGACGGTGAAGTAACGGCCGTTGTCCGCGTATCTACCGAGCCCCACAGCTGGAAGCGCTTTTCGGCCGCGCTTTTTGGGCTCGAGTAGGCTGCCCACCTTGCGACCTTCGACCTCGGCTTCGTAGCTGCCTGGGAGGACCCGTTTTCGCTCGGGAAGCTCTCTCAGTCGTTTGGTAATCTTCTTGGCAGCCTTGGCCTTGGCCAGCTCGTCCTCGGCCTGACGAATAGCCTTACGCTGGACCCTGGCCGCCTCCTTGAGCTTGAGCTTGTCGGCTTCAGCCTGTGCCTCGAGTTCGGCGATCTTTCGCTGCCGCTCGGCAGCCTCGATCTCCAGCTGCTTGAGCTTGGTGAGCGACTCCTGCTCGAGCGCCAAGGCTTCGGCTCGACGCTTCTTGGCCTCAGCCGTGGTCGGCGGGCTCGGGGGCGGCGTGTATGGCCCCTTGGGCGGCGGGAAGTTGGGTGGATTGCCCTTCCCGCCATACTTCTTCCATACTCTCCGCTGGCGGGCGCGAGAGGCTCGCATGCGCTTGTAGATCACCGCAGGCGCGACCTTCTTTTCCATCAGCTGCATGACATAGGACTCTTCCACTGGGGTCCAATGCTTGCGGCATTTGTGGCGTGGCGGAGGCCATGTCGCCCCCTTGGGCTTTTCCTCCTTGCGAGGCCGACCGCGCTTTCTGCTTTTCGCCTTCAGCTGTTTTGGCTTTTTTCCACCCCTGACCTTGAGCGGGTCTTTCTCCCCACCCATTGGGCCAGGGTTTTGCTGGGGTCCATAGAAGACCCGAACCTGCTCGACCGAGAGATTCAAAAAGCCGGAGATCTGGTCATCCGTCCAATTGCGCTGATGGAGATCCCTGACTCTTGCCTTCATGGCGAGGGGGATTCTCCCCTTCTTCTTACGCTTGTACCCCTCATTCGTCAGCCACTTGGCGACGGTGGGAGGTGAAACGCCTACCTGCCCCGCAATAGACTTGACGTCCGCGCCTTTCTCATAGGCGCGGACGACTTTCTTCAGCTTTGCAGCTTTCAGCTCTTGGACGCGCTCGCTCATGGGTCGACTAGCCTGAACTCAGAATTTCGAACCTCGATGGTCTCGTACCAAGCGTTACCCTCGAGCGAGTCATCTGGCACGCGGATCTCCACCAGAGAAGCTCGAGCCCCGAGGTGCTCCACCAGAATGCCTCGAGCCCCAGCCTTGTGGACGTGGCCTCTTTCCTGCTTGCTGTGGATCGTGACCAGTAGCTCGATGTGCTGCATGCTATTCCTCTTCGAATCCTAGCCTCATTTAGATCGCGGCCTGCTTCATTTCTTGAAGCACACCCTCGTCGATGAGCGTGGCGTCTGTGACCGCTCCTGCAATCGAGGATTCCCCAGCCATCCTGAACCCATCGATGAAAGCTCGCTGCTTTTCGCCTTCGGCATGGAAGTCGCACATCGTCGAAACCCTCAGCGTTCCATCGGTCAGGGTGGTGATGCGGATCATCGTGGCCGCAGCATCACAATAGGCGCACTTCTTGTTCAGCTTCTTGTAGTCGAGTTTGTAGGCCTTTACTTCAAGCATCGTCTTTTCCACCCTGAATGAGGATCAGCGGTATTTCGCCATCGTGACCCTTCACACCAGCCAGGTAGGTTTCGCCATTGTCGGCAAGCTCGATCATCTTGTCGTAGAACGTCTTGACGAGCCCGTCCTCTTCACACTCATGAAGGAGCGCTGCGAAGACGTCGGGTCCGAGCCTGTCATCCTCGACATACTTTTCTGCTATCCATTCCACGACATTGCGAATGAGAAGGCGATCTCTCTCAGGGTTATTTTTCACGATACAAAAGCCTCAAGCTTCATGTGCCAGTACTAAACCATACTAGCCCATCAAGCCTCCTCTCGTCAGATGGTCTTCTGGGTACGTTAAAGTTGACACCCTCGTAGAAGAGATCGGGCCACCCATCCTTGCCCTTCATCCACTCCTTGATCATGTCTGTACCAATACCAAAAATTGAGCCAATTTTTTTAGGGTCAATACTCACGATCACGAACCTAGAGTTTTTTCGATCGTCCTCGTAGATCGGTGACAGCACGAGTAGAGTAACATCGTCGCGTCGGCTCCATTCATAGATCGGACTCTCCTTGTACGAGTAGTGCTTTCCCATCCTGTCGAAGCGCCCAGCGACGAAGTCTTCGAAGGCTTTTTTGGTAGATCTCTTAGCTACCCACTTTCCTTCGTATGGGAACCAGTACTTGGCAAGGACTTTTCGAAGGTCGGATCCGCTTCTTGTATCCCGCACATGGAAAGATCCGAAAGGGATATCCATGTACATGCTATTTGGGTAGTTACCCTCTAGAACCTTCTTATCACGACTCGCTAAGAATCCTTTTTCTAGCGTCTTGTAGGACTTCTTTTGTGAATTGCGTTTTTTTGCCATCTCTAATCCTTGATCTGATTTGATTATTATCCATTCGCAAGTGATTCAAAAGAAAGCGAATCGCGCCGGTCGCTTAAGCCCACCACAGAGCCCTACCCATGATCCTACACTAGAGCACTAGTAGGGCTTTGTGGTGCTTTATGCGACATGAACGGCTGTATAGTCTATTAGGTATCGACGGATTCACTGATTTTTTTCGACCCTAATGGCTACTAGCGACCGTTTAGGGTCGAAAAAAATAATAGCATGTAGTCGGGGCTACAGTCTAGGCCCCGATAATGGGCGTTATAGGGGCCTAGTAGCAGGGGCCGCGGGACGGGCCTAGCGCGTAGATTGATTGTGTGGCGGGGGCCAACCCACGCCGCGGGCCGGAGCGCGGCGCCGCACTAGCGGTGCTAGGTCACCCCCCGGCAAGGCCCTACCGGGTCCGGTCGCTGCGACCGATAGCAGCGCGGGCGCTAAATGCGCTTTAAATCTAGCTTTGCAGTCCGTATCAGGTTCGACCCGATAGGCGCAAGCAACGCGAATAATAATGTGCGCGAGCCCCGCAAAGGCTCCCAGGGACGGCGGCGTCGTGGCCACCGTAGGAACCGCGCGCAGGGAGTGTGTCTAACCCAAACCTCGCGGCTATTCGCTTGCGAATCGTGGGCCCCTTCATTCACTCGTGAATCCGCTACGGCGAAGGGCTCACTATGAGCAAACGTACCAGCAAGCGGGCACGCCGTGCCCGGCAACGTGAGGAACGAGCACACTGGGAGAGCATCGCCCGCGAGGGTGAGATTCACGAGCGAATCACTGTAGACTCGCTCGAGTTTACCAGCGTGTTTATGCTGGCCGGTGGCGGCCAGCACCTAGAGGGTATTCGCTGGGAAGCGTTCGACGCTGCCGGCGAGCGACCCGAAAGGGCGCGTGCGGTTCCCGGTATTCTGGGAATCACTCGCGATAAAGCGGCCAAACTCATGGCCGCGGCCGAGACCGCGAGAGCGATCAAGGCCGTCCGCGAGGCACTCGCGGAAACCCGCCGCGCCAAGGCAGCCGCACGGTTGCTGGAAGCGTGGAAGCGCGGGAGCATGACGTGGCATCGTCAGGATGCTATCAATGCGCCCGTAGAGGATCACGCCTTGATCCAGAACCTTCGGAGCGTCCTTGTCGGGACGCAAGCGGAGGGAGCCAAAGCTCCGGGCGAGGAAAGCCGGGAGCTTTGGGTCTGCCACCGAGACGTGGCAGGACGCTACGTCCTGGGAACTGAAACCTGGGACGGCGCCGTCAATGAGGACGGCGAGCGAATCGGTGTCGAATGGGAACCCCTGTTTGTCACCGATGCAAAGGGAGTACGGCATACGCAG
>Ga0209986_10004775_pt1 | contig 11406 bp, 9 predicted proteins | sample BlataG_FD_183168 | JGI IMG/M metagenome (GOLD analysis project Ga0209986, IMG submission 183168) | Deep subsurface microbial communities from Black Sea to uncover new lineages of life (NeLLi) - Black_00105 metaG (SPAdes) (version 2) | ecosystem: Environmental > Aquatic > Marine > Oceanic >...
TAAGCGTCCTCAGCGGGCCAGTTCCTTGATGAAGCGTGCATCCCTGGAGGCAGTCGCGCGATTCTGCGCATCAGGGGGAAGTTGCTCCAGAGCGTGGCGCGATATGACCCAGAAGCCGCAGCGCCTTGTTCGGGATGGCGCACGCCACCGTTAGCCCTCTTGTTCGGCGAGCATCGCTTTCAGCCGCGCTGAATGGATGTGGCAGATAGCCACGGCTATGGCATCGGCGGCGTCATCGGGCTCAGGAACGAAGTCGAGGCGCAGAAGCATCTTCACGAGCTGCTGGACCTGGTCCTTGGTAGCCCGACCGTAGCCCACGACGGATTGCTTCACTTGCAGGGGAGTATACTCGTAGAGGGGCACACCGGCGTCGGCCACCGCCAGGAGAACCACGCCCCGAGCCTGCCCCACGGATAGAGCAGTGCGCACATTCTTGCTGAAGAAGAGCTTCTCCACAGCTACCGCGCTGGGACGGTGGCGGGAGATGATCTCTCCCAGGTCGCGGTGGATGGTCTGCAGTCTCTGGGGGTGGGGCTCAAGTTGAGAGGTGTTGATCGTTCCGTAGTCAACCAGAGTCAGGTCGGCGCCATCTTGGGATACCAGACCATAGCCTGTAATAGCGGTGCCGGGATCAACGCCCAGGACCAACATGTCCCTTCTTGACACTGTCACCCGTGGGTTTCTTCGTACCTGGTGACCATCTCGGGGGTGAGATGGAGATTAGAGTAGACCTGCTGCACATCATCCATCTCCTCCAGCATCTCGATGATGCGCATGACCTTGAACGTCTCCGACTCCGCCAGTTCGGTCATGGCTGTGGGAGTCATGGTGAGTTCCGCCCCGGCCAAGGTGACGCCCCTCCCTTCCAGGGCTTCCTTCACCTTCTGGAAATCCTTGGTCTCGGTGTATATCTCCAGTCTGCTGTCCTCGATGTTTACGTCCACAGCCCCCTCATCAATGGCCAGCAGGGCCAGCTCCTCGGAGTCCATGTCGCCAACCTCGGCGATGATGAACCCCTGCTGTTGAAAGAGATAGGTTACGGCGCCAGTCTCCGCAAGCTTGCCACCGTAGCGCGTGAGGACGCGTCGGATGTCAGCGACAGCTCGATTGCGGTTGTCGGTCAACGTCGGGAGCAGGAGGGCTATCCCGTGGGGCGCATAGCCTTCATAGAGCACCTCTTCCAGCACTTCGCCCTTGAGTTCCCCTGTCCCTCGCTTGATGGCCCGCTCGATGTTGTCCTTGGGCATGTTCGCCTGTCTGGCCTTTTCCATGACCAGACGCAAGCGGAAATTAGCGTCGGGGTCGCCCCCTCCCACTCGGGCGGCGATGGTGATCTCGCGAGCGATTCTGGTGAAGAGCTGACCTCTCTTGGCATCAGTGGCCGCCTTCTTGTGTTTTATGGTTGACCATTTCGAGTGTCCAGACATGTCGTCACCTCTCTGGCTCCAAGTCGGTTAGGAGCATCTGCAACTGTCGAGCGGTCTGCACCGCCTGACCCTCCCAGTGATTGTTGGCGAAAACGAAGGTGTTGTCGGCTTTCTCCTCCAGCTTGTGGATCTTCGGCACCCACTCCTCCAGCTCCTCCTCGCTGTAGGTGTAGTCATACCGCTCCCATGCTTCTTTGTGCTGCCACCACTTCTTGGCGTTGCGGCCGTGGAAGCGTACGTAGGCTATCGAACTGGTGGCCACGGCGACGGGAGGAACGAGGCTCTTGAAACGGGGCTGATCGACGCAGCAGAAGCCGAGATCATGCTCCTCGAGGAACTCGAAGGTCTCGTCTCGAATCCAATCTCTGCGCCTGAACTCGATCACCACAGGCAGATCACTGAGCTGTTGACGAAGGAAACGCAGGTAGTCGAGGCCCTCTTCGTCAGCTTTGAAGGACCAGGGGAACTGAGCCAGGATGCAGCCGAACTTGCCCGACTCGATGAGAGGCTGCAAGGAGTCCACGAACTCGGCGAACACCTCTTCGTTCCCTTCCCTGTTGTGGGTCATATCTTGATGTGCTTTGAGCGTGAAGACGAAGTCGGCCGGGGTCTTGGCCGCGAGCCGCTCTAGCGTAGAAGCGCTGGGCACGCGATAGTAGGAGAAATTCAACTCGGTGACCGGGAAGTCACGGGCATAGAACTCCAACCACCCCTGGCGTGGGGTTCCCTCCGGATAGTAGGGCCCTACCCAATCCTTGTAGCTAAAGCCGCTGGTACCGATGTAGATCATCTGTCAACCAAGTGCCAAAGATGCCTATCATGTCTAGGGGTCGCGCGCCGACGCTATTCTATTTGTGCACGGGGCTCCAGCCCCTGACATCTACTTCTTATAGCGGTACAGGATACGACCCCGCACGGGATCGTAAGGAGACAACTCTACGAGGACCCTATCTCCCAGGAGAATGCGGATGTAGTACTTCCTCATCTTCCCGGAGATATGGGCCAGAACCTCGGGACCGCTGTCAAGCTGGACGCGAAACATGGCGTTCGGTAGAGCCTGAACAACCACGCCTTCAGCCTGAATCCCTTTGGTCTTTTTGGTCCTCTCCTCCCTCTCTTTTCTCATACAATCTCCTTCGCTTCAAGATTCACAGTTGTTCACCATCTTCGTACATCACCTCGTCCTCCTCCCGAACGAGTACCTCTCGCCGACGTCCTCCGGCTTGCGGAGGACCAACGATTCCTTCATCTTCCAGTTGATCCATCAGTCTGGCCGCTCGCGGATAGCCTATTCGAAGACGCCTTTGGAGCAGAGAGGTCGAAGCATTTCGTTGTTCCCTCAGGAGGGCGATGGCCTCCTCCAGCAACTCATCTCTCTCCTCCTCTCGACCAACTGACGGGCCTGTTTCCCCCCATGGAGGAACGCTCTCCTCGACCCTTGAAGGGACCGCCTCACTCCAGAACTGGACCAAGCGGCTGATCTCTTCGTCGGAGACGAAGCAACCTTGTAGGCGCACGAGCTTGGCAGAATCGGGAGCCATGTACAGCATGTCTCCCCGGCCCAGGAGGGACTCGGCCCCTCCTGTGTCCAGTACGACCCGGGAGTCTACTTGGGAGGTCACCGCGAAGGAAATGCGCGCCGGGAAGTTGGCTTTGATCAACCCGGTGACGACGTCCACAGAAGGCCGCTGGGTGGCGATGACAAGGTGTATGCCCGTCGCGCGTGCCATCTGCGCAAGGCGGCAGATGATCCTCTCGACCTCATCCGGCGCCATCATCATCAGATCGGCCAGCTCGTCTATGGCGACCACGATGTATGGAAGGGGCTCCTCCCACGGCTTGAGCTTGCTGCTGTTGTAGTGTTCTATGTTCCGCGCTGCGGCCTGGGACAGTATCGAGTAGCGCCGGTCCATCTCAGCCATCACCCAGCGCAAGGCGTGGAGCACTCTTGCCATGTCTGTCACGACCGGGGCCACCAGGTGAGGAAGGCCGTTGAAATGGATGAGTTCCACAGTCTTGGGGTCTATCATCAGCAGCTTCATCTGCTCCGGACTGTTGTTGAACAAGAGGCAAGTCACGGTGGAGTTGATGCACACGCTCTTGCCGGAGCCGGTGGCTCCGGCGATTAACAGATGAGGCATGGTGTCCAACGCGGCCACCACCGCGCGTCCTGACACATTCCGTCCCAGAGCTATCTTGAGTGGGGCGTCCGTGGCCTGGAACTCCTCCGACTGCATGACCCCGCGGAGGGCCACCAGGGAGATGTCGTCGTTGGGCACCTCAATGCCTACCACCGGGCGGCCTGGCACGGGTGCCTCGATACGAATAGGGGCCGCGGCCAAGGCCAGGGCCAGGTCTTTGGACAGAGAAGTAATCTTGCTGACTCGCACCCTGCGGGTCGTCATCTGCCCGTTCGGGCCCCTACGCTCGACGTACCCTGGCTCGACGCCGAACTGAGTGACGGTGGGGCCTTGATTGACCTCCACAACTTTGGCGGGGACGCCAAAACTGCTCAGTGTATCCTCTATGATCTTCAGCTTGCGGCGCACCTCCGCTTCGCCCAGAGCCTGAAGTGACACCTCATCCAACAGATCCACGGAAGGTAGTCGATCCGACGGTATCTTCCTTCGCTTTAGGGAAGGCTTTTCTTCCGTGGGCGCTCTGGAAGGCGCCGCCGCCCCCTCTTCTCTCTTCTCCATCACGGGTCTCGCGGGAAGCGTCGCCGGATAGGGTTCCTCCCGAACCCCCGTCTCCTGCACCAACCTCTCCAGATAGGGGCTGACGTGGTCCTGGAAGAGTGCCGTGGCAGTGTCGGCCAGGGCCGCTGCTCTATCCCCGATCTCCCTGGGGGAGATGCCAGTGACCAGCACGGCACCGACGAAGAGGAACGCCAACAGCACCAGGAAAGAGCCGATATCTCCCAGCGTGGTGTACAGCGATGCGCTGATGACCCAGCCGATGTACCCTCCGCCGCCACCCTCTTGCGCAACTCGGAGGGGATCAGGATAGAAGAAGTGGAGTAGACCCAGCAGGGTAAAGAACAGGAGCAAGCCACCGACAAGTCTGAGCTTTCGAACCTCCAGCAAGGACTCCAGGTTGCGCAGCAGAAGGGCGACGCCCAAGGCGATCATCGCCAGGGCCACCAAGAAAGCTCCCCATCCAAAGGTCTGCCGCAACAGGCCGGACAAGGTGTCGATGAGCAATCCCTGAGCCTGAGTCACGGAGAGCAGGTTCAACAAAGTGATGCCCCCGATGGCCATCAACAAGAGGCTGACGATCTCCTCCCGTAGTCGTGGCTCCAGGCTAATGCGGAAACGTTTTCCCAAAGGGGTTTTCTTGGACTTGGACCGTTTGCGTCCCATGTTGACTCGGTGCCAGAAAGACTCCCACTCACTCTCTGAAGGCGTTCCTGCAAATCACAGGCCTTCGGAGCGGTGGAGGCTGGCTTGTGCCGTTCCCCTTCCGATTATACGTTGGCCAGAAGTGCCTGTCAAGAGGAATAAGATAGACTGAGGACGCCTTGGCCCTCAATGGCTATCCATTCTCGCGTGCGGCTGGCGCACACTGTGCTCACGTACAGTCCTCGCCCCACGTCCGTTATCTTCACCATGACGTGTTGTCCAGCCTCTGCTTCGTGAGCCGTCACCATCGCCAAGCCCCGGGCTGTACTGACCAGCAGGTCCTCCACACCCACCGCGATTCCTGTGACCATCATGGTGGGCAGAGTTACCTCTTCCGTCTCGTGGGTCGTCCGATCAACGATCGTTATCCCGTCTCTGTGGGCTACCCAGACCTTCTCCTCCCCCTTTCGAGGGAACAACTCCAGGCCTTGTACGAAGGGGCCTACGTCTACCACCTCAAAGGTTTCCGTCTGCTTCTCGAAGACCGATAGGGCGACATCCTCCTCGTCGGCCCCACACCATACCCGATGGCCGTCGGAGAGGAGGCAATCGATGCCCACGGACTCGGGTCCTCCCCTGCAAAGGACAGCTCTACCTGTCAAGCTATCCAGGACCAGAAGCCCTGCTTCCGTTCCAAGCCACAGCAGTTCACCATCAACGATGATGTCGTTGACCATCTCGGCCGGTAGTCCTGTGTCCGGCGTGTATGCAGTCCATTTCTCGGTTTCCCTGTCGAAACGGCTCAGGCCTCGATCCGTGCCCAGCCAGGCATCCTTCTCACTAAGAACGACGCATCTCACCGCATCGCTGGTCAACCCATCATCAACTGTGAAAGTCGTTGACTGTTCATCAATCAGGCTCAATCTGGTGACGCCTCCATCCTTGCCGTAGGCGAACCAGGCCTCCTGCTCATCGGCGGCCAGCCCTCGGACAGCATCACTGACCAAACCATCAGCGGTGCCATAGATCCTGGGCATGGGCTTCTTCTCCTCTGAGGGAGGGCCCTCGGCGCCCCGTGTGATCCTCTTGACCTCCTCTTGACACTGGACGGCCTCTTCCTCTCTTCCCAAACTGGCGAGACTCAGGGCCTTTCCTTTCCAGGCCAGGACGTTCACGTGGTCAATCTCCAGCGCTTTGTCAAAACACTCTATGGCTTCGTCGTACCTCTCCAGCCCGGCCAGGGCAGTCGCTTTGAGGGCCCAAGCCCTGGCGTGTGCGGGTTCAACTTGCAGGACCTCATCGAAGCATCTGATGGCGCTGTCGAAGAAGCCGGAGTCCAGGAGCGAAACGCCATCTTCATGCCATTGGGACGTAGTTCTGTGAATCATTGCGCCTTCTGAAAAAAGGGGCCAACCTCCTCTACTGGTCAGCCCATGCAATGCCGAGTGTGGAGCCACCCATCGGACTCGAACCGACGACCTAGCGCTTACGAGGCGCTTGCTCTACCAACTGAGCTAGGGTGGCCTAGATGGGCCGTGCTGGATTCGAACCAGCGACGCCCTGCTTAAAAGGCAGGTGCTCTAACCAGACTGAGCTAACGGCCCATGAGGGGCAGATCCCTGTCAACAGTATATCACAAGGGGCGAGGGATTTCAACCTTCTGACAATGAGGGTGAAGGATGATAGCGCCTTTGGTGAAAGCCGGCGGCATCGGGCTTACACCACTGTCGGGCTGTGGGTCACTCGCGTGCTTGACGCGACGGGACGAAGGAGAGGTCGTAGCGCAGTCGGCCGCCAAATCCACCAATCACCCTGCTTCGGTGAAGCGGGTAATCCAAGAGGAAGGATACGGGAGCTTGACCTGCATCTGCCGGCTGACATAGTACCATCTTGCTGGAGAGATAAGTCTGGGACCATGCTGCGACAAGGATAGCGATTCCGCGTACTCATGGTACACGTACGTGGCTACCGAGTCGGCCCAGTCCTCGAGGGAGTTCAGCGGAGGCTCCCTGCCTTTGAGCCACTGTTTGCCGGGTTCATACTTCAAGGGGATAGGTAGCTGCCATGCAAATCCACCATATCTACTGCGGATGACCTGTTTCAACCCTCGCGATAGCCGGAAAAGCCTGCGGATATCCCAGACATGGGCCAGTTCATGGACCGTTTGCCATTTCAGCTCTTGCGGACGGTCCCAACTTGCACCTTCAAAGTACACTACGTCCACCCCCGGAAGAGCCATCGCGGCGAATCGGGTGGTGAGAGGTACCCTGGACACGACCACCCATCGCAACTCGCTCTTGAACCTTCTAGGGCCTCCCATCAGAGTGGCCAAGTCTGCGACCGCTTCGGCGACGCGGTGTAGCTCCAGGCGTCTGAGCCCCGGGAGGTTCAGGACCCGGATTCCGTATTGCTGGGCGAGTCTGTCCGCAAGGTGGACCGTTGGCTCGGTGCTCATGACCGCCTCTTAAGACGCATACTACCAGGCAATTGGATTGGTGCACCCCTCGTATGTCGTCCACCTCATGGAGATGGAGCGGAACGGTGCACACGCTTGCTCAATGCGGGGCGCAGTTCTTTGGACGGACAGCGCCAACCCTGTGCACACCCTCACCTAGCTGGTGTCTGTTGGTCACTTCCTACGCATCGGCTTCCAACAGTATAGGTTGGGACACTCTTGTGCACAAGGTGCCTCGCGAAGCATCCCCTGCGTGATGTGTGCGAATTCCCAGAGCCCCATCCGAAGGCTTTCCCCGCTACTTGTGAGCGCTCTCAGAGCATGAGGGGGTCAACAAGAAACAACACGCTTGTGCTACAGCGGGACTGGTGGCCCTACTGACAGGCACAGCGAGGGCCTCTGAGACTTGATCGTTTGAGCCAGGAAAGGCCGTTTCCTGGCGGTCCACTGGCATGGCGCAGAGTCGGGCTGGCATGAATTTCCCCGCCAAGTTCACAGAGTCCTTGCGGCACTTCTTCGAACTGCGGAGCGGCCAGATGCATGAGCCAGCGGCAGACCAGAGAAGCGTTCTCGCACACGTTGAGAGCATGGCAGTTAACGTTGGGTGAGCACCTGTGGTACAATCGACGGAAGCAATGGTCTTCACTGCCAGGAGGGGATGACATGTTGACTGATGACGTTCGTCGCGTACCGATCGCTTTTCTGCCCACGCCCTTGGTGGAGATGAGGCGTCTCACAGAAGAGCTTGGCGGGCCTCGGATCTTCGTCAAGCGAGATGATCAGACAGGGCTGGCCACAGGAGGCAACAAGGCGCGCAAGCTGGAGTTCCTGATCGCCGAGGCTTTGGGCGAAGGTGCTGACACCGTACTTACCACGGGCGCCGCTCAGTCCAACCACGCTCGCCAGACGGCGGCAGCAGGCGCCATGTATGGTCTCCGTTCCGTTCTGGTTCTCAGAGGATCTCGCCCTGATCACTGGAACGGGAATCTGTTGCTGGATGACCTCCTTGGCGCCCGTGTGCACTGGGCGGGCGCCAAACCTCTACAGGAGACGATGACGGAGGTGGCGATGGAAGAGAAAGCCGCCGGCCGCCGTCCCTATCTGATCCCACTAGGCGGCTCCAATCGGGTTGGTGCGCTGGGCTACGTGGCAGCGATGGAGGAGTTGATGGACCAGATCGAGGAACTGGAACTGGACGTGGATGCCATCGTCTTCGCCACCAGCTCAGGGGGTACTCAAGCGGGCATGATGGTCGGCGCAAAAGCCTTGGGCTTCCGCGGTCAGCTTGTCGGCATCAGCGTGGACAAGACGGAGAAGGGACTGAAGACGATCTTGGCGGAACTCGTGCCTCAGACCGCCGAGTATCTGGGCCTGGGGCTGAGCTTCGACGAGGCCGACCTTGTGGTCTACGACGACTACGTGGGAGAGGGTTACGGTGTACTGGGAGATCCAGAGAGAGAGGCCATCCGTCTGTTGGCAAAGGTGGAAGGACTCTTGTTGGACCCGGTCTACACCGGCCGTGCCATGGCTGGCTTACTCGACCTGATAAGCAAGGGAGTCCTGGGTCCCGAACAGACGATCATCTTCTGGCACACCGGGGGCACATCTGCCCTGTTCGACTACAACGAGGGCTTGATGGAAAGCGCTTGGTGAACCCATCTCCGTTGACTTTCCAATGCAAACTCACTAGAATGAGGCGAGACGCTGGGAGGAGCTACTGGGATGGCGGATAAACTGGTGCTCGTTGACGGTCACGCCCTCGCCTATCGTGCTTTCTTCGCCCTGCCCGTGGATGGCTTCTCCACTTCCGAGGGCGAACTGACGAACGCGGTCTACGGTTTCAGCATGATGCTCCTGCGCGCGCTACAGGAGGAGAAGCCGGACTACGTCGCGGTGACATTCGATGCCCCTGCCGCCACCTTCCGCCATGAGGAGTTCGCAGAGTACAAGGCCCACCGTCCGCCTATGCGAGAAGAGATGCGCAGCCAGATGGAGCGCATCCGCCAGGTCGTGGAGACACTGAACATCCCCATTTTCGAGGTTCCTGGCTACGAGGCCGATGATCTGATCGGTTCTTTGGCACGACAGGCGAGCGACGAGCAACTGGATACGATCATCATCACCGGCGACAACGATGCCCTACAACTGGTCTCTCCGCAGGTGAAGGTGGTGACACCGGGAGGCCACCGGCAAAGGTTCTCCGACCCCAAGGTATACGACGAGGAAGCGGTCAAGGAGAAATACGAGATAGACCCTCGGATGTTGGTGGACTACAAGGGGCTGGTAGGCGACAAGTCGGACAACATTCCCGGCGTCGCCGGCGTAGGAGATAAGACCGCCAGGAGCTTGATTCAGACATATGGCACGGTAGAGGAGATCTACGAGCATCTGGACGAGATCGAGTCCACGCGCGCCAGGAAAGCTCTGGTCGGTCAGAAGGAGCAAGCCCTGCTGAGCAAGCACCTGGCCACGATAGTCACAGATGTGCCCATTACGCTCGACTTGGAGAAGTGTCGCACGAGCGACTACGACAGGGATAGGGTGACGACTCTGTTTCGGGAGTTGGACTTCAGGAGCCTCGTGCAGCGGCTACCGATCAGCGATAGGGAAGAGGCTCAGCAGATGACCTTTTTCGCGCAGGAGCCGTTGACGGGAGAGGATAGCATCGCCGTAACTACGGAAGAGGAGTTGAACTCGTTAGTGTCTCGGCTCTCAGAATCGTCGCGTTTCGCTGTCGATGTGGAGACCACCAGCCCCGACGCGATGAAGGCAGATCTGGTGGGTCTCTCCTTCGCCGCCGAATTCGGGGACGCGTTCTATGTGCCGGTTGGACATCTGCTGCCAGGCGATACGCGAGATCAGCTTCCCATGGCGTTGGTCGTCGAGCGCCTGCGCCCGGTGCTGGAGAATCCCAAGATCGCCAAGGCGGCTCACAACGCCAAGTATGATCTGACTGTCCTGGCCCGCCATGGGATTCGGGTGCAAGGCTTGGATGTCGACACCATGATCGCAGCCTATCTCCTCGACCCGTCTCGACGACGATACAGATTGAAGGACCTTGCCTGGAGCAAGCTCGGCATGGAGATGACGCCGATCACTGATCTCATCGGCAAAGGCCGTGATCGGATCACCATGGCTCAAGTATCCATTGCTGACGCTGCCGCCTATGCAGGGGCTGACGCAGATGCCACGTCTCGTCTGGTGGGAGTGCTGGAGGATGAGTTGCGGCAACGGGAGCAGTGGGGCCTCTTCCGCGAGGTGGAGATGCCGCTGGTAGAGGTGCTGATGGACATGGAGATGACGGGCGTGGCCCTGGATACGGAGGAGTTGATGCAGATCTCCAGGGTCTTCCACCAGCGTATCGTCGCGCTGGAGAAGGAAATCCAGGATTTGGCGGGTCATTCGTTCAACATCAGCTCGACTCAGCAGTTAGCGGTGGTCCTTTTTGAGGAACTAGGCTTGCCTGTACAGGCGAAGACCAAGACGGGCTACTCCACGAGGGCCAGCGTGCTGGAGGGATTGAGGGAACTGCATCCCATCATCGATCTGATTCTGGAGCACCGGCAGCTGACGAAGTTGAAATCCACCTATGTAGACGCTCTGCCCTTGCTGCTGAACCGGGAGACCGGAAGGGTGCATACATCGTACAACCAGACCGGTACCGTCACGGGACGCATATCCTCGAGCGATCCCAATTTGCAGAACATCCCTATCCGCACCGAGTTGGGTCGTCACGTACGGGCTGCGTTTGTGGCGCAAGAGGGGTGGCTCCTGCTAGGAGCTGACTACTCCCAGGTGGAGTTGCGTATCATGGCCCACATCTCTCAGGATCCCAATCTCCTGGGCGCCTTTGCACGAGGAGAGGATATCCACGCCAGCACCGCTTCCGCTATTCTCCAGGTCCCCTTGTCCGAAGTCACTCCAGCAATGCGTCGCTTGGCCAAGACAATCAACTTCGGCATCATCTACGGGATGGGTGAGTATGGGCTTGCCCAGAGAACTCAACTCTCCCTCGAGGAGGCCCGTGAATTCATCGCCCACTACTTCGAGCGGTATAAGAGAGTGAAAGACTATGTGGAGCGCACCAAGCGGGAAGCCCACGAACAGGGATATGTGTCCACCCTCTTGGGGCGCCGCCGCTACTTCCCTGAACTGCAAGCCACCAGTCAGGCCCATGGAGGGA
>Ga0209986_10004777_pt1 | contig 11404 bp, 6 predicted proteins | sample BlataG_FD_183168 | JGI IMG/M metagenome (GOLD analysis project Ga0209986, IMG submission 183168) | Deep subsurface microbial communities from Black Sea to uncover new lineages of life (NeLLi) - Black_00105 metaG (SPAdes) (version 2) | ecosystem: Environmental > Aquatic > Marine > Oceanic >...
TCCCATTGGACCTGATCTGGGGAGTGGCATTGGTGGTGATGACGATGATGGACTACTACTGGGACCAACATTATTACCACTACTCTCACCATCACTAGTTGATCCTGCTGTCAACAACCTCCATAATAGTTGAGCATTATCAGCACTCTCTATTTCATTCTGTTGAACAGGCACCAACCTCTCTGCCATTGCTTTGTCACCACCAGCCACTGCTGCCACCTGTTCTCTGACAGCCCCCGTGATCACTGCATCTGCCAACCTGACCAACTCAGCAGCCAAGGGCCCCCGTAATGGCTTCCCACCTTCACTACACACCCATTCAGCTAACAACCATAACTGACTAGGATCATAATCTAAACTTTGTGACCCCTGCTCCACTAAATTACGTAATCTACTCCATCTCAACTTCCCATTTTCATCCAATATCAGCTCTTCAAATGAATCTCTCAATTCTGGGGCAGGATCAGTCAACAGACGTCTGGCCATGTAGGGATATGCTTTAGCTAACAATCTGTACTGTGGATCAGCAGTAAGAGCCAGTCCTTCTAGTACAGTAAGAGACCTCAATATGAGAGCGTAATACGCAGGTACACGGAAAGGGTACTGAAACAAGACTCCACCTAGACCATCAACAATTGATCTAAAATTCAACTTGGCCACTGATTGATCCAAGACATCATCAAAGAATGCTTCTAATGCTGGTGCTATAGGCGATGTGTCCACTGAAGGATCCATAAAGTCTAGAATGTAGTAATCATTGCACATGGCAAGGTAGTCTCTGTTGACCAGATGGACTACATGCGCCATGATGGCAAATCTAGCTTGTTGAGGAGCCTCACTCATCATACCGAAATCTAAATACACTAGATCACCAGACTTGGTAGCCAGTAGATTACCTGGGTGTGGATCAGCATGGAAGAAACCAGCTTCCAGCAGCTGCCTCAATGTGCACTCGATACCAACGTCTACAAAGTCCACTACTGATAGTCCCGCCTTTGCCATGGCTTCCTGATCAGTCAACTTACACCCCTCAATCCATTCCATTGTCAGTACCCTCCTACTAGTACCCTCCCATAAAATCTTGGGAACCCTAACTCTAGATACATGTGCATACAATTTCCCAAATCTTTCTGCATTATGTCCCTCCGCTATATAATCTAATTCTCCAAACAACCTTCCAGCAAATTCATCGACGAGAGGTACCAGTGGTTGCGATATTTGAGGAACATTATCATCTACAAAGGACATCAGTCTCCTCAGTAGTACCATATCCAATGCAATACCCTCACCAATACCAGGACGCTGTACTTTGATGGCTACCTCTTCTCCAGTGGATCTCAGCCGTCCCTTGGACACCTGCCCTAGTGATGCAGCTGCTACTGGTTCAGGAGATATTTCAGAATATACTTCATCAAAGGGTCTACCTAGCTCTTCTTCTATTAATGCGTAGGCTATACTGGTGGGAAAGCCAGGGAGACGGTCTTGTAGGCCACTCAGGGCGTCTAGGTATGATTTTGGTAGGAGATCTGGACGTGATGACAGGGCTTGGCCGACCTTGACAAAACTGGGGCCTAGCTCTGTTAGTATTCTCTTCAGTTGGGCTGCGCGTTTGGGTGCCTTAGTTTCAACAGTGCCTGATGCCATGTCAGCAAGTACCATGGTGATGAAGCCTCCTAGCTTGGTGGCCACTGAAAATGATCGAGCAGTGAGCTGCATGGGTCTGGTCATCAGAGCAGCAGTGAGACGTTCTGGATCATAAGACACACCCATTTCCGCTAGTAATTGAGGTAATTGAGGAGTTAAGGAGTTGAGTTCAAGAGCTGATACCCAGGTTTTCTGTCCGCTTTCTGTATAAAACCAATCTCCTGCCTCGCCTGCCTGAGAAAAGGCAGAGGTCGTTGTTGAGGGAGGAGCGGCAACACCACCGTCTTCTGGACCACTACTTTCACCAGTGGCGACATGTGTCACAGATGTCGCATTTCTGGTAGTCGTTCTATATTTGATGCGTCTCAGTCGCTGCTGGGCATGATTTTTATGGTGTGTTGGGCTTGAAGTAGTCCAATTAGAGGAAAATCCACCCAAGAATGAGCGTTCGTGGACTGGATATCTGGCCTTCATCTAAACTAATGATGAGGTTTAGGGTACGTTCAACCTATTATTTCAAGAACAGAAAAAGTGGGGTGCATGTCATAGACCATCCTCATATTCAAGCATTTCACCGACAATCTTCTCAACATCCGTCTCCACCCGATGAAGATTGGAGCGGGAAAAGAGGTGGCTCTCAATTCATGTGGACTTTCTTGGGTTGTTGGGTTCACAAGTACAAGGCTGCCCCAAGCCAACAGATCCAGCAAGTATAAGCATTAGTTTCGCCCTGCATCAAGTTAGTAAACTATAGTAACTTGAGAGAAATCCGTCACTGTTTCAAACATCAGATCAGAGAGACCGTCGTCAACGTTGGTGAAACTTAAAAGCACACACCCCATCAAAATTCGGCATGAAACAAATTTTGATATATCTGTTTAGTAGTGTTCAAAGAGCTTAATAATTCATACACTACTACTTACAACAAGTAGTAGACTTATTGAAGATTGCGGTCTTACATCTGAAACTAGGAAACAAGCATTCTAGGACACGTGTCGCTGAATCTGCCAAGTTCTTCTTGTCGTTCAGTACCCTACAAAGTTTGTATAACAAGGTCAGATCAATCCCATCGTCTCTCTAGGGTATTAATCCTCTTGCTCTCTTCACCGACGCACAACCTCTCCCTGTCCGCTGGGTCTTCTTCTTTTCACCGACCCATATTTACTTTAGTCTAACAATACTCTAGTCATGGCAGCCTCAACTTCGAAGCTGGCAGCCTTCTGGAACCACCCAGCTGGTCCCAAAACTATTCATTTCTGGGCTCCCACTTTCAAATGGGGCATCACCATAGCCAACATTGCCGATTTCCAAAGACCAGCTGAGCTAGTGTCATATCCACAACAAATAGCAGTTACAGCTACTGGTCTTATCTGGTCTAGATTTAGTACCCAGATCACTCCAGTCAACTATAACTTGTTGACGGTCAATGCCTTTATGGCAGCTACTGGTATATATCAATTGTATAGGAAGATAACTTGTGATATGGAGAAGAAGGTCGGGAGTGAAAAGGTAGCAACAAGTTGAAAGATAGATGTAGGATTGTAGAGTAAGAAGTCGGTATGTAAGTATGATCCATTGAAAAGTTGAGAGGGGAAGAAGGAATGGCAGGAAGGAAGGAGAGACAGAGAGAGACACAATCAACTTGCAAAGCAAGCCACGTCCGGAGGTGGTTTAAATAAAACCGGTAAAGTAGTTTCACAATGCTGTTAAAAAAATAAAAATTATATCGGAAATATACTTGATAAGCAAGTTACTTGAGTACAGCTGAGCTCGGTTGACAGCAAAATAATAATAACAACTGAAATTGAATAATTCGCTCCATTCAAGGCAACGCTACAAGTCTGGAGAATCAAACTAAACTAACTAGACAATCTGTCATCAATATCGTAGCTTGATAAATGGGTTCTGGCGAAGAAATGTCGTTCAAACAACATTCACCTCTCTGCCTGACGCCGGTGACACTAGCCTCCCCCGACTCTTCAATTCGTCACATCAACCTAGGCAGCAATTCTTCCACTTCAGAGACTCTTCAATCAGCAGCCAAGATAAGATCAAAGTCCCAAGATGCATTAGCCAAAGTTCAACAGGCAACATCATCTCCCCTATCACAATTCAGCATGAAGAATCATCACCCTCCTCTCACCACCACCACCACCACCACACCCACTCCCTACCTCCATTACCGTGCCTCTCCTGGCCACTTTCTACTCCACCGCACCAGCAAGCAACTTCGGTCAGAATTAAAGATTCCCCCATCATCTGTGAAGAAGGAGGGATCTGCCTCCATTCGTGCCCTAGATGACTTGAGAGAGAAACATGCTCAGATACTGGAAGACTATGAGTCAGCATTGCAGTCTAAAGCATTGTTAGAAGAACAAAATGAGGCTCTGCATATGGATATTGGTAGAGGTCAACAAGAAAAAGATGCTATAAATGCTGAAATTGAAGCTAAACAAGAATTGCTGGCAAAGCTGTGTCATCAACAAGCAGGGAAGGTGGCTTTGTTGGAGCAATTAACAGCATCAGTAGCGACACGTCGTCCAGAGGTGGAAGAAACAGAAGAAGAGGCTGTAGAGGTCCAGATACAGCTATGTCAGGCTAGAGAGCAACTAGATTCAGTGACATCAGAGCTTGCGGCTGTCAAAACAGAATTGGAGCAGACTAGGCAAGATTTGGAGGACAAGGCCAACTCTCTACGTCAACAATTAATGGTAGATCTGAAAGATGGCACTGCAGCTGTTGAAATCCAGCTTGCTGAAGCCAAAGCAGAATTGGCTAGCATTTATGAAGAGAAACAGAGAGAATCGCACGTCTTGGGGATGATGCAGGGGCAACGTAAAGAGACAGCACAAGCTCTAGAGGCGTTGAATGAAGAGCTTGCTGCTGCTGCCTCCAAGCTCTCTGAATTGCAGCAGCACACAGAGGCGGTAGTAAGTGAAGAGGTAGAGACCAGTGAGAGGTTGGATAAGGCCAAGGCTGAGTTACTACATGCAATGGGAGAATTGTCAGCAACTAGAAAGGCAGCTGATGAAGCTTCACAACTAGCTACAACTATGTATCGTGAGGCGGCAGCAGCTGAACAAACCAAATTGTCAACCCAGGAACAAGCTTCTCAGCTGGAAACACAACTATTTGACTTGCAGGCCAACATCAAGGAGGCAGAAGAGAAGCTAAAAAGCTTACACCCATGTATTGAAGAAGCAATGGCAACAGAGCAGCAAATTGTTCAATTGCAAGAAAGAATGGAAGGTTTGTTGGGAGAGATAAGTGACAGTCAGCAAGAGCTTTTGCTTCTCCATGGTCATATTGCACGTGCGCATCAAGATAAAAATTCAGCACAAGAAGCGTCCATTGCTGCACAACAGCAACTTACAGATATCCAGAGTTCAGTTTGGGCATCCGAAAGAGATTTTATTATTGTCAGCAATCAAAAGCATGAAGCTTCTACTGCCCTTGCAGCTAAGAGACTAGAAATCAATCATATTGCTGAAGTCGTAGCAAATGAAAAGGGAGCATTAGACGTTCTTAAACAGCAAATAGAAGAAGCCAAATCAGCAAGAGAGTCAATTGCCAGAGAGCTTGATAATGACCGTCACCTTGCAGAGGTCAATACCATTCTCAAGCAAGAGCTTAAAGAGGCAAAGGAAGCAGTATCTCAAATGGAGAAGAAACTAGAGTCAATGCAAGCTGCCACTGTTGCAGGTCAAAGAGCTACAATGCAAGCATTAGAAGATGCTGAGACAAGACTTTCAACCACTGAACATCAACTACACACTGTGCAGCTCCAGTTGAAATACCAGCAAGAGGAAGCTGAAGGATTGAGGGCAGCACTGGAAGACTCACAACAACAGAGTGAGGAGTATTCCATACAAAATGAACGAATCACCGAATCTCAAGGTGCTGAGATAGAGAACCTGCATGGTGAGATGGAGCAGTTAAGGAGGCAGCTGCAAGTGGCCCAACAAGAAGTGCAGATGGCTATTCGTCGTGCAGAAGCTGCAGAGCTGGAATTCCAAGCAGCAAATGACCAACTCACAATGGCTATTGAGGAGAAGGAGAAAGAGGCTGATGCAGCAGTAAAAGCAATGAGTGCATGTGAAGAAGCTAGAGAAGGAGAAGCAGCAAGGAGAAGAGAACTGACAAGATTACACGCGTCTATGTGTGAACTTAAGGAACAGACACTGATTCTGAGTAACCTGTCAACTCGGCTGCAAGAGGAGAGAGATGGTGGGAATAGACTGGCTAATACTCTCCAACTAAGGTGTGATGCATTAGAGGAGGCATTGAAGACTGAGCAAAGGCAAAGAGAGGCAGATAATTATACCGTCAGAAGAAGGTTGGATGGTGTTGAGAAGTTGAAGGCAGACAATTCTGCGCTGAGAGCTGCTGCTGCTAGATTGTCAAAAGCACTGGCAGCATGTTTGAACAACAAACAACAAGGGAAAGGGGGTTCTAAGATCAAGGCAGTGTGGCCAGCCAGGGAAGCTCTCACTCAGTTGGAGGGAGTAGAAGCCCTCCTTTGTGATAATGATATGCATTGATACCTTTTTGTAAAATTCAGGAGAGAAGTGTATTATACCTGTTTACACAAGTTTCAAACGTTCTTCATCTCTCATCTGCAACAAACATATCACTCAACAAGCTCCATTCCTCTTCACTTTCTTCAGTCCACAATAGATCATGCAGAATCATCTTCTTGTAAGCTCTAAATGCAACTGTTTGCAACATCCCTCCCTCTTCTATTGCCACATTTGCAATACCATCACTCATTGAATGAACTAATGTAGACAAAGCCTTCAGCCTATCTTTGCTCCTCCCTCCAACATAGTGTGCAAACGCCCCTTCCCAGTCGTGTGGCTTATATTCTCCTCCATTTTTCTTCTCATATGTCGACAGAGCTTCTAAATCTCGCTCCAACGGTGCTTTATGCTTTGAAAGGCACTGCAGCGCTCTCAATTTCAGAGCTAGCTGTGTTATTTTAGATGGTTCGATATTACTGGATTTTATTGGATGTTGTGTAGCTAGGTGATTAAAGGCGAGTGCCACATCAGCATCTACTTGACCACCTGGAGCTGCCTTGACTGTTTGAGCAATCCTTGTAATTTGATCACTTTCACTGCTACTCATACCTTGGTACTTTCCTGCATCTATCTCTCTTATAACCTCAGCTTCCTTTGCTGCTAACAATGCAGATTCCTTTATTCTATCTGGTGCAACTTGATCGTCATCAACAACAACAAACATATCGACATACCAGTCCACTGCCTGACTTAGCGAATCAAACAAGCCATACCTATCATGTGGATTGCGACATGGACAGAAGCCATAATGAACAAAGAAATCATCATTCTCCTTCTCACCATATGACAATAACACTTCTTCCCCTGGGCTAATGTCTCTGGTTGCTGACAGTACCATGATCCAATCTCCAGAAAGCTTCTTCACCACATCCCACCTGACAGAATCACTAGGCTCTGATGATAACGATGAGGATTGACCATGTGGAGATGTGAATACATCACCACCATGGTTCAGCATATCTATAAACGGTACCATCAGCCTCACATTAATACCCCCACCAGTCCCCGCTGCACCAAATGTTCTTGAATGCACCACCGACAATGCCCAGGCCCACTCTTCTCTATCAGCCCCTCCACACACACCAATCTCAGGATCTATTTGTTTTAAATATTGCCATCCATCTGATTCTATCCATGATGCATTAAATAGGGCATCCAGTGCTGGTTGGTATTCTATTTCAGATGTGGCATCCCAGGGTAGAGCTTCAGAGGCCCGGGGGACTGTGATAGGCAATACTCGTAAATAAGGAAAGAATGGGCAGTCTTGGCCTTGAGCTCTAAGTCTGAGTAGTTTGGAAGCAAGACGTACATTCCAAGGAGGGGAGGTGGGGAGACTTGGGGGGAAGTAGAGGGAGATGTCCTCATCATCTGGGTGGTCAGCGATTGACAAGTAGAGAGGGAGCTTTACTAGCTGTTCTTTGTTTTTGATTGGTTTGACGCAAGCAATGCCGCGTTCATTGTTGTCTCCTTCGTATAAAGCAAGCTTGGAGTCATCGTGGCCTAGGCCCTCGGCACCGTTGGCTTGTAGCCATTGCACAAATGAGATGAGTTGGGAGCTGGATGTTGTATGTGAGGCGGAAATGCTTGAGCGGGCGATCAAGATCTTGGAATGTGAACATCCAAGTCTTCTGTTTCGTCTGAATATGCTTATATCTTGTACATGCCTGTCACTATGTCGACTATGTGGAAAGGAATGGGGTAAGAATATGCCATAATTGGAGGTAAAGACAGCCATTGATCGCATCGCTACTCCAGATTCAATAGGAAACTAGACACCAGCTAGCCAAGACTTGAAACATTACAAAAACTTCTGATGATTGAATATTCTAAACATTAGAACAAACGAATTTCTACCACCACCCTCCCTCTTCATTTTGTTCTATCTCTCTCGCCCATCTCTTCACAGTCCAGCCTCCTGAATGCAAGCTGCCAACTGACCTACAGGAGCAGTGTCAATAGACTGAAGAGCTAAGGGGATAACAGTAGGGGTCAGCTCACCTAGAGCATCTTTCAGCAGGGCCTTGACAGACTCTGTGCACCCTTCTTTGACGACAATCTCGTTCAAATGAGCAACTGTGTTGGAGAAAGGAAGGAAGAAGGAAGGGTGAGCTAGTTTTGTAAGGTAGTCTTCTAGATGGCACAAATCTCAGATCATTTATTACTCACACACTGGAAGAGTATTGCTAGATGCAGATCTGAAGATGCTAGCTATTCCCTCCACAGCTGCCTCATTGACTGCTGCAGAGTCGATGGAAGCAGTGTCAGCTTGAGGCTTGAGAGCTGCGTCAATTGTGGCGATCAAGACAGCTGGGTTTGGCTCAGAGGTTGGGGTAATGATCTGAATTTCAGCTCCATTAGCAGTGTAGCTGCTGCAATCGACTGCTGCTCCAGTCAAGGGAGTGAAGGCCATAGCCAACAGAGCGAAGATCAACAACAAACTAGAACGCATCTTTGACCTTCGAATAAGCGTTGCTATCGTGATATATATAAGGATTACAGATATTATTTTTCTGGTTATCGTTCCTTACTTCAGGTTAATTGAGCACACCAACTGACCGTTAACTTTCTCTCCTTTCTGATGCTGAGGCAAACTCAGCACCACTCCCTGTTCCCTTTCAAGGCCTGGCAATTCAAATAATGAACCAAACAGTCTCCACTTACATGATTGGTATTATAGTCTAAGCCAGGAAAAACGTAGTATTAGATAATTGGTATCTTAATTTTATCAACAACAGTGAATCGTCTGTACCAAGAAGGCAAACACAACATTGCCTCTGCGACAACCTCTCATTCTGGGCCATTCTGTTTGCTGGACTTGTAGAAACTGGTCTTGTCTTTGCTCAGCTTCTTCAAGTTCTTGGACTTCTTGTAAGAGTTCTTCTTGGGGAAAGAGTATGCCTTCTCCGTCTTACCAAGCTTCGTGTAAGACTTCTTCTCGGGGAGAGAGTAGACCTTCTTGTAAGAGTTCTTCTTGGGGAAAGAGTATGCCTTCTCCGTCTTACCAAGCTTCTTGTAAGACTTCTTCTCGGGGAGAGAGTAGGCCTTCTTGTAAGAGTTCTTCTTGGAGTAAGAGTACGCCTTCTCCTTCTTGTACTTTTTCTCTCCTTGCAGACGTCTTTCAGCCTTTTTTGTGTCAGCAGTGAAGGCTTCAAAGTCAAACTCAGGAACCTTGGAAGACACTCCGCTCTTGTTTGCAGCCTCATACTGCCCCAGGAACTCAGCAAACAGAGAGACGAGCTCAACATCCTCCTTGACAAATGGAGCGGTATCAAAAGAAGAGAACTCAGGGAGCTCAACCTCAGTGACCTTGGCTTGGAGGTCAGTGATGTAAGTCTGGAGGCCAGAAAGCATGGACTTGAATGCATCAAATGTGATGGGAGTCTTCTCTTGGAGACGGTGGCCCTCTGTAGAAGAGATGGAAATGGAGGAAAGGCGGTGAGAAGCAGAGGAACAAGAAGGTTGCCTAGTCAGAATACCTAATGATTTTCTAGGACCGATATACAATTGGGCAACTTTTTTTGAGGGTCCTTGAATATATGAAAAAGAACAGCATTTTGACACATCAAAGGCCGGTTCCCTCTTGCTCCATGTGGTTTATACTGCTATCAACCACCCCAGCCAGTCTATAGACTGCCAAAACAAAAGAATCAGAATCACTTACCGCCCATGACCACAAGTGCCAGAATCAGTACCAAAACAACCTTCATCTTGTAGATATGGGTAGGTAGTGATCAAAATTTAGTATTGGAAGGTTGAATATGCCTGATATGCGTGGTTCCATCGATTTTTATGTCTGGATGTACCATATCTGGGTGCCAGAATGCCACTTTCTTCCCTTCTTCCAAGAATGCTCTACCAGACCAGTGAAAATCAGCTTCCTGGTACCTGAGAATTTCCAGCTGGCATACATTGCTTCAGATATTTGATGTGTTCCTTCACCTTGTCATCCTCTTCACTCATTTCTTTGCCACTCTTGTCGATACATTCTTCCCATTCTCAAATACTCCCCAGCAGCACTGAAAGAGAGGTTGGGGGGATCATCTTTCAGTGCATCCTGGATACTACTACTCACTCCGATACTAGTTTCATGTATCTGAACTATCACCTTTAGATAATTGTATAGCTTGCATGAGATAGAAGCCTGCTGTGTGGTGTTTACCTTTACTGCTCTCGATCAAAGCGAGGTTGTGAAGGGCCTGCTTGCCACAGTCGGAAGAGGGGCCGGGAGAGGATGTGAGCGGGCGGAGGAGATTGGCAGCGCTATCTAAATCTCCCGACTTGTTCAAGTCCTTTGCTGACTGGAAAGCTTGTGTCATGGCTGAGAGCTGATCAGGTGCCAATAGATCGCTGTTTTCCCCGGCAAGATAGGATCAAAACCGTCTGGATGTTTGATCATTTGGGTTGAACGAAGCTTCTTCAATAACATGTGTGCTAATATCAACAAACTAGAACGCATCTTTGACCTTTTGAATGAGCATGGCTATGGTGGTATATATGGACAAAGAGCTTATGTTTCTTGTCATCATTCCTTAATTCAGGTTAATTGAGCTCACCAACTGACCGTCGACTTTTTCTCTGACTTCTTTGCTTTTGAGGAGGCACCTACCTGTCGCCGCTCCATGTTCTCCTTGGCAGTTCAAATAACTACTAATGCATTTATACGATTGATGGACCAAACCGTTTCTTTTTACAGCTTGGCAATATAGTCTAAGACAGGAAAAAGGTAATATTAGGGGATACATTTCTGTATCTCGTCAAAAAAAAGATGGAATCGTCTGTGCCAATCGAGGCAAACACAATCTTACGTAATCTTATGGTAAAGTTTTCTTGCCTTTGCTCAGCTTCTTAAAGGCCTTCCTGGACTTCTTGGAAAGCTTCTTGTAAGACTTCTTCTCGGGGAGAGTGAAGGACTTCTCCTTCTTGGCTGTGAGGCCAGAGAACCAAGACTTGAGGTCCTTCTTCCCTTCCTCCTTGGCTTCAGCTCCCAGCAGACGCCTATCCTTGCTCTTCAAATCAGCAAGCTTGCCTTTGCTCAGCTTCTTAAAGGCCTTCTTGGACTTCTTGGAAAGCTTCTTGTAAGACTTCTTCTCGGGGAGAGTGAAGGACTTCTCCTTCTTGGCTGTGAGGCCAGAGAACCAAGACTTGAGGTCCTTCTTCCCTTCCTCCTTGGCTTCAGCTCC
>Ga0209986_10004778_pt1 | contig 11403 bp, 4 predicted proteins | sample BlataG_FD_183168 | JGI IMG/M metagenome (GOLD analysis project Ga0209986, IMG submission 183168) | Deep subsurface microbial communities from Black Sea to uncover new lineages of life (NeLLi) - Black_00105 metaG (SPAdes) (version 2) | ecosystem: Environmental > Aquatic > Marine > Oceanic >...
GTTGGGGCCGTGGGCGCCGTAGTATTCATGTATTCGCCAGCCGGCGTGATCCCGCTGGTATCGGTATCATGTAGGTAAAATGTGTCCGGTGCAGCGCTCACTGGCAGCACCTGTTGACTCAGCAAACTTAGCGCGATCAATAATGAAATGAGAATAGACACGATCCAAGTCGCCAACCGCCGCTTTCTCGTCAGTATGCTGGTTACGATGGGAATGAAAACCGCCACAAAGAGCAGGAGGATCGTCACATCGAAAATCGTCAGGCTGGGGGTGTCCAGGGAGCTTGGTTTGGCGGAGGAGTCATACGCTAAGGTGAAGCTCCCGTTATTGTTGGTATCATCGACTTCGATGCGCAGTCGTAGAATTCGCTGGTCAGAGAAGGTCTGCGCGATGCCGGGACCGATGTCGAGGGGATAAGGATTGGTAGTGGTGGCGTCTATAGTAATGATGGAAGAAGTGGCGATTACCGTGATTTCTGTTCCATCGGGTTCGGTGAGGGCGACGCTGACCTCTATGTCCACCGAAGGTGGCGTCTCCTGCAAGCCAAGGCCGGTCGTCGGTTCGGAGTCCAACCAAAGCCTGTCGAAGGTGTCATCAATATAGATCGTTTCTTCACCCGACCCAGCAGGCTTCCAGGAAATTCCAGCTAATTTACGATCGATGTCCTCCGTGCCAGTATCGATAAAAGGCTCATCGACTCTCTTAACACCATTCTGCCACAGCTCAGCTTTGCCATCGGTGTCAGAGATCTTTATCTTCATCTCGAGGCGATGCCAGGCGCCGGTAGTCAAAGCGGTATCGCTGGTATAAGTCTCTGAGCCGATAAAGTTTTCGATGTAAGGCTGCAGACTTGTGTTTATGGACAAAGAAGCGATCTTTGTCGAGCCACCGGTGTAGTACTGGACGAGATCAATATAAGAGCCGGCGTTGTAGGTTGGAGGAAGATAAACCCAGATGGAGGTAAGCAAGGTCTGCTGACCGGCGAAGGAATTCTCAACCGCCGCCTGGGTACCATCATCGACGTATGCCTCTGCGGCATAACCTCCGGTATGGACAGTGAAATCATCAACTGAGATCGAATCACCAGACCCGGTGACTATGTCATCCCAAACGCTCAAATCGCCACTTTCAAACCCATCGTAAAAGTAAAAAACAGACTCGCCATCAGCTGGAGGAAAGGCTACGGATGGGTTGCCATAGTAAAGGTCATAGTCGCTATCCGATGAAGTGGCTGATATCGCCGTTTGGGTATGGAACCAGATCGTAGTCGAGGCTGTATTCCACGATGATCCAGGATCCAGGATCCGGTCTAATTCAACCCAACCAGAACCGTTCCAATAGGTTATCGCGATGTCGTCACCATCTGATTGGGAATATCCCGAGCTAACCAAGAATGCATGATTGAAAGTCAATGAAACGCTGTAGCCGCTGGGAACATCCGATGTGTCAGCGGTTATCGTGAGCTCCTTTCGATAGCCATAGGAAGCGTCCCACCAGGTGGAGGAACCCGGGAGCTGGTCAAAATGCATGTTCAACGTGTAGTCCCCGGCTGCGATGCTGGCGTCATCTTCTCCGGTGGGGTAAGTGATGTCGGTGTACCAATAAGCTAGGTAGTTTGTGGCGTCGAGCAGTATAGTGTCCTCACTGGAACCTTGGCTCAAGTTCATATCCTGGCCAGCGGGTGAAGCGCCATTGGTGGTGGTATCCCTGAGGTAGAATTTGTCAGGTGCTGCGCTTACTGGGAACACCTGCTGCGCCAAGAGCGTCAAAGAGAGGAGTAGAGACAGGATGATGGTGAGGAGCCAAACCGTCAGCCGGCGTTTTCTGGTCATCAGGCTGGTTAGGACAGGAATTAAAACAACCACCGCCAGCAGGAGCACGGTCACACCGGGAATGGTAAGGCTTGGTGTATCGAGGGAGCTTGGGCTTGAAGCCGAGTCATATGCCAGCGTGAAGCTCCCGCTACCATAGACCTCGGTGACTTGGATATAGACGCTTAAGCGCCTCGGAGGATTGGTTGCGGGGAAGGTCTTGGGAGACACCGTTGAGCCAATGTCTAATTCATAGTAGGATGGTGTATTGCTATCGATCGTGATTGGAGATGAGGTGGTGATAATCTCCTGGGCATCACCCCCGTCAGCCTGGGTGTCGTATACGCTTACGGTAATTTGGACCCGCGGCGCGGCCTCCTCACTTCCTAAGGTCTTGATGAACTTGCCCGAACCCACCCCCTGATTCGCTTGATTGTAGTATTCCGTGGAGATCCACTGGAGCGTGCGTGCTCCGCTGGAGATGCGGACTTCATCTATGAAGCCATCGAAAGTGTTGGCGGTTCCCAGATACAGATCATTTCCGAGGCTAGTATCAGAGCCGGTGATACCGGCGTAAGACCCAGCACTGGGTCCTGCGTCCAACTGGTCGTTGAGATAAAGTCTTCGATTCGTACCATCGAAGGTCGCCACCCCATAGTACCAAGTGTCTAATGAGAGGGTTGATCCATTAACGTTGCCTCCAATACCCGACTGCCAGCCGAAAAGGTATTGCGTGCCATTAGCCCACAATCCCACCCAGTCATGGTCTAGTTCCCTGCCCTTGGTAACAATCCCGGTCCACGTCGTCGAGGTATCAATCTGGAACCAAGCGCTAATACTAAATGGGGCGTTATTTGCTAAATCACCATCGGCTAGTGTGATATAGGTTGTGGTCGAGGGACCGACAAATTCATCCGCACCATTGATCTGCCCAGCAGCGTCCTGCGTCACATTCCCGTTAGGTGTTCCGACGTAGTTGTTCGATGTGGAATCGATGTGATTTCCACTCGTCTCATCCAGATGCCAGACCTCTAGATAGCCGTTTGACCAAACATCACTGACGTTTTCTTGACTACCAGTAGTGGCGTTGCCATAGTACATGTAGAGTTCGGTGTCTGAAGACGAGGAGAGATTGGTGACCTTGACCCATGCCTGCAATTCCCCGGTTGAGTCATTGAAATACTCGACTTCGTGACTTAATTTCGTGGTCCCATTGGAAGAGGTAAAAAGGATATCGTCCCCGTCGTCCTGCGCATCGGCGGCTAATTCCGTATCGGAAGGTAGACTTATCAACACCGGAAAATTAGACTGATCGGCTGATACCAAACCCGCATCAATAGTGATTTTCTTACGGTAATACCAATTCGCGTCATACCAATCCACTGGAAGTTGGGGCAGCTGGTCGAAGTACGTGTTGAGGGTGTAGTTGCCAGCAGCGATACTGGCGTCATCGCCTCCGGTGGGATAAGTAATGTCGGTGTACCAATACGCCGGATCACTTGCCTCGTCAAAGAGTAAGGTATCCTCACTAGATCCTTGGTCGTTGTTCATGTCCTGCCCGGCAGGTGAAGCACCATTGGTCGCGATCCCTCTGAGGTAAAAGATGTCGGGCGCGGCTGTGACGATGAGAACACGAGCTGAAAAGATGAGCAACAGCAGCAGGCTGATGGCCAAGGAAAATGCCACCCGAGCGCGTAACCCTATTCGACGGGTAAGTCTTTTAAACGGTTGAGGGATGAGACGCCTGATCCATGATCTTACTCGGTCGTAAAGTCTTTCCAGCTTTGCAGTCGGCAAACCCACGCGATCGGCTAGATTTCCTACCAGGGTACCTAGTCGTTCCATCAGTTTTGATGTGAAAGCGCTGGATTGACCTACAAGACCAGTCGAGTAACGCTTCTTCTTGGGACGTAAGCGGCGTAAGTGCCGCCTCATGCCAAGACGGCCAAGGACCTCGGTGATGACACCAGTCTTCTGTGTTCGATGCCACCCCCCCTCGTCTAGCTCGATGAGGCCCTTAATGGCAGCGTACGCTTGGTAGGGAACGAGCAAAAACGTGAGCAGGACGAAAGATAATAAGCCTTTCCAGTTCCGGCGTACTCCTCTCTCCAGGAAGAGACCGGAGAGGTTCATCAACACCAACGAAAACGCATTGACGAAGACTAAAGACCAACCGAGTGATTTCGTCCAGAAGGGTAATCTTGCCTTGAGGATAAAATCCGATACCAGCCACGACCCTGTTCCAAGCAGGAAAAGGACCGACTGCAAGTAATAAGGCGCATAATATAAGAACTCAAGCTTTTCCCGCAGGTTTATCTTGGTCGAACTCAACACTTGTAGGAAGTATTTCTTCACATTGAAGGTATGCCCTTCAGCCCAGCGCATCCGCTGTTTGGTGAGCTGGGCGAAGGTCGCAACGCATTCCGCTGGCGCCTGAATGAACGGCGTATAAAGCACTTTGTACCCCTCAAGGTACAGACGCAGCGTGAGCTCCCAATCCTCAGTGATGGAGGTCTTCCAACCAATTTGCCTGAGTACATCAGCCCGAATCATGAAAACCGAGCCTGAGATCATCTTCATCGAGCCCATCATCTCCTGACCAGACCGCTCGATGACGTACGAGCCCGAGAACTCGGAACGAACGCCTCTAGTGATCCAATTCTCGGAAGCGTTCAGCATGTGCCATTGGTAACCCTGAACCACCGCCACCAGATCATCTACCAGGCTTATATTGGTCGTGTGTTCGTCGTAATGGTTTCCGTTTGACCCGTTGATGCCATAGAAATAAGAAAGGAATTGGTGGAGGATGTCTGGAGGGGGGACAAAGTCGGCGTCGAAGACTACGACGAACTCAGCCTGTGGATCCATGCGCTGGGTTGCAACCTTCAGCGCGCCCCCCTTAAAACCACTGCGGTCCACCCGGTGCGAAATCTTAACCCTTGGATGAGACTCCCAGCGCTCATGGAGGATTTGAGTCGTTTCGTCCGTCGAATCATCGGCGACGATTATCTCGTAATTCTCATAATCTAAAGAAGTACAGGCGGTTAGTAGGCGATCAACGACCTCGATCTCGTTGTATAACGGTAGATGGATCGATACGAATGGGCGAAGATGAAGTGGAATCCGGCCGTTCCCACCATTAACCACACGTTTCCCATTTATTCCCTTACCGTTCCCTCTACCATTCCTCTTCCCATTAAGCCAACCGTTCAGCCTGCCATTGAGGCTTCCATTTTTATTCCCGTTTGCATTTCCATTACCACTACCACTCGTAGCAAACAGGATGAGAGCCACGCTTAGGTAGTACTTCAAACCATAGACAAAGAAGAAAATTCCGAAAAACAGGGCGGTCAGGACAAGTGTCATCTCCAACGATGTGACCAACGCAGCCAGGTATGAAATCAAGCACAACACACCTGAAGTCCGCCACAACCACTTATTCTTCCAAAGGTTACCTATCCTTGACTGTGGTTTTTGTTCTACAAGCGGTCGCAAACTACCCATCGGATCCCGGACAATCCGAAGAAGCTCTCCTAGGTCATCATCTTTAAGGAAAAAGCGTTCGGCGCCTGCACGGATGGCTTCATTCTCCCACCACCTTTCAGCCGCAATGAAGATCACCCGAGTCCGAGGCTGACTTGCTTTGATGCGCTTGGTTGCCTCCACCCCCGAGAGTGAAGGCATATTCTGATCCATCAGGACGACATCTGGGCTGCGGTTCTCGGTTAGCTCAACCCCACGCAAACCGTTCTCAGCTTCACCGATAACTTTGATGTCACCACTGGATTCAAGGAACAAGCGGAGCTCACGCCGGAACGACGGGTTGTCGTCGACGATAAGGACCCTGACTCTACCGTCGCTCTTTGGTGATTTTTCGTCGTTACTCAATTACGCGTCTCCTGCTTCATCAACTCAAGCCTTTTAATAAAATCAGCTCACGCCCACCCAGAAGGGCGTGCTGCATTTGATGTCCAAGTCCCACGGTAACGCTTATCCAAGAATTCAAAACTTATCAGCCTACACCTACCGCATATCCAACCCTATGATGGTTCTGGTTAAAAACAACAAACAGCGTGTATACACGCTGCTAGGTGGCAACCAACGTTCCCTCTCAAGAACTGTAGTCATTGTCCCATATTTCCACCTCAAGAGTCATCCACCCACGGGCTTGATTCGGATAGATAAAAAGGCCGATCTTATAATCGGCCTTTTGTCTTAGTATATTCCATCTAGGACAGACCTTGGTCTTAAGACCAAGGTCTTAGATCAAATGGTTACCAGACCATGTCGGATAGCATAAATGATCGCCTGAGAACGCCCCTCAACCTGGAGCTTACTGAAGATGCTCGTGAGATGGGTTTTTACTGTCTTCTCAGAGATCACCAGCTCCCTGGCAATATCCTCGTTTCTCAACCCTCGGGCTAATGCTTTTAGAACTTCCATTTCCCGCGGGGTTAATTGGTTATGGACCGGGTGTGGCTCTTCATGACGATGAGCGATTTCATCCAGCAACCGACGAAGCAGAGAGGGAGTCACCAAGGATTCGCCTTTGACCAGACGATGAATTGCTTCTATGAGTTCCTCGCTGGAGGCATCTTTGAGCAGGAAACCATGCGCGCCTGCCTCCACAGCTTGAAGTAAGATTCCCTCATCTCCGAAGCCGGTCAGGATCAATATGGCGGTGTCCGGACATATCCCCCGCAATTTACGAGTCGCCTCTACTCCATCCATCCTCTCCATTCGCACATCCATCAGGACCAAATCCGGGTTCAACTCCTGGCAGAGAGTGATCGCTTGCTCCCCATCCACCGCCTCCCCCACAACCGTCACATCCGATTCCATTTCCAGCATGACGCTAAGCGCCTGACGCACCACGGCGTGGTCTTCAGCGATTAAGATCCGAATGGGACCGTTTTCTGTCTCGCTCATAACCGCATCAAGATCCTTTTCAATCCTCGTCGCGCAAATGGGTGACAATCTGCCTTATATGGCCAAGGGTTTCCCTGAGCTGGAACTTGATCCGGTCAAGATCAGCCCGTGCTGCCACTGGATCCTTCTCCAGCCGCCGCTGATATGTCTCAAGCTGCAACAGTAAGGCAGACATCTCCTGGATTACACCATCGTGCAGCTCGTTTGCTAGTTGAATTGGGTCTAGTGATGACATAATTATGTCCTTAAACGCGGGTCATCTTAGATTAGATATATCGCTCTGTCAACCGATGGTGGGAAACCGAGCGATGCGACTTTGAAAGGTGACTACTCAGCCTACCCTCCCGCAGGTTATGACTGAGAGCATTTATTGGTTTGAATATCCGGTCGAGACGCGATTCTATGTCAAAACAACATCTAAACCTGCGGGAGGGTGAGTAGTTACCTTGAAAGTTAGATCTACTGTCGCAAGGACTCGATCCACAGCCCACCTGTTGATCGAAGATACCTTCAACCCAGGCAAGTTCCCTGTTGATTTGAACTCCTTACCCTCTCCAAACATCCGGGAAGGATTTGTCAGACCCTCCCACTACTTAAGCATACATCAGATATAATCCGATCACCATACAGCTACATCACAATACCGACAAAGTCTTCGCTTGTCGCAGTGGTTTCCAAGTAGAAGTCTGTTATCGCCAACCGTGTCAGCATTCTCCCATTCTAATAAATTGATCCACCCGCTCATTCACGTTGTAGGCTATGCAAACTACGTGCCATATATATAACCCTACAAACTCGTCATCCCACCAAATAAAAACCACCGTCGCGATAATCTGACGATGGCTACCGACAAATGGCAGGTGCCCCCACGGGGGTTCGAACCCCGGTTTCAGCCTTGAGAGGGCCGCGTCCTGGTCCACTAGACGATGGGGGCAACGGCGAACATTCTATCATCCACCCAATCAATCGTCAACAAGACTGGGGCTAGGTAACCACAAACATCCCTCCACCAACGTGGAATTTATAGCAAGCTCGGAACTGGAGTGTGCAAGCTCTGCTTGCGCAACCGAAGCAAAGCTTCGGCACTCCATAAACAACCAAACGTCAATTGATAATAAACGCAACCTCCACGCCCCCATCGAAACGAATTTCGAAGCACCAATCTTTGCGAAGGCTGTTGCATTATCAACCACGAAAGTTGCTATTGATCATCCTTCGACTTCGGCTCTCGGTAGCTACTGCAATAAATCTTAGCGTCCTGAGCCCCTCGACGGAGCCTGTCCTTAGCTTCATCCTGAGCGGAGCGTAGCGTAGTCGAAGGATTGTCGGAGGGCTCGGGGCCTTCGGCTCCGCGAGCCACTAAGTGGCGAGCCTTTCGTCAGGCTCAAGACCTTCGGCTGCGTCGAAGGACCTGTGCTGAGCTATGTCGAAGCGCGAGCCTCCGCTCAGGATGCGGGTTTAATATTGAGTCTCCGTAACTACTCATCCTCCCGCAGGTTTAGATGTTGTTTTGACATAGAATCGCATCTAGACCGGATATTCAAACCAATAAATGCTCTCAGTCATAACCTGCGGGAGGGTAAGCTGAGTAGTCACAAGTCTCCTTTGATGAACCTGTCTCTTAGTATGCTCGGTACTTGTAGTACTCGATCATATCAGTTTCTTGGCGTTGTCAGTGAATGCTTCGCCCTCACCACCGCTGTGCTATAATTAAATAAACCCTGTTCGTCCAAATTCCCTTGTTGACGCAAAAAACAGATGAATCCGGAAGAAATCCAGCGAGCCCTTGAGCGCATTCTCCCCACAGTGCAAAAGCCTGGCCGCTACACTGGCGGCGAATATAACCAAGTTATCAAGGATTGGCCTCAGACCTCGATACGAGTGGTGCTAGCCTTCCCTGATATCTATGATCTAGGGATGTCCAACCTTGGACTGGCGATCCTGTATGACATTCTCAACCAGCAGCCGGATGTCTTAGCCGAACGCGTCTACGCACCGTGGCCAGATATGGAAGCCGCTCTGCGCCAGGCCAGCGTGCCTCTCTACTCCCTTGAGACTAAGCACCCACTATCAGATTTCGATCTGCTAGGCATCTCCCTGCCCTACGAAACCCTTTATACCAACGCACTCAATATGCTTGACCTATCAGGGATCCCACTACTTACTACCCAACGCAGTCGTGAAGATCCACTGATAATCGCCGGCGGTCATGCTACTTTTAACCCCGAACCTATGGCCAGCTTCTTCGATGCATTGGTAATAGGTGAAGGTGAGGAAGTAATCCTGGAAATCGTCCGTTGTTTGCGGGAATGGAGGGAAAGCGACGAGCCACGCGAGGCATTGCACCGAGCCTTGGCAAGCATATGGGGCATATACGTGCCTTCGCTCTACCACGTACATTACCAAGAGAACGGGACTCTCTCCTATGTTGAACCATTGACCAACGAAGCCCAAATCCCGATCATCAAGCGTATCGTTCCAAAACTGCCCCCACCGCCGACTCGGCTCATCGTCCCTTATATCGATATCACCCACAATCGCATCCCGATCGAAATCATGCGGGGCTGCACCCGCGGCTGCCGCTTTTGCCAAGCAGGTATGATCACCCGACCGGTGCGAGAACGTCCAATCGAGGAAGTCGTTAACGCGGTAGAACAAACCCTGACCAACACAGGCTTTGAGGAAGTGGGGTTGCTCTCGCTATCCTCCTCCGACTATAGTCCAATCCTTGATTTAATACGCGAGATGATGGAGCGATTCAGTGGCCGTCATCTCAATATCTCCCTGCCATCGCTGCGCATCGAAACCTTTTCGATTGATTTGATGGACCTACTTAGAGGGACCGCCCACCGCGGCGGCTTCACACTGGCGCCAGAAGCAGCAACCGAGCGCATGCGTGAAATAATCAACAAACCCATATCGACCGAGCAATTGGTGGCGACGATGCGGGAGATATACAAGCGCGGTTGGCGCACCATTAAACTCTACTTCATGATCGGTCACCCTTCGGAAACCCTGGAGGATGTACAAGCCATCGCCAATCTGTGCAAGGCGATCTTGGCTGAGGGCAAGGCGATCATCGGTAAGCGCGCCCGGGTCCACGCCAGCGTAAGCACCTTTATCCCCAAGCCACACACTCCTTTCCAGTGGGTTCCGTGTGACACGGTCGAGCAGATCGAGGCCAAGCAGGATCTACTCAAACGACAGTTGCGTGGACATGGCTTGAAATTGAACTGGAATGATCCACAAGAGACCATGCTCGAGGCCTGGCTTTCACGTGGGGACCGCCGGCTCAGCCAAGTAGTGTTGGAGGCGTGGCGACGGGGAGCCAAATTCGACGCTTGGCAGGAACATTTCAATCACCGGGCTTGGATGGAGGCCTTTGAAACCGTTGGGTTAGACCCTGCTTTCTACACCCATCGCGAACGCCTCTTCGACGAGACATTGCCCTGGGATCACATCGACGCCGCAATTAAGAAGCAGTTCTTGATAGAGGATTACCGGTGGAGCTTACAAGGTCGGACACGTATCGACTGCCGCAAGGGTTGCTATGCCTGTGGTATTCTCCCCAAGTTTGCGGAAGCTCGCCGCCGTCATCCTGGTAAGATATGGGAATGCCCGGAGGTTCGATCGCCAAGCCATAAAAAGGCCGAACCCATCCCTATTGTCCAAATGTGAGCTAATGACCGATTCCAACCGCTACCGAATCTCCTTCGCCAAGACCCCCGCCATACGCTTCACCAGCCATCTTGATATACACCATGCATGGGAGCGCATGTTGCGTCGCGCTCAAGTCCCCCTCGTTTACTCTCAGGGGTTCAACCCCCGACCCCGGATCAATATCAGCACCGCCCTGCCCTTAGGATGTACCAGTGAATGTGAGCTGGCCGATGTGTGGATGGAAGAAGAATGTTCACCAGCGGACCTTTTGCAGGATTTACAGCGGGTTGCCCCTCTTGGGCTACATATCACGGCGGTGGAGCGAGTAGAGAAGCAACAGCCCTCTCTGCAAATCCAGGTCATCGCCGTCGAATATGAGGTTTACCTCGACCCGGCGCCTCCACTCGAGGAACTCCGTTCATCGGTCCGAACACTACTAAAAGCGGAAACGCTCCCCCGTCAGCGACGAGGAAAAGATTATGACCTGCGACCGTTGATCGAGGCGATAGAAGTAATCCAGGACAATGGGGAAGGTCCCCAGCTAGAGATGCGATTAGCTGCCCGTGAGGGGGCAACCGGTCGTCCGGAGGAGGTGCTACTCGCGCTTAATCTTGACCCCACCCTCGCCCGATCACATCGCACACGCTTGATCATGGTGCATTGCCAACTATAAAAGATGCTATTGATCATCCTTCGACTTCGGCTCTCCGTAGCTACAGCAATACTTCTTGGCGCCCTTCGATACAGCCGAAGGTCTTGAGATGTCGAAGAGCTCGCCACTTCGTGGTTCACAGAGCTCATCCCTTCGGCAAGCTCCCCTCGGTTGCACTCGGGACAGGCAGTACAGGTTCAGTCGAAGGTTACTAACGACTATACACTAACATCGTCATGGACTAAAGTTAGTAGCGTAGAGACTCCTCGCAGCATAGTCGCTCGGAGTGACGCTTCCCTGGGCGTATGTCATCCCGAACGAGCCCTTCGACAAGCTCCCCTCGGTTGCACT
>Ga0209986_10004779_pt1 | contig 11398 bp, 11 predicted proteins | sample BlataG_FD_183168 | JGI IMG/M metagenome (GOLD analysis project Ga0209986, IMG submission 183168) | Deep subsurface microbial communities from Black Sea to uncover new lineages of life (NeLLi) - Black_00105 metaG (SPAdes) (version 2) | ecosystem: Environmental > Aquatic > Marine > Oceanic >...
AAACCCTTACACTAATGAATGGGAAATATGGACTCCAGAATGTGATTCTGATTTCTGGGATTTATGTAAAAACATAACTCAATATTCAGGCGCTAAAGACTCTAATGGAGTTGATGTGTTTGCTGGGGATATTATATCTTATACCACTGATAAATTAGAAATTAACGGGCAAGTAATAACCGAAAGAGGTTATGAAATAGAGCAAATAATATTTATAAACAGTGGCTTCTTTTGTAGTAAAGATGATGATATACCTATAGGAAAATGGATTGACTGTGATTACTCAGACGTAGAAGTTATAGGAAATATATTTCAACACAATTATTTATTAGAATAAATTCACTATATTAGCAACACTTATTCATAAAGTGTTTCGGTTTATAGTTAAGGGAGGTTTTAGGACTTCCCTTTTTTTTATTTCTATCCAAAGCTGGCTGATTCTTCTAATACTTGCACGTTATTCTGTGTATCTGTTATGTCAGATTCTACTACAAAGACTTTTTGAGGTTGGTTTAATAAGGTGCTACCAAATCCTAACGGGTCTAACTGTGGCTGCCCTGTTTCTTCCACAAAATCTGTAGGCACATCACCACCGCCACCTATTCCAGTACTTACGTTTCCTATGTCTACTGATTCTCCTAATACTTGACTTGCTTGTGCTACTCCACTTAATACAGCAGCAACACCAGAAGCAATAGCAGCTAAGTTTGCAGGGAATGGAATACCAGCACCCGCTGCGATCGCCCCTGAAATACCTCTAGCTGTATCGCTTGCAATTTGTGCTAAGGCTTGTGCTTTTCTTATCTGGTCTTCTCGTTTGAGTCGTTTAATTTCAGATTGAGTTAGTTTCTCGCCTCTATCTCTTTTCTCCTTAATTCTTTTTAACTCTTTACCGTGGAATATAGTTTGTAGACTTTCAGTAATGCTTAGAACGTCCTGAACAGTTTTTTCTACTTTGTTAATAGTGTCTATTCTGGCGTTTGCTGCTTCCTCTGCTGCTGCCTTTTGAGCGTCTAAAGTTTGTTGTCTATAGTTCTCTTCTATGGCAAATATTTCTGCCTCTGTTAAATCTTTTTGTTGTAGTGCTAATTCTCTTTCTAATTCAAATCCTTCTAATTGCAATTCAAGCCTATTTTGAATATCTTCTCTAGAAAGTATCTCTTTGGCTTTTAATTCATTTTCAAGGGCGTTTAAGGCGTTGTCTTGATTTAGTTTTCTAATCTTGTTTTGTTCTTCTAAATCTTTTAGCCTAAACTTTTCATTAATTTCTGCTATTTCTTTTTCTCTAGCAGCTACTAAAATAGTAGTGTCTCTATCGTACTTTTTAGCCTCTTCTATTAGTGTAAAATACTTATCTCTTACAGCATTTATCTCTCTATCTTGATCGTCTAATAAAGAATCTAAATACTCATTCTCTAACTTTTCTAGTTGAGCTAAATACTTGTTTTTTTCTTCTAGAAGTCTTTTATTCTTCTCTTCTTCGCTTTCTACCTCTTCTTTGTTAGCGTCTTTTGTTCCTTGTAGTTTTAATTTAATTAATCCCGACTCTGCACTAAATAATTTTTGGTCTAAAGTCTCTAACTCCCCATTAAGTTCTTCTTGTAAGGCCATTACATCAATACCTTGATTCTTTAGAATCTCTATGTATTCATCACGGCTTTTACCTTGTGCTTTAGCTTGTCTCTCGTAATATTCTGTCCAAGATTTTTCAATTTCTTTAATGGCTGTTATCTGGTCTTTTATCTCCTGAATAACAGCTTCTTGTTTGGCAATCCTTAAAGCTTGTGCGTTTTTACCTTGTGCTTCTTGTCTTTCTATTTCTAAATCAAAAATAGTCTGTTGATCTTCAAACGCTTCTTTCTCTGCTTTTCTTCTTTCGGCTATTTCGTTTAACCTTCTTTTGTGGTCTTCTACGTTTCGCTTGTTTGCCACTTCTCTTGCTTTCTTCTCTTCTTCTAATCTTGCTAATTGTTCCGCACTGTGTTTAGCTTGCTCACCGAAGAAAAAGTCCCATGCAGCAATTAACCAACCAATCGGCCCGAGTAGTGCAAGTATAACAAGTTTCCACTCTCCAAAACCGTCGATAGTAGACTTAACCCATCCACCTAACTTAATAAACCAATCACCTACCGCGCTTAACTTATCTGTAAACAAAGCAAACCCAGCAATTAACAAACCAATAGCAGTAACTACCAGTCCAATAGGATTCGCTTTTAAAACCATGTTAAAAGCCTTTTGAGCAACTGTAGCCACCTTTGTAGCTTTTGCCCATTTAACTATCTGACCTGTTCTTAATCTAGCACCTAAAATACTTTCTCTCTGGAGTACGTTTGTAACTTGTTGTACCCCGTTCATAATTCCTTGAACTGCTATAATGTTTTGAATGGCCTTTTGTACTTCTTGGCTTTCTGCTCCAAATAAAGCGGCTGCTCCTTGTGCTGCCTGAAAACCTCCTGCAAAACCTTGAACGGCCTGTACTGCTGTGTCTAAGTTTTTAGTATCCGAACTTAAAAAACGTACCTGAGCATCAACATCTTTAATAGTGTCCTCTAAAGCGGCTGCTTCATTAGCCAAGGCTCTAAACTCTGCACTTCCTTGATCTAATAAAACAAGCTCATCTTTCATCTTACGAAGCTCCTGCTTGAGAGATAAAGTACCCTCTTCGGCTTTCTTCATCCCCTCGCCAGCGTTCTGCTCAAACTTCTCAGCTTCTTTATTAGCGTCTTTTAGTTCGTTCTTTACCTCTTTAATGGTTTTACCACCATTACCGCCTTCAACGTTTATTATTAAATTTACTTCTTCTGCCATTCTATATCTCTGTTATGTAGCAATCGTATTCTCTTAACTTTCTTTCTAAATCGTCTGGAGTGTATAAGTGTGGGTCTTTAAATCCTAACATGTGCGCCACTAATTCACTGCAAAACATTTTATTATTAGCCTTGTTTGCCAGTTTCTCTTTCTTGTTGAATAAGTAGTAAACGTTAGCCATAAAATCATATCCAGTGCCTTCCAAGTCTTGGAACTTGCTAAAGCTTACTAGGTGTCTAGGTATCTCATAGGAAATTAAATACGTTCCTTCGCGTCCTTTTACCCAATCATTCCAGTGTATTTTATGTACTCCCTTACCCGCTACACTCTCATAAACATAGTCCTTATACTCTACACTTACATGGTCGAAAGGTGATCTAGTTTTCATTCTAGTGATAGCATTAACCCAAGAGATAGGCTTTTTAATCTCTACTGGTCTGCATGTAAATATTATGTCTACTGTTTTTTTCATTGTTTAAAAAAAATCTATTAATAATTATTGGTAACATAATCATCAATAACTCCCTGTATTTCTGCCTTTTTTGCCGTATCAAATATTCCAGAAGTTGCTAAATTTGTGCAAGTTGATTGAGCTGTGAACCAATCGCCTTTAAATATTTGATCTGCTAGTTGCGAAGTGTATTCTTCAAAATCAAAAACCTCGGCACTTGTGTAAGTCCCGTCTAAAATTGATAAATATAAATTTGCTTGTGTTTCTGTGTAATATATTTGACCGTCCTCTCTCCTTTCCTCATATTTGGCAAACCATAACAAATCCTTTTCAGTTCCTGTAACTAAGCTGTAACCAGCAGGTGCCGAAGTTTCAAACGCTATTGCCCCGTCGGGGTCTGTGTAAAATTGTCTCATTTTTACGCTATTCTAGTTATGTGCCACTTATTTAGATTATGATTGTAAATTGCAAAAGCTACTTGAAATTGCCACAGATTTCTAGTACTTGCCGCACCCCTTAAAACTATTCTGTTATTAACTGAACTGCTTCCGCTTTGGTGTACAAATACAATTCTATATTGACTGCTTTCATTTAAAAAACAAATTACTCTATTTTCTCCCGAAGGTGGGGCTACAATGCCCGTTATTCTTCTATCTTGAGAACCTGACGTCAATCGAACGATATTAAAACCGTTAACGTTTAAGTTATCTATGTCAGATGATAGATTTACGGAAGTGATACTTCCTCCAATTTGAAAAGTACCCAAAAAATTACCATAGTCGAAAGCATCCGCGCCTACTGTATTAGGGTCGTAAGTCCCTGCATCCATAACCTCACCCGAAGCCGTTCCGAAATCTTTATTAAAGGCTGTATTTTCTGTAAAATCTGGTTTAGCTCCAATCTCCGCTGGCGTTGGGAATGTGAGAACTGGATTGCTTGCCGTTCCTCCTACGCCATCACCCGTAACAGATTGAACGCCCGAAGCCGTAGGTATAGGATAAAAACCTTTATTTCCAGATTGATCCGTCCCGTAATAGTTATTGATTGCTGGCGCTGATTGATCGCCAACAAGCTGCAAGTCTCCTCCGTCGTCTTCTATGCTATTTTTTTGCGCGGTTAAATCTCTTTTGTTCGACGCATCGTAGGTCGTATCATTCCCAGCGTCATCTCTAGTAGTAAAGGTTGCTTTACCGTTTGAATCTAAATTATCAGAGTCAAAAAACTCGAAAAATTTTCCTACTGGTGGAGTTCCTAAACCAGCTCCGCTCACTGTTCCTAATCTTATATAACTCATTGCTCTATTATTAATTCTCCGTTAATATTTAAAATACCGTCTAATTTAAAATCTCCCCAAACTGTCATTTGTTTATTTGTTTCAATTGTAATCGTTTGATCTGCGCCTATTTGTTTGAATCCGCTGTGATGATCTATATCACCATTATCATTAACTAGCATGCCGTTAACATAAGTAACGTTACTCTCTGTTATATTTAACCCGTTTGTATTGATTAATGTAACATTGCGCACACCTCCGTCTAATGTATTGTTGTTAGAGTTTATTAACCTTATATTATTTGTATCTCCGTATAACTCGTTGCCGTCTCCTAATATCTCTACGTTTCTTGTAGTATCGCTTAATCTATTGTTAGAACCGTTTACGCTATTCGTTCTAGTTACTCCTATATTGCCGTCTGAGTAAATAGTACTTGGTAAAAATGGCGCTGCCTCTCCCGTATCTATCTGACCTCCTGACTGATTAGGGATAAATGGTTGATCTGCACCGTCTGCTATGTTTTCAGTAGGTGTAAATACACTCGCCTCTGATATTCTTAAAAACTGGCACTTAGTAGTAGCAGACGAAGTAGGGTTATAGTCAAATATCTTGTATAACCTACAATAAGAATAGTTTCCCCCACTACCTAAGTAATATGTCTTGTCAAAAGTCCATTCATTCCAATCTACCGTATTAATATCTACATAGCACTCAATAATTCTAGTATCTTCGTCGGTGTACTCACGAATCATTTTAGCATGATATTTATTAAATAGATTGTTATTAGTTACCGTTATTGGAACTGTAGGCAATGAATCATAAAACACCTCCTTAACTAATCCGAAGTTAATATCTATAGTCGGACTGTATGGGTCATCGAAATGTCCAGCGTATGGGTAAGTGTTTCTAAAAGCTTCTGGAAATCCACCCTCTGCATGTATCCAAAAATCATTACAATCCTTTAATCCTCCATAATAAAGTACTCTAATATTACTCTTAGTCTTTACAGGTTGCCCCGCTTCATTTCTTTGTTGAATTGTTGGTAGTACTCTGGTCGAACTAGGCAAAGCCACCAACGGAGTAGGACTAAATAAAACCTCTTCTTTCTGTAATGCCTTTCCAAAGTCATGGGTAACATCTATTTCAATTTGTCCGTAGGTTTCTTGCTGTCGCTCTACATACGTTTGATTAAAGTAGTCTGAATCGTCTTTATACTTGTAGATGTATCTTAAAGCGTTTAAGTCTGTTACTGGCTTTTGTATAAAGTCTCTTGATCTATCTATCTTTTCATGTATGTTAACAATATCCGTACCATAGAAATCGTCTCTAGGCTCTATTAACAAGTTCTTAGGGTTTGTTGGGTCTATCTCAATAAATAGGTTAAACATCTTTACAAACGCCAGAATGAAGTCAGTTTGCTTAATGTTCTTAGGTATTGTTTTATTTACCGCTAATAAGTTTCCGACTGCTGTATAGTTGTTTTCAGGTTTAGAGTAAAAAGAACTAACAGGAAAGTTCAACGTTGCGTCTCCTGCTTGTGGTGCGTTTAGTATGTCAATAAAAAGCGAGTCTCTAGTACCTGAAAGTGTGTTAACTTTTGCTTTCCATGATACTTCAAGTTGATCGCCTACAGCCATTTCTAAGCCTGTTATCTTTACGTTGTATCTGTCTGGCGGGTTAACCGTTCTAGGTGTTCCTAATGTAAGTACTGGAATACCTCCAAAGCCCGTCTCTATTCTTGAAGCTACAATATAATCTGTGGTAGGTGCTGTTGGGTTTATCTCCGAAGTTCTTACACCTGTTGTAATGTTGTTATCTGATATAAAAAAAGGACTGGCAGCAACTTGAAACGCAGAACCTCCAGAAGGGGTCTTGTGTAACATAATGTATCCTTGAACCTCCCCTACTACGTTTAAGTCTACTAATAAATTATCTGGTATAAAACTGGCGTTAATCTCACAAGTAAACTCAAAAGTATAAGAACCAGCATTTACACAAGTAAACACCCCAGTAGTAGGGTCATATATTCCGCCTACATCGCTTATCTCGTTTGTGTTTATAATCTTATCTCTTACACTTAGAACAGCGTTAGGTATTATATTTGAAGTAGTTGTGCCTGTACTTACTAACTCTGGTGTGTTGGCTGTAAACGTTCTTTCTGCTACTTCATCCGAGGTTAGAATATAAGCCTCTGGAGAATTAGGTATAACTAAGCTCCTGAATATGTCTGAGTCTAAAAAGGTACTTGTCCATGTATAACCTTTAGCCGTGAAAATCTTATCCCAGTATTCTCTAGCGTATATTGATATTCCTATCTCTGTTACGTCAAACCTTGTTGAATCACTACTAAACCCATAGTCAACTAATGGATAAACATAGCCTACCCCTAATTCAAACGGTATCTCTACTCCGTTCCTAAATATCTCAGTCTCCCAGCTGTCTACCTGTGCAACCCTTGTTAAATTATGGTCATATTCTGAAAGGTCTAGGTCTTCTAGTCTATCGTTCTTTATGTCTTCAAAGAAATTCCCTAATTCACTAACTAAGGCAACTTGATAAACGAACTTTTCTTCGTCTGTTGTCTTAACGTCTTTTAGCTGAATGTACCCCGATAAGATTACCTCACTCCCTACCTCATACCTAACATTTGCTTTTACAAGTGGGTTAAACGTTCTGTCTACCATGTTAAACTCGAAAACATGGTCAAACACCTCTCTTAGTTCTTTAGAGTCTGGTAAAGATATTGTTTTAGAATATGTAGCCTTTCTTATGTTGGGCTCTTTAATATCTTGTATTCTCTTAGTTAAAGCAGCGTTAACCGATTGACTAAGAGGTACGGATATATTATTTATGTATAATTGTTCGTTTATCACGATATTTTAATTATATTTGTCTTGTTATATAGTTAGATTTAAAGGGAAGGTCGGCCAAGCGTGGTGTCTTCCCTTTTTTATTTCCTTTGACTATACGCCTCTTGGCCTAGTTCTACCTCTATTTCTAATCTAAACAGTTTATCGTGGATAGTTTCTTTTTCTACCCAACTTGTTCCTGTTACTTTGTGGACGCTCTTAAAGTTTCTCACCCCACTACCATCTAAAAACTCTAAATAAATCTCATTCGAGTATAACATCTGTTCTAACCAAGTATTCTCTTCTGTGGTTAAATAGTCGCTTATTAACTTTATTTTCTCGGTTCGTTTAGTCCAGTTTGTTATATTACTTTTCTCTCTGTGTTCTCTTACTATTCCGCTTGCTGTTACAGGGTACTTAGAAGTCTTATAGGAGCTTCTCTTTATGCTTGTAGTCTTCTGGTTACGTCCCTCAAATGTAAAGCTGTCAAACGCCCCGTATTTATTCTCAAAGTGGAATCTATATTCTGTATATCTGCAAGGTTCTTTTATCTCGAAATACATTAACTCGCTTGTAGGGTTGCCTAACAAATCACATAGCTGCACTGTATAATTAGCAACACTTGAAGTAATAATAGGTTGAGCGCCTAATAAAAACCCGCCTCCTATATTATTTAAGCTTTGTGGACTTGTAGCAACACAGCCATAAAAACTCTCGTACTCTACATCACTTGTTAAGTTCTCTACTTCAAATGTATCTATAACCGATCCAGCACTGTCGTAAGTTACTATCTGTATCTTATAAGCTTCTTCGGGAATGTTAGTTAAGTAGTATGACCATCCTAAGTCGTTAATACTTACCTTGTTTAATAGATTGTCTGTTAAGAATTGGCCATTAGTCCCGTTTGCCTGACTTACAAAATAATCGTTCGCGTCCCAATCTAACCAGAAAGAATTATCATAAGAACCCTGAAAAACATACCTAGGACTAAACGTTAAAGGCTGTGCGCCTTCTGGGTTAAATGTTGGCACTCCATCCACATCCCACTTCTCATAACATTCTATACTTAGTTCCTTTATCGCTGGTATAGCTTGATTAAAAGCTACTGTCTCGGTGTTGTCTGGTAAGTATGGAGCTAAGAACGTTTGAGCGTAATTGTGGAAGTCTAGTATCCCGTATTCGTTTGTGTTCTCTGGTTGTGCTTCATATTGTTTATAGCCTGTAACTCCATCTATAAAAACACGAAAAACGTAGAGGAAATTGTCCTGCCCTACGTTTGTTGAGTCTACCGCTAATTCTAGCCTGTTATAAACTGGTAAGTAGTTCTCTAGGTTTGTTATTATACTTAATGCCATTCTATGTTAATTCTCCTGTTATGCTTGTTGCTATTTCTCTCTCTAATGCTATCGCTCCTTTTTGTTCCAATAAACTAACCAATTCATTGATTAGATTTTCGTCAACTATATCCGTATAAAAATAATTAGGTTTTAAACCTTTTCTAAATAAACTACTTCTAACTGCATAGGGGTTTAATCCTTTTCTTTGTGCCCAAATATTAGTTTTCTTTTTAAAATCCTTGTATGTTCCCGAAAAGTTACCCGAACCAAATCTAAACGGTGATTCTGGCGCAACGTTTGGTATAGTGTCTCCTTCTCTGCCAAACAAAGTAGTGGTCTTTCTTACACCCCCTATACCTTGTACCCCTTGATCTATGAACTTACCATAGTCTTCCATCTTTAACTTAAACCTCCAGACGCTTCCTGTAAAGTCTATGTCGAATACTATACTCTGGCTTAATTGCGCTGAGTCTACTGCTCCCTTATCAAATAAAGATTGAACTAAATTAGCTTGCAGAAAGTTACCAAACTCCTGTAGTATCCCCGATACTGAACCATCTCCCTCTGTTGTTAACTCGCTGTCAAAAAATGCCATTACCTTCTTCTCATATTCATTAAATCCCTCTGCGCCTGTATCTCGTCTTGTTTATCCTTGTAGAATACGCATAAGTTTAAAAACTCAATAGCGTTCATCTGTTCAAAGTATCTCCACTTCGTTGCGTCCCCATCTGATAGCGCGTCAATCATCATAATCCATCCGTATCGCTCTGCAAGTCTTCCTTGATTGATTCTAATTTCTTCCCCATCTTCGCCAACTCGTTCACTGAATAATCTTGGATAAGTTCTGTTAATTCGATTGAGACGCGCAAAAAAAAACTTCTCAAAGGTATTGCAACTTTCAATGGTAGTTGTTTAAAGTCGTTTATCTTATCTTTTAGTTCGTGTGCTTCAAAGTCAAACTCTACCCACTTAAATCCTTTCTTCTTTAACGGCTTGCAAATTGTAAATAGTATCTGGTGTAAATATGCATCACCTTTTTTAGCTAGGTTCATTATAGTAATATAGTCGCCTGCTGGGAATTGATCTGGATACAATCTCACCTTGTACCTTTGACCGTTCAAAACAAACTGCTCTATTATTCTATTAGGCATTTCAGATTTAACTAAGTTCTGCACCGCTGTTAAGTCTCTTAGGTGTACTTGGTTATCTTCTAAACCATAATCACCTGTAACTATTCTTACTTGCTCTACTCCTATGTCTAGGGCGTGCTCAGCGTCTTTAACTTCAACGTCCATTGTATCTCTTAACTTAAGATACTGTTCTACTGTTATGTCATCCCATTTAGTTGGTATCATGTATTATTATAACTGTTTTAGTGGTTTAAATGTTAATAGAAAAAACCCAAACCTTTGCATTTATCATTAACCCCATATTGTTATTAATAAATTGTTTTGCATTGGTCCGGGTTCGCTCTCAGAGTTTTAAAGGTTTGCTTCGCTACTAGAATGAATTAGTATTATAATTAGCAAAACCCCTATTATTGTAAACGTCATAATCTTTCCTCTAATATTTCCATAGCCTTTTTTACTGCTTCGGTTTGTGCTTGTTGGCGGGTTGGTAGGTATAATTCATAATCAAAGTTATTTATTATAAAATACCATTTCTTCCCATACAGGTCTTCTGATAATACTTCTATAACAATCCCCTCACTATCAAAGAACTCCAAATAAACGCCCCATTTTTCAGCGTCAGGCTTTCTTAGCCATTTACGCCAAATAGAATCATCATTAAATTTTAAATAGTCTGGTCGCTTTTTTCTAATCCAAACTAAATACCACTCTTTAAACTTCTCTTTTGCTTTCATAATATCGGTTTAATCGTTTTTTAATTTAACAGTTGATAACGTTCTATAAAACCCATTGAAACGGTTTTTATTTCGGCTTTATATGCAATACTTACGTATCAGTTTAAAAATTTCTGTTATATCTGTAAACTCTATTTCCTTACCTTTTTTTATTGGCATAAAGAAAAGTGTAAATCCGTGATTGCCTTTAAATTTTTCAGTAACTCTTTTGCCATTAATGTAGTCAATATAAACCCAAGGGTAGTTTCCCCCAAGTTTCAATTCAATTCCTATTTTTTTAAGTCTTTCTATAAATATCGTTACCTTATCCATATTTTAAATTCGCACAGCATCTAATCCTATTTGTTTACAAGCTAAAGATAATAAAATTATTAAACAATATTATAATGACCGTAGTTTTTATTTTTCTTTACTGCGTGTGATGTGATTGCTCTACTCATTACATAATCGTCATGTAGTCCCACAGGCGCAGAGTATTTTAACTTTCTAGTCTTAGGGTTGTATTCATAACTAAAAGAATTTAATTCGCTTACCTGCCAGTCCTTTCCTAGTATCCCCACTTCTTTCTTCTCGAACTTTACTATTAAGTTCTCTATTATCTCTGGCTTTGTTTTAGTAGTTGTAATGAATGGTTGAATACTTCCCTTACCAAAGTTAACTCTGTTTCTTATCATTTCGTAGATAGCGTCTTGAGTACCGTTTGCTTCTACATAGGTTGAAGGCTTGTACTTGTTTAATACTTGTACTATGTTATTTACTATCTCGCTCCATTCCTTTCTTCTCCACCTTTCACAGTAGACCTCTTGGTCTTTTTCA
>Ga0209986_10004780_pt1 | contig 11398 bp, 13 predicted proteins | sample BlataG_FD_183168 | JGI IMG/M metagenome (GOLD analysis project Ga0209986, IMG submission 183168) | Deep subsurface microbial communities from Black Sea to uncover new lineages of life (NeLLi) - Black_00105 metaG (SPAdes) (version 2) | ecosystem: Environmental > Aquatic > Marine > Oceanic >...
GTCTTGATCTGCCGCAATATGTCATAACCAATATAGCAGATCCCAATGGATACACCAATTATGTGATGTACGAAACAGCAGGTATTGATCCTGTACCGGAAACTGCTTATGGATACAATGCCCCCATAACGAAGTCTAATGTTATAAGTGAATGGGCAAAAAATTATGGAATAGTATTCTGGTGGGGCCACGGCAACGAAACAGGAGCATGCAGGAAATACTGGAATTCTGATAATGGAAATGGTGTGCCTGAGGGATCCGAGATGAGCCATCCAAGTTTCTTAAACTCCTCTGACGTGGTGACAGATACTGAGACTTTCACGTATCAATGTTCCTGTGCGAATGGATATCCTGAAAGCTCAAACAATTTAGGATACGTACTGCTCAAGCGGGGTGCCGTATGCACTGTGAGTGCTTCAAGAGGAAGCTGGTATGCGGTAGGGACGTGGTCAAACTGGAATTATGTTGATAATACAGGTATAGGATATACATATGTGGATCATCTTGTAAATAATGAGGAATCTTCAGGAAAGGCGTTATATGATGGGAAGAACAGCCTTACTAATCCATGGGGCTGGCAAGGATGGCAAAATCTCTTTGATTTCAACATTTATGGCGATCCATCCCTCGCTTTGCAGGGTCCTACTATATTAGACCCCAAAATCTCGAATATCATTATATCCCCTGATCCGTGTTATTCTGACCCTGTAGTAGAATGTACAGCAGAATCTACTACTTCTACTATAACAGCTGCAGAATGTTATCTGAATCTAACAGGACCTCCCCTTCCCTTGAACCCGAAAGATGGATCATTTGACTCCAATACAGAAGATGTTAATGGGACGGTACCTATAAACGATATTTATGATGGAGAGCAGACCCTTTCCATACGTGCTTTTACAGTAGAGTGGGGACCCTATTTTGATAAAACCTTTACAGTTGACGGGATAAAAAATGTTCAGGCAGTAGTAGATACGAACTCGACAACTATAACGTGGAATACCGATTTTAGTAGTAACAGTATCGTAAAATATGGCGATATAGGAAGTATGATAGAAGTTTCAGATCCCAATCTTGTTTTAGCCCACTCTATAACGTTAACAGATTTAGAACCAAAAACGTATTATTTTGAGATAGAGTCGATAGGATCTGTTACGAGAAAGGATAACAACAATGGTAATTACTTTTCATTCGCAATAGAAAAAACTATGGAAATACAGCTCAAAACTGGATGGAACATGATAGGATGGCCGCTCGAAGATAAAGATGTGGATATAGCGGTATCTACTCTGACAGATCCTGATTTTAATTCATGGATATACAGATTTGACCCTGTTACACAGTCATATCAATGGCATGACTGTGAGGGAGAACAACAGTTCCAGAATTTCGAGACAGGAAGAGGATACTGGATCTATGCATATTACGATGTCATATGGGAAATTAGTTAGTTGTATAGTAAAAATATGCAGTATTGAATAGCAAACTATTTAAATAGGAGATGAGAAAGTATGGATATGAAGAAAAAGAATATAGTGGTCTTTATTATTTTTATAGTGGTAGGAATGTTACTGGTTTCTTATAACCCTTCTTTCATAATAAGAGCGGATGATCCTCCTGTTCCGCCACCTCCTCCACCTACAAGCACTCCACCCCCAACAACTCCTCACCAGACACATACTCCCAGTACAAATGCCCAGCACTACGAGATGGAAGCTTTCTGCGAGGAAGATTATTACACAATATCGATAGATGAAATAGCCACATATATAATAACACTGAGAAATAAGGGGGACGAGGATACGGCAACAATAAGTTATAAAAGGCCTCCGGGATGGTACGGTAGCATCTCCGATAAAACAATAAATCTCAAAAAAAATGAAACAAAGGATATAACGATAGAGATATACCCCTCGGCATCATGCAAATGTGGTGTATACGAAACGCATGTAAATATAAAATCACAGGGGGGAGAAATAGATCTGACATTGGAAACAGAGGTATTCTTCTTAGGAGACATATCTATAAAAAATTTTAACTATACTGTAGAGAATGGAAATGTCGATTTTTATCTTTTACTGAACAATACTGGCAATAAAAAAGATGTAGAAGTTATTTTCTGTGTAGATGGTACAGAAAAAGAGAGACAGAAACTCAGTATAGAGGGATTAAAAGAAGCTGTTTTCTCATGGAGTTTGGAAAGTGGCGAGCATAAAATATCCTTTGAATGCGTCTCGGATGATGAAAATCAGGAGAATAACAAGCTTACCAAAACAATTAATTTTGGAGAATATGGTGTGAGCAAATCCCAGCCCGAGATGTATATCGAAAGCGCCACTACACTGATGGGGGAAGGCAAATATTTCGAGGCTTACTATTATTACTGCTCTTTGGATGATGAAGAGGGAAAGAATAGATGTGAGAAGTATATAATCGCTGATAGATATGAACAGGACGGAGAAAGGCTCCTGAAAAATGGTAAATATACTGAAGCCTACTCTTTCCTGAGTGAAGCCTTAAATTACTACAAAAACCTTGGAGATTCAAAAAAAGTTTCGGAGATAGAAGAAGTTTTAAAATCATTTTCAGACAAACTGCATCCCGGAGCTTCGTTACCTGAAACTGTAATAGTGACTGAGGAAAATACCACAATGGTAACATCGTTAGTAGCTGGTTTGGCACTTCTTTTACTTGTCAACATAATCCTGATTTTAGAACTTTCTAAAAAGAAAAGAACAAAAGACACCGAAGAAAAGTATAAAAGAATAAAGAGAAAGTATGGGATATGATAGGCAAAGTAATTTCAGCAGAGAGCGACAGAATAACTGCCAGGATACTTCTGGATGATATAGAAAATATAAACATGGGGGATTTACTGATAATAGAGTCAAGATTCAAGTATCTTGCAAGAGTTTCTTCTATTTTTTCCAAAAACATAGGGGAGCCGAATCTGCCTGACAAAATAGCTGTTCTCACAGATAGAATAGATGACATGGAGAGCCTTTTCGGGACTCAGTTTTATTACGCTGCAGAATGCGGCATACTGGGAGTTTTAGATTCCGGGATAAAACCTGCCAAAACTATACCAAAGTTCTTGTCGAAGATCAGGAAAGCGGAATCAAAAGATCTGGATTTTCTTTTGAAAGAAGGAAAAAACTACATAAAAATAGGAAGACTGAGAAACATGGATCTTCCGATAAAGATAGATATAGAGTCTTTTATCACAAAACATGCAGGAGTTTTTGGGAAAACGGGAAGTGGAAAATCAAACACAGTTAAAGTCATTATAAAGGAAATGATAAAACATAATATACCATGTTTAGTTTTTGATATCCACGGAGAGTATGGATATAAGAAAGGATTGGGGGGGATGGAGAACGTTATAGTAGTTGGACTTCCCGGAGGTGAATGTGATGTTTCTCTCACCATTCCACTTCAAATGATAAAGCCAGGCGATCTAAGAGTAATGACTACACTCACAGAAGCCCAGGAAGATGCCGTAGCTCTTATACACAAAAGATCTGGAGGAAAATGGCTGGAGTATATGTCACAAACGGATACAGAAAACATAGTATCAGAGTTTGAAAACAAAATACAGATGACTACAGTTTTAGCATTGCAGAGAAAAATTGGGAGGATAGTGGATTATAATTTTGTCGGTAGAGATTTTAACTCTTTAAATTATATTAGAGATAAAATAAGGCAAGACAAAGTGATTATAATAGATTTTGGAGATTATGAACATGATGAGTGGGCTATAAAATTAATTACATCCGTAATATCGAGGTTTTTACTCAATAGATATAAAAAATATAAAAAAGAGGGGCATAAAACCAAAGAAACACTTTTGGTTCTTGAAGAAGCACATAAACTTCTGAACGTGGACACAGCTAAAAAAACTGTATTTTCTGATATAGTCAGAGAAGGAAGAAAGTTCAATTTAGGACTCTGCATAGTGGATCAGATGCCCCATAAGATATTTGAAGAGGTTTTGGCACAATTGAATACTGTAATAATCATGCTTCTGACAAATATAAAAGACAGAGAGCATCTGGTTCTCTCTTCTGAGAATGATCTTTCTGATTTTAAGAAGGAGATGAAGAGACTTGACATTGGCGAAGCTATAATAACCGGGATATCTGTCCCGTTTCCCATCCCAGCAAAGATCGATCTTTTTTCTTTATCGAGATCAAAAAAAGAAAATTTCGATCAGTTTGAGTTCAATGAACTCGACATTTAATCTCAAATCTGCACACCGACCCTAAAAACGCCTACTATAAAAAAATATATCTACTTTTAAATTAAAATGACCGAAAGCTTTAAATACTAATAAGAAAAAAAACTCTGACAATAAAACTTTATGAGGTGATAAAATGATAGCAAAAGCGTCGGTAGATAAGTTAATAAGAAAAGCTGGAGCCGAGAGAGTAAGCGAAGATGCGTCTAAGGCTCTTGCCAAGATATTGGAAGAAGAAGCTATTGATATTGCCAGAGAAGCAGTTACTCTCGCAGAGCATGCTGGCAGAAAAACAGTTAAAAAAGAAGACGTTGAATTAGCTGTTAAAAGAATGTAAGTTTACCTAAATAATTTTCTTTTTTATTTTTTTGTGATTTTATGAAACTGGGAATGATTGCTTATATTTTAAAGTACCGCCTGATCATCTTGAGAGAATGGATCTATAAGGCTAACTTTCCATTAATTTTTTTTATAATCTCTATCTCTTTGATTTCTCTGACATACGCAGTCAAAAACTATTTTTCCACAATTTTCACATTCACCGAAGGTCAGTACCTGGATTTTATCTATCTCTGCAGCATAGTCCTTATCTTATCCATGATAGGGATCATCTTTAGAAAAGAATAAATCTAACACTCCCAGATAATTTCACCTTTTCTGTAAACTCGTTTTATTTTATGAAATGGAATGAATTTTATTTCATGCTCTGTTTTGACAGCCAAAGCAAACTTTGTACTCTGTTCAAAATCTATACTTTTAAAATCGAACTTTTGAATACCGTTATCAAGATATCCAAAAGAGTAATCCTCCTCATTTTCTCTTTTATCCCATCTGATTTTGTTGATTATATCTGTTAGATGCTTCATAGACGTTTGCTTCCCTCTGAACTTTTACTCCATTTATATCTCCCATTATATTCTTTTTCAACTTCAGAGGATAGTTTTATAAACGTCATCTGTGCAAACCTTTCTCCCTTTCTTATTATCACAGGGTTTTCACCAGAATTAAATACGGAAAGAGAAAGTACACCCATCCATCCTGGATCAACCCATCCGAAGCTCCCTATAAGCCCCTCTCTGCAAAAAGACGATCTTAATTTTATATCCCCGATCAGGTTCTTCAGACCTATTTTTTCAAGGGTGGATAAGATTCCATATTTTTTTGGCGGAAGTTCAAGAATACCTCTTTCAAAGCGATTTCCATCCAGGATATACTCTCCGCCAAATCGTAAATCGTATCCAGAAGATTGAAGACTATCTTTATTGAAAGGATCTATTATCAGGTCTTTATTTTCCAGATATTTGAGAATATCTTTGTCAGACAGGATCATTACAATATATCCCCTGGAGTAAAGCTGATCACATTATTTTTTCTTATTACAACTACCCCCAGTTTTTTCTTCATTTCGTCATTAAATATTTCTGCATTGTCCATTGAGAGATTGAGTTCAGTATCATAACCTATCAGTCTTCCCTTTAAAAATCTGCCGTCTTTAAGTGCTACTACTACTGTCTTGTTGAGGCTTCTATGTATCATATCGAAAGGTTTATATTCGTCCATGTAAATCATTTTCTCTCTGCATATAAAAGTCTTTTGTAGACAGTTTTTTATTTCTATAGAGGTAATGAAAAATATGAAAAATGATCTCTCTTTGCTCGTGGTAACTTTTTTCTGGGGATTGACATTTGTCACGGTAAAAGAAGCTATAGAGTTTATTCCTCCATTCAGTTTCCTGTTTTGTAGATTCTCAATCGCATTTTTACTTCTTTTATTGATATCTATCAAAAAATTAAAGAATATGGACTTAAAAACCTTGAAATCTGGATTTTTTATCGGAATTTTCCTTTTTTTAGGATATGCATTTCAAACAGTTGGTCTCAAATACACAACTCCGGCAAACGCAGGTTTTATCACAGGATTGTCTGTAGTGATAGTTCCTTTTTTATCTTCTATAATTTTAAAAATAAAACCTGGAAAGAATGTTATAATAGGAATAATGCTGGCAGGTATAGGTCTTGTATTTCTATCATTTCAGGAATTTAAAATAAGTTATGGAGATTTTTTGATTTTGTTATGCGCTTTCTCTTTTGCTATGCACATTATTTTAGTTGGAAAATATTCTCCAAAAATGGACACTTTTTTAATTACGACCGTACAAATAGGAACTGTAGCTCTATTTTCTCTTTTTTTCAGCTTTACAGAAAGTCCATTTGAATTTAATATAGTTATTTTAGAAGCTTTGATAATAACAGCCATTTAGAAAAATTGTAGGTTGCGTATGTATTCTTCTCGGCATGATAATAGCTGAGATTAAGATTAATCGAAAATTTTTAAGAGAATAGCTTATTACCAACTGGATAGTTGTTAAAAAAAGTTTAAATATATCTATTATACATAAAAAGGATAGTGATAAAAATGAAAGAAAAATTAGCAGGAATTTTAGTTATAGCGATAGTCTTTCTGTCAATGTGTGCAGAAACACCCGAAGAGAAAAAGTTAACTGTGAGTAAGTTTGTCTTCTGCACCGAAGTGCTACAAAATGGAGAATACACACCAAGATCCAATTCCGAATTTTCAGCCGGAGAAAATATCCACATATACTTTGAGCTTGAAGGCGTTGGAACTAAAGATAACAGTGTCTCACTGAAATGGGATTATCTTAAAATATACAAGAGTGGAACACTCACAGATGAAAAATACAATGTTTTGAGCTATGATCAAAGTTTTGATACTGACATATCATATGTCTGGATGAGCAAACCTATTGTAGTAACAGAACCTGGAAATTACGAAGTGGAAATAAAAGTTATAGACAATTACACAGGAAAACAAGTCACTGCCAAAGAAAGCTTTAAAGTTATAGGAGAAGGCACATCTACTCCTCCACCAACATCCGCTCCAGAGGAGAAGGAGAAAGATATAGATGTAACATATTATTACTTCCTGAAAGTGCCTTCAGCTACGTATCACCTCTTCGGAAATGTCTATGAAAACTATGTTGATGTCGAGATAACTAATAACAGCAGCGAGAAAATAAGGGCAAAGGTAGAGGCACAGATAATGAACTTTACAGATGCGTCTTTTCAGACGATTGACATCCCTGCAAGCCAAAAAATTACAGTGAGTTTGACACCTCCCTTGATGCCCAATGCATTAAATATGCTCTCTGAACAGAAGAGAACAAACTTTCATATAAAAGTAACGTACATAGAATCTGGAGAAGAAAAATCTCTCTGAACAGAAGAGAACAAACTTTCATATAAAAGTAACGTACATAGAATCTGGAGAAGAAAAATTGGTATTTGAAGACACACAGCCAGTGACAATGCTTGCAAAAAGGGATATGGTACTCTGGATGCAGAATTTTGACTTTAGAGATAACATAGCTGCCTGGGTAACTCCAAATGATCCTTCTATAGATCAATTCTTTACAAAAGCAAAGAAATACATGCCAGGTGGCACATTTCTCGGGCATCTAGCAGACGAAGAAGGTATAGAGAACCAAGTGGAAAAAATTTATTATACCTTGAAAAAAGAGTACAAAATCTCTTATGTAAGCACACCAGACTTCAGGATCTATAACAACGGAGAGGATGTCATTCAGAGGATACGATTCCCATCAGAAACATTAAAAAGTGGAATGGGGAACTGCATAGAAACTACTGTACTTTTTGCGTCTCTACTTGAAGCTCTGCAATTGAACGCCGCTATAATTTTAAGACCCGGGCATGCATACGTAGCATACCAAAATCATGAATACTGGTATTTCATTGAAACGACATTGCTCGGAGAGGAGGATGTAACATTTTATGATGCTTTGAGGATTGGGCTTTCAAATTACAATGAAGATGAACCCCATCTCAATAACAATGAGGAAGCATACAGAGCTATATTTATAGACGACTGCAGAGATGCCGGAATATCCCCCATAGAAGGGTAATTATTCTTTTTCTATTTTTTCAAAGCCCGTATATTTCCTGAGTACTTCTGGCACTGTTATACTTCCGTCAGAGTTCTGGAAGTTCTCTAAAATAGCTACCAATGCCCTTGTAGTTGCTATGCATGTGGAGTTTAGAGTATGTACAAATTTATTGCCCTCTTTTGTTCTGTATCTTATGTTAAGCCTTCTCGCCTGGTAATCTGTACAGTTAGAACATGAAACCAACTCTCTGTATTCGTTCTGGACAGGCATCCATGTCTCTATATCATACTTTTTAGCCGCTACGGTTCCTATATCGCCTGTGCATATGCTCACAATCCTGAAATGTAATCCCAGAGTCTCAAATAAGTCCATCGCATTTTTAAGTAGCTCTTCATGGTACCCCCACGATTCTTCAGGTTTGCAGATAATTATCTGTTCTATTTTATTAAACTGGTGTACTCTGAAGAATCCTTTTGTTTCTCTCCCATGAGTTCCAGCCTCTTTTCTGAAACAAGCCGAAATTCCGCAGTATTTTTTAGGTAAATCTTGTGGGTCAAGTATTTCGTCCATATACATGGCTGTCAAAGGATGTTCTGATGTGGCTATAAGGTACAAATCTTCATCCTCTATCTTATACATGACATCCTCAAAATCTTTGAGGTCTGTAACACCTTCATAAGCTTTCCTGTTCATCATGTAAGGGGGGTATATGGGTACATATCCTCTTTTGATCATAAACTCCATAGCATAATACTGAAGTGCAAAATCCAGAACTGTCAGTTTTCCCTTTAAAAAGAAGAACCTTGCTCCAGATATTTTTGCAGCTCTCTCAAAATCGCCTATGTCAAGAGTTTCTGCGAGATCTATGTGACTCTTGAGTTCAAAATCAAATTCTGGTTTTTCTCCCATGGATTTAATAGGAGTATTTTCGTCTCCTACGGGGACTGACTCATGGAGAATGTTTGGAAGTCTTTTAAGATAGTAATCTATCTTCTCTCTTTTGGCATTCATCTCTTTTTCTATCTTTTCTATTTTTTTAGGTATCTCAGCTGCTTCTTTTATCTTTTCTGAAGCATCTTTACCTTCTTTTTTTAAGATTCCTATTTCTAAAGCTATTTTATTTCTTCTGTGCCTCAACTCATCCGTTTTACTCTTCAGGTTTCTCCATTCTCTATCAAGCTTCAGAATATCGTCTATCCAGATAAGTTTCCCAGTATCATTCCTTTTTTTAAGATCAGATCTTACGATATCTGGATTATTTCTTATTAGATTGATATCGAGCATACTCTCTCTTGAGCAATAATATTTAAAACATTTTCGTTGTATGTAGTAATATGATCTTAGATTTTCTTTTAGAAACAGGGAAATTAAAAAATATAAAAAGGGCAGGCTGGGTTATAAATGGGATAGATGGGGAGAGTGTTGCCGATCACTGTTTCAGGGTCTCTATCCTAAGTATGCTTCTCGGAGATCTCTTGAAAGATAAACACAAAATAGATATGGAGAAAGTTTTGAGGATGTCGATATTGCATGACATTGCGGAAAGCAAAATAGGAGATATACCCTATGAATCTTTAAAATATTTTGGAGAAGAAAATAAGAGCGAAGCGGAAAAAGAAGCCTGTAAAGATCTTTTTAAAAATATAGAAAATGGGGATAAATATTACTCTCTCTGGGAAGAGTTTGAGGATAGAAAAAGTATAGAGGCTCAAATCGTCAGGGCTGCAGACAAATTAGAGATGATGATCCAGTGTTACGAGTACGAAACCAGGGGACATGAGCTAGATCATTTCTGGAACAACGAGTTTAATTTCAAGGATTTTAATTTTGATATCGTTAACGAGATTTTCGAAGAGTTAAAGAAGAGAAGAAAGAATGAAAGATAAAATTTCGGTCTTCATTTTGGAATAACGGTTTGTGGATATATGAAGTTGCCGAAAGGGAACTCACATATCCACCTGTTATACGCCGTAGAATCATAATTCGTCTCTAAATTCATGTTTAATCCTCTCAATAAATTCATTTCGATTTGTGTTGATTCTTATATTATCCAAATAAAAGTAACCACTTCCAACTAACCAAAAGAGTTTATCTACACAATAAGGTAATTTACGGATACTTTCGGAAAATCTGATGACATCCTTAAAAATACCATAATCTGATTTGGATTTACTTATGCCTATGCCATGAAATATCGCTTTGATGTGAACATCTGGTTTTATAAATTTGGGATAACCATTCTCTTTCAGAAAATCACAAGCTAAAGCAAACCCTAATCCGAATATTTCCTTTTCAAGCAAAAGCGGAAGAGCAACACGAGTATATTCATTTAGATAAAATTGGGAAACAAAATTATCAAATTCTTCTAAGTTAGAAAATCGGGAAATGAAACGAGATGCTGAAATAACCGATTTGCAAAAAATAACCCAGTAACTTCTGGGATTATCAATTACCATTCTTCCAGGAGGCTCATAGTTATTCTTAATAGTATTAAATAGTTCTTTCCAATCGTCACCATATTTCTCAATAATTTGCGGTGAAATAAATTCTTCTAAATAGGGTCTTAGTTTTTCAATGGGACCAATCGTATTTTGCATGTTTCGCTTATTAGAAATGGATTCTAAAATTCCAAATAACAAATCTTGTACGGATTGTGGTTTACGCCTTTCCCAATCGCTAAGATGTTTGTCGATCATGGTCCCGGTAATACGATCAAATGAAAGTAGATATTCATAAGCATCATCAAATATCTTCCTGTAAACGTTTACTTTATTTATCATAACATTCACCTATTACTCAAAGGTTCTATGGCGTATAATGTTTTGTAGGTATGCGAAGTCCAGCTGTCGGACTGGATTTTGGTGGAACGAAGCGTAGCCGTATGTCCGCTGTTAGGTGAACTTCTCATGCTTTTTCATAAGCTCTCAGAAATTCTTCCCGTTTTATCCCTACTTGCCTGCAGATAACTCTCAGTGTCGAACCTTTTATCCTTTCGTGGTTCGGCATAGTTAAAGGAGTTTTAGTGCCATCTGGATTTTCCCTAACCATTGAGATATGCTTCCCTATTCTAACAGTTCTGAATCTAAGACTTTTAAATGTTTTTATAACCTTTTGCTTAGGAGCATCTCTTGGGAATTTCATTACACTGCCACTTCTGCAACAAATGTTTCTATGATCTCTTCCGTTCCAAAGATTTCTTCTTTAAATGTCTCTATGTGGAATTTGATTGCAGATTTCAC
>Ga0209986_10004782_pt1 | contig 11395 bp, 6 predicted proteins | sample BlataG_FD_183168 | JGI IMG/M metagenome (GOLD analysis project Ga0209986, IMG submission 183168) | Deep subsurface microbial communities from Black Sea to uncover new lineages of life (NeLLi) - Black_00105 metaG (SPAdes) (version 2) | ecosystem: Environmental > Aquatic > Marine > Oceanic >...
TTGAAAAAAGATAATATCTGCGTCAATGTCTTTGAGATAGTAATCCCATGCTTCTTCAAAATATTTTCTATATCGCCAGTATCCCATATTCCAGGTTGCAATTCTTATTTTCATAATATATCTCCGATGATATTAAAGTTAGCGAATTATTGACTTGGCACACCTTCCCTATTTATTTAACTTAAAAGTAAAATATTAATTGTCTAAGAAAATGGGATGTCCCTATTTATTTACTATTTATTTAACTCATTTTGTTTTAATTTCAATTTCAGGGATATACTTTAACAAGATAACATTTAGACTATGTCCTGCATACTCCCATACATACTTCCAATTACTTTCGACCTTTGTCAATTTATCACGATGCCTTGAATCCCATGCGATAATCAAAGACGTTTGTTCAGGAATATGGTCATGGTCAGAATAGTTCTCCAAGATATATTCAACTTCTATCGCTTGGAATAATTTTTTTTCTGAAAAGTCCTTTTCTTGATACTCTGCAATTATATCTATACCCCTTTGAGCAGTATGCTCTAAAGTCCGGAAATTATAAAATGGTAGTGCATTCATTCCCTCCAATTTCCAAAGTAACGCTCTCACATCGTGCTCACTGGAAGGTTCTTTGTGTAGCAAATTTCCTTTAAAATAAACCCATCTCTGCTCTTTCTTTTGCAAATCTTCTTTTCGCTGATTTAATGTAATTCCTAGTTCTTTTTTCCGTAAATATCTACGGTACTTTACCCATTCTCTATAATCTTCAGTTTCCATTACTTTTCTGAAAGCCTCACGAAGTGCAGCTGTGAAAAGGGGTTCTTTGACACCATCAGCCACAATTCTACTTCTTGCTATATCTGTCTCCACATCATCGCATTCAACTAGAAACCGACAGAACTTATAATAAAGATCAAAACCTTGTGGCTTATATCGATTAAAATCTAAATTAAAATACGGAATCCCTTTCCAAGCATAAGTTAGACCTAATCCTTTGCTTTCAAATATTCCATAATCTGTCATTCCAAATTCGCTGGTTTTTAAGGCATAGCCTCCTTTAAGTATTATTTTGACTTTGTTTCTCTTTTTATCATCTTTTGTAATTACAATCGGCGGAGTAATGCAGCCCATTTTTTGCCCCTCCACATGGTCACCTTCTTTTTTAATCCAAGGAAAACCTAAACTTACCACATATTCATCAGGCATAGCCGGGGTTTTTAAGGTGATTTCAGGAAATCCTTCTCTGATTCTTTCTTCTCGTGTATACCCAATGAGTGTCCTAAAATTCAAATATTGTTTTAGCTTATCCGGGTTCTCGTACTCAGGATATTTGATACCTCCATCGTAACCCAGAATACGAATGATTGTTCCATGTTTAGAGCTTACAAATGCACCCCCTTCAAAGATCTTCGGTATAGGTAGCTCTGGCTTTTCCTTCTTTAACAATTTTTCGCAAGGGTCTTCAACTATTACTTTATAGTTCTTCTCCTCTTTCGTTTTAGTGTCTATTTCGAGTTTTCGGCATAAATACATCAATTTAGATCCAAGACCCTTAAACCCAAATTCGTCCGATTTAAGCCCTGCTACTCCGCTATAGGCAAGGTTCAAGAACTTATCCAGCCTCCCTTGTTTAAAAGGCTCCTTTTCTCCTGTATAATCCATACCAACACCATCGTCCTCAAGAATAAAAGACCACCCGTAAGCACCATCATAAAAAATAGTGATTTTAAAGTAAGATGCTCCCACTTCTTTAGCACATGAGTTAGATAAAGCTTCTCTGATCACATCAAGAGGATTTCCTCTATTTTGGATTACTTGTTTTATTAACCCGATACCAATAGATATTTCATGTTTGGTTGGTTTATATATTTCAACCATTTAAATTCCTCCTTCCTATTAAGCACGGAATTGCGTATAATCTAAAATAACCGAACTAATTTCGTTTATGCTCCCAACTTGGGACATTTTACAAAGTGCTTCGTTATGCACGACTTTAGGTGAACCTTCAAATTGTAACTTCTTGTTGTTTTCATTTTCACCCAAAATCCAAAGGATTTTTAATCTTTCAGATATCCCGCTGGCTAACGTGAGTATAAATTTTCGTATCAATATCATACACTCTTAATCAGGTTGGGATAAAGTCTATAATTAAAAAATAATTTGTAAATATATACCCTTTAACCTAAATAAACTTTTTCAAATCTATTTCCCTTTCATTCATATTAGAATTTACTAATAATATAAAATTGAATATATTTGTTGTTACAATTATTGATTTTCTTTTTCTCTATATAATTTTACAAGTTTAGGAATTAGAATATCTATATCACTTACAATTTCTTTGAATAAGTTTAAACCTTCTTCTTCATTCCCATGTAGTTGATAATAACTAAACTTTTTTTCATTTCTTTTGTCAAAAGGATATCTTAGAAAAATATAAAATTCATTAATATTAATTTTATTTTCTTTTAGGAATTTTGATAGAATTTTTGGCATTAAATTTATATCAGCGTATTTATTTAAAAGTTTAATAATTTCTATATTTTTTTTATAATTAGTACAAAAATCATTTAATAATTTTTTAATATCATGAGTTTTTTTAAAATTATAATCTTTTATTAAAATTAAAGAACCTTTTATTGATAATTCTAGTCCATGATAAAAATTGTATAATACTGGGACAATTACATTAAAATCATTCCACCTTGTTTCTTCTATAAGTTCTTTTTCTGAAATTTCATGATCTTTTATTATCACAAAAACATTACCTTGTTTTATTGCTTCTTCTAAAGCATTCCTTACTAATGAAAGATAATTATGTGATAATTTTAAAAAATGTAAACTTATATCTAATTTATTATTATTCATATTTTATTATTCCTCCTTTTTATAGTTTTGAAGTTTATATTTTTAGTATTTTTGTTTATTAGAAAAGGTATCTAATTGCTGAGCTACTACAACGATCCCCTGTCATGTTTACAACATATTTATTATTCTTCCATTTTTAATGAACCACTCCAGGTTTCGAATGCAGGCAAGTTATATTTATTATGTTTTTCTTCTTGAGTATAGAATATTACATAAGTCATATTTTTCCAGCCAATGAAGCCACTTCTATTCCTACAAGCATAGTAACTTTTTCTCCAAGTTCCAGTATTAAAATAAACATATTCACATGGTATCCCACCTTTATCTCTCAGAACAAGCGCCTCCATTAGGGGTGTATGCGTATGACCCATCACAATGTAATGTATACGTTTGTCTAATGTAGACAACAACTCCTCCGCTCCTTTAACTGCACTTTCCTTACCAATTTTCTTTATAGTTTTATCTGCATCTTTTAGCAACCTTTTAAAGTTGAATACTTTAAATTCTTCCAGAAATTTAAGAATAATCTGTATCTTATCAGCAATATCAAATCTTCCTTTATCATGACATTTATACCATTTTTTAACAAATTCTAACTTTCGAAATTCTTTCACTACTTCATCAATTGTTTTTTCAATAATATTTATCAAATTCTTATTCGCATCCACTTGATAAATAAGCCATTTTAATGTCGCAGATAATGGACGTATATTCTCAATATCCTGAAAATTTTGTTTTAATTTCTCTATCTCTTTTTCATTTAATATACATTTAGCTTCTTCTACATTTTTCACAAGTTTATAAGGAAGCTTGGCAATGAGTTCTGTCGTTATAGGGTCACCAATAGGAACTAACTTATAATCCTTTTCGTTACGATTAGGTCCTCCCTCATAATTGAATTTATCAAATGAATGACCATGTACCGCATATACCCCATATTTAACACTAGAAAAATAATGCTTAAAATTTTCTGGGTTACTATCTTCTAATCCAAGAATATCTATTACTTTTTCTTTAAGATCGTCTATTATAAAGCAGAGACGATCATGGTTCCCTGGTATATAAATAGTTTCCGTTTTTATATTCTCAAAACGATTTTCAAGAGCAGCTGGCTTGAAAATATTAAATGTATCCTTATTTTTTTCCTCTATTTTATTTAATATAATTTTAGCTCTATTATGCATCTTATCTGTATCCTTTCCCCATGGCCGATCTTCTATATTCTCGTTAAACCATTCTTCGGTTCTAAGTAGATCAAATATATCTCCAAGAAAAACAATCTTTAATTCCTTAGCATTAACTTTATCTGCAAGTGCTTTAATGTGACTCAAAAATATTTTATCAAAAGCTGAAGTTGGTATATTGTGTTTTCCAGCAGTTTCATCTACAAAATGTAAATCACTAATAAAAACTAACATGATATATGCCATCCTCCTTTGTCATAAATATCATACATTTACTAATAATAATATGATATAACAATAATTGCATAGAGGTAATGATAAGTGCATAAGTAGTAATGGATTGCATTGCATTAAAATTATTCTCATTTAATTTATTGATGAAGATATTTCAATAAAACTTGATTTTTAAAGCTTCTTATGTGAACATAATTATCTAAGAAGATATATGGGAATTAAAGATTATTTGATACCTTATGAAAAACGAGAAAAGTTGCCGAATTATTGAGCATGCACAATGTCATATGTCAATAATCTATATCTATTTAAATTAACAGCATATTTTTTATTACTCTTTTAGTTTTTTAGGAATGTTGTACTTTAGATACTTTAACCTATAAGTTGTCAATCCGCCTTCAAGATATTTTATTACTTCTGATCTTACATCTTCATTATCTATTGCGCCAGATAATACTATTTCTCCTTTTGTTGCAGAAGCTACCATTATCATAAATTTATCTGTATCAGAAGCTACTGCTACACTTGCATTATGGGTAGTAAAAATAAATTGTCTTACTTCTTTTCTGCTTCTTAACTTGGAACACATATCATCCCAAATTGCCCGTATATCTAGGGAATCTTCTGGTTGATCTATAATTATAGGCATAATACCTTCACTTAGTGCTAAAATAATCATCGCGGTACACTTTTGGCCTGTAGATAAATTTTTAAGCGGAACATAATTTACTTGTCTGTTATCTCCAATATTATATTTTATCTCAGGTCTATCTTGAGGAAAGGCTTTATATTGAAGAAGCAATAATTCTTCATAGCTTTTTGTATTAAGAAGATGATCTGCTAAATTCTTAACTTTTTCCTCGGGCAAATCGGTCATTTGTGCTATTTTTTTAATATATTTATTTGTATCCTTAAGTTCATCAATTCGGGATATATCATATCGGAGTAAATTTAGAATAAAGTCATAAGGTGTAACCTTATTGGAGAGTTGCTCAATCTCCCATTCCCTTAAATAAGAACCACGTTTCAAAAAAGCTAAACACCTTTGGAATTCATCTTTGTTAGTTGATTCGATAATAGTAACTTGTAATTTCTTATTAGAAACTTTTTCAAAATATTCACATTTCTCCTTTCTAGCTTGGAAATAATCAAAATAGACTCTTTTTAACTCTTCAAGTTTCCCGTCTCTAATTTTAAAGATTTCTTTAATTTGTTTTGCCTTATTTCTTATAGCTAGTAATTTCTTTTCTAGATTTTCTATTTCTTTTACTTTTATTGTTCTTTTCTCTTCTAACTTTTGAGAATCACCACCCATTCTAAGCACTTGTTCTTGAAATTTTGATTTCTTCTTATCAAAGGCTGGTTTCCAATTTTTATATTCATCAAAAATTTTTTGAATTGCCTTATTCACTTTTTCGCTTTGAGTAACAAAACCCTCAAGCAAGAAAGACATTGTATTTTTTACAGTATCTTGCGTTCTTTTTAAAGCAGGGTCTAATGACAGTGCTTTGGGAATTTCAGGTATTTCTTCATTTTTTATAATTCTCTCAAAATTATCTATATGCTCAACTAGTATTTTTAAAAAATTGTATTGTATTCTAAAGGCCTTATCTTTTTCTTCTAATTTTGCAAAATCATCAAAAATTGGATTTTTTAATTGCCTTGATAGCCGTTCTAGTTCAACTTTGGAAGTTATTAGTTGTTTATAAAAGTTTTTTTGTTCGTGGTAAGCATTAAGAGATTCAGAAAATTGTCTATCAAGTTCTTTTAATTCGGATTCCAATCCAGTTATTTGATTTCGATATCTATAGAAGTCAAAGAATTTATCTATGAAGTTCATTTGTTCGTTTGGATCCTCAGCAATCTTTATTATCTCTGTTTGACTTAAAAATAATACAGGGAATAGCTGTGCAATGTTTACGTTTATAATTTCATTGGTAGAAAGATCTCTACATTCTACGGGATTATCTTCAGTAGTATTATATGTTCTGATGATTTTGAATTCTTTTCCCGTTTCATCGCAAATATCAATTTCAACTTGTCCATATTGTCCTAACTGCTCTATTAATTTTTCTCCATGATCTTCGCTTATTTCACGATGAGTAGATTCTTGATCTAATGCAAATCTTATAAATTCAACAAGTAAAGATTTCCCCACACCCTTAGCTCCGAGTATGCTATTTAAACCCTGATGAAAATTAGATTCTATATCACTTAAAAATCCACTGTTTATTTTTACACTCTTTATATGTGGGTATGTTCTTTTTTTATATTCAAAACTTTGTCTGATTCTTACTTCTGGGTCAATAAAACACTGTCTCAGACTTTCTAGTGATATATTTTCATCAACTTTGAAATAAGAATATCTGTATCCAATACCTTCAATGCTATGCTTTCCGGCATAAGCTCCATTGATTATTATATTACCATCTCTATCAATATATGGATTATCTGAGGATTGATAAACAGCTAATTTCCTTCCATAGAGTGGGTCATTACCATCTAAAAACTTAGCTACCTTTTGAAAATTAATTGCTTCCACTGCCAAGAGGCTGGGATGTTGAATGACTTTTTTTCTAGGCATTCCTCTCATTTGCTCAAAAATACCATTTGTAGAATCTATATGAGCAGGTATGGCAATTCCTTCAAATTTGTCTCCTGTTATTATTTCAAGCACTTCAGCTACAGATTTATTAGAAAAAGCCTCTGTCTTGCCGAATTCATTAGGTAGGATTTCTACTGTTGTTAAAAGAGTTTCAATGTCTCTAGTAGTTCTATCAACATCCAATATTGCTATAATATGATTATGCGCATCTCCAACTGTTATTTCTACTCCTGGAAAGATAGTTAAATTTGTTTTATTAGCGGCAATTTTTATTTTATCAACCCATTCACCAGTATTGTGGTCCGTTATTGCAATTGCACTTAATTTCATCTGAATAGCTTTCTGTACAATCTGTTCAGGAGTTACATTTTTATCATAAAAACACTTTGAAGCTGGAGTGTGGATATGCAGATCAAACTTTCTAAAAAATAATCCTTGAGTTTTTCTCATTTTGACCTCCTCGGAATATATTATTAGCAAAAATGGTGATTGTTCTAATTTTCCTTGTTTGTAGACTTGATTTTATTTTATTTAAAATAATTTATTAAGCCTTTATAATATTTCTCTCAATCTCTTCATAAATATTATCAATTTCTTTTTGTATTTCTATTGTCTTTTGTAAAGCAGTTACCATCTTGCAGTAATGTTTGATATCTTCGAGAGATAAATATCGGTCTTTTCGATCTTTTAACCATTTTCTACACACTTGATAGCTACCAATTTGATATTGCCAGATATCTTGGGGAATTTCTTCAAAATATTGTTTTTCATTAAAGTAAATTCTCTTTTCTTTTTCATCATATTTAATTATCTCTACACGATTATCTCCTTTACCTTGAAATTTACATAAAGGAGGATCTAACTCTGATGATTTAAGTAGATGTAAATCAACTAATCTCTTTCCAAATTCAGTCAGCTTTATAAATAAATCATAATTTTTAGTAAAAGGAATTTGAGGAAAATCAATTTTTAAAAATTCAGCATATTTTTCTCGGTAAAGATTAGAATAAAGAACTGCATAAATATAATAAAAAATTTCATCTGAAGAAAGTTGATTTTTATAAGCGTCTGATAAAATTTTAAAAAGCTTATAACTAATATTTGATTTTTTTTCTTTTCTCTCTTTTTTATAATTAAATAGGCCCTTTTTATCTGGATAGAAATAGATATAGAGAGGAAATATATATGATTGATAGGCATAAAAATTTTTATCAAATAAGGTTGTTAAAGATAATACTTGCGTCAAATTTCCAGGAATTGGTTTTTTCATAAGAGCTAATCCCAAATTTTTATAGAAGAAATTCTGCATTATCTCAATTCTATTTCTATCAATTAGTTCATTACGATAACAAATATATCTAATATCAAATGGCCGATAAGAATAAGAGAATATTGATTTTGCCCAATCTTCCTTTTTTACTTTATCCCTTGCGTCCTTTATTTTCCAATCATTTGTATCTTTCAAATTAAGTGCTTGTTTTACTAAATCATCTGGTAAATCACTGGTAAATGTTCGCATTCTTTGTATAATTTCTTCTTTTGTAAATCCAACTACAAAATTATCACGATGAGTCTGAACGCCACTCGAAAATTTATTAAATATCTCTAAAACAGGAAAAAATTTATCATAGTGAGCTTGGAGTGAAAAATCCTTTTCTACAAAGAAATTATGTGGTTCAGATAATTTTAATTCTTTCCATTCTATAGTTTTAATATCATTATGGGATAAGAAATCATATTTATTTTTTCGAAGTCCATACACATCTTGGTAATAAACTTTTCCAGGAGTTTCCTGTTCTTTATTCTTAATAAATAAGGCAATAGAAACTCCCTGCATAATATCAAATACATTTTCATCTTTACTTCCATCAGGACATTTTTCTCCAATGCGAGCATTTCCATGAAGGTTTAAAATGTAAATTTCGTTAAAACTTTTCAATAATTTTTTCCGCATACCTCTATGGATTAAGCCAGAAAGATAAGAATTGTTAGTAATCATTCCTATAATACCTTTACCTGATTTATCTATTTTCCAGTGAGCGAATCGTATAAATTTTATATAATCATCAGATAGTGGCTGGATATTTCTTTCATCACGAACATCTTCTTTGTAAATAGCCATTTCCTTTTCAATAAATTTAGACTTATTGATAGAGCTCACGGAATAAGGTGGATTTCCCAGTATTACCAAAATAGGCTGTTCTTTTTTAACCTTTCCAGCTAAATGAGCTTCCTTAGATAAAGAAACCATTCCGGGCAAATTTGTTTGTGCTAATTCTTCCATTTCTAAAGTATTGGTTAGATAAAATTTAAATCGTTCATCTTCTTTTAGCTTATAACCTAGTTCTTCTAAGAGAAAAGACATTTTTAAATGACCTATAGCATAAGGAGCCATCATCAGTTCAAAGGCATAGAAATTCTGTAAGATCTGTTCTTTAATAAAACTTTCACGGGCACCTTCTCCATATTTAGAGACAAACTCTTCTATAGCTAATTTAGCTGCTTCGGCTAAAAAAGTAAGCGTTCCAGCAGCCGGGTCTAAAATAGTAACTGATTTATCTGCAAAGCCATCAGTCCTATTAAAGTATTCTTTTAAAATAAAATTGAGGGAACGGACAATATAAGAGACTACCGGCTCCGGAGTATAATATACCCCTCTTTTTTCTCGCATCCGAGGATCATATTCTGCTAAAAAGGTTTCGTAAAAATGAATGACCGGGTCTTTTCCTTTACCTTCATGAAAATATTGGAGTAAAATATTTTTTACATCTGTAACTGCCAGGACTTCTGAGATATCATCAATGGTCCATTCCATCTGTATAGGTAAATTACCCATAGAAATATACTCAAAAACATCTCTTAAAATTCCAATGGTTTGAGGTATATTGTCATAGGCTAATTTACGGTTGAATTCACCAGTCGAACGAGTACGGGCAGCAAAAAGTCCATATGTAATAGTCTGAGAATAAAGGTCAGCAAAATCTTTGCAAGAAAGTCCTTTAATTAAATATTCTTGAAAAACTTCATAAAAACCAAAGATAAAGCCTTGCTTATTATTTTCTTCTTCTCTTAATTCTTCTTCAATTACTTCGTTTTTTAAGAAACGGGTTCTTTTAGCTAATTCGACGGCGAGGGTTTGGGCATTATAAATTTTAGGTAAAGAAAATGAAAAAAATGATTCTAATAATTTCATAAATTGCTCTTTATTTTCTAATGGAGGAATAGTATCTAATTGATAAATAATAAAAGGTCGGCAAAGGCAAATCTTGTCTATTAATCTACCATCACGATAAAGTCGGAATTCTATAAAATTTGTTAAAATTAAATTTGGGAAAGTACTTTTATATCGTTTTAATTGTTCGGATATTTCAATATCATCTAAATTTGATCCTGGTTTTTTTGCTTCAATATAGCCTACAATATGCTGTTTTCCATCCCATATCCTAAAATCAGGGTTTCCGGCCTCTGTCTGTATGGGCAAAGTAGTTACTTTAATATTTTCTTTATTAACTGATTCAACATATTCATTAAGTAATTTTTCTAATGTAGAATAATATGTTTCTTCTCGTGCGTCTCCTCTTTGAATAATCTCGTAAATTTTCTTTAAGTAGGATCTTAGCATTTCTTCCTCCTAAACTATTTTATATTACTAAAATTTGTCGAATTGCCGACCTTATCGCTAACTTTTTTGCCAACCTCGATTGAGAATATAGTATAAAGCTTTCCCTTTTCCTTCGCTCTTGATAATCTTTAAATTTATCAGTTTTTTAATTTCTTTTAGGGCTCTTCCATTAGAAAGCTTGAACATTTTTCTTACATCCATCTCGATTGGATATCTGACTTTTTTGATTCATAAATACACATAGATTTATATTCGACAAAGTTTTGTAAAATCCTTCTTTTTTGAAGAAAAAGTTATTAGTTATTGGTTTTTGTTTATAGAAAAGGTACTACGAGATTGCCACGGATGATATTCAATTAATATTGAATATCATCCTCGCGATGACAATATTCCCCCCCTATATTTTTAAATAAATTTATATTAAAATGTTTTAAATAAAAAGGGTTTTTTAGTTTGAATGGCGAATTATAATTATATAGAGTTAAGAAATATTTAATAGACAAAGGAGACACTTGTCCTACATTGAGGATATCACCCCCACCTTAATCCTCCCCCCTCAAGGGGGAGGAGATGTGGAGGTTGAGATTGCTTCGCTAACAACGCTCGCAATGATAAATTATTTTAACAACAGGGGATAAATAAATGAAAAATTTTAAGATAGAAAAAGATCCGGAGTTAGAAGATTTGCTGGCCAGATGTAAAAAGAAGGGATTGAAATTTGGTTTGGCTTTAGGAGGTGGCTCAGCCCGAGGATTAGCTCATGTGGGAGTTATTCAGGTTCTGGAAGCTTACAATATCCCCATTGATATAATTGCCGGTACCAGCATTGGTTCTGTGGTGGGTTCTCTTTATGCTGCTGGAGCTTCTATTGACCAGTTAGAAGAAGCTGCT
>Ga0209986_10004784_pt1 | contig 11395 bp, 8 predicted proteins | sample BlataG_FD_183168 | JGI IMG/M metagenome (GOLD analysis project Ga0209986, IMG submission 183168) | Deep subsurface microbial communities from Black Sea to uncover new lineages of life (NeLLi) - Black_00105 metaG (SPAdes) (version 2) | ecosystem: Environmental > Aquatic > Marine > Oceanic >...
ATCTAAAAAGCATTCTAAAGTTTCTTCTAATTTTTTCATAATATTTGCAAATCCAGAAATTCCAGTGCCTATAGGTAACATTTAGTGCCTGGCACCAAAGTTGTCATTCTTTAGTACTGTATTTTTAAATCCGAAGGAACAATTTGAATCCAAACATTTCCGGGAGTTAAAGCTATTCTATTCCCTTCTTTGTCTAAAAACAGGGTTTTTGCTCTCAGATCCGGCTTTTCCCAGGTAATTTCTGCTGAGTTACCTTTAAAAAATAATAATCCTGTCCCCTTGCCAACGAAATCTACCGCCAGCCTCCCCTCTTCGTCAATAATTATGGTTCCAGCAAATTGAATTATAATATTATCTACTGCTAATTGTTTTTTGGTTTTGGAATCTATGTGAGGTTCTCCGTTCATAAATCTTAAATATTTCATCGATTCAGGTTGGTATTTATAACTAACCGTATAGTTGCTGTTGTAAGGGATTACTATAGAATCAGTTTCTCTGCTGGTTAATTTTTCATTTATATCAACTTCAAATTGATATTCCTGCTTTTTTATCATCTCGATATAACCCAATTTATTGGCTTCTTTTCTCAACTTTATGGTAGAGGTGTATAAATTGTGAGGTGGGTTTCGGTCTTTAGACCTCCAGAAGGGCTGAAAATCCACAAACTCATTTATATCATCTATCTTCTCTTCTTTTATAAAATTATATGCTTCTTCGCTCCCGCCCACATGCACATAAATTGCCTGATGCTCTAAAGATTTACTAACAAAATAGGGTCTTGCACTTCTTATCGGTCCAACTTCTTCTGCATCCTGGTCATAATAGATAGCTAAAAACCTGGTAATTCCACCTTCTGCCAAAGCTTCATAGACAATATTGGCTTTGTCCAAACCACTTTGTGGTCTGGCTCCTTCTGAATTTTCTACCATAACAGAAAGGGGTCTGCTACCAAAAGGAGATTCTTTCTCCTTTACTTCCGGTAGGGTAGTAATTTCCCCAGGGTTTACCACAGTACCATAAGTTGCTTCGATATTTTCTTCTTCTTTTTCGCCCAAATTAACTTTAAGTTGTGATTCGCCCGGTTCGAATATCTCTCCCTTCACTTCTTTCCTGCTGGTTATAGTCTGCTTAAAATATTCGGTAGAAACACTTATGTCCTCACCTAAAGATTCTTTAGTTTGAGCTGGAGGAACCACTGACACAGGCTCAGTTTCAATCTCAGGGGTTTTAACTTCTACTTTTGGTGCTCCTTCCGTTAATTCTTCCTTTCTTACTACTTTTGTCTCGGTCACCTCTTCTTTTATCTTAGGTGGTTCAGGCGAAATCGGTTCAGCTTTTGGTTTAACTTCCAATTGAGCAATGGCTTTCTCCTCGGTAATCTCTGGTTTCTTAGATTCCGGCTGCTTTGGAGCTGGAATTTCCACCAGACTAACCAAAGTAAGCTCCTTCTCTGGTAGGGGCCTGGTGAAATCAAAGGCGATCATATTTCCAAAAGCATATAACAATATAATATTAAGTATGATAGAGATTAAAAATGATCTCCCTAAAAAACTTTTTTTACTTTGTTTCAAGCGTTTTGTTCTATATCTGTTTATGGGCACGAATTATTTACACCTCGATTAAATTAGTCGTTAGCATTTCGTATATCGTATTTCGTATTTCGTATTTCGTAATAAACTTACACACCAAATGCCAAACTCTATATAATATTATCACTTTTGACTTCTGAATTTTGTTTCCTGGCTTCTATCTTGTAAACTCATAATTTGCAACTTGCAAACTATAACCCGTTACTCTTTTCTTATTCTTATTTTCTTCACGATATACGATATACTCGCTATTTCTTCTCCACAGGTTGGGTGGCGATGGCAATTCTTTCCGCTCCTCCCTTTTTAAGCAAATCCATTACTCTGATTACCTTACCATGAAGTACATTTTTATCTGCCTCTAAAACTACTGTTCTTTCTGGTTCCTCTTTTATTTTCTCAGCCACACTTTCGGTAAGTTTTAAAGGGTCTATTAGTTTTCCATTAAGATAAATAGTATTATTTTCAGTAATAGTTACTATAATATTTTCTGACGATTCGGCAGCAGCGAAATCTCCAGCTGGCAAATTAACCTTTATTCTATTTTCTAAATTTACAAAAGTAGTAGTCAGCATAAAAAATATTAATAGAAGAAAAACTACATCAATCAAGGGGGTCAGGTTAAAACTGGCGCTCTTTTTATTCAGATGAGGAAACTTCATATTCTACTTCACCACCCTGATTAATACTATTTTTAATAGCCCCACTATGATTAATTTCTTGATAAGTTAGAAGATCTATGAGATCTACACAATTTACTTCCATCTCTCTTATCAATTTATCTACTCGGTGAGATAAATAATTATAAACCACGATAGTCGGTATAGCTATTGACAATCCAAAGGCAGTAGTAAGCAGTGCTTCAGAAATTCCTCCTGCCAGTGCTTCTGGTTTACCTACTCCCATAACTGCTATTACATTGAAGGCCTTAACCATACCAAATACTGTTCCTAAAAGCCCTAATAATGGAGTAATATTACCGATGGTGGACAGCGTAGACAAGTTTCTCTCTAATACAGGAATTTCCTGGTTGGCACTATCTTCAATCGCCTCTTTCATCTCATCCCGTCCCTGGCCAAATTTCATTAAACCGGCCAACATAATCTTTGAAATGGGAGTGGGGCTTTTACGACAGGCAGAAATAGCCAGCTCAATACTCCCCTTTTTAACTAAATCCTTAACTCGTAGAACAAATCTTTTACTTTTAGTTTTAATACTTTTTAGATAAAACATCCTCTCAAAAAAAATAGTAATAGCAACCAATGAGCATATAAAGATAGGATACATTAAGTACCCACCTTTTTCAAAAACATCTAACATTAAATATTTGCCCCCTCTTCTTTTTATTGTTAGCTAGTTAGCTGGTTACTTAGTTAGCTGGTTTAAAAATTTATTTAACAACAACCATTTAACCAACCAAACAACTATGTAACTAATTCTTAACGATATACAAATTTAGCTTCTGTCTTCTTTCTTCTCTTTTCTTAACTAGCTAACCAGTTAACCAACTAACCAGCTAACTAATTATCCTATTCACTTTCCTTCTGTAATACTTCCAATCTTTCCCGAGCTTTTCCCACATATGGGCTCTGGGGAAATTTTGAAATCAAGTCCTGATAATCAGAAATGGCATTTTCTTGATTTTCTAACTTTTCCCAACAGACTGCTTTGTTATACAAGATATCATCACCATATTCCAGGCTGGAATAATCTTTTAAATATCTTTCTCCCAACTTAATGGCCTTTTCATATTCGTCTTTTTTAAAATAAGAAAAGCACAGGCCGTACAAAGCCTCTGACAGATATGGGCTATCAGGATATTCTCTTACCAGTCTTTCTAAATTAATAATGTTATCCATCCAATCCTCTTCTTGCAAATAGACCTGGCTTAATAAATACATAGTTTCTGCCCTGAAACTACTTTTAGTATAAAGATTTATAAACTTTTCTAGTTCTGCCTTAGCCATATTCTTATCACCTGAAAGAAAATAGTTTTTGCCCACTCTAAACTGTGCTTCTTCAGTAAATTTACTATCGGGATAAATACTTATAAGTTTTTTAAATTCCTCAACGGACGATTTGTACTCTTTATTCTCCAGATAAGTCCAGGCGATAGCATATTGGGCATTAGCTGAGAAATCTCCCTCAGGATACATTTCGATAAATTTTTCGTATACTTCTCTAGCCTTCTGATAATCTTTAAGATTATACCATGATTCTGCTGCCATAAACTTTGCTCTTTGTCCCAAATCTAAATTTTCTTCATCTTCTTCCACTTTGTTAAAATATTCGCCCGCTTTCTTATAATCAGCTAATCTAAAATAACTCCACCCCATCCAGTAATAGCTTTCTGAGAGTAAAGGGGATTGAGGGAAAAATTGAATAATTTTATCAAATTCCTTAATTGCTTCTTTGTATCTCTTCTGATTATAATAATAATTGCCTAATCTAAAATATGCCTCCTGAGAAAAATCACTCTGGGGGTATTTTTCTCTTAATTCTTCAAATGCTGCAATTTCTCCTTCTTGGTCCCCCAATTCTTTAGAAGCCTTCCCTCTTAAATAAAGTGCTTCATCGGTGGATGTTTTCTTTAATTCTGATAAAGCTAATTTATATTTTTTTAAATCATATAAATCTTTGCCCAGCTCAAAATGGGCTGACTTAATAAGTTCACTTTGCGGATATTTCTCTATAAATTCCTGAAATTCTAAAATTGCCTTTTCCTTATCGCCTTGCCGGGAATAAGCCAAACCTAAATCAAAACTGACTTTTTCTAATATAGAATCTTCCACTTCGAACTGCTTTAAGCTCTCCAGATTTTCAATAGCTTTACTATACTCTTGTAAATTAAGCAGGCAACGAGCCAGTAAATATTGAGCCTCTTCTTTCCTCTTATCCTCTATTTCTGCTTCTAAGATTAAGTCATTTAATTGTACTATTGCTTCTTCATATTTATTTTCTTTAAATAAACTCAAACTATTATAATATTTCACTTCGGAAGCCAATTCAAATCCCGGAAAGGAAAATAATAAATTATTAAATACTTCTTCTGCTTCTTTATATTTTCCAGACCTTAAGTAAGCCTGGCCCAACAGGTAATACACTTCTTCTATCTCTTTCCCCTGATATTCGGAATATTTCTCCAAAAATTCCTGGTATACTTTGATTGTCTCCGGATAATTATTCCCCTGAAAATAGGATTTGCCCAACTTATGTCTGGCTTGTAAGGCTAAATCACTATTGGGAAAATCATTTAATAATTTCGAAAACCTCTTGGCCGCTTCCTCATATTCTTCTAACAGATAATGACACCACCCGCTGCCCCAGAGGGCATCATCAGTATACTCGTTTATCTCCGAATCGGTTACTACTCTCTCATACTCTACCTGAGCCAACTTATATTCCTTCTGCTGGAAATAACACTCAGCTAACAGATAGCGGGCATGGGGATAATCACTCCTTATATCCAGGGCTTTTTTTAGTTCTTCAATTGCCACGATATAATCTTTTAAAGAATAAAATTCATAGCCTAATTTATAATATTCTTCAGCTTTTTCTTCCTCACCACCAGGCTTTAATTCGGTCGCCTTCTTTCTTTCTTCGCGGTATTCATCCATCTGATTAAGCTGATAATATGAACGGGAAAGAAATTGACGGGCTTTTTCAAATTCAGGATTATAATCTAAAGATCTATTAAATTCTTCGATGGCTTTATCATATTCACCTTTCAAATAATAATTATAGCCGGCGTTAAAATACTTTAAAGTCTCTCTTCCGTATTTTTTTTCTTCCAGGCAATTATTTAAAAAATGTTTGGCTGTATTGTCGAAAGAATCAATCCTGATAACTTCTTCCCATTGAAAAATAGAATTGTCCAGATCCCCTATCTGATAATAACTCAAAGCCAAATAGTAATGAGGTTCCTTAAAATTTGGATTTGCTAAAATAGATGATTTAAAATAACTTACCGCTTCTTCAAAATTACTTTTTTTATAAGATAGGTAGCCTCTTTCGTAATTTTCATAAGCTTCCCGACCATATTTTTGGGACTGTTCGTTCTTTTTAATAAACCAGGAAATTTCTTTATTCTGGGGGTCTATCCTTAAAACTTCTTCGCATTCATCAAGAGAAAGACCTATCTCCCCCATATCATAATAAATCTGAACCAAATAGAGGTGGGTCTCTAATAAATCAGGATCATATTCTGTAGAAGAAATAAAATAATCGATCGCCTGCTCATGCTCGCCTTTAGAATAAAAGGCATATCCTAATCTAAAATAAGCCTGAGAAGCTTTTTTATAAATATCTTTACTTTTCAACTGATTATCTTCTACCAGTTGGATAAAACTATTTAGACTGTTTACTTCCCTAATAGTCCAACGGGTTCTGTTATAAATCTCCGCTAAAAGATAATAAGCTTCAGCATATTTAGAGTCTGCTGCTACTGCCCTTTCTCCGTATTCTATAGCCTCAGCCCATAACTTTTTACTGGGATAATCAACACCTTCATATTCAACAATAGCCTTGTCCGTTAAATCAAGACATTTGTAATAATTACTCATAGCTTCAAGAGAAGTGGTAGGAGTTTTTTTCAATCTATCTTTATCTTGAATTGATAATTCAACATTTAACTCTTTTAAGATAAATAAAACTACCTTATCTTTTAAGTTAAAAATATCTGTATTCCCCACTACGAAGTCTCGAAAAGCGGTAATTTCTCCACTTTGGATCTCGTACTTTTTAAGGCTTAAAATTAAATTGGAGGGAGAAGACAGATAGAAATCGCCAAAAAATATAACCTCAGCGTTTAGATTCTCACTAAACTGGATGAATAGAGATTTATCTATCTCGGCTGAAGTGGGGGACAATCCATATTTAAAGTATAAGTCTTCTATATCTTGGCGAGAAGAATAGATAAGAGTACCAACTTGAGAAAGATCATCTATCAGCATGCCGGCCAAACTTTTGCTTAACCAATCCCAGCTTGATTGCCCGGTACGATTATTAAAATATAAAATGCTTACCTTTCTATCGGAGGCCTGAACAGTCTGTATATTATAAAAAAAACTAATCATTATTGCTAAAACAATAATGATATAATAAAATTTTAATAAGTATTTTTCTTTGAAAAATTCTTTTTTTAAAAGATAATTGGCTATTTTAGTCATTAATTTCCCTTTGTTTTAATTGACCAATTAATTTAGTCGTTAGTATATCGTATCGCGTATCGCGTTTACTACCCCCTCACCCTAACCCTCTCCCTCGGAGGGGAGAGGGAATAAAGAATCTGTGTATTTTAATTTATACTATATATCATCTACTATAATATGAGATACAATTCACGAAATACTAGATATGATTTTATTCTGACTTCTGGATTCTGTCTCCTAGCTTCTGATTTTTATATTTTATTTTCTTAACTAGCTAACTAGGTAACCATCTAACTAACTAACTAATTAATTAACCAAATTAATTAATAAAATTAATTAATAAAATTATACCTTATTTATTTGAAAAAGTAAAAATGATTTCCTTGATTTTTACCTGATCTCCCTCTTTAATTCCTTTTTTAATTAAAGCCTTCTCTAAACCCATTTTTATTATAATTTTCTGGAAATAATCTATTGCTTCCTCATTATTAAAATTGGTCATTGCTATTATCCGTTCAATCTCTGCACCGGCAACTTCATAAATGTCTCCCTTTTTATTAATTACAAATCGGGGGGTAAATTTATACACTACTTCTTTTTTGGGTAAAACCTCAGTAATCGTTTCTTTTTCTTTTAATTTTAATTCGTCCAACAAAGAAGAAAGACCATAAATTATTTTATTTAATCCTTCTCCGGTTAAAGCAGAAATAGGAAATATTTGATAACCTTCCTTATGGAAAGCATCCTTAAGGTAGGTCATATTTTCTTTAACAGAAGTAAGGTCACATTTGTTTATGGCAATAATCTGCGGTTTCTTAATCAGTTTTTCACTAAAATTATTTAATTCTTTGTTTATAGCCCTAAAACTATACAATGGGTCCTCTTTCTTTATTATAGAACCATCGATAATGTGTAAGATTATTTTAGTTCTTTCGATGTGTTTTAAAAACTTATCTCCCAAACCAGTACCCTGATGGGCACCTTCGATCAGACCGGGAATATCTGCTGCCATAAAACTTTTTGTTTCATCTACACTAACTACTCCCAAATTAGGGCTGAGGGTGGTAAAGGGATAATCGGCAATCTTGGGTTTAGCTGCTGAAATACGAGAAAGCAAAGTAGATTTTCCGGCATTAGGGTAGCCAACTAATCCTACGTCGGCAATTATTTTCAGACTTAAATATAATTTCTTTTCTTCTCCCGGTTCTCCTTTTTGGGCAAACCTGGGGCTCCTTCTAACAGAACTTTTAAAGCGAAAATTTCCCTGTCCGCCCTGTCCTCCCCGGGATACAATAATTATTTGCCCGTTTTCTATTAGATCACCTAAAATTGTGGAGCTGTTCATATCCTCTACCACAGTTCCCAAAGGAACTTTTATAATTAGATCATCTCCGTTTTTCCCTGTCTTGTTGCTTCCCTGTCCGCTTTCACCGTTTTTTGCCCTTTGATGAGGGTGATTATAAAGGTCTACTAGGGTGCCAATCTTATCATCTACTTCAATAATTATATCTCCGCCTTTTCCTCCGTCTCCCCCATTAGGACCACCTTTGGGAATAAATTTTTCCCTTCGGAAGCTTACGGCACCATTTCCCCCTCTTCCTGCCCTCACTTCTATTTTTACTCTATCCACAAACATACTCTTCTCCCGCTAAAATGAAAATTCCGTGCCAGAGCCTGGCACTTTTTTCATTTTTTTATTATTTTAGTTAATAATACTAAAAAACCCTGAGTTTTACAAAAAAACTCAGGGTTAGTTTAATAAAATTATTTTCTTATTTTAAGATCTTTCAGCATAAACACAAACTTGCTTTCTATCTTTTCCCTTTCTTTCAAAAGTTACAAATCCTTCAGTCAAAGCAAACAGGGTATCATCATTCCCTCTCCCCACATTTTCTCCGGGAAGAATTTTAGTTCCCCTCTGTCTTATTAAGATACTACCTGCTGTTACAAATTGACCGGCAAATCGTTTTACTCCCAGCCGTTTGGCGTTACTATCTCTACCGTTTTTAATTGATCCCTGACCTTTTTTATGTGCCATAAATTCTCACCTCACCCTCTTAAACCTGCTTCTGATTAAATTATGTTATAAAGTTTAACTATCCTGATACTTTATATTATACCTTTAAATCTTTATCTTTTCAATTAAAATTTCAGTATAAGGCTGTCTGTGTCCGGTCTTTTTGCGATATCTTTTTTTGGATTTATATTTAAAAACTATAATCTTTTTAGCTTTATCTTGATTTAGAACTTTCCCAACAACCTTAGCTTTTTCTACCAGAGGTCGGCCAATAATATGTTCTCCATCTTTGTCAACCATTAGTATCTGGTCAAATTCTACTTTCTTTCCCTTTTCCTGGTCTAACTTTTCAACCCTGATAATATCTCCTTCTTTTACCAGATACTGTTTCCCTCCAGTTGCGATAACAGCTTGCATTTTTTGCAATCCTCCTTGCCTTATAAACTCGCCATGATTAGGTAGTAATCAGATAAATCGACTACTTTTAGACCCAATCTGTGCGGATATGAAACCGACGCTTATAAAATTTAGCATATATTTATATGGTTGTCAAATAATTTCGTATATCGTATATCGTATATCGTGAAGAAAGAAAGAAAAAAAGAAAAGAAAAATTAAGAATCCAGGAGTCAGGAGCCAGAATCTAAAAAACAGAAGTGATAATATTATATAAAGTTTGGCATTTGGTGTGTAAGTTTATTACGAAATACGATATACGATATACGATATACAAAATACTAACGACTATTCACTATTCACTAATGACTAATTTAGCTATTTAAACATTTGCTTAATTTTCTTTATCTCTTTTAGTCTGCCGACAGCTACTACATCTATCCTCTCTATGTGAATATTTTTTGAAGATTTGATATAGATAGTTTTTCTTGCTTTTTTCTCTAATTGTTTAACCAACAGCATCTTTGCCCCGGATAAATTTTCTTCTACTTTAGGATGTACTCCTAATAGGACAGCTTCTGCTCTTGAAGTATTACACAACTCTTCTAACTTGCGTAGAACCATATTGCTTACGGTTTCGGCAGACAAAACTCGGCCCGTTCCGGAACAATAAGGGCAGGTAGTTCTTAACATGTTTTCCAAATCTCTCCTGGATCTCTTTCGGGTAAGTTCAACCAGACCTAATTCAGTATTCTGGACAATATTAGATTTGGTTTTATCCTTTTTAAAACTTTCTTCCAATTTCTTTACTACCTTTTCTATATCTTCCTGATTATCCATGTCGATAAAATCGATTATGATAATCCCTCCGATATCCCGTAACCTTAACTGAAGTCCTATCTCCTCAGCCGCCTGTAAATTGGTTTTCAAAATTGTTTTTCTCATATCTTTTTTACCAACAAATTTACCGGTGTTTACATCAATTACCGTTAAGGCCTCCGCCTGGTCAAAAACCAAATATCCTCCGCATTTAAGCCATATCTTTTTTTGTAAGCCTTTGTTGATTTCTTTTTCAATATTATATTCCTCAAATATGGGCTTTTCTCCTGCGTAAAGAGATACCCTGGGCTCTAATTCCGATAAAGATAGGGTCTTTAAAAAGTTTAGCATATTTTTGTATTCATTTTTAGAATTTATTATAATTTCTTTTACTTCTTCGGTAAGCAGATCTCGGATAATCCGATAAGTCAGAGTCAGGTCTTCATGCAATAACATGGGAGCTTTGGCTTTCCTTCCCCTTTTTTTAATCTTATTCCATAATCTGGTTAAAAAATCCAGATCGGGCAAAAAATCCTCCAAATCTTTCCCCCAGGCAACAGTTCGAATAATCAATCCTGCATTCTTGGGTTTTATCTGTTGAACGATTTTTTTTAACCTTTCTCTTTCTTTTTCTTCTTCAATCCGATGTGAAATACCAACATTTGTGCTATTGGGCATTAAAACTAAATACCTACCCGGAAGACTAATGTTAGTGGTTACCCGTGCTCCTTTAGGAGGTATAGCCTCTTTTACTACTTGCACCATTATCTCCTGGTTAACTTTGATTTTATCCAAAGCGGTTTTGGAAGCAGAATCAGAATCGGTTTCTGCAACCGACTCTTTATCTTTATCCTGATCATCTGTAGCTTTATCGATATGCAAGAAAGCGTTTTTCTCAATTCCAATATCTACAAATGCTGCCTCTATCCCAGGCAAAACATTGGTTACTCTACCTTTATATATATTGCCTACAATCTTATCATCTTCAATTCTCTCAATGTGGATTTCTACCAATCGGCCAGCCTCGATTACGGCCACCCTCTCTTCGGTTAAACCCACATCAATAATTACTCTTTTATTCATCAAAAAACTCCTGTTTTTAGTTTAAATGGTTAACTGTTTAAACTAGTCGTTAGTATATCGTATCGCGTATTGCGTATCGAGTATCGCGTGAAGAAAATCGGTTTTCAGATTTCAGTTCATTATGTTTTGTGTCATTGCGAGCTCTGATTTATCAGAGCGCGGCAATCTCGTCTTTGAGATTGCTTCCCCTGCTTTCGTTGGGGCAGGCTTGTATTACTCCTCCATTAGACTATTAATTAAGAATATATTAAAATAAATTAAAGTTTATTAAATTAACCAGGTACCGAATAAAGAAGGCTGAACAAGTCTATGATTCCTCAAAAGAAAGACTTATATTGCGAATA
>Ga0209986_10004785_pt1 | contig 11392 bp, 12 predicted proteins | sample BlataG_FD_183168 | JGI IMG/M metagenome (GOLD analysis project Ga0209986, IMG submission 183168) | Deep subsurface microbial communities from Black Sea to uncover new lineages of life (NeLLi) - Black_00105 metaG (SPAdes) (version 2) | ecosystem: Environmental > Aquatic > Marine > Oceanic >...
CCATTGAATAAAGTCCTCTCCGCCGGAGGAAGCGAGGTGCTCATCACCGAACGGGGAACCTGTTTCGGCTATAATGATTTGGTCTTTGACCCCCGAAATCTACTCCGCCTGCGGAAGTTCGGCTATCCCATAGCCGCCGACATCACCCACATGGTGCGCATCCCCGGCTTCACTTCCACCGACACCAGAGGAGGACTATCCGAATATGTAGCCCCACTGGCTCGGAGTGCTGTGGCTTTGGGCTGTGACTTTCTCTTTCTGGAGGTCCATCCACATCCCAGGGAAGCTTTATGCGACGCCCAGAGCATGTTGAGTTTGCAGGAGCTCCGCCCCATTTTGGAGGATTGTCAACAGATTGCCGAGGTAGCAGAAAGGAGGAGTTAGTCTGCGCCGCATTGCCAAGCAAGTTATCGCTCTGGAGGCGGAAGCCTTAAAAAAGCTCTCCGAAAACATAGGTGAGGAGTTTGACCGGGCGATTGAGCTCCTGGCTAAATGCCGGGGCAAGGTGGTTTTGATGGGTATGGGCAAGAGCGGTATCATTGCCAGGAAGGTAGCCGGCACTTTAGCTTCCACCGGCACACCGGCTTTCTTCGTCCATCCGGCGGAGGCGATGCACGGCGACCTGGGAATGCTCAGCAAGGGGGATGTCGCTCTGGTCATCTCCATAAGCGGGGAGACTCCGGAGCTTATAAAGGTTCTTCCGGTGGTAGCCGACATCGGCGCCACCATCATCACCATCTGCACAGAGAGAAACTCAACCATCGGGGATATGGCTGACCTGTTACTTTTGGCAGAGGTGCGCGGTGAGGCAAGTCCCATAGGGTTGATCCCCACCGCCTCCGCGGTGGTCTGTATGGCTATGGGGGATGCGCTGGCTATCGCTCTCATGAAGAAGCGGGGTGTGGATGGAAAGGATATATTAACCCGCCACCCGGGGGGAAATATCGGGCGCAGGCTGTTCATCACCGTGGGCGAGGCGATGCACAGCGGGAAAAAGATTCCTCTGGTGGGGGAAGGCGACGGCATCCGCTCCGTGCTGACGGAGATGAGCGAAAAGAAGTTGGGCATCACCACCGTGGTAAATGGACGTGGTGAGCTCTGCGGGGTGATAACCGACGGTGACCTGAGACGGGCGATGGAGGCGGAAGACGATGTCAGCGAACTTGTCGCAAGCGACATAATGACCCGCAGACCGAAGACGGTCTCCGCCGACGCCACCTGCGCTCATGCCCTGGGTCTGATGGAGAAACACCAGATTACCGTTCTCTTGATTGTAGAGGGAAAGAAAGTGGTGGGGATAATACACATCCACGATATTCTGGGAAAGGATAATATCTGGGAATAGAGGTATCTTTTATGATTAACCTTTTATGTGAGGAGGTCGGCAATGCGTAAGCTTTTTACCATTCTGGGATTGACCCTTCTCTGTTTTGCTCTGGTCTCATACCTTGGCTGTAAGAAAGAGGAGGAAACGACGGCTGAAACTACCACCACCACCGAGGCTGAGACCAAGAGGATTGGCACGGTCAGCGCCGCACCTCTCAATATGCGCTCTCAGCCCGCTATGGACGGCAAGGTGATAGTGGTCCTACAGAAGGGAGAACAGTTGGAGGTGCTGGAGGAAAGCCCCAATATGGAGACCATAGACAACATCACCGCCTACTGGTATCGGGTGCGGACCAGTAAGGGCGATGAGGGCTGGGTCTTCGGGGGTTATCTTACTTTCGGCACCACCACTACAACGACTACGCCAACTACAATTACCCCCACACCCACAGTGGATATTGGAGGGGGAAGCCTTCCGACGGCGGATACCTCCACCGTGCCCAGCGGGCTTTCCTATAAGGAGTGTTACCAGCAGGGCAAATCGTATTCCTCTTCCGGCGACTACTCCACAGCCATCGCCTATCTGACCCGGGCTTGCGAGCTGAATGCGGATTACGGTCCCGCTTACTTTGAGCTGGGCTTGGCTTATCAGGAATACGGCGACAACCACAAGGCGGTGCAGGCATATGAGAAAGCGATAGGCTTACAGTCGGATGATTTCTGGACGCACAACAATCTGGGGCTTGCCTATATCCGCATCGGGGATTATGAGAAAGCGGTTACCGTCTTGAAAAAGGCATTGACTTTGGACCCTGCTGGCTGCAGCACCCCGCAGGCTAAGGAGAACGCCTATAACATCGCCCGCAATAACCTGGAAGCGGCTGAGAGGATGTTGTAAGGGGCGTTTTAAGGAGGATATGAGAGATAAAAGACCAGTCTTAGCCGCTCTCCTGCTGGCGTCTATAACCCTCCTCTCCTGCTCCGAGCGGGTGGTGGAGGAATCCGCTGAGCTCAGGGACATCACCCCCACTCAGACCATAGAAAACTTCACTATGACCGAGAGCTACGAGGCGAACGCGGAATGGAAGTTGTTGGCGAAGCACGCCGACATCTATGACAAGAAGAAGACCGCCCGGGTGACCGACCTGCGGGTGGATTTCTACCAGGATGGTGAGGTCAGTTCGGTGCTCACCGCCGACTGGGGGATAATTGACCTGTCCAACAACGATATGACCGCCTACGACCATGTGATGGTCATCGCCAGCGAGGGGGAGAGGCTGGAGACCAGCAAACTGCGCTGGGATGCATCCGACTTCCGCATCCGCAGTGACGAGCCGGTGCGCTTCACCAGAGGCGAATCGGTGATTAACGGCATCGGCTTTGACTCAGACCCGGCACTCACCAACTTCTCCACCACAAAGATGGTGGGCACCCTAACCGACGAGGATGTGCAGGAATACAGCGAGGAGGATGAGGAGTTAGCCCCCTAAAGATGTATTTGGCAAAAAGAGCTTGTGTGGTGCTTTCCACTCTACTGCTCCCTTTCATCGCCCCTTCTTGGAGTGAAGCTCCCCTGGCGGAGGAGCCTCCCCCGGCGGATGAGGAAAAGTATATCATTGAGGCTGACTTGACCGAGGGCTATGAGCAGGAGGGGGAGCAGATTCTGGTGGCGACCGGCAATGTGAAAATAACCCATGGAAGCACCACCATCACCTGCAATAAGGTTACCTCCTTTGAGAAGGAGCGCATGGCTCTCCTGGAGGGCAATGTGGTGGTGGACGATGTGGACGGGGGCTATCGCCTGCTGGCCGGTTATGTGGAGTATTACCGCAAGGAGCGCCACTCCATCGCCAGCAAGGAGCCGGTGCTCTATCTGACCAAGCGGGAGGACAAGCCCATCCGGGTGGAGAGCATATTTATGGAGATGTTCTCCAAGGAGGATAGGGGCATAGCCAGTGGTAATGTGTGGATATATCAGGAGGACATCACCGCCCAGGGAGACCAATGTGTCTATCTGGGCAAGGAGGATAAGATAATCCTCACCGGCGACCCGGTTGCCTGGCAGAAGGACAACAAGCTGGGCGGGGAGGTCATCACCCTCTATCTGGTTGATGATGTGGTGGAAAAGCTCTTGGTGGAGGGTGACAGCCGACTGATATTCTTTTCCCACAAGGGAAGCGAGAAGGAGGAATCGCCTGAGACCGTCCCCGAGGGGGGCGGGGGCGAGGGAAGCGAGCATGAGGGAACGGAAGGTGAGGGGGAGGAAGCGGGTGAGGAATCCGCAGAGGATGTGGATAGTTTTGTCCCCGCACTCGGTTACCGGGAAATCGCACCGCTTGCTGATGAAGCCGGAGGGGAAGAATATGATAATATTGAAGAGGAGAGCCCATCGGATGTAGTGGGTGACGAAGGGGAAAGCGAGGACGGTGAGCTGGAGGAGGGGGTGGACGATGAAGAGGAACCGATAAGCGGACGGGTGGAGACCTACGGGGAGACCACCACCGCATTTTTGGTGGATGAGAAGGTGGAGCGGGTGTTGATAGAGGGTCAGGCTCAGGGCATCTATTATCCCTACGACGAGCTGACCGAGGAGGAGACCGGGGAGAGCGTCTTTGTCCAGGGTAAGCTGATAGATGTTGCAGTTGAAGATGACGCCATCAAGAGCATTCGGGTGCTGGGAGATGCGGTGGGTATCTACGACCCCGGTCCCACCGAGCAGGGGAGCACCAAAGCCTATGGGCGCACAATCGTGGTATATATGGAAGAGGGCGATATAGACCGCATCATCGTTCGTGGGGATGCCAAGGGGACCTATTTGGAGGAGAAAGCTGGTGTTAAAGAGGGAGAAAGTGAAGGCGGAGGGACCGGAATCACCTCCGGCGGCAGTAGCCAATAATAACAACGTTGGCTTGCAGACTGTGGGGCTGGTCAAGGAATACCATCGTCGGCGGGTGGTTGACGATGTCTCCATCGTTATTAAGGAAGGTGAGGTGGTCGGTCTTCTGGGACCCAACGGCGCCGGTAAGACCACCACTTTCTACATGGTGGTGGGCTTGATCCGACCGGAAGCCGGCTGGGTCTATCTGGATGGTGAGGACCTGACCCGTCTGCCCATGTATAAGCGGGCTCGGCTGGGTATAGGCTATCTTTCCCAGGAATCCTCCATCTTCCGCAAGATGACCGTGAGGGATAACATCCTCTCCATCCTGCAGACCCTCAAGCTCTCCAAAAGGGAGCGCATGGAAAGATTGGATGGATTGCTGAATGAACTCTCCATCGCCCATCTGGCAAACAAGAAGGCATACACCCTCTCCGGCGGCGAGCGGCGCCGTGTGGAGATCACCCGTGCTCTGGTAGTCAAGCCCCGTTTTCTTCTGCTGGACGAGCCCTTTGCCGGCATAGACCCTCTGGCTGTGGAGGATATTCAGAACATCGTCTCCCATCTGCGAGATTCCGGCTTGGGAATCCTCATTACCGACCACAATGTGCGGGAGACGCTGGAGATAACCGATAGGGCATATGTAATGTATGAGGGAAAGATATTGATATCCGGTACTGCAGATGAACTTATCAACTCCGAGGAGGCGAGAAGGATATATTTAGGTGAGCGGTTTACAATGTAGAAAAAGACTTTTGTCTATATTTGGTCAATACGAAGTCGTCTGTCGGCGGGGGAGAGCCCGCCGTATTTTCATTTATCAATCTCCTTGAAATTTTGATATACTTATAATATACTCCGTCTCTTTCATCACTGAAAGAATTCTATGCCCCAAGCACCCAAGACCAAAATAGCCCAGGTTCCCCGCCTGACCACCACATTAGCTCCCCGGCTGGGCCGTTACTTTGACCTGCTCCCCCTGCAGGTTGAGCAATTGCGGCAGACGGTGCAAGACTCGGTGGAGGCAAACCCCTTTCTAATGGTGGAGGAGTTGAAGGGTTTAACAATTGAGCGTCCTTCCTTTATCCAGCCGAAGAGGAGGAGGGCTTGGGATGTCGGCGAGGGGGACGACGCCTATCAGGACCGGGACGCCTGGCTTGCCGAACGCCCAAAATCCTTGCAGGCGCACCTGCTGGACGAACTCCGCTTCCACGCCCATAGCGAGCGGGACTTTGAGCTGGGGTTGGCGATTATCGGGGAGGTCAACGAGGACGGCTTCATGGAAGCGCCGCTGGAGGATATCGCCCCCTGGGTGGAGGCGAGCCCCAAGGAGCTGGAGGATGTGCTTGAGCGGGTCATCTTCAAATTTGAACCTGCGGGCATCGGGGCAAGAGACCTGAGGGAAGCTCTCGCCATCCAGATAAGAGCCGGACAACATAAAAATGAGGAACTTCTACTCTCCGCTTTGGAGAAGTATCTTGACCTCATCAGTAAAAGGGATGCACGCACCCTCTCCCGCAAGATGAAAATTACTGAGGACCAAGCGCGTGAAATTATTGATATTGTGGAGACGCTTGAGCCGGTGCCGGCTCGTAGCTTCCAGCAGGAATATAATCCCCCCTTGACCGTTGACCTGGTGGCGGAGGTGGATGAGGAAAGAATAAAAGTTGCTTATGCCCGAGAGGCTACTCCTAAGCCTCTCATCAACCGGGAATATGTCGCCCTCCTTGAGGGGGGGGGTTCAGCAAGCGAGGAGGAGCGCAGGTTCTTGAGGGAGAAGCTCGCCGCCGCCAAGGATTTTCTCTGGGCATTTGAGCGGAGACAGGAGACGGTGCTTGCGGTAGCCCAAGCAATATTGGAGTATCAAAGAAAGTTCTTCATTAAAGGGGATAAGGCTATGCGCCCCCTCAAGCTCTCCGACATCGCCGAGGGGGTGGGATATTCCATCTCCACGGTCAGCAGAGCGGTTTCCGGAAAGAAAGTGGAAACCCCCCTGGGCATCCTTCGGCTGAAGTTCTTCTTTTCCCCCAAGGTTGCCGGTCGCTCCCGCAGGGAGATACTGGATGCGATAAGCAGATTGGTGGAGAAGGAATCGCCCGGCAAGCCTCTGGTGGATAAAGAGCTGGTGCAGGCGCTCTCCCGGCAGGGGATTGAGATCGCCCGCCGGACGGTGGCTAAATACCGCCGTCTTTTGGGCATACCCCCGGCAAGTCGCAGGAGGAGGAGATGAGCAGGGACTATCAGATAGTGGTCATCGGCGCAGGTCCCGGGGGATATGTTTCCGCCCTCAAGGCGGCAAAGCTGGGGGCAAAGGTGGCTCTGGTGGAGCGGGACCGGGTTGGGGGCACCTGCCTGAACCGGGGATGTATTCCCACCAAGGTTATGCTGGAAGCCGCTCATCGTTTTTATCTCGCCACCCATTCTGAGGATTATGGAGTGAGGATAGGCGAGGCGAGCTTTGATTATGAAAAGTGCCTGGCTAAGCGGGATGAGGTGGTCACCACCCTGGTCTCGGGGGTGGAGAAGTTGATTTCCGCCGCCGGGATTGACCTGCTGCGGGGAGAGGGGAGACTTCTGGAAGGGAATAAGGTGGAGGTTGAGGGGGTGGGGGAGATTGGGGCGGAGAGAATTATCCTGGCAACCGGTTCCCGCACCAGCTCTCTGCCCGGGCTCACCATAGACGGAAAGACCATCCTGGACAGCGACCAGCTTCTTATGCAGAAGAAGATGCCCAAGAGCCTTCTGGTGGTCGGAGGGGGTGCCGTGGGCTTGGAGTTTGCCAACTTCTACTCCGCCTGCGGAAGCGAGGTCTATGTGGTGGAGATAATGGCTCACATCCTTCCACTGGAGGAGCGGCGCATCGCCTCCGGCTTGAGCCGATACCTGCAGAACCTAGGAATAAAGATATTCGTGAACACCACCGTTGAGAAAGTGGAGGGGAAGGATGGTCTGACAACGGTCACCATGAGCAGTGGGGAAGAGCTTCAGGTGGAGTGGGTTCTCCTGTCCGTGGGACGGCGCCCCAACACCGAGGGTTTTGGCGGGATAAAGGGTCTGGAACTGGACGAGAGGGGCTATGTCTTCGTTGATGAGTATATGGCAACCAGCCTGCCCGGTGTCTATGCCATAGGAGACATGGTGAACAGTCCCGCCCTGGCCCATGTAGCCAGCCGCGAGGGGATAGTAGCGGTAAGAAACGCACTGGGCGGGCAGGTGAAGATGGACTACTCGGCGGTGCCCGGTGTGGTATATACTTTTATGGAAGCGGCGCGGGTCGGTCCCACCGAAGATGAGCTTAAGGAGAGGGGTATTCCCTTCCGCACCGGGCAGTTCGGCTTTCGCCCCATCGGTAAGGCGCTGGCTATGGATATGGCTGACGGGGTGGTGCGCATGCATGTTGAGGAGAAAAGCGGGAGGCTGTTGTCCGCTTCTATACTTGCCCCCCACGCCGGCGACCTCATCGGTGAGCTGACACTGTCGGTGAAGGAGGGGCTGACATACTCCACTCTGGAGGAGGTCATCCACGCTCACCCCACCCTCTCGGAGGTGATAGGGGAGGTGAGCGGGACCCTGGGCGAGGGAGCAATCCACGGTCTTTGATTTGGCATCGGTCGCACAGCCGTTGATTTTATCCGGGGCTTTTGCTATATTATAGCTGGTAAAGCATGGACTGACTTGAGTGAAAAGCAAGAATACCCAGGATAAAGAGGTCAAGCGGAGAAGGATTCCCAGCCACCTGCGCCTTAGCCTTCCCCGGGCGGGTAGCGATAGTTATGTCACTAAACTGCTCAAGCGTCACTCCTTGCGCACCGTCTGTCAAGAGGCTCACTGCCCCAATAAAGGAGAGTGCTTCAGCCGGGGTGTGGCTACATTCATGATTTTGGGGGATATATGTACCCGGGGGTGCGCCTTCTGCGGAGTGAAACAAGGCATCCCTCGCATGCCGGACCCGGATGAGCCCAGGAGGGTAGCCCGGGCGGCGAGTGAACTTGGGCTTCGCTATGTGGTGGTAACCTCGGTAACCCGGGACGACCTACTAGACGGTGGGGCGCGATATTTTGCCCAAACAGCTTCCGAACTGCGCAGAGAACTTCCCCGGGCGACCGTTGAGTTTCTCCTGCCGGATTTTCTCGGCAGAAGGAAATCGTGGGATGCGGTGATAGAGAGCGGTCTTGATGTGCTCTCCCACAATGTGGAGACGGTTCCCCGCCTTTACAGCCGAGTGCGCAGGGGGGCGGATTACCACCGTAGCATCTCCCTTCTGAGATATGCGGGAGATAACAGCTCCGGGCTGGCGGTGAAATCCGGCTTCATGGTAGGCTTGGGGGAGAGCTGGGAGGAGCTGGAGGCGGTGATGGTTGATCTGGTGGATGCGGGAGTGGAGCAGTTGGTGGTGGGGCAGTATCTTAAGCCCAGGCAAGGGAGCTGTGATGTGGTGGATTATTTTCCCCCGGAGTATTTCCTGCGCATAGAGGAGACAGCCCGCAGTATAGGCATCGCCCATGTCTACGCTCGCCCCCTTGCCAGAACCTCATATGCCCTGGCATTGAAGAAACCAGATTGATAGATTTGTTTTTAATCACTTGTTTGAAAAGAGAAGGAGGGTTGGATGAGCTTTACTATAACCGGGCGAAATATGGAGATAACCTCAGCCATTCGGGATTATGTGGAGAAGAAGGTGGCAAAGCTGAACCGTTATCTGCGCAATATTGATAGCGTAAATGTGGTATTGGAGGTGAAGAAGTATCGCCATAAGGTGGAGATGACCGTAAACGCCGACAGTATGACCCTGCGGGGCAACGATGAGACCGATGACCTATATATATCCATAGATTCGGTGGTGGATAAGATTGAAAAGCAACTGCGCCGGAAGAAGGACCGGTGGGGGAGCCGACGACAGAGCGGAATCGGTGCAAGCCAGGTCATCGTCGAGTCAATAGAAGAGGAGGTGCCCGGTCCACGGGTGCATTTGCAGACTATCCAATTCAAACCGATGCCGTTGGACGAAGCTGTAATGGAGTTTATGGGTTCCAATCAAGAGTTTTTCGTCTTCGTCAATGCCAAATCCCAGCGGGTGAATGTTCTATATCGCCGAAAGGATGGGGATCTGGGGTTGATAGAGCCGGCATAAATTTTTTCTAATGGAGGAACCATGAAGATAAGTGACCACATCAGAGAAGAGACCATTAAACTGGACTTGGTCAGTAAGAACAAGGATGATGTCATCATAGAGTTGGTGGACCTGGTAGCTAAATCCGAGGAGGTGAATGACAAAGATAAAATATTGAAGGCGGTTATAGAGCGGGAGAAACTCTGCTCCACCGGATTTGAAAATGGAGTGGCTATACCCCATCCTCGCCAGGGGCAACCGGATGTAGTGAACAGCCTGGTGACAGCCTTCGGACGTTCCAAGGGGGGAATTGACTTTGAGGCTCTGGACGGGGAACCGGTGTATCTCTTCTTCCTTCTGGCGGCACCGAACGACCAGGAACATCTCCGTGTCCTGGCTCGGCTCTCACGCATGCTAAAGGACGAGAAATTTCGCGATAAATTGTACTCCGCCAAAACTCCAGCCGAAGTCTTGAAGATAATAGAGGACAGAGAAAAGGAACTCTAATGGCAAAGAAGGGCGATAAGAGCGTATCCATAAAAATCCTACTCAGTGAATGTGCATCTTTCCTTCCCCTGGAGCTTATAAACAAGGATGCGGACCTGAAGAGGGAGATAACCGTAGCGGAGGTTGGTCGCCCCAGTCTTGCCCTTAGCGGATACTTTGACACCTTTGCCGAAAAAAGGCTTCAGGTGCTGGGGCTTACGGAGATATCCTATCTTAAGACAAAGGATGATGCCTACTTGGAGGAGATATTTCGCCTGCTCACCTCCCGTCCTATTCCGGGGATAATTATCGCCCGAGGTTTAACCTGTCCACCTCAGCTCATTACAGCGGCGAAGGAAAAGGCTATACCGGTGATGGTAACTCCCACACGCACCAGCGACGCCATCGTGTTGTTGAGCGATTTTTTGCGAGAACAATTTGCCCCCGAAACCAGCTTCCATGGTGAGCTTCTGGACATATTCGGGGTCGGGGTGATGATATTGGGGGAGAGCGGATTGGGTAAGAGTGAATGTGCCCTGGACCTGGTAGCTAAAGGACACCGCCTGGTAGCCGACGACCAGGTGATGGTCAAGCGTAGCACCGGGGATTTAGTGATCGGATACAGCGATCCGAAGATAAAGGACCACATTGAGATTCAGGGGTTGGGTATAATCAATATCTCCCTAATGTACGGCGTGCATGCAATTCGGGACCGCAAGCGGGTGGAGCTGGTTCTACGATTGGAGTTGCTGGACCGGAAGAAGGAATACGACCGCACCGGTCTCACCGATAAGACCGTTGACATACTTGGGGTGAAAGTCCCTTATCTGCTAATACCCATCATCCCCGGTAAGAATATTGCCAACATCATTGAAGCCGCAGCGCTCAACTATCTACTTAAAATTCGGGGTTTTCACTCGGCGGAGGAGTTTGACCGCCGCTTAATTGAGCACATTGCCGCCAGTCGGGAGGTTCAACCTAAGGATACTGAATAGAAAGAACTGACTCAAAGTGGGATAGCCCAAGGATAGCGAAATAACTTTCGCAAGGAGCGGACTACATAATGATTGGGATACTGATAGCCGGGCATTCTAGTCTGGCAAAGGGTATGCTTACCGCCAGTGAGGTCATCCTGGGCAAGGAAAAGCTCATCAAGGTGGTGGATATCAAGCGGGAGGATTCCCCGCAGGAGATCACCGCCTCCATAGAGAAGGCGTTGGACTCACTCTTTGCAAAGACCGACACCGTATTGGTGATGAGCGATATTTTCGGAGGAAGTCCCAACAATGTATCCTTTGCCCTGGCTAAAGACCGGCTGAAGGGTGGGGAGAAGATTCGGGTCATTACCGGGGTCAACCTGCCTATGCTCCTTGAGGTGTTGACCAAGCGCGAGGAGTTGGGTATAGACGATCTGGCCATGAAGGGGGTCTCCGCCGGGCAGAAGGGAATAATCAACATCTTTGAAAGGATATACATAAACAATCCATGAAAAAAGTATTGTTTCGCATAGATGACCGATTGATTCACGGACAGGTGGTGGTGGGGTGGGCACGATATATAGAGGCGGGAAGGATAGTGGTGGCAAACGACCG
>Ga0209986_10004787_pt1 | contig 11391 bp, 9 predicted proteins | sample BlataG_FD_183168 | JGI IMG/M metagenome (GOLD analysis project Ga0209986, IMG submission 183168) | Deep subsurface microbial communities from Black Sea to uncover new lineages of life (NeLLi) - Black_00105 metaG (SPAdes) (version 2) | ecosystem: Environmental > Aquatic > Marine > Oceanic >...
ACGAACCCAATCAAACCCAATACAAAGCCAATTAAAGCCAATATAATGCCAAAACAAACCCAATACGAACCCAATACGAACCCAACTTGTCCGGGCGTAGCCTCTGGCGAAGCCGGAACAAAGCCAACTTCAAAACGTAGAAAGATTACTTGCTTTAGAATCAATTATCGCTATAATCATCTGTTTGGAATAGACATAGGAGATTTTTTATGTGTGAACAATGCGGCTGTAGTGGTGCTGACGCAGAAACCACCTTCGAAGACAAGGTCAAGGAAGTAATCGAATCGGTCCGGCCGGCCCTGAAGGAGCATGGCGGCGACGTCGAGCTGGTGGGAACCGATGATGATAATACCGTCAGAGTTCGTCTGCAGGGGGCCTGCCAGGGCTGCCCGGGCGCTGCGATGACAATGAAAATGGGCATCGAGAGAATTTTGAAGGAAAAGGTGCCTGAGGTCAAAGAAGTCTTGGCGGTGGATTAGACACCTGTTTTATGCCGGTTATCAACCTGTGGGTTCGGGCATAATGCGGTAGATAGCAACTCCGGGTGAGCCCTCGCTAATTACATGTACTAATTGGCAGGGACCTACACGCTCTCCTTTGGGAGCGCCCAGTACTTTTATACGGTCCAGCCCCCACTCTTTGTAATAGCGATCATTGGGCCTGCCGGCCAATCTCGAATCCCACGCTATAAGGGTGATATTGCGCTTCCTGCACTCTTGTATAAAGGCCGGAAAATCTTTAGCTTCAAGCGGTCGAATATTTCCCATATGTTCGAACCGTTCAATCGGCAAGCCGGTGTAAATCGGCATCCAACCGGGCATTGTAGTAATCATTCGGTCATCGTCCTCGGCATTTTCCAGAAACCAAAGGCCAAGGCGCTTAAAGTTGGCATTGCTTTGACCGTCTCCCATCACGAATCCCGTCGTTGTGGCGTTGCTGACCACCGCAAGAAGCAGAAATGCCGGAACTACGAGCCATCCCGTAGAGGGCTTTCGTCGGCGCACGAGTTGCAGAACAAAAAAACCGGCGACAACAACCAAGGCCGAGATTAGGGTGAGCTGCGAGATAACGGGACATCTGCCTTGGGCGTAGGTAAGTGTGCCAGCTTTTTTGGAGACCCATAAAATGCCCGCAATCTTCGTTGCCCACAAGACGAAGATGAATGTTCCAATCAGTTGAAGCACAGGTATAAGAAATTTCGGTTTTGGCTTGCCGACGAACCATTGCCAGAATGTAATTGTCCCGTATGCCGCAATAATAAGTCCGGCCCACGCCGCGGGCACGCAAAACCGTGGAAGCCGATAGGGATATATCGCATGTACCATCACGTACGGAATTCCCGCCAGAAGCATTACAATAATTTCCCACCGTCTTTTAATAACCGCCACTATGCTCCCCCCTAAGAAAGCTATCACCAAAAGTAAGGATGTCAAAGTAGACACTGCTGAATTCAGTCCCTCAAGGCTCTTGACCTGTCCGGGCCGAGAAGATTGCAGCATTAGAGCGTTCAAAAAAGAACAGATATTGCTCCAGTAAAAGCGTAAATCCGCAGCCATCTCAAAGGTCCGGTCTTTTGACAGCACCTGGATATAATGGGCGCCTCCGGACTGGCCTCGTAACTGCATCCATGTGATAATCATACACAGCCCAAAAGGTATCGATGCCAGCGCCGTCATAATTATTGTCTTGGCCCATTTTCTGTTCCGAATCAGGTCAACCAGGGCGACGGCGGGGATGAGGCCGGCCATGTCCCATCGGGCAATTGAACCCAGCATTGCGAATAAATATGCCCACTTTATATGAGATCTTATACACAGGCAGGTGGCGGCAAAAAGTGCCACAAGTGTCAATTCGGCAAGCGGCTGGCTGCTCATACGCACCATCCAGGGACTGATGCAGGCCAGCAGTGCGACCCAGACGGCCGCTTTGCCCAGAAATTTCCTGCCGATAAGGTAAATCAAGACCATTACGGTCGGCAACATAATGGCGTTGTACAATTCGGTGCCGAAGAGGTTGCGGTCGGGAGCAGAGAAAAGGTAACCCACAAGGGCGGTAATAATTGAGAAAAGCGGTGCACGCTTCATACTGCTGGGAATTTGAAAATGCAGCCATTTTCGTCCTATGGCAAGGAATGCGACAAAATCCGGATTCGGAAAGACAAAGTGTCCCAAAAAGTGCAGTGAATAAATAAGTCCCAGGGCGACTAAAAGTCCAACGGTCAGGTATGTAGCCAGCCGTTTATTGTAATCCGGCCCAATGGTATCTAACGGCGCCGGCTTGTGTGCTTTGGTCCCTTTACCTCTTCTTTTTTTTATTTTTTTTCTTTGCGCCATAACATTTTATGGAGAACAAAATACGGCAGTTCTACTCGGTAGCTGTTTTCTCCAGCTCTATTGTTTGAAACATCCCCAGCAGATTATTTAATGGGGACAATATGTATTCTGTGGCTTTGATAATAGGATACATGAATGAAGGCAGAAGTTGTCGCAGCGTCAGGCCGCCGCTCAGCAGGTATCGCAGCGGAGTGTGATTGCGTATTCTTACGATTCGCAGCCGGGGAAATTCCTTTTCGAAAATCCGGCGGTCGCGTGAAAAGATAATCCACGGTATCGCGCCATTTCCGTGCGAGACAGGCCCAAGCTTTTGCAGCTCCCACTGCGCCTCGGGGTCAAAAAGCTCGTGATGAAAGTTCTTATAGATAAACCTTGCCCATAGTGTATTTGCAGGTTCAATCATCACGATTTTGCCGGAGGGCTTAAGACACCGTAAGGCCTCCTTAAGGAAGGCCCCTGGGTCGGTAATGTGATGAAGGACGTCGAACATAAAAAACGCGTCAATACTTGTATCTTCGAAGGGCATGTCAAGGGCTGAGAATACCTTGTCGACATTCGGCAGCTCGAGTATGTCGGATGTTATCACGCTGTCAATGACCTCTTTGATAAAGCCCCCGCCGCTGCCAAGCTCAACAAGCACCTTCGTTTCGGGTTCGGGTATCAGGTTTTTAAATTGTGTATAGAAATCAATGTATAGTTTTTTTAGGAACGGCTTTTTCTGTACGATTTCGGCGTGCAACAGGGTGGTAGCAGGGTCGTCAAGGTCTTCGATAGACCTTGTCTCCGGCAGCTTTAACCATTCAATGACGCTCATAGTTATTTTAATGTGCCCTTCCGAGCCATTTGATTGTCTTAAATGCTATCCAGCTCATCTTAAGCAGCAGCCAGCCATGTTTGAAACGACTTATATTTGTCGTGCCGTACGTTCTTGCGTGATATGTCACCGGTACCTCAACGACTTTAAAGTTTTGCTTTACCGCCCCGAAAATGAGGTCAAAGTCCCCAAAGGGGTCGAAATCGCCAAAATACGAACGGTTGGCCGCTATCAGCTCGTAGTCTTTTCTGCGAATCATTTTGGTGCCGCACAGGGTATCTCTGAATCTTTGGCCCAACAGCCAGCTAAACAAAGAGCCGAAAAATTTGTTTCCGAGATGATTTATAAAACGCATCGCCTGCTTTTCCATTGGATAGACAAGCCGGGAGCCATTGATGAATTCACCTTTACCGTCGCGCAGTGCCTTGAAGAATTTCGGCAAATCTTCCGGTGGGGCTGTCAAGTCCGCATCCTGGATGACCAGCACATCCGCCTTAGAGGCGGCAAAACCTTTCCTGACAGCATCCCCTTTGCCAACTCCATCTCCCTGATGGATTAAACGAATGTTGCATTCAGGGTGTTCCTTAATCCGGCGTTCTATTTCCTCTGGTGTGCCGTCCGTGCTGTTTCCGTCGACGAAGATTATCTCGGTTTCCCTGCCCATTTTGGGGACCCGCGTTACCACGTCTTCAATATTACCCCGCTCATTTCTGCAGGGTACTATTACTGAGACGGACAAATCCTTCTCTTGCTGAGTGGTTGGTGCCGGACGGGCTACAAGCAGATTGACGAGATTAAAAAAGCGTATCCACGGCAGCAAAGAAAGAAAATAATTGCAAAGGACTGTCAACGGAGGGATGCGTTTCGGCATCAGAAGGAAAGAATCCGTTCGGATAACATCGAAGTTGGTCAGGTTGAGCAGATTTGCAATATCTTGCGGCGGCAGCCAGTTCTGGTAGGCCAGAGGCCGGCGAATCCTGAAAAACGAGCCCACGCGCAGAATCCATTCCCAGAGATAATTATAATAGGTTATAACAATCCGCGTGCTTTCGGTAGTTAACGGATGGATGTGTTCCAGGACCTGTTGAATATCGTGCCACCGGCCCAGCGAATTGCAGATAAGAACATAATCGAATTTTTCATCGAGATTCAATTCGTGCGGGTCCATTGTATGGAATTTCAGATGTGGAAATCGTTTTTTGGCCGACTCGATGGCCTCCGGATCCGCATCGATCCCAACACCGTAGGATGGCTGAACCGCAGCCAGGAGGTCTCCGCATTCGCAGCCGACGTGCAGGACTCTACTGTTTGGACGAACAACAAATTTATAAATCCTGTCCAGCCACTTGTAATAATATGTGTTACGTTTTCTCCAGCGCAAGAGTTGCTTTGCGTTTGGGGTCCCGCACGTCTTCTCAGTGACATCAGTTTGTGAAGGTTGAGAAGTTTGACTCGTTGTCTCATCCATAAACTCAAGACCTCAAATGTTTTGAGATGCTTTCGGCATTGGGATGTTCAATTACACCCTTTTCAGTGATAATAGCGGTTATATTCGACGCATCTGTAACATCAAAAGCAGGATTATACACTTTTACGCCGGCAGGAGCAATTTGCGTTTTTCCAAAAGTTGTTACTTCTTCAGCGGCTCTTTGCTCGATTGGTATCTCGTCACCGCTTTTAATGTTGAGGTCAAAGGTGCTTGACGGCGCTGCGATATAAAAAGGTATGCCGTGTTTTCGGGCAAGGATGCTCAGGCTGTAGGTGCCAATCTTATTTGCAGTGTCACCGTTTGCAGCGATTCGGTCGGCGCCGGTTATCACGGCGTTGATGTGTCCCTGCTTCATCAACCAGCCGGCCATATTGTCGCAAATAACCACAACATCGATACCTGCCTGTTTCAACTCCCATGCGGTCAACCGGGCACCCTGCAGCAATGGCCGGGTCTCGTCTACATAAACCTTGAATTTCCTGCCCTTTTTATGTGCCTCAAACATAAGCGATAGAGCTGTCCCCTGTCCAGCAGTCGCAAGTGCGCCGGCGTTGCAGTGTGTCAAGATTCCGCTGCCATCCGTGATAAACTTCTGGCCGTTTTCTCCAATTCGCCGGCACATATCCACGTCTTCCTGATAGATAGCATTTGCCTCGGTTAAAACAGCCTCTTGCAATGCTTGCACCTTTGCATCGGCCTTTCTTGCAACAAATTGCTCGGCTGTTTGCCGAATCCTGTCCAGTGCCCAAAATAGATTGACAGCGGTTGGACGAGAAGACGCCAGATGTTCACAGGACTTAGAGAGAACATCGAGTCCCCGTTGTAAATTGTCGGTTTCGGTCAATTTCTGCATACTTAGAACCAGCCCGTAAGCCGCAGCAACGCCTATCGCCGGAGCGCCGCGCACGGCAAGCGTCTTTATCGCTTCGCGGAGCTGCTCGATATCCCGGCACTGCAATTTAACAAATTCACCGGGCAGGAGCCGCTGGTCGATAAGCTCCAGGTAGCCGTCAACATCGCCAACCCATTTTAGTGTCTGAACAATCATATTTCGTATCTCGTCGCTCGCGTTTAGAATTCAATTCAAGTTTCTTATCGGTCTTATCCTCAGGGCCCGTAAATTTTTCCTTCTCTGTAATCCTGCCAGGCCAGCTCGAACGCCTTGCCCAGGGCCGGTGCCGGCCTCGGGTTTATATTATTGCACCGGAACAAATCGGGCTCGTCCGGGTCGTATTCAATCTGCAATATCGAATCTCGCAACTTCTCATTTTCAGGTATGAACTTCAAAGTTTTCCCGGTCTTTTCGTTAGTAATATCGGGATGAATTTCGGCCCCGTCCTCGGCAAGGACAAGGTGCGAACCGCGCGACCCGCTGCCGAGCTGGAGTAATTCAACAATCGCTTTGAGATACGCAACACCGGATAAAGCAAGATGTTCGGCCTGGATTGCTGTTATGATGTCTTGAGGATTTTTTAATTTGAATCCCTGTTGCTGTATATCTTTATAAAGCTGAACAGCTTCTGCTAAAGCTTTCCGGCCGTCTTCCAGCTCTCTTATATGACCCGCTGATGCCGTCACACGGCTTTGGATCTTCTCGATTACTTCTTTCGGGACTAAACCGGATGAGTTCCCCCATGCCTCAAGCTTGGTGACAAGCTGCTTTAATTGCCCGTCAATCTCTGCCTGGTTGTCCGAATAATCGGGCAGGTCAGGGGCATATACGTTTGCGATAAATTCAGCCGCTCGCAGTCCGCCAGTCTGACCGGCGTTCAGGGCTGAGCCGCCCGGCCGCTTGACGCCGTGAGTTCCGGCCATCTCACCGATTACAAAAGTCCGCCCTATATTGGACTGCCACCATTTGTTCACGGCAAAGCCGCCGTTGTTGTGCTGTGCGCAAACCGCAATCTCAAGCGGCGCCGAATATAAATCAATCCCGTTTTCGGTGTAAATTTCGATAGCCAGTGGATTCATGTGGGTTAAACGTTCAATCGGTGTGCCTTGAAGCGCGCCTGTTTTCTTCAGATATTGAAGCGCTTCGGGTTCGAGGCTATCAATGTCAAACTGCTTCATTGAATCGTTGCCGACCGGATTGTGCAAAAAGTCCATAAAGACCCGCCTGCCTTTTTGCCTTTCTCTAAAAACCAGAATATCAATCAATGAGGAGTGGTGGTCTGAAATACGCTGCGGGTCAAAAGGCCATTGATAGCCCTTGAGAAAAATATTCGTTGCCATCTTGCTCATTAACGGGAAGAAATCCGCCAAAAACTCACTTTCATCATTCCCATCGGCATCCGTGCTGAATATTCTTGGGATTGCCTGCATATAAGTGCCCGATACATTCCAGCGAAACTTTATACTGGCAAGTCCAAACTGTGATTCGGTAAAGTTTTCACCAAGAAGGCCGGCTTCGAGAGCAAGGCCGTGTATGCCAACCTGGCCTTTTGGGTAAACGCTGGTTTTATAAAGTTCACCGGGACCTCCCGCAGCCAAAACAAGATTGGAACAGTAGAAGACATTTATTGGTAAATTACCCTCTCCAATTTTGGATTTGTCTATTGTAACCACTCCTGTAATTTGTTTCGCTTCACCACTGCCAACAGTTAGTAAATGTGCAGCTTCCTGACGGTCATAAATTTGTATTCCGTACCTGCGTACCTGTTTCTCTAAACATTCGCTCATAAACCTACTGGTCTTTGGGCCGGCTGAAGTTGCCCGCTCGTAAGGGTCATGATCGGTTTTATAACCGCAGTAACTTCCAATTGGGTCGTGGGGGAAGGGAACGCCTGCCTGGACCAGGTGATAAAACTCGCGCAGTGAGCCGATGGCCTCGGCAAGTGCTAAATCGCCGTGACAGCAGCCGGCAGCAGTCAGACTTTTCGCAAACTCCTCGGCGCTGTCGGGTACATCCGGGCTCGTGCCCATTTTGTAATATGTTTGCTTGTCGGAGCCGCTCATCCGCGATGCCCCTAATCCTATTCCCGCAGTCACCACGGCAATCCTCTCCTGCGGATTCTCAACCCCTTTTTGGCTCATGAATTCATAAAGATGCACCGCGCAGTTCATCCCCGCGGCACCTGAGCCCACAATCACTGTATTGTAACTATGAATAGTAACGCTATGATTTGCTATTTGTCTTGTTTTCACCATGTTTAATTCACCTGTTTCACTTATTGTTTTAATACTTCCGGTTTTATAAAATCGTCAGCCATCTTACGCGGCAGGATTCGCACAGTTCCTTCTTTATCGCAAAAGTAAAGGTAAGATTCAGATGGCTTCCTGCCGTGACCATCAGCCCAGAGCCCGTAGAAATCAGGATGAGCGTTTAGCGGTTCTCTGGCGTACGTGTGGTTGCGGAGACTGTCTTTAGTAAGTTGTCCGGTCTTTGCCCACGCGTTCCCCAGGTCTGTACTTGTCCACATAACCATTTCGCCCCCTGGATTATATGGCTGAGGACCGGTCTCGGCAGGTGCAATTATTCGCCACGTCCCATCTTCTTCGATATAGAGCGAACCCATGTCATAATTGTTGTCTGAGACAAAAGCTTCTCTTATCTGCCACTTCTGTCCCGTCCAGCGGGCGGTGGTCCACGTGCGTGGATTATTTTTCGGGCCCGATTCGTACCCTTTGCTTGTCAGAAAAAGAATTACGGGTATTCCTTTTTTATCGAAGCGGATATCCTTCAGGTAAACATTCAACCTTTCTGCCTGGTAATCGTGAACAAGGGCGGGATTTTTGACCGCCACAAGCGGCAGCTTCAATTTCTGTCCATCAACGCTCTGCCATGTTTTGCCGAGGTCTTTAGTTTCGATATAGTATAAATTCGTGCGCCAGTTCAGGCCCTTCGGGTTGGGGTGGTAATTAAACGCTGTCCCAGCCTTGTTTTTGCTCACGGCGCTAATCTGATAGTGCCCCTTCTGGATTGCGGCAAGGCGAAGCCACTCGGACCATTTAACGCCGTCTGAGCTTCTCATAAAGCAGATAGTGCGGTCGGCGGGGTAGTTGTAGCGTGTGAAAAAACACGCAAAACCTTTTCCTTCAACATGCCATGCCTGCATATATGAGAAATTCGTCATTGGAACTTCTTCGCCCTTTTCGACCTTTGTCGCATTGACCAAATCGAACTTGTCTGTGTCATAAGGCTTCATACTTTTGTGTATATAAGACGGCCTGGACGTGCCATGGGACGTCGAGAAAATCCAGATGTGTCCCTTATCATCGACGGATATAACGGGATTGTCGTGGGCGTCTCCCGTCTTTTTATCAAGGAGGATTGTAGGCTTTGGCACCATGCCCGTCTGGTGGTCATAGTATGAAACCATGTGCAGTAGTTTTCTGTTACTGTCTTTGGTCGTTCCGCCGTAACAGAAAAAAGTTTTCTTTACCTTGTCACAATAAACAGCGAAAGGTTTATGTTTTGCACAGTATGTGCCAAGGCCTCCGCTGTACTTGTAAACGTATTCATCGCCGGATGGCTGATTCATATACCAGATACCACGATAGCCGTCATCTTTGACATTGATTGTTATCGCCGAAGAAAGTGTGCTCGCACCCTTCGCCGACTTTCCGCAGGTTGAAAATGAAAAGCCGGCGATTGTCACAAATAAAGTCAGCAAGCTCGCTGTTGACCTGAATTTTGTGGCGAAAGAGCTTGTTTTTTGCATCACATATCTCGAATTGCGGTCTATGTTTTTAGGCGATGTTAAAATTTCTTCCTGTACTCCGGCTTATCTGTTCGATGGAAGCAGTGGCAAAATCGATATCGGGATATTTTTCTGAACGCAGCTTGTCTATTAGTTGTTTGGCTTTTGTTAGCTCCTCTGTTAGTAGAGCATAGTCCTGCTCGTCGATGATTTTTTTCATTGTGGCTTTTTCTATTAAGCTAAATGAGGCGCCAAGCACCAGCACTCCTGCATCGATGTAGTCGGGGATGTTGCTCGAATTCGTTCCGCCCGTAGGCACCAGGCTGATGGTCTTGTGAATAGCCGGGTCGATTGCCTTAACAAAGGCCGGGCCGCCGAGATGCCTGGCCGGGAATATCTTGCACAGATTAGCGCCCTTGGAAAACTGGCTGATAATTTCGGTCACACTGCCGCAACCGGGTATTATGGCTGTTTGGCCGGCATACTTTTCGAAGGTCTCGTCGGTGAAATTACCGGCTGAAACAAGATAGCACGCACCTGCATCCGCGACCTCCTGAACCGAAGGCAAAGGGTCCTGGGGATTTGCCTTATTGTAAACGTCAAGCATTTCCTGCGAGTCTATCAAACTTGCAACACCCGCCACAAAATCCGGAAGTTCTTTGCGCAATCGGCCAAGTTTTTCCAAAAGCTTGCTTATCCGGCAGGTCACTTCCATATTATTGACGCCTGCCTTGATGAGGGCCTCGGCAGTCTTGACAATGTCGAGTTTGTCCTGATTAAATACGAGAACAAATCCATCTCTTAATAATGTCGTGATTGTGTTTTTGATGTCCATTTGTACCTCTTAAAGTCTTCTCAGGTGGAAGCCGCCGTCAACGTTGATTACAGTACCGGTGGAGAAATCGAGCCTGCCTTCTGCGATGGCCCCGACAGCCTTTGCGATATCCTCGGGCTGGCCCCATCGCTTTATAGGAGTCAATCCTTCAGCAATAAGTTTATCATATTTATCTTTAACGGCACTGGTCATGTCCGTTGCGATAATGCCCGGGCTGATTTCGAACACCCCAATATTATATTCAGCTAATCTGTCCGCATAAAGCCTGGTCATCATGGAGATACCCGCCTTGCTTATACAGTACTCACCCCGCCCCGGCGAGCTGGTGTATGCCGAGATTGAGCCGGTGTTGACAATCCGAAAGGAACGGTCCGGGCATTGCTTCCTCTGCTCGACCATCCAGTTGGCGACGAGCTGAGTCAAAAAGTAAGGCCCCTTAAGATTTATTCCCAACACCCTGTCGAAACTCTCCTCGGTCGCTTCGAGAATATCCAGCCGCTGCAGCGGTGCGACACCGGCATTATTTACAAGCATATCGCATCGGCCGAATGTGCTTTGAGCCAAATCAACAAGCCGTCCGCGGTCATCTGCTTTGCTGACATCGCCTCGCAAAATTTCACACTCTGAGCCAATGTTATTGATTTCTTTTTGAGTTTGTTTTGCAAAGGATTCCTCAGGCTTGCCGTCGGCGGTAAAATCAAAATGGCTGATCACAAGGTCATAATCCAGTGTCGCCAGCTCTATTGCGATGGCCCTTCCAATACCGCGACTTGCTCCGGTAACAATCGCTACAGCTTGCTCTGCCATATTCACATCCTCTATTCAACTGACGTTTTCCGTTTAGATCCGGCCCGGCTGTAATACCCGGCTTGCCGACTATTAAACTAACCTATTTATCCCGACAATGCAAACAGTCTGACCAACCCTCGGTAATTTCTAATCATCCAAATAAGCCTGATACGATATGATTGCTGACCTTAATCCGCCAGACGTGCGGCGGATTAACAATTGCCCCCAACGGAGTGACAGATTATTCAGGTAAGTTATCTTATCGTTGCGCGGCCCGCTGCGGCCGGCGTTTTACTAAATATTGCCAAACAATCAGCCGAGAATCCGGTTACGTTGGAAGATAAACCAGCGTCCTGATTGGTTTTAGAAGACGAACAGGAATAAAGTCTTTCTTCAGCCATAATAATATCTCCTTTTCCGGCCATCTTAGCGTATTTTAATCGAGCCGTTGTGTGTCTCGAGCTTGAGCTTACCGAGTCCTTCACCAATTT
>Ga0209986_10004788_pt1 | contig 11388 bp, 9 predicted proteins | sample BlataG_FD_183168 | JGI IMG/M metagenome (GOLD analysis project Ga0209986, IMG submission 183168) | Deep subsurface microbial communities from Black Sea to uncover new lineages of life (NeLLi) - Black_00105 metaG (SPAdes) (version 2) | ecosystem: Environmental > Aquatic > Marine > Oceanic >...
CGCGCAGGGCCGGCTGGTGGTGGTCGACGTCAAGACCGCCAAGACCCCGGTCAGCAAGGATGACGCCCAGCGGCACGCCCAGTTGGGTCTCTACCAGTTGGCCGTCTCGGCGGGCCTGCTCGGCGCCCAGGGCGGGGACCAGCCCGGCGGCGGGCGGCTCGTCTACGTCGGCAAACCGTCGGCCGCCGGGGCCACCGAACGCGAGCAGACCGCACTGGGCCCCGATGACGTCCCCGGCTGGCAGCAGGCGGTGCGTGATGCGGCGGCCGCCACCGCCGGGCCGCAGTTCGTGGCCCGGGTCAATGACGGCTGCACGCATTGCCCGCTGCGGCCGTCCTGCCCGGCCCACACGACGGAACCGTCATGACCCACAGTCCCGCCGAACTGGCCGCCGCGCTGGGGGTTCCGGCCCCCACCGACGAGCAGGCCGCGGTGATCGCCGCCCCGCCCGGCCCGCTGGTGGTGGTCGCCGGCGCCGGGGCCGGTAAGACCGAGACGATGGCCGCCCGGGTGGTCTGGCTGGTGGCCAACGGCTACGCCGATCCGGGGCAGGTGCTCGGCCTGACGTTCACCCGCAAGGCCGCCGGGCAGCTGCTGCGGCGGGTCCGTTCCCGGCTGGCCCGGCTGTCCGGCCATCTCGGCGCGACCGCCGTCGCCACCGCCGGGTCCCCGCTGGTCAGCACTTATCACGCCTTCGCCGGGCAGCTGCTGCGCGAGTTCGGCCTGCTGCTGCCGGTCGAACCCGACGCCCGGCTGCTCAGCGAAACCGAGCGCTGGCAGCTGGCCTACGAGGTGGTCTGCAGCCATCCGGACCCGCTGCCGATCGGCAAGACCCCGGCCGCGGTCACCGCCATGGTGTTGCGGCTCTCCGACGAGCTCGCCGAACACCTCGTCGACACCGATCAGCTCCGCCACACCCACCTCGAACTGGAGCGGCTGGTGTACGCGCTGCCGCCCGGGCCCCGCCAACGCGACACCGGCCCCAACCGGCGGCTGCTCGACATGCTCGACATCCAGACCGAACGCGCCACGCTGGTGCCGCTGATCGACGCACTGCACGCCCGGATGCGGGCGGCCACCGTGATGGACTTCGGCTCCCAGATGTCGGCCGCCGCCCGGCTGGCCGCCAGCCGCCCACAGGTCGGCGACGCGCTGCGGCAGCGCTACCGGGTGGTGCTGCTCGACGAGTACCAGGACACCGGACACGCCCAGCGCATCGCGCTGTCCGCACTGTTCGGCGGCGGCGCCGACGGGGACCGGCTGGCATTGACCGCCGTCGGCGATCCGATCCAGTCCATCTACGGCTGGCGCGGGGCCTCGGCGACCAACCTGCCGCGGTTCACCACCGACTTCCCCCGTGCGGACGGCACCCCCGCGCCCACTCGGGAGTTGTGCACCAGTTGGCGCAACCCGCCGCGGGCGCTGCAACTGGCCAACGCGGTCTCCGCCGAGGCGCGCTCGCGGTCGGTGGGGGTCCGCCCGCTGCGCCCGAGGCCCGGTGCCCAGCCGGGCACCGTGCTGTGCGCGCTGCAGCGCGATGTCGCCGGCGAGCGGGACTGGCTCGCCGACCATATCGCCGCCCGGTATGCGGCCGCCGCCGAGGCGGGGCAGGAGCCGCCGACGGCCGCCGTGCTGGTGCGCCGCAACGCCGACACCGGCCCGCTGGCCCGGGCGCTGACGGCCCGCGGCGTTCCGGTCGAAGTGGTGGGACTGGCCGGTCTGCTGTCGATTCCCGAAGTTGCCCAGGTGATCTCGATGCTGCGGCTGGTCGCCGATCCCACCGCCGGAACCGCCGCCATGGAGGTGCTCACCGGCCCGCGCTGGCGGCTGGGTGCCCGCGATCTGTCCGCACTCTGGCGGCGGGCGGTGGTGCTCGACGGGCAGCGGCCGGCGGTGGTGTCGGCCCGGCAGATCGCCGATGCGGCCGCGGCCGACGTCGAGGCCGCCGCGCTGGCCGACGCCCTCGCCGACCCCGGCCCGGCCGGCAGCTACTCGGCGGAGGGCTACCGGCGGATCGGGGTCCTCAGTGCCGAACTCGCCCGACTGCGCGGCTGTCTGGCCCACCCGCTGACCGACCTGGTGGCCGAGGTGCGCCGGGCGATCGGGGTCGACATCGAAGCGCTGGCGGCCCGCCCGGCCGGCGCTCCCGGTACCGGCGGCGAGCACCTGGATCGCTTCGCCGACGTGGTGGCCCGTTACGCCGAACGGCCCGGGGCCGACGCGGCCGGCCTGCTGACCTACCTCGACGCCGCCGCCGCGGTCGAGAACGGCCTGGCGCCGGCCGAGATCAGCCCGGCCCCCGGGCGGGTGCAGGTGCTGACGGTGCACGCCGCCAAGGGCCTGGAGTGGCAGATCGTGGCGGTACCGCATCTCAGTGCCCGGGTGTTCCCGTCGACGTCGTCCAAGCGGACCTGGCTCAACGACGCCGGCGACCTGCCGCCGCTGCTGCGCGGTGACCGGGCCGACGATGAGGCCGGGTCCGGTCTGCACGGTGTGCCGCTGTTGGACACCTCCGCGGTCAATGACCGCAAGGCACTGTCGGATGTCATCGACACCCACCGCGACAACCTGCTGGCGCGCCGCCTCGATGAGGAACGCCGGTTGCTCTACGTCGCGCTGACCCGCACCGAGGACACCCTGCTGCTGTCCGGCCACCACTGGGGCGCTACCGAGGCCAAACCCCGAGGGCCGTCGGATTTCCTCTGCGAGATTCGCGACATCATCGAGGCCTCCGCCGCCGCCGGTGAACCGTGCGGGGTGATCGAGCACTGGGAGCCCGAGCCCGCAGAGGGTGAGCCGAACCCGTTGCGGGACAACACCACCGAGGTGCTTTGGCCGGTCGACCCGCTGGGCGGGCGACGCGGGGACGTCCAGCGTGGAGCCGATCTGGTGGCCGCCGCCATGGCCGGAACGCTTCCGCCGGCCGGCCCCGATGGCACATCCGCCGATCCGGCCGGCTGGGCCGCCGACGTCGACGCCCTGCTGGCCGAACGCGCCCGGGCCGGGGAGCGCGGCCCGGTCGCGCTCCCCACCCAGCTGTCGGTCAGTGCCCTGGTCGATCTGGACCGCGACCGCGAGGCTGCCGCGCGTCGGCTGACCCGGCGGCTGCCGGCCCGCCCGGACCCGAATGCGCTGCTGGGCACCGCCTTCCACGACTGGGTGCAGCGCTTCTACGGCGCCGAGCGGCTCTTCGACCTCGATGACCTGCCCGGCGCGGGGGATCCGCAGACCGCCGACGCCGATCAGCTCACCGTGTTGCAGGACGCGTTCAACGCCTCGCCGTGGGCGGCCCGCACCCCGGTGGACGTCGAGGTCCCGTTCGAGATGGCGCTGGGCGAGACGATCGTCCGCGGACGCATCGACGCGGTCTTCGCCGACCCGGACGGCGGGGTCACCGTGGTGGACTGGAAGACCGGCGAGCCGCCTGCCGACGAGGCCGCCCGCCGGCATGCCGCCATCCAGCTCGCGGTGTACCGGCTGGCCTGGGCCGGGCTGGCCGGCTGCGAGGTGTCGCAGGTACGCGCGGCGTTCCACTATGTGCGCTCCGGGCGCACCGTCGCCCCCGACCGGCTGCCGGAGGCGGACGAACTCAGCGCCCTGCTACACCCCGAACCGGAGCGTTGCGCCGGATCCTGAGCGCCGTAACGATCATCGGGGCCTGCAGCGGCAGCCTTGCCAATGCGGCGATCCGCATCGGCCATTTCTGCGCGCCCGGCTTGTTCCACCACATCCGGGTCATGTTCAGGTTGGCCGGGAACACGGCGAGAAACAGCGCGACCGCCGCCAACGCCCCGGCCCGGCGGGTGCGCGGCGCCAGCAGCATCGCGCCGATTCCCACCTCGGCCACCCCGGAGGCGTAGGTGTAGAACCGCGGGCTGCCCGGCAGTTCGGCGGGCACGATGGTGTCGAACGGCTTGGGCGCCAGGAAGTGCCCGGCGCCGATTCCGATCAACATCGCCGCCATCCGGTAGGCGGGACGCTGGCTGGCGGGTTCGGCTGAGCGTTCTGTCGGGTTCTGCGGCATGGTTACATAATGGCCGTGTTCTGGCATGCCCCTGGGCGAAACGCACCCGGTGATTCCGTGACGGATTCTCGTGGCTGACCGCCGCATGCGGCGGCGTCTGGACGCGATCAACGAGAATCTGGCCGCCAAACCGGACTCCGCGCTGGTGGAGTACCTGCGCATCCCGGACAAATACGTTTCCCCGGTCAGCCGCATCGCCCGGCGGTTGTTTTACGCGCTGGCCGCGCTGTTCACCGCGGCGGTGGTGGTCTACCTCGACCGGGACGGCTACAACAACGCCAATGGCAAGCCGCTGACCTTTCTTGATTGCATCTATTACGCCACGGTGTCGTTGTCGACCACCGGCTACGGCGATATCGCCCCGTTCTCCGAGCGGGCCCGGCTACTCAACGTCCTGATCATCACGCCGCTGAGGTTCGCCTTCCTGATCGTGCTCATCGGCACCACCGTGGAGACCCTGACCAAGGATTCGCGGCAGACCATCAGAATTCAGCGTTGGAGGAAAAAAATGCGGAACCACACGGTCGTCGTCGGGTACGGCACCAAGGGCCGCACCGCGGTGACCGCCATGCTCGCTGACGGGGTCCCGTCGGGCGAGATCGTCGTCGTCGACACCGACCAGTCGTCGCTGGACAAGGCCAACGCCGCCGGCCTGGTCACCATTCGCGGTGACGCCAACAAGTCCGATGTGCTGCGGTTGGCTGGGGCGCAGCACGCCAAGGCCATCGTGGTGGCCACCAACAGCGACCCGACCGCGGTCCTGGTGACGCTGACCGCCCGCGAACTGGCGCCCGAGGCCCAGATCATCGCCTCGGTCCGCGAGGGGGAGAACCGGCACCTGCTGTTGCAGTCCGGGGCGGACTCGGTGGTGGTGTCCTCCGAAACCGCCGGTCGGCTCCTGGGCCTGGCCACCTCCAAACCCACCGTGGTGGAGATGATCGAGGATCTGCTCACCCCGGATGCCGGGCTGGTGATCGCCGAGCGCGAGGTGGAGGCCAAAGAGGTCGGCGGCTCGCCGCGGCACCTGTCCGACGTCGTGCTCGGCGTAGTCCGCGACGGAAAGCTGCTGCGGGTCGACGACGCCCAGGTCGACGCCCTCGAGCACGCCGACCGGGTGCTGTACGTGCGCACCACCGACGTCGAGTGATGACCTTCCAGCTGCGTAACGTCCCGTTGCTGTCGCGGGTCGGGGCCGACCGCGCCGATCATCTGCGCACCGACGTCGACGCCGCCGTCGCCGGCTGGAGTGACGCCGTGCTGCTGCGCGTCGATGACCGCAATCAGGTGATGGTCGTCGATAACCAGGTGCTGCTGGCCCCGGCGGCGGACCTGGGCGACACGCCGCCACCGGAGGCGGTGTTCCTGGGCCGCATCGCCGACGGCCGGCACGTCTGGGCGGTGCGCGCCCCGCTGGCGGACCCCGGGGATGCGCCCGCCCGCGCGATCGATCCCCGTCGCTCCGGGGTGCCCTTCGACGATGTCAGCGCCCAGTTGGTGGCGTGTGCGCTGGCACTGCTGAATTGGCATGACAGCGCCCGCTTCTCGCCCGTGGACGGCAGCCCCACCCGGGTCGCCAGGGCTGGCTGGTCACGCCGCAATATCCTCACCGGCCAGGAGGACTTCCCGCGCGTCGACCCAGCGGTGATCTGCCTGGTGCACGACGGCCACGACCGCGCCGTGCTGGCCCGCCAGGCGGTGTGGCCGCCGCGGCTGTTCTCGCTGCTGGCCGGGTTCGTGGAGGCGGGGGAGTCCTTCGAGTCGTGCGTGGTGCGCGAGGTGGCCGAGGAGATCGGCCTGGCCGTGCGCGATGTGCAGTACCTGGGCAGCCAGCCGTGGCCGTTCCCGCGGTCGCTGATGGTGGGCTTCCACGCCGTCGCCGACCCCGAGCAGGAGTTCGCCTTCACCGATGGCGAGATCGCCGAGGCGGCCTGGTTCACCCGCGCCGAGGTCCGCGCCGCGTTGGAGGAGGGGGACTGGAGCAGCGACTCGACGTCCCGGCTGCTGCTGCCGGGGTCGATCTCGATCGCCCGGGAGATCATCGAGTCCTGGGCCTACGACGCACGCTGACGAGTCGGGCGCGCCGCCGGGGCTAGCATCGCCTGGTGCGGCAGCAGGGTCAGGTCACCGGATTCGCCGCCACTATGACGACGGTGGCCATGGGCCTGGGCTCCGCCGTGGCGGTGGGGGACCTGCGAATCCTGGCCGCCAATATCTCGCTGGTCCGCAACGGCCTGCAGTTCTCACCGGGCACCACCATCTTCGTGTCCTCGCTGGCCACCCTGACATTGGCCGCCTCGGTGCTCGGCGCGGGCGTGCTGGGCGACAAGTACGGCATGAAGCGGATGTTCCTCGCCGGCGCGTGGGCCGCGGTGCTGTTCGGGCTCGTCGGGGCCGCGGCCCCCAACGTCATCATGCTGATGATCGCCCGGGCCTGCATCGGGGTGGCGTTCGCGTTCCTGACCGGGCTGTCGCTGGCCATCATGAACGCGGTCTTCCCGCCCGAGCGCCGGGCCGGGGCTATCGCCTGGTACCTGGCCGCGGTGTACGCCTTTGGCGTGCTGCCGGCCACGGTGGGTAGTCTGCTGGCCGAGCAGATCGGTTGGCGCAGCGGCCTTCTCGTCACCCCGGTGCTTGCGCTGCTGGTGGTGGTCATCACCCTGCGGTATGTCCCGGAGACGCCCAGTTCGCACCGCAGGACCGACCTGCCCGGACTGCTGCTGGTCGCGGTCGCCCTGCTGGGGCTGACCTACGGCATCTCCGAGTTGCAGAACGGGCTGGATCTCGCGGCGGGCGTACCGATTCTGATCGGGGTGCTGGCGGCGGCCGCGTTCGTGTGGTGGGAGTCGCGCTGCGACGATCCGGCGCTGGATCTGCGGATCTTCCGGTCGCCGCGGTTCAACGCCGTGGTGACCGCGGGTGCGGCCAATAATCTGGTGCAGGGCGGGTCGATGATCATGGTCACCTTCTATCTGATCATCATCCGTGACGAGTCCACCTGGACCCTGGCGCTGCTGCTCATTCCGGCGACGCTGGTGTCGGCGCTGGCCGCCCTCGGTGCCGGCCGGGCCGCGGCCCGCTTCGGCAACGCCGCCGTCGTGGTGGCCGGCCTGGCGGTGCTGGCGGTCAGCCTGCTGGTGCGGCTGTCATTCCGGATCGACACCCCGATCGTCGTCGTTGCCGCGGTGATCGCGCTGACGACAGTCGGCGGTGCGATCGTGCAGACCCCGCAGGCGACGGTGATGATGTCCAGTGCGCCAACGAGTCTGGGTGGGGTGGTCTCGGCGGTGAAGGCCTCGGTGGGGGGCACGTTCTACGGACTGGGGTCGGCGCTGTTCTCGATGTTCGGCATCCTGCTGTTCATTCGCGATGCCGGGCCAAAGCTGGCCGGCACCGGTATCAGCGCCGAGCAGGCGGGGGAGATCCTGGGCGCCAACGCCGACAAGCCGAGTGCAGCCGGGCTGGATCCCGACCGCACCGCGTGGGTGATCTCCGAGGCGACCGCGAGCATGCTCGATGCGGCGCACACGCTGAATCTGGTCATGACGGCCATCCCGGTGGCGGCGATCGTCGTCGTCGTGGTCTTGTTCCGTCGGGTGGTGGAGCGGTCCGCGAACTAGGTTGTGTTTGTCGCAGCGGGCGGCGATGCGGCGCCATTGCGACGTTGCGGGCCCCTGTAGTCCTTGGCGTCGAAGGATGGCGGCCGGCCACCCGCGCTCCCGGCGTGACCGAATAATACGAAACATAAATCATGAGTCTATATGCGGTTGGCATGAGGACCGTGACGTGTCCGCCCCACCCTCCTAGGCTGAAATCAACAGGAAATCGGACCCAATTCCCCACCGCCGGTGAGGATTCCGAGAGCCAGAGAATGAGAGAGCCACCAATGATCGCCAGGTTCATCGCCCCACTTGCCACCACCGGTGCCGCACTCGCAGCCGCAATCGCCTTCGCCCCCCTCGCCGCGGCCAATAACAGCTTCGCCTGCAAGGGCTCAAGCCTGGCGTCGGTCTGCCAAAAGAACGGTCACTCGTCCATCGTCGCCACCCCGGGTGACACCAGGGCGGGTAACTGGCCCTTCGGTCCCAATGGCGGGCAGATAGTGGCCATCCTCGGCTAACCCGAACATCCGGTCCCCACCCTGGGCCGCGAGGGCACCCCCGCCCTCGCGGCCCAGGCCGTTCCGGCACACCCCTTCCGCGCCGCTATGCCGCCGAGCGCCACAAAACCAGAACAAAAAATCGTGAATCCTATGCGGTTCCTATGAAGCTCGTGACTTACCCAACCCGCTCCGCATAGTCTCGAATCAACAGGAAATCGGAAGCCAATTCCTCACCGCCGGTGACGATTCCGAGAACTGGATCAAGAAGGGAACCACCCATGATCGCCAAGCTCTTCGCCCCGCTTGCCACCGCTGGTGCCGCCATCGCAGCCGCCATCGCCTTCGCCCCGCTCGCCGCGGCCGACAACGATCTCAACTGCAACGGTTCGAGCCTGGCCTCGGTCTGCCAGAAGAGCGGACACTCGGCCATCGTCGCCACCCCGGGCGACACCCGCGCGGGCGGCTCCCCCTTCGGCGCCGGCGGCATCCCGCTGCTGGCCCTCGACTAACCACGGAATCGGTTCCCCACCCCGGGCCGCGAGGGCACCCCGCCCTCGCGGCCCGTTTCTTGTGCCACGAGGATGCGTGCCACGAGGATGTGTGCCACGAGGAAAAGAACCATCCGGTGTGGGATCCGATTCGATCCCGGACCGCTAGACGCCGAGCTTGGCCTTGACCTCGTTGATGCTCGGGTTGGTCAACGCGCTGCCGTCGGCGAACTTCAGCGTCGGCACCGTCTGATTGCCCTTGTTGACGTTCATCACGAACTCCGCGGCGGCCGGGTCGTGCTCGATGTCGACCTCGGTGAACTCGATACCCGCGGCCTTCATCATGGTCTTGAGCCGCTTGCAGTAGCCGCACCACACCGTGGAGTACATGGTGACCTGAGGATCAGACATAAGGCCCTCAAGATAGCCCACTGTCGGCGCCGGCTGCCAAGATGGACGCCATGCCCGCGACCGCCGACCAACTGGCCGGCCTCGACGCCGAACAGCGCGAGGCCGTGCTCGCCGCCCGGGGTCCGGTGTGTGTGCTGGCCGGCGCCGGAACCGGCAAGACCCGCACCATCACCCACCGGATCGCGCACCTGATCGCAGGCGGCCACGTCGCGGCGGGGCAGGTGCTGGCGGTGACGTTCACCTCCCGGGCGGCCGGGGAGATGCGCAGCCGGCTGCGCGCCATGCAGATCGGCGGGGTCCAGGCGCTGACCTTCCACGCCGCGGCGCGCCGCCAGCTGCACTACTTCTGGCCGCGGGTGGTCGGCGATACCAGCTGGCAGCTTCTGGACAGCAAGTTCGCCGTGGTGGCCCAGGCCGCCAACCGGGCCCGGCTGCAGGCCAGTACCGATGACGTGCGCGACCTGGCCGGTGAGATCGAGTGGGCCAAGGCCTCGCTGATCACCCCGGAGACCTACCCCGCCGCGGTCGCCGAGGCCGGCCGCGACATCCCCCTGGACGCGGCGAAGGTGGCCGCGGTCTACGCCGGCTACGAGAAGCTCAAGGCCAACCGGGACGGGATGGCCCTGCTGGACTTCGACGACCTGCTGCTGCACACCGCCGCCGCCATCGAGAACGACGCCGCGGTGGCTTCGGAATTCCGGGACCGCTACCGCTGTTTCGTCGTCGACGAGTATCAGGACGTCACCCCGCTGCAGCAGCGGGTGCTCGACGCCTGGCTCGGCGACCGCGACGATCTCACCGTCGTCGGGGACGCCAACCAGACCATCTACTCGTTCACCGGTGCCTCGCCGCGCTACCTGCTGGACTTCTCCCGGCGCTTCCCCGACGCATGCGTGGTGCGCCTGGAACGCGACTACCGCTCCACCCCGCAGGTGGTGTCGCTGGCCAACCGGGTGATCGCCGGGGCCCGCGGCCGGATGGCCGGCAGCAAGCTGCACCTGATCGGCCAGCGCCCGCCCGGACCGGAGCCGACGTTCCGCGACCACCCCGACGAGGTGGCCGAGGCCGCTGCCGTCGCCCGCTCGGTCAAGACGCTCATCGCCGCGGGCACCCCGGCCGCCGAGATCGCGGTGCTCTACCGCATCAACGCCCAGTCCGAGGTGTACGAGGAAGCGCTGACCGCCGCCGGTATCCCATTCCAGGTGCGCGGCGGGGAAGGGTTCTTCAGCCGCCAGGAGATCCGCCAGTCGCTGGTGGCCCTGCAGCGCGCCGCCGATCGGGACATCGAGGGAGAAGTCCCCGAGGTGGTGCGAAACCTGCTCGAACCGCTGGGCCTGACCGCCGAAGCCCCGGCCGGTGTCAAAGCGCGGGAACGCTGGGAAGCGTTGTCCGCCCTGGCCGAACTCGTCGACGAAGAGGTGGCGGCCCGCCCGGAGATCGACCTGGCCGCCCTGGTGGCCGAACTGCGGGTGCGGGCCGACTCCCGGCATCCGCCCACCGTGCAGGGCGTCACGCTGGCCTCGCTGCACGCTGCCAAGGGCCTGGAGTGGGATGCGGTGTTCCTGGTCGGACTGGCCGACGGCACCCTGCCGATCAGCCACGCGGTCTCCAAGGGCCCCGACAGCGAGGCCGTCGAGGAGGAACGCCGGCTGCTCTACGTCGGAATCACCCGCGCCAGAAAGCATCTGGAGCTCAGCTGGGCGCTGGCCCGGGCCCCCGGCGGGCGGCAGGGCCGGCGTCCGTCACGGTTCCTCAACGGCATCGCTCCGCAGGCGAGCACCGGGCCGACCGCCGGTGGGCCGGCTAAACCACGCCGCCAGCGCGGGGCCACCCCGCACTGCCGGGTCTGCAACGCGGTGCTCACCAGCGCCCCGGCAATCATGTTGCGGCGCTGCGAAACCTGTGCGGTCGATATCGACGAGGAACTGCTGGCCCAGCTCAAGGACTGGCGGCTGGCCACCTCCCGGGAGCTCAGCGTGCCGGCCTATGTGGTGTTCACCGACAACACCCTGATCGCCATCGCTGAATCGCTGCCCGCCGATGAGGCCGCGCTGGTGGCGATCCCGGGAATCGGGGCCCGCAAGCTCGAACAGTTCGGCGCCGACGTGCTGGACCTGGTGCGGGCCCGCAGCTAGGCGATGCCGAGTTCGCGAGCTGCGGTGTTGGCCGCGCGCGCACCCGACATCCGGCGCAGCAGCAGCAGGCCGTCCAGAACCGCCACCGATGCCAGTGCCTGGCGGCGGCGCTCGGCGGCGGTCGGGGCGGCGATCCGCGGCTCCATCCAGTCCACCCAGCCGCCGATCAGCGCCGGCGCCAGGCTGGCGTAGGGCTCGCGGCGGGCGCTGGCCAGTCCGACGATCTCGAAG
>Ga0209986_10004789_pt1 | contig 11388 bp, 10 predicted proteins | sample BlataG_FD_183168 | JGI IMG/M metagenome (GOLD analysis project Ga0209986, IMG submission 183168) | Deep subsurface microbial communities from Black Sea to uncover new lineages of life (NeLLi) - Black_00105 metaG (SPAdes) (version 2) | ecosystem: Environmental > Aquatic > Marine > Oceanic >...
ACGCTGCACGCTGCGAAAGGTCTGGAATTTCCAATCGTATTGATTGTAGGTTTAAATGACGGCACGCTTCCCCATAGCCGCTCTTTCGATGACCCGGAAGAAATGATGGAAGAGCGCCGCCTATTTTACGTGGGTATTACACGTGCCATGGATCGTCTGTACTTAGTCTGCGCGCAGAATCGCAGTTTATATGGCTACCCCGAACCTGTCGATGCATCGCGCTTCCTGGATGATATTCCCCATGATCTCATCGAAGATGCAAGGTTCTCGCGTTCTTCGCCGCGCCCCAGGAGGACACCCCTTCACCACTCCACAAAGTGGAGCGCCGCTGTTGACAACACTCCTGATACCAAATCGGCTTACCAGCAGAAATTCCATCCTGGGATGCAGGTGCAGCATCCCACCTGGGGTGATGGCATGGTGCTGAACAGCCGCATAGATGATGGTGATGAAGTGGTAGACATCTTTTTTAAGGAATTGGGGTTAAAACGTGTAGCTGCCTCGCTTGCCCATCTAGAAATTTTATCCTGAAACATCAGGAAAATATCACAAATCAAATTGCCTTCATTGAGTTGAAATTCGAACATACATCATCCATCATCCCGCCTCCTTCTTTACGCTTTTCGCTTCACGGCTTATAATCCAAACATCATGCCCATTCTCGATGATCAATCACTCGAATTTATCAGTCACAGCACAGATCAAACCCGGCGGGTGGGTATGCGCTTAGGAGCCCTGATGAATCCCGGGGACGCAATCTGTTTAATTGGCGAACTTGGAGCTGGAAAAACCACTCTGGTACAGGGCTTATCCTCCGGTTGGGGTTCGCTCGATCCTGTCACAAGCCCTTCCTTTGTGCTGGTTAACGTCTACCGCAGACCCAATGGAGGCAGATTATTTCATCTTGATGCTTACCGCCTCAACAGCGCCGCAGAAGCCGAAGACCTGGATATCGACTCATTCATCGCGAGGGGACCGTTAGTGGTTGAATGGGCAGACCGCATCCAGGACGCTTTACCCACGGAGCGCTTATCAGTGGCATTTCATTGGATTGATGATGACCAGCGCGACTTGATGTTTACGGCATTCGGAACCCGTTATCAAGCATTGCTGAACAATTTTCGTAGACAGGTTTTTGGAGCCTACTGATGCGTTTACCTCCACCACTCCTTTTATTAGCCCTTGACACATCAACTCGTACGGTGGGCATAGCCCTCTACGATGGCACACGGGTCATTGGAGAGTACATCTGGAGGAGCATGGATTATCATACCGTTGAATTAGCTCCGGCAGTCCATAGCGCACTCAAAAAATCCGGGTTGAAGATATCCGACCTGGGAGCATTGGGGGTCGCCCTCGGTCCCGGATCATTCACCGGCTTACGGATAGGTCTTGCACTGGCAAAGGGGATCGCCCTGGCTCAAAGGCTCCCTTTGATAGGTGTTCCATCACTGGATGCATTAGCCATCGCTCAGCCCGTGAGTGATTTACCGATCGTAGCCGTGCTTCAAGCCGGTCGCAGCCGTTTAGCGGCAGGCTGGTATGAAGTCCGGGATGGGAAGCGAAAATCCACTGAAAAAATTGAAGCCCTTACCCCAGAAGAATTGGTCGAACGTATTAAAAAACCGACCGTGGTCTGTGGTGAACTAACCGAAGATGGACGGCAGCTGCTCAAGGACAATTGCAAACACGCCATCTTGGCTTCTCCTGCTCATTCATTGCGCCGCCCAACATTCCTGGCAGAATTATCCTGGCAGCGCTGGCAAGCAGGAGAAGTTGACGACCCGACCTCTTTATCACCTATCTATCTACATTACAACCAACCATTACCAGGATGAGTATTCTTCTACATGCCGACACCTTGATCATTCGCCCTATGCGGCAGGATGATTTAGAGCAGGTAGGGGCGATTGACCGTATTTCATTCAGTATACCTTGGCCGAAAAAGGCTTTCCAATACGAACTGAACGACAATCCTCGCTCAACTCTGTGGGTAGCCGAAGCGAATACACCGGGCAGGAAAAATCAGGTCGTCGGAGTAATTGTCTCCTGGTTGATCCTGGATGAAGTCCACATAGCTACCTTAGCCATCCATCCCAACCATCGTGGCAAGGGCATTGCCCAGCGTTTGATATTATTCGCCCTTCAGGATGCTGTCAAAAAGGGTGCCCATCAGGCTACTCTAGAGGTGCGTGCAAATAACATCCCGGCTCAGGAACTTTACCGCGGTTTCGGATTTATTGTTGTCGGTCGCAAAGTCCGATATTACCGCGACAATAATGAAGACGCACTGGTCATGACGGCTACTGAAATTGAGCAGATACTAGGAGATCGGCTCGCCAACAGTGTGTTGAGCAATTAAAAAAACTATGCATCTCGATTTTTATGCAGAAAAGAAATACCCCAAATTAAGTTGTATAATCTGCCAATTATGAAAACCAGCCGCAGGAGCACATCGTGAAAGCAGTACAGGAATTAGAGCAGATTGGCAAAGAAGTCTCGCAATGTACAAAATGCGAACTGCATTACTCTCGTAAACTGGCTGTCCCTGGAGAAGGTCCACCCGATGCCGAGATAATGTTTATCGGAGAAGGACCCGGCTTTCATGAAAACGAACAGGGACGACCGTTCGTGGGAGCTGCTGGAAAATTCCTGGAAGAACTGCTTTCCAGTATCAATTTAAAACGTTCGGATGTTTTTATCGCTAACGTCATCAAATGCCGACCACCAGGAAACCGCGATCCATTACCTCAAGAATTATCTGCGTGCAGCGAATATCTGGAACGCCAAATTCTAGCCATCAACCCCAGAGTTGTCGTCACACTCGGTCGCTATTCCATGGCACACTATCTTCCGAACGCCAAGATCAGTCAGGTACACGGTCAAGCTATACGCGTCAGAGGGCGATTGATCGTTGCAATGTTCCACCCTGCTGCCGCCTTGCACCAAAGGTCCTTGAGACCCACAATCGAAGCGGATTTCGCGAAGCTGCCAGAACTAATCAGCCAGGCTGGTGAATTACCCGAGTATCAGGAGCCAGCACATCAAGTGAAAGAAGAACCCAAGCAACTGAACATGTTCTAGGTTGCTTCAACCCTCATCGAATATGAATTCAGTCAGGTCTCTTTACGATAAGCTCTCACCTGATACCAGGATAAGGATTAGGTCGCTAATCCCAAAACGTGCTTTGCGATGGTATGCGCACAAAAATATCGACGTTTACCTGATCTCATATCCAAAATGTGGTCGCACATGGTTGAGGTTAATGATCGGACGCGCCATAGCAAACCATTTTTCGCTCCCAGAAACGGAAGAAACCCTGCTCTTAAACTGGAAAACAAAAATTCAACCCGATATTCCGAAAATAAAATTAATACACGACGATCGACCTATGCTTAAATCACCCGATGAATTAGAGGAGTCAAAGGTCAGATATAAGGACAAGGACGTTATTTTTCTGGTTCGCGACCCACGCGACGTGATTGTTTCCAGCTATTTCGAGATGAAAAAAAGGGGCTCCATGTTCGGGGATAATCCATATGAAACACGAAGACCTGTATTTGAAGGTGATTTGTCGGGTTTTATCAAACGCAGAAATGGGGGGTTTGACACCATCCTTAAATATTACAATATATGGGCCGATAACCGCTACATTCCGAAAAATTTTTTACTTGTACGATATGAAGATATTAAGGATAATCCCCATCAAGAATTACTTAAAATCATGGGTTTTCTTGGTCTCAATGCGATCCAAGATACTGCTATCAGTGAAGCAGTTAGTTTCGCCTCTTTTGAGAACATGCAGCGGATGGAAGCTGAAGGCGAATTCTCTACTGGTATCCTTAGACCAGGTAACCAGGCAGATAAAGATTCCTTTAAAACTCGCAAAGGTAAAGTAAGAGGTTTTGTTGATTATCTAAATCAAGATCAGATCGAATTTCTAAACCATAAAATGGGTGATCAACTATCGGATTATTTTGAGTACAATCCATAACGTTCATAATGAAAATGAGCAACAGCAATGAGAAAAGAATAAGCAAATTTTAATCCTAAGTCCATCAAGATTTCCGCCCAAATTCAGAAAGGAAACATATGCCATCTACGATTCAACAAACCTTAATAAGCCAATTAGAAGAACGCTCAGCCAGGATTGCTGTACTAGGTCTAGGTTATGTAGGCTTACCCCTGGCGGTGGTCTTTGCAGAGACCGGATTCTCGGTTACAGGAATTGACACTGCTGAAGATAAAGTCGATTCAATCATGCGAGGTGAGAGTCACATACAGGATGTTTCCAGCGAACAGGTAGCTCGGCTGGTATCATCCGGCAAACTCAATGCCACCACGGAATTCAGCGTCCTCCAGGATATCGAAGCTGTCAGCATCTGCGTACCAACACCTTTACGAAAAACCGGCGACCCAGACCTGTCATTCATCATGGATGCGACCGAAGACCTTGCCAGATACATTCATCCCGGTATGATTGTTGTTCTTGAGTCGACCACATATCCTGGCACAACTCGTGAAATTCTGCTGCCAAAGTTTGAAGAAGCCAGTGGATTAATCGCCGGCGAGGACTTTTACCTGGCTTTTTCTCCGGAGCGGGTAGACCCCGGTCGTAAGGACTGGACCACGCTCAATACTCCCAAGATAATCGGCGGGATTACCCCCTCATGTAGCGAAGTCGCTGCAACTTGGTATTCACAAGCTTTGCAAACTGTAATACAAGTCTCTTCCTCAGAAGTAGCTGAGATGGTAAAGCTGCTCGAGAACACATTCCGAATGATCAACATTGGATTGGTAAACGAGATGGCGATGATGTGCGATCGACTTGGGGTAGACGTTTGGGAAGTGATTGATGCTGCTGCGACTAAACCATTCGGCTTTATGAAATTCACTCCCGGTCCGGGTTTGGGAGGGCACTGCATTCCCATTGATCCGCTTTACCTATCCTGGAAACTGCGCACCCTAAATTACACAGCCCGTTTCATTGAACTGGCCTCAGAAATCAACACGAGCATGCCGATATACGTGGTCGCAAAAATCCAAGATGCCTTGAATGAGCATAGAAAACCACTCAAAGGAAGCCGTGTTCTGGTTTTAGGTGCTGCTTATAAGCCAGACATAGCCGACCTGCGCGAGTCTCCTGCCCTGGATGTGATCGGTTTGTTGGAAAATAAGGGCGCTAAGGTCTCCTATCACGATCCCTACATTGCACGGCTGCAGCACGATGATTGGGAAAAAACTAGTGTACCCGACCTCACCGAGACTTTGCGGGATGTCGACTGCGTTGTAATAATCACAAACCACAGCAACTACGATTACGCAGCCATATTGCGAGAATCCGAACTTATCGTAGACACACGCAACGCTATCGGCGACATTGGACAAGGTAATCCGAAGGTTCACAAATTGTAAAGGGAAATCCGGAGAGAAGAACTGATTTCTCCCCCCAGATCCAAACATAAGGAAACCTAATGGCGAATTATTTAGTAACAGGTGCGGCAGGATTTATTGGCGCCCGGGTAACTGAAATGCTGCTCGAAGATGGTCACTTCGTTGCAGGGATTGACGACCTCAATGACGCCTATGATGTCAGATTGAAACACTGGCGTCTCAAACATCTGACCGACCACCCAAATTTTAACTTTCATCACGTTGACATCAGCGACCACAACGCTCTCGAATGTGCAGATTTAACACACAGTGGTCGAATAAAGTCGTATGACGCCATCATCAACCTTGCCGCCCGAGCAGGTGTACGCCAAGCGCTGGAAGATCCCTGGCTCTATATCAATACAAATGTGACCGGCACCCTCAATCTGCTGGAGCTATCTCGTCTATATGAGATCCCAAAATTTATCCTGGCCTCTACGTCCAGCGTTTATGGATCAAATGCACCCCTGCCTACGCCTGAAGAGGCTGACAGCAGCAAGCCTCTCCAACCTTATGCTGCCAGTAAAATAGGCGCCGAAGCACTTACTTTTACCTACCACTATCTTTACGGGATTGACGTCACCGTTTTTCGCTACTTCACCGTATATGGACCTGCAAGTCGCCCAGATATGAGCATGTTTCGCTTTACACAGTGGATAAGCGAAGGGCGTAAAGTAAAGTTGTTCGGAGACGGAGAACAGTCGCGTGGATTCACTTACATCGACGATATCGCCCGCGGCACAATCCTGGGTCTCAAACCACTGGGCCACGAAATCATAAACCTGGGCGGTCACGAGATTCTAAAAATAAACGAGTTGATTCACATATTAGAAGAACTCATTGGTAAAACCGCATTTATCGAACAACTACCCGCCCACCCTGCTGATATGCGCGCAAATTTGGCCAACATAGAAAAAGCTAAAAAATTACTCGACTGGGAACCGCGGGTTGGACTGCTCGAAGGTATTGCGAACCTTGTTGACTGGTACCGTACCGAACACTCCTGGACCCGACTGGTGGATACTGAATGATATTTCCGCAGAACTCGTTTTGCCTGACTACTAATGTATTGGATTAACAAGAAAAACATCCATATCTTTTCCTGTAAACGACCTTCATTATGCCGCGACGTTTAAACGACTGGTTGCGCAAGCCCTTCCATCACTTTTTTGAAAATGCACTGATACGCCGCTTAATTAAGAACTCGGGGTATCTCTTCAGCGCCAACAGCATCTCCGCCGCACTCAGCATGCTGCAGGGCATCCTGGTAGCACGGCTATTGGGCGTCGAGAACTTTGGCATTTTAGGTGCAATCATCTTGTTCGTGAGCGTCGTCAATAAACTTGCATCATTTCGAATGTCCGAGCTGGTTGTTAAATACGTCGGATACTACACCGAAGCTCGCGATCACCAGCGTGCGGCAGCGGTTTTTAAGCTTGCAGTTATCGTCGAGATGCTTACTTCGATTTTTGCATTTGGTTTAATTCTGTTGCTAGCACCCTTCGGCGCAAAATACCTCGCCAAGGACCCAAGTACAACCAGTCTATTTATGATCTACGGGCTGGTTATTCCCGCTAATTTCATTACAGAGAGTTCAGTAGGTCTTCTACAAATTTTCGACAGGTTTCGCCGGATAGCGATCGTAAACATTGGGCAGAGCGTTATCACATTAACGTTAATAACCATTACCTATATAGCGCAAGGCGGTCTGAAGGAAATCCTGTTTTCGTATTTAATCGGCAAGATAATCGGTGCCATGGGTATAACCCTGGCAGCGGTATTTCTTGCAACCCGCCAATGGGGGTATCAATGGTGGAAAGTCCCAATAAGGTTACTGAGGGATAAATTTCGCGAACTCGCTCATTTCGCCGTAAACACGAACATCAGCGCAACTATTAGCCTGGTGACTAAAGACAGCGAGATTCTATGGGTCTCATTTTTCCGCACTCCCCTTGAAGCAGGGTATTACAAGCTGGCTCTGTCTCTTGCAAACATCGTTCAATTGCCAGTCACCCCATTAACGCAGTCCACATATCCGGAAATCTCTCGCCAGGCGGATAAGAAAAATTGGGGGAATATACGCTACATAATGCGCCAGGGTTCCATTTTGGCGGGGAGCTACACTTTCGCGGCTTCAATTGGTCTGATATTCCTTGGTCCGCTTATCATACGCTATATTTACACTCCCGAATACCTGCCGGCATACCCGGCGTTACTCATCCTGCTATTGGGTCTCTTGGTTTCCAATACATTCTACTGGCGGCGGGCAGCACTGCTCTCCTTGGGGCATCCCGATTTTCCCGCCAAGGTCAACCTGGTGCTGGCGGGGATTAAGGTACTTTTAATCATCCTCCTGGTACCTCGATTCGGATATCTGGCGAGCGCGGTATTATTGTCCGGGTATTACATAGCCAACTCAATTATTTACGTATTCAAGATACGTTCCTTGATGAATAAAAAGAGTGCCCAGACATGAAAATTGCCATAGTCGCTCCCACCCAGATTCCAGCACGGCGCGCAAACACGATCCAGGTGATGAAAATGTCTCAGGCGATGGTCAACCTCGGTCACAACGTGCACCTTGCCGTACCGGTCGATAATATTAGCAGCAACCAGGTCCGCGATGCTCGTCCAGCCGACACACCCAATTTTATGCACTCTTGGGATAAACTCTCTCACCATTATGGTCTTCAGAAAGAATTTCCAATTACATGGTTTCCCGCCAGATCAACACTGCGCCGTTACGACTTCAGCATACAGGCGATCCTATGGGCGCGACGATGGGGAGCGGATTTGATCTACACACGCTTACCCCAGGTCGCCGCTCTTGCCAGCACTTTTAAAATTCCTGTGGTCTTTGAAATTCACGACTTCCCCCACGGGTCTTTCGGCTCCCGGCTGTTTCGCCGCTTCCTCAAAGGGGCAGGGGCTCGTAGACTGGTCGTGATAACCCTGTCCCTGGCGCAAGACCTTGCACAGGAATTCAACTCACCGCTTACCCCTCCATTCACTATCATCGCCCCAGACGGTGTAGACCTAGACCGCTATGCCGGCTTGCCTGGTCCAACCGACGCCCGCGAGTTGCTATCCCAAAGCAAATTGAGGGGTTCAACTCTCTCACCCGAATGTTTTACGGCAGGGTACACTGGGCATCTATATCGCGGCCGCGGCGTGAGCATGCTCCTAAAAATGGCGGCTTGCACTCCCGACATTACCTACCTGCTGGTTGGAGGCGAATCGGCAGAAATCAAGCGATTGGAAAGCGATGTTAAATCCATGGGAATAAACAATATTATCCTGGTTGGTTTTGTGCCTAACGCGGAACTGCCTCTCTACCAAGCCGCCTGCGACGTTCTGATGATGCCTTACCAGCACAAAGTGGCTGCTTCTTCAGGCGGCGATATTTCCCGTTATCTGAGTCCCATGAAACTCTTCGAATACATGGCATGCGGTCGAGCTATCCTTTCCAGCAACTTACAAGTTTTAAAAGAGGTGCTGAACCCGCAAAACGCCGTTCTCCTACCACCTGATGATGTGGATGCTTGGACCGGCGAAATCCAAAATCTGCGCTCAAACCACGATCGGTTGGAGCAATTGGCAATCCAGGCAAGAAAGGACGCCGCCCAATATACCTGGAAGGCTCGCGCCGAGCGAATTTTGGATGGGCTATAGAAGAGAAAGTCCATTACGAAAAACGATCAAATGGAAATTCCAGTATGACAATTGACAACCAAGAGAGGCTTCAATCCCCACTAGCGAGGTGGCAATTCTGGCTCATTACCATCCTGTTTTGCCTGCTCCTTTCCTTGGCACTGACCTGGATTTCATCCGGGTTCACAGGAGTTACTGGCTGGGTATCATTTCTTGGAGCCGTCTTGATAGCTGCCGGAATAATTGTGTGCTGCTGGTGGATGCTCAGAGGAGAGAATCTCCCACGCTTATTGGGCGTTCTTATAATCACCGCAGCCCTTTTGCGCCTGGCTGTGGGAGCGTTCTGGTTCGTCGCGTTGCCCGTGATGGGACACGGTTCTTCCCACGAGAGAGCTGGATACGTGATGGCGGACGCGAGTAAGCGCGACCAGGCCGCCCATCAACTGGCAGGTTCCAACAATCCGCTTTGGAGCGCATTTCGAGATAATCGAAAATATGACCAATATGGTGGCATGTTATTTCTGAGCGCTTGGTTTTACCGCTACTTGGGTACAGATCAGCACCATCCCGTACTGATTATCGTCTTAACAGCCGCGGTGTCCTCCCTGGTGGTTCTCTTTACCTGGGCGTTCACTCGGCGTGCATGGGGTCAAACTGAAGCATGGATTGCCGCCTTGATTATGACTCTCTATCCAGAAGCTGTGCTGCTTGGCAGTTCCCAAATGCGCGAAGCGTTCACAATGACACTGACGATGGTCGCTTTTTACGGTTTGATACTCTACTTTCAGGAACGCTCAAGGTCTGGTCTGACATGGATGCTGGCGGCTTTACTGCTCTGTCTGCCCCTCTCTCCACCTTACACGGCATTGTTACTGCTTATGCTGGCGCTGGCAGCCATTCCTCTAAACAAAGCCTCCCTGAAAGATCACCTCCTTCCAAAGCAGTTATTTTGGCTTATCATCGGTGTTACAGTCATCATCACTGCTGGAATGTGGTTGGCGTTGAAGCAGTTTGCACCAGATGGCATGGCGAATCCGATCGCGGTATTGGAGTATTGGATTCGCAAATCTGCCAGATTTCAAGCCCACCTTACTCGCCTTGATTCTGGCTGGATGCAGCAAGTGTTCAGGAGCACTCCAGAATGGACACATCTCCCATTACTGCTCACATACGGGGTGCTTCAGCCGTTTCTGCCCGCAGCCATAATTGCAGGCAGCCATGCCAAGATCTGGCATTGGATCGCAATCTGGCGAGCTATTGGTTGGACCTTGATCCTGCCGTTCTTAATTTACGCGCTGCTGCGTGCTCCCCGCAAAAAAGACGGTCATGGTTTTACATTTATTATCAGCCTGATCGTGTGGGGCGGCATCCTGATCGCCGCTTTCCGGGGTGGGGGCGATATGTGGGATAACCCAAGGTACCGGGCTGCTTTTGCAGGTTTGGGTGCAGCTCTGGCAGCCTGGGCCATTGTGGAACATCGCCGTAATCATGATCCGTGGCTGCGCCGTGCCTTTATCAGCGTTTTATTGATCCTTGCCTGGTTCATACCATGGTATTTGGGACGTTACACTGGGTTCTACTGGCCAGTCGAAGACCTGTTTAAAACACTTGGATTAGGCTTTGTCACTGCTGCTATGTACCTTGTTTGGGATTGGATCAGGACGAACTCCCCCATCGATGAGCAGGAAGGGTGAAGCCTTAAACTATAAACTATTCGAGAATTCAGAAAGTTCAAGTCATTTATTACCACCAGACAATTAAAGCTATTTCTAACAAAACATGACCCCCAATAAACAGGCTGATATCCAGGAATTGGAACATGATGGCAATTTGTGGTTTATGTTGCACAAATTTCTTCGTTCAATAGCCTCTCTCCCATGGTTGGCTGAAGTAGTGTCGCTTCTGGGGTGCATCGTATTCATCTTACAGTTATGGAAATACGCTCGTTTACTCCCCTCCGTTTTAGATGAAGGCACATATTTGTACAAGGGCTTACTTTACGTTTCCGGTCAATATACGATGTACCAGTTCTATGGTCCCTGGAGCAATAAAATGCCCTTGTCCTTCCTGATTCCAGGTTCAATCCAATATTTACTGGAGCCTGGATTGCTTACAGGTCGAGGATTTGCAATCGCACTGGCAGTATTGATGCTGCTGGGCTCATGGGTTCTGGGAAAGCGTCTGGGTGGAAGATGGTGGGCAGCAGCCGTTGTCTGGATTTTCGCGATAAATATTTCAGCGATCAAGATGTTCAGCCTTGGCGTGTCTCAGGGTTTGATCGCCTGTATGTTAGTCTGGACTCTT
>Ga0209986_10004790_pt1 | contig 11386 bp, 6 predicted proteins | sample BlataG_FD_183168 | JGI IMG/M metagenome (GOLD analysis project Ga0209986, IMG submission 183168) | Deep subsurface microbial communities from Black Sea to uncover new lineages of life (NeLLi) - Black_00105 metaG (SPAdes) (version 2) | ecosystem: Environmental > Aquatic > Marine > Oceanic >...
ACTTCATTAATAAATTCGTTCATAACTTCTGCAAAAATTTTACCTTCACTCGCAGAAATCCATTCAAGCCGAAATCTCTCAGGGTCAATACCCAATTTTGCTATTACATTTTTAATTTCATTAACTCTTCTTAGTGTATCATGATTTCCTGCAATATAATGGCAATCACCGATATGACAGCCTCCAATAAAAACACCATCTGCTCCTTCTAAAAATGCCTGTAGAATAAAACTTTTTGGAATTCTTCCAGAACACATTACTCTTATTGGTCTTACATTAGTTGGGTATTGAAATCGGCTTACTCCACATGTATCCGCACCTGCATAACTACACCAATTACAAAGAAATGCTACAATTCTTGGGCGTTCATCCACAAAATCACCTCTTACAGCTTCAACAATCATTGGCTCAACTTGTTCATTGCTAAAATGGCTCATTTTAATAGCATCTGCTGGACATTCAGCCGCACAATCACCACATCCCTTACATAATAATGGATTCACTTCAGAAATCATCTTACTGCTATTCATTGGAACCCCAATAGCGCCAAAGCTGCAAACTTCAGCACATCTATTACAACCAATACATAACGCAGGATTTACATGAGAAATTATGGGCTCATTTTCTACTACTCCTGTCATTAAGGGAATTAACGCATGAGATGCTGCAGCCCGTCCTTGACTAATCGAATCTGCAATACTTTTTGGACCATGTGCAGTTCCGCATAAAAAGATTCCATCTGTTGCAAAATCAAAAGGTCTTAGTTTGATGTGTGCTTCAAAAAAGAAACCATTTTTACCTAGAGGAACTTTTAATAACTCTGCTAATTGTTTATTTTTTTCATCGGGAATTAAGGGTGTAGATAAAACCACCTTATCCGCTTTAATGTGTAAATTAATCTGTGTTAACATATCATGAACTCTAACGGTAATTTTATCATCATTAAAATCCAGTTCAGGGTATTCTGAAAACCTAAGGTAGTTAATATCTTCTCTTGCTTTCCAATAATATTGCTCTTCTTCTGTTCCAACACGAATATCGCGATATAATACAAAAATATTTGAATTTGGATAATTTTCTTTAACATACAATGCATGCCGTATTGATTCACTACAACAAATAAGAGAACAATAACTTCTTCCTGTTTCTTGCCTAGAACCGACGCAATGAATAAACACAAGAGTTTCTCCATCGGTTAATTCATTATTGCGTAATTTTTCTGATAATTCTAATTGAGTAAAAACCCTTGGATCTTTTCCATAATTGTACCAATCCGTAGGTTTATATTCTGAAGCACCAGTAGCAACAATAATTGCACCAACTCTAATTTCTGATGTGCTTTTTTCTGAATCTTCTATTTTAATCGAAAAATCTCCGATTGAGCCTTTCACATCAACGATATTAGATGATAAATAAGTATTAATATTCTTTTGTTCTTTAATTTCTTTAATAAATTTTGAAATAAATTCCATAGAATCGATTCTATCGAAATTTATTTTATAGATTAAATTCAATTGGCCTCCAAGTTTGTCCATTTTTTCAACTAGATGGACCTTAAATCCACTTTTTGCTATTTCTAATGCCGCACTCATACCTGCAATACCTCCACCAATGACCAAAGCTTCAGGAATTACATCTCCCTTTATTTTAAATTCCGGTTTTAAATTTCTTGCCCTTGCTATACCCATTCTGATTAAATCTTTTGCTTTATCAGTGGCTTTTGGTTTATCTTTCATATGAACCCAAGAGTCAAGTTCTCGTATGCTCACAAAATTAAACAGATATGGATTTAAACCTACTTCTCGTAGTGTATTTTGAAAAAGTGGTTCGTGAGTTCTTGGAGTACAAGCAGCTACAATAACTCGATTTAAATCCTCCTCAATAATCTTATCTTTGATTATTTGTTGAGTCTGTTCAGAGCAACTGTATTTGTTGTTCATAGCAAAAACCACGTTGGGGAGTGTCTTTAAATATTCAACGATTTCTTCATTATCCATATATCCTGCAATATTAACACCACAATCACATACAAAGACTCCAATTCTAGGCTCATCAAATGGAGATACATACTTTAAAGGAGGTAGTTCAATCACTCTTTCTTCCTCGGGAATTTGAACTGCATGTTGAGCAGCAAGGGAAGCTGCACCACTCGCTTTTGCTACTGAATTTGGAATATCATCGGGACTTTGACATGAACCCGTAATATATATTCCTGGAATAGTCGATTTTAAATCTTCTAAAGAATTCTCTGTTTTAAAGAATCCAAAATCATTTTGTTCAATTCCAAGAATCTTAGCTAACTCATCCGCATCTCTTCTTGGTATTACAGCATTAGCTAAAATTACCATATCAAAGATCTTTTCTTCTACCTCTCCTGTATCTAGACTTGCATATTTGACAATTAAATCCTGAGTTAATGGATCTTCTCTAATATCACCTGGAATTCCACGATTATATTTAACTCCATATTCATCTTTTGCGCGTTCTATAAATTCCTCTTGGTTTTTTCCAATTGTTCTTGTATCATTAAAGAAAATCGTTGGAGAAATCTCTGGAGCGTGTTCTTTTGCCACAACGGCTTCTTTTACCATGTACATACAACAAAATTTGGAACAATATGCGCATATATCTACATTCCTTGAGCCAACACAAGCAATAAAGGCAATATTTTTAACATGTTTTCTATCAGAAGGACGTATTAACTCCCCAACTGTTGGTCCAGAAGCACACAATAGACGCTCAAATTTCATTCCTGTAATGACATTTTTATATTCTCCATAATGATAGCGTGCCAAAATACTTGGATCAATCAAATCAAATCCAGTTGCAACAATAATTGAAGCAACATTATATTCTAATACCTCATCTTTTTGTGCGAAATCTATAGCTTCTGCACCACAATTCTTAGCACATAACGCACAAATCCCATGATTTAAATATAAGCATTTTTCCTTGTCAATAAGATAAACTGAAGGCACTGCTGAAGGAAAAGAAATATACGCTGCATGATTATATTTTAATCCTTCATCAAATTTGTTTGGAAGCCCTCTAACGGGGCAAATTGTTGCACAGTCTCCACAACCAGTACATTTTTCTTCATTAACATAGCGTGCCTTTTTTAGAATTTTTACTGTAAAATTTCCCATTGATCCCGATACTTCAGAAACTTCTGAATATGTAAAGAGTTTAATGTTAGGGTGTCGACCAACCTCAACCATTTTGGGAGCTAAAATACAAATAGAACAATCCAATGTGGGAAAAGTCTTATCTAATTGTGCCATCCTTCCTCCAATTGTAGAATCCTTTTCTACTAATATTACCCGATATCCTTGTTCTGCTAAATCCAATGAAGCTGATATACCAGATATTCCTGCTCCAATAACTAAAATGTTACTATTTTTCATTTTTTTCACCCTATTTTCCTTTTTTAGTTTTAAGAAAAGTCATTTTTCTAAACCAATTGATTTTTTTTGTTTTCCATTCAGTAATCTCTTTTGCTGGAATATTATATTTTTCTATAAACTCTTCTGAGATAAGAGAATTAATTAGATTTTGGCCTTCATTTGTACGAATGATTATTATTGAGTAGCCTTCTGGAGCTCCAGATGCTCCTACGCTAAAATCTGAAAATCTTCCAGTAAATTCATCACATTCATGACAATGATTTCTAACAGCTTCATCAAATTTTTTAATATCCACTTCAAATACTTTATTTTCCTTCGAAGTAACAAAAAAATTCTTTTTTATATTCGCTTTCAATACATCAGATGGAATAACTTTGGTTTCTCTTTTTATAATTTTAAATAATTTTTCATAATCAAAATTTTCGAAACAAAACAAGCCTATAACAAATCTGATACTATAAGTCGGACTTATTCTTAAATATTGCATTTTTCTAATAGCTCTACACTGACACGGAGTTCCAACAAATGCTAAAGATAAATCTTCAATATAAAGAATGTCTTTTTTCTTCATTATCTCTTGAGAGATTTTATTGAAATCTTTTAATGGTAAAATATTTGATGAGATGGAATAACGAGTTCCTGCGGATTTTAATAAATCTTTTTTATCATAAATGATTTTTGGTACAGGTTTAAAATTCTCGTCATATTCCGATACAATCGCTGCGTCTATTTTATCTTGTTCAAATAAATACGTCAAAACAGTTGTAACTATTCCCCCATCTTGTCCGAGTTTTTTAATTTCTTGATCAGTCGTTTTTGCAGCAATAACAGTAATTATATGTCCCAGTTCGTCTTTAATTTGAAATTCTTCATTTAATTGATCTAATAATGGTGTTGTATTGGGGCATATATAATAACAAATTCCGCATTCTTTACAATTATCAATATTTGCATCTGTTATGTATATAGGTTTATTACCATCCATTTTAATAACTTCAAAACCCTGACTTATACAATAAGCAACACATGCTCCACAAGCACAACATTTATTATTATCGATGATCTCTTTTTCAAGTTCTTTAAAAGTTTTTATCTCTTTTAGCAATAAGTTCTTTGATTTAACTTCTTCCATAAATTTTCAAATCCTTTCCATTAATCAATTTTTTTTTAAAAAAAAATCAAATCAAATTATTTAATAGTTAATGCTAAATTAAATTAATTAAGTACTTAATTTTATACAAGATCGTTAGTAATATATAAAATTTATTCTTTTTTTTGTGAAATTTCGATTTTTTTAGTAATTCTTTTTCCTATTTTTGTATATAATTAATAAAAAGTATATTATTGATTGATTAAAATGAGAAAAAAAACATGATCTAATTTGATCTTTTATGATCAATTTAATGACGAGATCTAAAAATAAAATTTAAAATCCTCGACATAATTTTTAAATTAATTTCAAGATTGATATTAATCTCAAGGCTGATCTGTTAATTGCTAGACTGATATGTTTAATATTAGAATTATTAAATGTATATTATCAATGATCGAAAAATTAGTTTCAAATATGACTCATTTTTGAGTTTTTGAAATGAAATATTATTTGATCTTTTCCAAAATTGATCATGTCATTATCGTAACTTAAAATTAAAATTATCAAAAAACTTAAATTGACTATTTAATTTATCTACATAGCTATTTAATTATAATTATAAAAAGAAAAAGAATGTTGTCGTAAATATGATTGTTACAACTAAAAAAGATTTTGAAGAAATTGAAGATGCACTAAAAAGTTATAACAATATTCTATTGATCTATTGTGGTACATGTTCCGTTACTGCTCAATGTTCAGATGAAAAATCTGTAAATGAAATGTTGGAACATCTTAAAAATGCAGGAAAAAACGTAATTTATCATCAAGAGTTTAAAGAACCTTGCGATTTTAGACAGGATCTTCAAGATTGGAGGAATGTTCCACAAGAGGCCTTAGATAAAGTTGATGCATTTCTCATTTTATCTTGTGGAGCTGGTCTTCAAGCAATGCTTGATTTGTTTGATAGAAAAAACATTTTTAAGCCAATCTTTATAGGTTTAAATACGCATGGAATTGCTGAAACTGAACGTATCGGTCGTTTTCACGTAAAATGTGCTGGTTGTGGGGATTGTTTATTAAATTACACCGGTGGAATATGTCCAGTAACCTCTTGCGCAAAAGGTCTAATGAACGGTCCTTGTGGTGGCCAGCTCGATGGCAAGTGCGAAGTAGGAAAATACGAAAAGGATTGCGGGTGGATTTTAATATATGAGCGTTTGAAAAAAATTGGACGTTTGGATTTATTTGAACAGCTTAGACCTGCTTTCAATTGGACTGATAGAGGCCATCAAAAAAGTGTAGTATTTAGGTAGGAGGTTGTAAAAAAATGGCAGAAAAAAAAGTTTATTCAAAATTGGGCGAAATGTTAGCTAAAGGAGAATTTATTTTAACTGGAGAATTGGAGCCGGAAAAAACTTGCGACCTCTCTCACACAATTCAAGAAGCTAAGGAAATGGCGCCTTATGTGGTAGCTGCAAATGTAACTGATAGTCCTTTAGGGATCGTTACAATTAATTCATTGGCAGCTTCTCATATCATCCAAAAGGAAGCAAATATTGAGGTTATTTGGCAATTAACCGTTAGAGATGTTAACAAGCTTGGTATTGCTGGCATGATCATGGGCGGACACGCTTTGGGGTTAAGAAATATCCTCTCACTCACAGGGGATCATCCTAACATGGGTGACATGCCTGAAAGCAAACCTGTTTTTGACCTTGATTCCGCAACATTATGCATGCTTGTGAGAGAAATGGTCGACAAGGGTACAATAAACGGATACGAGATCGAGTCTCCTCCAAAGTTTCATGTTGGGGCTGCTGCAAACCCCAATTCAAACCCCATGGAGGCGGAAGTCTTGAAAGTTGGGCGTAAGGTAAAGGCGGGATGCGAATTTATTCAAACCCAAGTTGCGTACGATCTCGAAAAAACAATAGAATTTCTAACCGCACTTAAAAGATATAATGTTCCAGTGTTATTGGGCATCTTTCCAATGAAGTCGTACGCTATGGCAAAAGGTTTTGATACTTTTGTTCCGGGAGTTGATGTACCTAAGGACGTGCTTGCGAAATGGAAATCCATCAAAACTGATTATAAAACGGACAAAGTCAAGCAAAAAGAAATTTATGACCAAGCTAATTATGAATTTTTTAAGCCTTTCATAACCGAGCTCAAGAATAAAGATTTATTGGGTGGCGTTCATTGTATGGCTGTTCATTATCCGCGCATCTTTCCGAAATTAATAGAAGTAATTAAAGGTTAATTTCTTTTTTTTTTCTTTTTTCTATTTCTATTTTTATTACTCATTATTTTTTTATTAATATTAATTGAAAAAAATCGAATTTTTTTTGTTTTTAATCGATTTTTTCTGCGAAATTGAAAAAAAGTTTTATAAATTTTACCGAATATACTATTTCGAGAAAAATAATTTATTTTATATAAATTGTAATATTCACTTAAATGAAATGAAAGACTTTGATTTGGATAATTTAACTGAAACAACAAAAACCCTTTTATCGGAACAAGATCTCCAAAAATTGGTTGCTCTCAAGAACCCAAAAGTATTAAAAATTGTAAATGAATTTGTAGATTTATGTAAACCAGCGAAAGTTAAAGTAATTACTGATAATCCAAAAGAAATTGAATATGTCCGCCAAGGTGCGCTTAGGGAGGGGGAAGAAGAAAAGTTAACTATGGAAGGTCATACAATCCATTATGATGGGTATTATGACCAAGCGAGAGATGTAGGAAATACTGCTGTATTAATAGAAAAAGGAACTAAATTAAGTAAAGTAATTAATACAAAAAACAGGGAAGAAGGTTTAAATGAAATATTTCAAATTATGGATGGTGTGATGAGAGGTAAGGAAGTTCTTGTTCGTTTTTTTTGCCTCGGTCCAATAGATTCTCGTTTTTCAATAAGCGCTCTCCAATTAACAGATTCATTTTATGTTGCTCATTCTGAAGATCTCTTATATAGAACAGGATATGAAGAGTTTAAACGTCTTAAAGGATCTGAAGATTTCTTTTATTTTATTCACTCAGCGGGATCTTTAGAAAAAAATGTTTCAAAAAATATCGATGATAGAAGAATCTATATTGACTTAAAAGAAAGTCGTGTTTTATCTGTAAATAATCAATATGCAGGTAATAGCATAGGTTTGAAGAAGTTAGCATTACGACTTGGAATATATAAAGCAAATCATGAGGATTGGTTAACAGAGCATATGTTTATTATGGGTGTAAAACCAGAAGGGAAAAATCGCATAACTTATTTTACAGGAGCTTATCCAAGTGCATGCGGGAAAACATCTACTGCAATGATTCCCGGTCAACAAATTGTTGGGGATGATATTGCTTACCTAAGAGAAGATAATGAAGGATATGCTCGTGCAGTCAATATAGAGTCAGGAATTTTCGGAATTATAAGAGATGTTAATGAGATTGATGATCCATTAATTTTTAAAGCTTTAACATCACCTAGAGAGTTAATTTTTTCTAATGTATTAATTAAAGATGGAAAACCTTTTTGGCTCGGTGATGGACGAGAACCAATAAAATCGGGAATTAATCACTCTGGTGAATGGTTTAAAGGAAAGAAAGATAAAGAAGGAAATAAAATACCTCTTGCACATCCAAACGCTCGTTATACAATGAGAATAAAAGAACTTGAAAATTTTGATCCAGCATTAAATGATCCGGACGGAATCAGAGTGAGCGGAATTTTATATGGGGGTAGAGATTCAGATACTTCGATACCAATTCTTGAAAGTCTTAATTGGGAGCATGGAGTATTTTTTGGCGCAATTATTGAGTCCGAATCTACTTCTGCAACTCTTGGTAAGGTTGGGGTAAGAAAAGCGAGTCCGATGGCTAACTTAGATTTTATGGTTATTCCTTTAGGGTTATACCTTGATAATCATCTAAAATTTGGAAATCAATTAACTCATTGTCCAAAAATTTTTGCCACAAATTATTTCTTAAAAAAGGACGGTAAATATTGTAATGGAATGCTTGATAAGAAAGTATGGGTTTTATGGGCAGAAGGAAGGAGTCATAGTGATTTTAATGCAATAAAAACACCCATAGGATGTATTCCAAAATATGAAGATTTAAAAGAACTCTTCCGAACTGTTCTAAATCAAAATTACAAAGAAGAAGATTATAATTATCAATTCTCAATTCGCGTTTCTAAATGGTTAGAGAAATATGATCGAATGGAGAAGATGTATCAAGAAGAAATTAAAATTCCTAAATTTTTCTGGAAATGGTTAAAATCCCAAAAAAAAGAAATTCTTGATGCAAAGCAGAAATTTAATTTAAATATTATTCCGCCAGATTACTTTTCTAATTAAACTAAGTTTTTAATAAAAAAGAAAAAAATAATAGATTTTACATTCCAGGTGGCATACCACCAGCTCCTGGTGCTTCCATTTTTTTAGAAGATATAATATTGTCAATCCTAAGAATTAAGATGGCTAATTCTGTTGCTCCTTTGAACAATTGTGATTTTATTACTGTAGGTTCAATTATTCCTTTTTTAAGGTTATCGCCAATTTTTCCATCTGAAATATCTATACCGATAAATTCATTTCCTAATTTGGAATGAGCAGCACTTATTTCACCGATCACATCGATTTCATCCATCCCAGCATTCCTTACCAATGTTTTGGGAAGTTCCTCTATTGCATCAGCATATGCTTGAATTGCAATTTGTTCTTTACCGCCTGACTTAATTGCAAAATCTCTAATCCTTTTTGCAAGTTCCATTTCAAAAGCTCCACCACCACCAACAATGCTCTTTGTATCCATAAGTTTAGCTAAAACCTTAATTGCACTTTTAACTGCAATTTCTGCCTCATTTATGCTATGTTCTAATCCACCGCGTAATAGTAAAGTCGCTGCTTTTGGATTTTTGCATTTTGTAATAAGGCAATAATCATTTTCCCCTAATTTAGTAAATTCTACTCTCCCAGCAAATCCTAAATCATCCTCAGTTAAATCATCGATCTTTTGAAGTTTTTTTGCTCCTGTAGATTTAACAATTGCTTTAGCATCAGATGATTTTACAGATTTAATGGCAGCAATACCTACTTGGCTTAAATAATCTGCGACCTTATCATCAATCGAATTCTCATTAATCACTAAATTAACTCCTAAATTGGAAAATATCTCAGCATAACCTTTCAAAACATCTGTTTCCTGGTCAACGAATTTTTGAATATCCTCAGGTTTATAAATTTGGATTTCTGCTCCAAATTCTGTTTTTTTAACTTCTAATGACTGCTTTATAACTGCGATCTTGGCATCATTAATGATATCTGGCATACCTACGTTGATTTTTTCTTTTTGTATATAGATTCCATTGATTAGTTCTGATTCTTGTAAGGATTTTCCTTTCTCCTTTATAATACCTATATTTTCAACGTTGTTAAAAATTTCTCCTTCATCTTTAATTATCTTAATAGAATCTAGAATTATTTTAGCGAAATACTCACTCAAACCAGATATACTTTTTGTATTTAATGTCGTTTTAACAACGTTAATAAGTGATTTTTCATCATCTTCTGAAATCTTTTGGCCAATTTCTTCAAATTCTTTTAAAGTTCTTTTTAATGCGAGATTAAAACCTTTAATTATAATCGATGGATGTACCCCTCTTTCTATTAACTCTAAAGCCCTTTTTAATAAATCACCAGCAAATATCACAACACTTGTTGTTCCATCGCCCATCTTGTCATTTTGCACTTTTGATAAATCAACTGCCATTTTTGCGGAAGCATTTTCAATATCTATGCTATCAAGAATAGTAAATCCATCATTCGTAATTGTAATGTCTCCCAGCGGCTCCACAATCATTTTATCCATACCCTTTGGGCCATATGTTGATTTTATTGCTTCAGAAACCGCCATAATGGCATTAACATTTGCTTTTAAAGCATTTATTTTGCCAGATTCTTCAGTTCCTTCTCTTAATATGATAACTTGTTGTCCCATTTTTTTTTAATTCCTTTAAAATTTAAAATCTAATTTTATACATGTCTTTGAAATTATTTTTAATATCACAAATGCACTTTAAATTAAAAATTTTTTTGTTTTATAAGAATTTAAAACTTTGCTCTCAAAAAAAAGTAGATAATTTTTAATTTTAATCTTAAACTGATTGATTTCTGGGTAAATTTGGAAGATTTTTACTTAAAAAATGATAAAAATGAAAAAAAAGTTTATATTCTTATTTAATTCTGAAATTTTAGTCAGTTGTCCAGTCATAAGGTTTAGGACCCATGAAAATTAATAATACTGCTGGAATTAGAATTGGCAGACCGCCCCACCAATTTCCGAGTATCTCTATTATTATTCCCCAAATTAACATCCACGGAATTCTTAAATTTCCGAGTGTCAAGACATCATTTAGCAGATAATCCCAATCCTTGGCAGCACATTTATTTGAAAATCTTGGTTTTACAATGATGATAGCGAGTATTATTACAGCTATTCCGCTAATTATATTCCAGATCGTATATATGTCTAATGTAGCTCCGTATGGTATAGCAGGAATTATCCAAATTAAGCCCCATATTCCCCAAAAGAGGTAGATCAGTCCATTTATAATTACAATTACCCATGCCCATTTCCCAAGAAGAGTAACAAATGATTCTATATTCTCCCAATTGGGATTACCTTCGCTACTTGAAACTTTTTGGGTTTTTCCTTTTTGTTCTACATTTTGCGATGTTTCATATCCACATTTTTCACATATTTTATTTCCGCTCAATTCTGCTCCGCATTCAGGACAGAATTTTTGTGTTTTTGCCATTGATTTCACAATTTTTTTTTAAATTTATTTGAAATATAATAACCAAATAAAATATTAAAACCTTATAACATTCTG
>Ga0209986_10004791_pt1 | contig 11386 bp, 11 predicted proteins | sample BlataG_FD_183168 | JGI IMG/M metagenome (GOLD analysis project Ga0209986, IMG submission 183168) | Deep subsurface microbial communities from Black Sea to uncover new lineages of life (NeLLi) - Black_00105 metaG (SPAdes) (version 2) | ecosystem: Environmental > Aquatic > Marine > Oceanic >...
CAACAAGAATACTCAAGAGTATATAGAGCTTTCTTTTTTTGTAAGCTCTGAAGAACTATTATTTTTCAAGGTCTACAATAATGAAAACCGATTGGTTTTTGTTCAAAATCTATAAAGAAAGGATGTGGTTATCATGGTTTGTACAACGGTAAAGAAAGGTACTGAGTGCATATTTATGACCAAAAGAGGATGCGAGTTCAATGGAGGCAGCTGCCACCCTATTGTTGATCAGTGTGATGGCTGCCAGAGAATCGTTGAGTATCCTACCGGAACGTTTTGTATGAGTTTCCCTGACCCTGTTATAAAATGGAAAAATGGCGTCTGCAACATGGCAACTCATATGAAGACCCAAACAACGGCGGAAAACCACAAGTTAAATCCCCTGAAGGCCTCAAAAAGGTCCCACTAGTAAATCCCTGGACCAGGACTTCTTTTAAAGGATAAGAAGAGGTATTTAGCTTATTTGGGCTAATCTACTGGGCCAATCTTTTTCGAATCCAAACCGTGAAGAGCGAGCTGGTCCTGGGAATCAATGGTGTGAGCCCGGCTGTATCAATTAGAGATCCGGGGGGAGGAGAAGAATGCCTGCTCACAAGATTAGCAAGGCATCCAACATCTCTTTGGCAGGCATCTTTCCGCTCTGAATGGGAAACCGGAGGGAAATCGCGACATCCTGAAATAAATACGTAGCTCCTCCAACCTATTTTCGATTTGGAAACAGGTCAAGGGCACGAAAAACGTGCCCCACATGTGCCGGAAACGTAAAACGGGGAATTAATTCTGAGATTAATTCCCCGAAATACTGTATTTACGGAATATGCACATGGTGCCGAAGGCGGGACTTGAACCCGCACGGGCGTAACCCACTACCCCCTCAAGATAGCGTGTCTACCAGATTCCACCACTTCGGCATACCAAATCATTGCTTCTCAGTTCCTGCATCCGAAGGGATACTAGTTTGCTTACCGGCTTCAATTGGCGCTTCTTGTTGAGTTTTTGCCTTTCCTTCCATAACCGAAGATCTTGGTGCCCTGGATGCTATAAAGGCCAAAGAAAGGGAAGTTATCATAAAGGCAATAGCCACACCTGTTGTTAACTTGTTGAGAAAAGGAATAGCACCAGCACTCCCAAATAATGTCTGGCTACTACCCCCAAATGCAGCTCCTAAATCAGCTCCCTTACCAGACTGCAACAGTATACCTATTATTAGACCAACGCAAATAAGCACATGAAGAATTACGAGTATTGTGACCATCGATTTACCTTATCTCTACAATTTTTTAATCTCTATATCATATCTCCCTAATTTTTCAAATCTAATTTTTCATCCCTCTGAAAAATTAGTTAGAGTCCGTTGATAGTTGTTGGTTGTTGGTTGTATAAAAAATAAAATTCACTTAATTCCTGTATATAGCAGAAAATAATGTAGGTATCTGGCATCTCGCCTAACTGCTTGAAAGTATTTTCACAATTGACTACTGACAACGGATGACTGACGACTGACATTGCCAAAAAATATATACATTACTTTTTTATCGTAATAATACTATTAAATATTCGATTCTTGACATTTATAAAAATTTGGGTAAATATAATTGACACTTCATAAGCTCTTTTCGGTCATAAAACGGTTTAAGCAATGGAAAAGGAAGAATATAAGAAAAAGTATTTAAACTTAAAAATACTTAAAAGTATCCAGGAATACTTAAAGTCAGATGATAATGACCACACTGCTGTATTCCCTATCAGGGTTCCTGATGAGTTGATTTACCAGACATTAAAATCGAAGGGAGCCAAAAATGCTGACACTATAATACACCATATATTTAAATTAGGTCTCAGCGTATGGAGTGAAAAACAATATAATACTGTTTTTGGCTCTCAGCAAAGCCTCGAAGAATTTATCGAACTAGTAAAAAAGCAGAATAAGGAAGATAAATAGATTATTATCTTTAATATTTAGTATATCTTTACTCCCACCTTTAATCCATATTTCTCCGAGTCAAAATCAAATTAAAATAATTAGATAAACTTTAGTCACTTCAAATTAAACTTCGGTATCTATTGAGATTTACCATGACTCTGGTTGCCCTTTCAGGTGTGGGGAAATTGACAAGAATGTTCGCTTTTTCAAACTGTTCTATTTGCTCATCCCATATTCCAGGTGGGGCTGAAAGGCAGGTGATAAGAGGTTTTTTCTGCTTCATATCTTTCAATAAAAACGACAGACTTTTAATAGAATCAACATTGGCAGAGGCAAACATCATAAACAGAAGTATACCTTCTACGTTTTCATCTTGCATAACCGCATGTAAAATGCCAACGAGTGCTTCTGAGTTATACCAAGCTGGGCCCATATCTACAGGATTTGTTCTTAAAGCCAGTGGGGGTAATATCTCGTTAATCCTCTTCTGTGTTTTCTCATTAAAAGAAACTATATCAAGATCACTCATCTGACATATATCAGCAGCAGCTATACCCGGACCAGCTTGAGATGAAAGTATAGCCACACGAGGCGCGTTTGGTATAGGGGATACATCCAAGGCCTTTGCTGTATCTAAAAGGTCTTCAACGCTATTCACCCCCAGTATGCCTGCCTGCCTAAATGCTCCTGCATAAATCTCCCCTCTTCCAGCTATAGATCCTGTATGTGAACGAGACGCCCTATCTCCTATGTCTCCTAATCCTGTTTTATAGGCAATAATAGGTTTTTTACCGCCATGGCTTTTGGCCGTATCTATCAGTTTTTTTGGATTATCAACACCCTCCATATAAATAGCTATCACATTCGTATCTGGATCCTGCATTAAAAAATCAACCATCTGGGCAAAATCTACATTAAGCCGGTTCCCAATTCCTACTATCTTACTAAAACCTATACCATCCCTTAGAGCCATAAAAGAGATGAGATGACACATTCCCCCGCTCTGGCTTACAAGACCAATACCACCTTTTTGTAACAAGGAAAACTCTGGTGTGAATGAGGCATTGAGGTGGCCATGTAAATTTATCATCCCAAAGGTATTAGGGCCGATAACTGGTACATTAGGTTTGTTCACAATCTTTGCAAGCTGTTCATGAAGATCTGCGCCTATTGGATCATCAATCTCCTTAAATCCTGCTGTAATAAGAACTATACCCTTAACACCCTTGGTTAAGCATTCTTCAAAGATAGCAGGAACCATCTTTGCTGGAAGCACTACTATGGCCAGATCTATCTCATAGGGAAGTTCCGCTATGGAGGAAAAAGTCTTCAGGCCCATAATCTCTTTTGAGCCAGGATTAATAGGTATAATCTTACCTGGGAAGCCTCCCTTAGTTAGGCTCTTCATTACATGAAATCCAAGTTTAGCTTCCTTTTCAGATGCACCTATAACTGCAACTGACTTTGGATTAAAGAGGATACTCATGCTGCTTTTTTTTATATACATACTTGTACCCGTACACAGGCTTAATGCCTGCCCGCCATCCGGCAGGCGGGCCTGCCTGCCGTCAGGTAGGGTTCATGGTTAGAGAAATCTGTACATACTATTAATAATCAAATAATTCAATACTGCTCTTCAAAAATCGGCGCTTTTTTTGTCACCCTCCCAAGGGCACCAGCAGAGACAAACTCAATCGCCGAAGAAACACCAAAACGATCAAATATATCCTTCGTGATCTTATTGCCCAAATTATCAAGGGCATCCTTACCAATATCTATTCCATGTTCAATCTTAAGTAAAAGAGGTGGTTCTATTTTTGGTGGTAAGGACTTGAGTACGATCCTCATGGCGCCGGTCACCATGGGGATATAAGATACAACTACATCCCTTATAGCAACCGGATAAATAGATTTTCCATTAATCAATAATCGATCACTGAATCGGCCAAGTATCCTGATCCTGTAACCGGAGCCAGGGTAATTGCAAGAACATAGGCCTGACTCTATCTGGATAATATCCCCTGAGGCATATTTAATGAGTGGTGTTCCCTCTCTTTTGAGGGAGGTAAGCACCCCTTCCCCAATAGCGCCTTCTTCTACAGGGATAGGTTGGCGTGTCTCCGGATCAACAAGATCAGCCGCCCAGATTGTTAGGTCAGGGGCAACCTCGTGTAATCCCTTGTATTCCTCCTGATTGCATGAACCGACATAGGCTTCCCCGTTTCCCATGAAAACCTCATTCCAGCGACCACCGTAAAGTTCTTCCATATGTTTCTTTACTGCTGGAATACCAACCCCTGGCTCCCCTGTAAGAAAAAGTTTCGAAATTCCAAGTTCTCTTACATCATGGCCAGTAGTTACCTGATACTCCTGGGCAAATGTCTCAGCGAATGATGGGGTAGCCATAAGGACGTTGGGCCTTGTCATGTTGGCAAATTCTATAATCCTTGAAGCTTCTGTTTCAGCACCTATCTCTACTGTAGCAATATTCATTTGAAAAAGAGGATTTTTAACAATTGATCCTGCCCAGCACCCACTTAAAGGAAAGCAAAAAAGCACCCTATCACCCTTTCTTAATCCAGCGAGATAAAAAAGCCTGGCTGTGCCTTCGTTCCAGCGAGCCATATCATTCGCAGTAAAGGAATAGGTAAAGGTGGGTAAACCTGTTGTTCCACCTGTTGTCTTAATTACCAAAATCTCTTCTGGAGGCACACAGAGATGCATTCCATATGGATGGCCAAATTTTTCCAAAGATTCATCACGACCTGCTCTCTCAGTTTCTTTATCCATAAACACAGGCAGCGAGCAAAAATCTTCCCATGTCGATATATCATCTGGTGTTGCCCCTATGTCTATGAATTTTATCTTATAAAATTCAGAATGTTCATAAACATAGTTCAACTGTTTTTTTAAGTTATTTAGGCGAAGGGCTTCAGCTTCATCTTTTGATAATGTCTCTATATCTTTATTCCAGACATCAACTTTATTTTTCATGCTCAAACCTCACAAATGACTAATGTTTTTTTCTCAATAGGGACAATGACCATGCGGTCAGCTCAAGGGTTGGATATATCATTATCTTCTTTTTGGATTCAAATTTTTTACTAATCTTTTGTGGATTCGGCCCATAAAGCCACGCTGCTACTGGCTTGTGAGGTATTTCTTCCATCACACTATTAAGATGTTCAGAGACTTCGAGAAAGGAAAACTCCGGTATCGTAGGTGCAATAGCTATACATATAACACCATCTACGTGTGGGTCATTCAATACTGCTTTTAATGCGACTGAATAAGCATTTCCGGTACCATACTTCATAACTGCTGGCCATATGTCCAGGGGGTTTCCGAGAGGCATCCAGTCAGGGGAAAGTTCAGCCACCATATGAATGGTTTCAGGGGAAAGGGAAGCAAGTTTAAGACCATATTTCTCCAACGCATCAGTGACCATAATACCTGCCGCCCCGCTATAGGTGATTACTGCAATATTATTTCCTTTCATGGTGGGAAGGTTAAGCAGGGTTTTAATCGCATATGTCATCTGTCCATCCTCTTCCAGAAATGTCACTCCTGCCCCCTTTAAAGCAGCCTTATATATCTGATAATCACCTGCCATGGTACCACTATGGGATATAGCTGCTTTGGCCCCAGTCTCGGTGCTACCAGTTTTCAGGATAATGATTGGCTTTTTTTTGACTATTCTTCTGGCCAGGGAAAAAAATTCCTTCCCCTTGTTTAAGCCTTCCATATGGATGGCAATGATCTTTATATCAGGATCTTCCCCTAAATAGGATAGTGCCTCACAAAAACCAATATCACAGGCATTACCAACGTCGATGCCCTTACCTATTGTTCCGCTAAATTCCAGTGCCCCCACAAAAAAGATACCCGATTGGCATATTAAACCAACAGGGGTCCTCTCTTTAGTTATAGGCATAAAAGAGGTAGTGAAATTATTGAAGTTATTAAGAACTCCAAGGGTATTAGGGCCAAGAACTCGAATCCCATCTCTTTTTGCAATCCCTGTTATTTCCCGCTGTATCCCTTTCCCTCGCCTATCTGCATCGGCAAATCCTTGATTTACTACAATTACTGCTTTAATCTTTGATGCAACACAATCCTTAAGAATGCTTACCGTATCTTCCCGGGGAGCACTTATAACTGCCAAATCTATCCTCTCCTTCACTGATCTTACGTTAGGGTAAGCCTTCTTTCCAAGGATCTCCCTGGCATTAGGATTAATAGGAAAGATCTTACCGGAAAAACCAAATTTGATCATATTTTCCATAACATTGAAGGATCCGGGACCGCTCTTTCGGCTGATCCCAATAAGGGCTACACTTTCAGGTTCCATAAATTTTTTCATTAAAAACCTCTCTTATGAATTAAGCCTTCAGCTATCAGCCGTCAGCTATCGGTAAAAACAACATTAATGAAGATCAGAATCACGCTTATTCCTATAATGCGTTAAGGAGAAAGCCAAGGCCTTCAATGCATCATCTGGTTCTGTAAATATGGGAAAATCTGTTATCTTTTTCATCTTAAACCACTCATATGAATCTGATATTAGGCACAGAGCAACCGGTTTTTCATAACGGATCGACAATTCCTTTGCAGAGAGTATAAGATTTTTAGTCGCTATCTCATCTATGCCAGGAAGGTAGGAATGTGAAAACAAGACTCCGTCAATCTCATTTTCCTGTAATGCTCGCTCCAGAACATCTCTGTAGAAATCAAGATCGAAAACATCCCCGAGATCAAGGGGATTGGTCATTCGTATCACCCCAGCCCTTGCACCTTGTCTCACGTAGCTAAGAAAACTTTTAGAAAATGGGATAATCCTAAAGCCATACTTTTGGACTGCATCCGCTGCCATTACTGCACTTCCGCCTGAACGGGAGATAATTGCTAGATTTGATCCCTTTATCAATGGGAGATTAAATATCTTAAAGGCGTTCATCAGCTCTTGAATAGTAAAAACCCTATGTATGCCAGCCTGGCTCAAGGCCGATGATGCAACCTCATCATCGCCGGCGAGGGCTGCGGTATGAAATCTGGCAATCTGATTGCTTGCCGTATTGGTGTTTGATTTTAAAACAATAACTGGTTTCTTGGTTGAATGTGCCAGATCCATTAAGCGTCGCCCGTTAGAGACACTCTCAAGGTACAGGCCTATAGTCTTTGTCCCTGGATCAGATATCAGGAATTCAAGGTAATCATTCTCGTTTAGATCGAGCTTATTCCCCATGCTGACGAGCTTTGTAAAGCCTATGTTTTCACAGGAAGAAAGCCGAACGCTGTAGTTTACCACCCCTCCACTCTGCGCCACAAATGATATGGGGCCAGATTTTATCCTTTTCTGATCGAGGGGTACAAAGGGGAGGACCAGACCATTTTCCAAATTGATAATGCTAATACAGTTTGGCCCTACTAACCGAATATGCTGCTTTCTTGCAATGGAAAGAATGTTGTTTTCCAGCTTTTTATTTTCATCAGCAAATTCACTGAATCCTCCCGACTCTATCACTGCGTAATGGATATCCTTTTGTCCACATAGCTCGAGTGCCTCAGGTATATAAGAAGCAGGTATCAAAAAAACAACCACATCAGGGCACGCATCGATCTCCTCAATCCTTGTGTAAATCTTTCGACCATTCAAATTACCACCCTGCTTACCTACAAGGTAGATAGGACCCTCGAAATGAAACCGTTCCAGATTTTCAACAATGTTTTTGCCTAAATTAGTGGGTGTGTTAGAGACGCCAACTACCATAATGCTTTCAGGATAAAATAATTTTTGCATTTTTCTTTACTCTCAAGCGTGACTAACTCGTAAAAAGTCTTTTTCGAGCTATTTTGGCCACTTTTGGAAAATTTCAGTCCCTATTCTGCGCCCATTTCTGATGATATCTTTGCGGCGACTTCCTTTACTACTTCGCCTAGATACTTCCTGTTTTCGAGTTCAAAGCTAAAAATTGGAGATGCTATTCCAATACAGCCTGCAAGGCCTCCATGGCAATCATAAATTGGAGCCACAACCCTTCTCACCCCTTCCCGTAATTCCTGGTCCTCAAATGCATAGCCATTTTTTACAACAATTGATAATTCAGCCTCAAGTCTATCCATGTCCGTTATGGTGTACTTGGTGACCATGGGTAGACCAATTTTCTGCAAGACATCCCTTCTCTTTTCTTTCTCCATATGGGCCAGATACATCTTGCCAGCTGCAAGGGTATGGAAGTAAGGATAGGCAGAGCCAATTCGAGAAAAAAGGCGAACTCCTTCATTTCCCTCTATCTGATCAATCAAGATAAGCTGGTCTCTGTCAAGGGTAGACAGCTCTATGGTCTTTCCAGTCTTCAAAGCCAACTCCTGCATAAATGGTAATGCTACAGACTTAAGCTTGAGCTTACTTTCAAGCCTGTTGCCGAGATATATAAGCTTCATTCCCAGCCGGTACAGGCCTCTGTCTCCTGTCTTGGTTATTAATCCTCTATCTATTAATATTTTCAGTATCCTGACCAATGATGGTTTTGGTATATTGAGAGAATTTAGAATTTTTGAAAAAGAGAGATCACTTTCATGCGATGCAATAAGGTCTATCACATCAAGGGCCCTTTCAAGGGCAGGAACATGGTATTTCTTTGTGGAATTCATTTAGTATCATAGTAGCTGTTAACGGTTTTTTTCGTCAACATAAAGAGATTAATGGAGTATTGGAGTGATGGAGAATTGGAGCCGTTCGATTTTTGTTCTTTGATTTTCAATCGACAATTGTCAATAGCCAATTCAAAATCTGATTGATATGCCAATTCATATTTGTTCGCATATTCCATTACTGCAACACTCCATTACTCCAGTATTCCATGAAATATTTAGTATCATATATGATAACTAATATTTATTATATGAGACTATTTTAAGAAGAAAAAAATATCAAGAAAAAAATTTGTCTTATTTGACAATAATCTTTTTTAAGATATAATTTACAATAACATTAAATATGAAATTTAATAGACCTATTGGACATGAATAACGCTGACCATCGCCCCTGGGGATTTTATACGGTCCTTTCGGATGAGCCTGATCATAAGGTAAAAAGAATCGTTGTATATCCTGGCAAGAGATTGAGTCTTCAGAGGCACAGGCACAGGTCCGAGCACTGGCATATGGTCAACGGAAAGGCTCTTGTTACCCTTAATGATAAACAGATCCCCCTCAAAAAGGGGATGTCTATTGATATTCCTGCTGGTGCAGCCCATAGGATCAAAAACACGGGATTAGAAGAGCTTGTCTTTATTGAAATACAACAAGGAGACTACTTTGGAGAAGATGATATTGAGCGGCTTGAAGATGATTTTGGGAGAGTAGGCGTAAAAGACACTTAAGGATAAGCAAAAAGATCCATAAACTCAAATTTAGATACATCAAATAACCCCTTATCGCTCAGCTTGATCTCTGGAATAACCAGTAATGCCATAAATGAAAGGGTCATAAAAGGTGCCCTTAATTGTGAACCCAACTCTTTTGCGAACCTGTCCAGCTCTATATATTTTTTAGATACCTCGATATAATTCAAATCACTCATAATTCCAGCTACCGGTAAGGGCAAAACTTTTTCCGTATCCCCACACACAGCACTAAGCCCTCCCTTATTTTTAATGATTATATTTACTGACCTACAGATATCCATATCATCTACACCAACTGAGATTATATTGTGGGAGTCATGGGCAATACTTGATCCTATTGCCCCTTTTTTAAGCCCGAAATTTTTTACAAAGCCTATTGATGGAGCTGAATCCTTATATCTGTTGATAACAACTATTTTAAGTATGTCTCTTTCAGGATCTGAAACAATGTAATCATTAACCACTTTTGCTTCATCTAAAATCTGATTAGTGATTAGCTCTCCATTATGTGCCTCGATTATATGTATTTTTCGATTTTGATCTTTGATAGCAACATCATGAACCCGCTTCTCTTTTGTATTAAAATTATTAACTATCCTTTTACTTGACTCCTCTATTAATGTCTCTCCATCTTTCGCAACAAGCCCTCCATTAATAAATGTTTTTAAAATGGTAAGGTCTTTAAGGTTATCAATTACTAAAAAATCTGCAGGATCGCCAACCTGTAGTAATCCCACATCAAGACCATAATGAATGGCTTTTTTTACCATTTTATTAATATGCCCTACCATTAAATCTTCCGGATGTTTATCATCACTGCAAAACATGCACTTGTTTGCATGTTTTTTTGCTATTGGGATTAACGCATCAAAATTCTTAGCAGCAGAACCCTCCCTTATCTGAATCTTCATGCCGAATCTGATTTTCTCAAGTGCTTCAGATTTTAAAAAACACTCATGATCCGTTGATATCCCAGAGGATATGTATTTTTCTAATTCTTTCCCCCTTAGACCAGGGGCATGGCCATCGATCACCTTTTTATACAATTTGGCCAAATCGATTTTTGCCATAACTTCCGGATCATTACCCAAAACCCCCGGAAAGTTCATCATCTCGCTGAGACACTTGACTTTATCCATCTTTAGAAGTGCTTGAACCTGATCAGCATCTATCCTTGCTCCAGAAGTTTCAAAAGAAGTAGCCGGTACACAAGAGGAAGCTCCCCAGAAAAACTTAAATGGAACAGATGCACCATCCGCAATCATATACCTTACCCCATCCAAACCTACTATATTGGCAATCTCATGTGGGTCACAAACAGAGCCCACTGTTCCATGAATTACAGCCACCCTTGCAAACTCTGTTGGGGTTAGCATGCTACTTTCAATATGAACATGGGAGTCAATAAATCCAGGTATGAGATAAGTTGAATAGTACTTATTCTCCGCGATAATCCTTGATATTCTCCCGCCCGAAATTTCAAGGGTCCCTGGATAGACCTTTCTTTCTACAACATCCACAATATTCCCAGATATTCGGCTAATAGTCTCCATCATTCTTGTCTCCACAATGATTTATTCATATGTAAAAGGTAAAAATTATTTTAAATGAATGCTGCTAATCGTCAAAGAAAACAAAATATGCGCTATTGTTCCTTGATCACAAATAAGAGTATTTTCAATATAGAGTCATCGCCCCACCTTGTTTTTTGTTTTTTGAACAAAACAAAAATATCTACTGGAAATTGAGAATAATTTATCATATAATTAGTTTTAAAAATATTTACTACATAGAAAAGGAGAATGGCCCATGAACGAAGAAAAAACAGAAGAAAAATCTGAAACTATTGAAACAAAGGCCAATGCTGACGCATTAACAAAGGCTGATCCAGTTAAACGAATAATAGCATTTATCATCGATGCTGTAGCTTGTATGATAGTAGGGTTTATCCCCCTTGTAGGGGGCATTATCGGTGCCCTTTATATGCTCCTACGAGATGCCTTACCTATCGAAGCCCTTGAGTATCAAAGCATCGGGAAAAAATTACTGAAAT
>Ga0209986_10004792_pt1 | contig 11383 bp, 12 predicted proteins | sample BlataG_FD_183168 | JGI IMG/M metagenome (GOLD analysis project Ga0209986, IMG submission 183168) | Deep subsurface microbial communities from Black Sea to uncover new lineages of life (NeLLi) - Black_00105 metaG (SPAdes) (version 2) | ecosystem: Environmental > Aquatic > Marine > Oceanic >...
AAAGCATCAAACATTTGTGCTTTACAGTCCAGGCGAGCTTTTGAATAATGGGGTTCCTCCCTTCAGAAGACAATTGTACTATAATGCAACAACAAGGAAGGATTTAACACGGGTAGAACAAAAAGCTAATTTGCATCATCAGATAACAAATCTTCTCGTTCCACCAATCTATTTAACTCCAAACCACTTGATATCCTCCAGCCAAAGCATCTGTGTAACTTTATCCAGAAGGCAAACACAACGCTAAGATGCATTGTAATAGGAAGCCTCGACATTAAGTCTGTGGGAACAAGTTCCCTCTAGGGGTAACAGCTCGTCGGGCTCATAACCCGAAGGTCGTTGGTTCAAATCCAACCCCCGCTACCAACTTTGGTAATAACATTACCCCAGAACCAGCTAGTACTTAGCTAATCACCCTGCTTGTTCCAGAAGCGATTTTCCGCTTGTTATCCCATCCAGCTTCGCACAGTAGGCCTTAAACAGCGATTTCTGACTTCATAAACACATAACAGGAGCCCTGTATTTTAGCTAGGGTCCTATTCCGTGAATTCAACCACTAGTTTCTTAACGTCCCACAGGGGCTCTATCCTCTCCGTTATATCTTCCTTTATGGCGTGAGCAAACTGGTGATCTTGAGGTATATCAACAAGCACCCTGACTGTTCCATCCTTTATCTCAACATCTTTGACCAAGTTTGTACGCACCACGTTTATTCCGGTCAGAGGGTTTATGACCTTCTTGAGGCGCTGACGAACCACCTCTACAGTGGTCGGCTTTTGTTCCTTGACCAGACCGTGACGCTCTTCATAATTTTGTATGGCCGAGCGTAAGCCTTCCACAGCGAGCACCGAGCAGTGGACTTTGATTTTTGGAAGTCCCCCCAGAGCTTCTGAAGCTTCTTTCCAGGTAATGTTCTTTGCTTCATCCAACGTCTTTCCCTTGGCCAGTTCCGTAATTATGGAGCCGGTAGCTATGTTGGAAGCACAGCCGTAAGATTCAAACTTGATGTCTGCGATGGTATTCGTCTTTGGGTCAACTTTTATGTAGACAGCAACCATGTCCCCGCAGGCTGGGCTGCCTTCTGTTGCTTTGCCATCAGGGTTCTCAATCTTACCCACGTTGCGGGGGTGTCGAAAGTGTTCCAGCACAGTTTCGCTATAGGGAAATTTCATCTCTAACTCTCCTCCTTTTCCTTATTCTTGCCCAGGGGGCTGATACTTCTCAGCTCCTGAACTATCTCAGCCGATGCCTGGAGCACGGCGTCCACGTCTTCCATAGTGTTGTAACGCCCAAAGGTAAAGCGTATCGACCCGTGTGCCCTTTCGTGGTCACCGCCTATCCCAAAGATAACGTGGCTGCCCTCCAGAGAGCGGCTGAAACAGGCAGAGCCAGTGCTCACGGCAAAGCCACGCATATCAAGATGCAGGGTGATGGATTCACCCTCCACAAAGTGGAAGGTAATATTGGCATTCTGTGGGAGTCTCCTCCAGCGATGCCCATTCAGGGTACTGTTGGGTATCTCGGCAAGTATACGGTCAATGAGGCGATCACGCATTTCCTGCAGTCGCTTGGTTTCTTCAGGGGTGACCAGTTCTACCGCTTTGGCGAATCCTACTGCACCGGCTATGTTTTCCAGCCCGGCCCGAAGGTTGAATTCCTGAAATCCACCGTCTACCCACTTAGCTATCTGTGTTCCTTGACGGATGTACAGGCCTCCTATGCCCTTTGGACCATGAATGGTGTGGGCAGATACAGTCGCCAAATCCACAGGTATCCTCTTCACATCGAGGGGTACCCAGGGGAAGGTATGCGTGGCATCGGTATGAAAAAGCACCCCCTTCTCACGACAGATACGACCGATACCTTCGATATCCTGGATGGTGCCTATTTCCTGGTTGGCATGCTGGATGGAAACCAGAATGGTCTCGTTTGTCATGGAATCTCTGAGCTTGTCAAGGTCCACAAAGCCATCGCCATCGACATCCAGATAGGTCACCTGGAAGCCCTGTTTCTCCAGAGCTTGTGAGCTGTGAAGTACAGGGAAATCCTCGATTTTCGACACAATCATGTGTTTGCCTTTCTTCTTACCAAGGGCCAGTGCTACGCCTTTGAGGGCGATGTTAGACGATTCGGTGCTTCCCGAGGTGAAAATGAGCTCTTCAGGGCTAGCACCTAAAGCATTAGCAAGAGCCTCTCTGGCCCCGTCCAGTACTTCTCGGGCTTCTATCCCCTGAGAATAGCCAAACTCCGAGGTGGCAACCGCGTATGTATCGAAGAAATACGGCCTCATCGCCTCCAGCACCCGCTCATCCAAACGGGTGGCTGCAGCGTTGTCCAGGTAAACAACTCTATCTAACATTTCCTCCTCCCATCATATGAACAGAGTTATGGTTGACTCCCTGGCCTCATTTACGTAGGTGCCGACTGCACAGTAATCCGATATCAAATCATCACGAAGGTCTTCTTTCTTTATTCCCATTATCTCCATTGTCATGTCACAGGCGAGGATCTTGCCGCCAAGCTCCTTGAAGTCCTGCAGGAGCCTTTCCAGAGAGGCCGCTCCTGCTTTTTTCATCCTCCATTTCACCATCCATTTGCCGAGGCCAAGCATGTTCATCTTTGATAGAGGCCCCTTTTCCAGCCCGCCTTTCTTGAGACGCTGGAGGCCCCAGAAGGTGAAGAAAAGTGATGCTTCCATCCCCATTGCAAGTGCCCCATTGGCCACAATAAGGGCGCTATACACCTTATCCATATCGCCGCTATGAACTATTATGGTAGCTTTACCAGCCATAGTTATTTCCTCCTGCTACCTGCGTATTCTTATTCTCCACACCCCGCTTTCCTCTTGCACATCAATGAGTTCCAGTCCCAAAGCCTTGACGGCCATCGGTATCTCTTTCTTGGAAGCAGGATGGGTGCCGATAACCTCCACAACATCGCCTTCTTTTGCTTTCCTCAAAGCCTTGCGGGTTTCAACTAAAGGAACGGGGCAAGTTTCACTTGTGCAATCCACCTTTATCTCAGCCATTTCGCATCACCTCCCTACAAGCTTACAGGTAGTGGTGTAATTATGAAGGATTGTGAAGAATCGTTCCACCTCCGTCGTTTTACTCAGTTTTGGTGACGTCTCTATCCCCACCACTTCTTGCATGGTCAGGTTCGTTGGGCACTTCGTATCTCAGTGCTCCAGAGGGGCAAGCGTCAATAACGCGCTTCATATCTTCAACGGCCGCAGCATTTGTGTCTACCCAGGGGCGTTTGTGTATATCGAAGACCTGTGGAAGGCCTTCAGTACAAATACCGGAATGCATGCATTTGTCGGGATCCCAAATTACCCTTATTCTTTTATTTTCGTATATTCGCTCCATTCTTGTCCTCCTGCACCAACCTCAACGTGTCACTGGACCATTCTGGTATCCTTCGTTTATCGTCCGATCCGCCAGCCACATTCCTGTCACGCACCGGGATTTCGTCGAGCTAGTCTACTCTACGAGCTTGAACATTTTCTTGGGCGCTCCGCAAACGGGACATTTTTCAGGGGCTTCCCCCTCAACCGTGTTGCCACAATACTGGCAGACGTAAATTGGTTTTTCCTCAATGGCCTCACCCTTCTCAATCTTGCTCAGGGCAGTCTCAAACAAACCATGATGAATCTGCTCCACCTTATTTGCCAGGGCAAAGCTGTCTCTGGCTTTGTCTTCACCTTCGACCTCAGCCTGCTTTATGAATGCGGGATACATTTCAGTAAACTCGTACTCCTCACCACCCTTCGCAGCTAGCAGATTTTCTTTGGTTGACTTTATCCCTTGCATAACCTTCAGGTGATTTTTGGCGTGCACCGTCTCGGCATCGGCTGCAGCACGAAACAACTTTGGTATCTGTTTGTACCCTTCCTGTTCCGCCTTTTCAGCAAAGAATAGATACTTACGGTTAGCCTGGCTTTCTCCAGCAAAAGCAGACTGCAAATTATCTTTGGTATTGCGCATACTACACCTCCTCCTGGTCTATTTAAACTAATTGTAACTCAGGAGATAGTTTTATGTATGTGACTCATGTCTTACGTGAGTGACGAGAAAAGTACTCTAATCGCTCTGAAAAGTCAACAACGGCCTGCAAAATATTGGATAGGTGCTCAGTTGGTGGATAGCCTGTTAAAATAGGCTAGTAGGAGCGTATTGAATCTCAGAGCTAAAGCTATACTTCTCTGATATAATACACCGCTTTACCATATATGCGTCATTGGCTGGCCGTTGGTATAATTATGTTAACTCGCCTGGAAGGGTAAGTAATGGAGAATTTACCTCTTTTTGATCTACCTGAGGGAGATGATCTGCCTCGCAGCATGCCTCTGGCGGCAAGGGTGCGCCCCCATACTTTTGCTGAGTTTGTGGGGCAGGAGCATCTAGTCGCTGACAGGCGCGTGCTCCGCAAATGTATCGAATCAGACCAGTTGCCCTCCATAATTTTGTGGGGGCCGCCGGGCAGTGGCAAAACGACTCTGGCTCAGATTATTGCCAGTGTCACCAAGGCTTACTTCAGTCCTCTTAGTGCGGTAAGTGCTGGGGTAGCTGATTTACGACATGTTATTGGTGAGGCCAGGAAGCGGTTAAAGGTATCGGGGCAGAGGACAATTCTTTTTGTTGACGAGATTCACCGCTTTAATAAGGCTCAGCAGGATGCTGTACTGCCTTTCGTGGAAAACGGCACGGTAACTTTAATCGGGGCCACCACAGAAAATCCCTCTTTCGAGGTTATTGCGCCGCTCCTTTCTCGATGCCGTACCTTCCGGCTAAATCTGCTGAGTGACCAGGAAATCAAGCTCATCGTGGAGCGAGCTATTAGGGACGAGGAAAGGGGATTGGCGGAGTACAAGGTTGATATAGCCGAGGACGCTCTGCAACACCTGGTGGCTATGTCCAATGGAGATGCTCGGGTAGCGCTGAATGCCCTGGAGATGGCGACATTTGCCACTTTGCCTGACAGCGATGGGCGGCGCTTGCTAAGCCTGCCCTCTGTTGAGGAGGCGCTGCAGCACCGTGCTTTACTGTATGACAAAAGTGGCGACCAGCACTATGACCTGATTTCGGCCCTCCACAAGTCCTTGCGTGGCTCTGATCCAGACGCTGCTTTGTATTGGTTGGGGCGTATGCTCGAAGCTGGCGAGGATCCTCTCTACATCGCCCGCCGGCTCATGCGCTTTGCCTCTGAGGATGTGGGCATGGCTGACCCACAAGCCTTAACTATAGCGGTAACTGCCCAGCAAGCAGTGCACTTTGTGGGTCTGCCTGAAGGCAATCTAGCTTTAGCTGAAGCCGTGGTCTATCTGGCAACTGCTCCCAAAAGCAACTCGTTGTACCAGGCTTATTCTCGGGTTCAGGAAGATATACAGCATGGCCGAAACGAGCCAGTGCCGCTGCATTTACGTAACCCGGTAACTGGCTTGATGCGCCAGATGGAACATGGCAAGGGCTATAAATATGCCCACGATTATCCTGGCCATTTTGTCAAGCAGCAAAACCTGCCCTCATCCCTTCAGGGGAAGCGTTACTACCTTCCCGGCGACCAGGGTTATGAAAAGGAGATCGCCGCCAGGCTCAAGAAGTGGTGGGGGACTCCGGCCGAGGAGTCTTGAATTCATTGGTTGCGGCGACAATCTGTTCCAGATTGAATGTCTCGCCCAGCCTGGCGATGAGTGAAGTGACTGCAGCACTGGGACTGGAGCTTACTTTCTCGGTATCAACTGAACGACCCTGCTATCCCCATTAACGAGTGACAGCTTAGCATTGACACAGCCGATATCTACGCCTAGAAAATACCTCATTTGCCCGGGGCTCAATTGTAGCAAGAAATGGGCGTTCTCAAAAGGCCGCGTGCCTCCTTCTGTCATTGCGAGGAGCGTAGGCGACGAAGCAATCTCGTGTGGTTAGGAACGCAATACTAATCAGACCTACTACAAATCAGGTTATTGTGTCCCCAGAATACACTTCGGTTGACTGGGCGTGGAACGTGTGCAACAATCTGCTTACCATGTGGGTCACTTCACTTAGTATAGAGAACTTCCGGTGCTTTGGAGAGCTGTCGCTAGCTTTTAGGGAAGGTTTAAATATTTTAGTAGGCGAGAATAATGTGGGCAAGAGTACCATGTTTGTTGCCCTATCGAAGTTATTACAATCTACTCAACAGAATCCTAGCGATATCTTTACTGGGCTTGACCTAAGGTATGGGGAATTAAAGGGAGGATTTGGTCCATCGCTCGAGTGCACATTGTCGCTAAATCAACGAGAACAACAGCAGCTTGTGGAGCATCTGTTCCAGCAGAAATTATCCTCAGCCGATAGGGCTGACGCATACCGGCTACTTGCGCCTAGTACGGAAGCTCCAAAAGTAGTCTTTGAGTGGCGAGAAGCCTTGACACACACTTACATTAAGCTGGGGCCAATGTTCATACTAAACAATTGGGTCAGCAACCAAGTTCGCCATGGAGGCTCATCCTCTAAATTGAGTGAACTTCTTCGACAACTTAAAGAACATGGGAATAAGCGTATGCTGGAAGAGGAACTCGAGCGGAGTGAGCTTTGGGACTCAGCTGGTGTCCTGCACCGTGTTGGACGCCTTCTTTCTTCGCATTTCAAAACATTCGCCGAATTCCGAGCTCGCCCATCGTCTTCTGGCAGAAGCGCGGCATTGGAGTCCTTGCAAGGGGGTGAAACCGCAAACGTACTCCTTAACTTAAAGAACAATCATGAACCCCAGCAACGCCGCAGGTATGCAACTATCTGCTCTGAGTTTTCTAATTTCTTTCCACCCTTAAGCATCGAAGCTGTGGAAAAGGAGCCAGGTGGTAAAACTGCAGATATCCAGTTTACCGAAGCGGGCCGAGACTATCCAATCTCATTAGATAACGTCGGTGCGGGTGTTGCTGAACTGCTCACACTCTTGGCCAATCTCGTAGCACGTGAAGGCTATGTCTTTATTATCGAGGAACCAGAATTGCACCTGCATCCTCAGGCAAAACGGCGGCTTCAGGCGTTGATCAAGAACTCAGCGAAAAGTAATCAAGTCTTCGTTATTACCCATGACACAATTTTTGTGGATCCCGATAACCTCAGTGCGCTGACTCGATTTTCGATTACATATTGGGGCACCCACGCAACTTTTATGCCTGATAGCCTGCCCGAAAAAGTTCGGTTTCAGTTGAAGACGGCAATGAAAGACCCTACCAAGCGTGAGGTAGTTTTTGCGCGCGTTGTTTTATTAGTAGAAGATGAATCACAGCAAAAGTTTATCCTTGGATGTGCAAATGTCTTACCCTATGATCTAGATAGCAACGGCATAAGTGTAATATCTGTTGATGGAGCAGATGGCTTTGAACCCTACATTAAACTTATGGAGGCGCTTGAGATTCCATACCTCTGTCTCCGCGATCAAGCATGGAAATCGAGCGCCAAGAAACCAGCGAGAGTTTTTCGGTTCCTTGGGTACGAATTGGAGGAGTTTCTAGAGCAGGCCGACCTTGGTTCGCTGATCAAGCAGGCCAAACGCGAGGTTGGTACTAGTAAACCTCGTGTAGCTGGGTACGTCGGAGAGCATCTTACAACAGACCACGTTCCTCCCTTGTTTTGTGAGTTAATCCGCGATGCCGTGAAACTATCCGAAGAACTGCAGGCTACTGGCAAGAAGAAACAGAATTTAAAGTAGGAACGCTCAGGGTTGTCCCGCTAAAACTTAGAGGAAAGCAAAGGTTGCTCTAAAAGTTCTGCCAGTTGAACAATTTGGGCTACCAAGGAATTTGGGAGGCGGCTAAAGTTGGCCTGCCTTTTTTTGATTGATAACATGTAATTGCCGTTAGTGATTCTGTCATTCGTGCTCTGTCTAAAAGGTGATGCGCGGCCGAAAAGAGGAGCACTAGACACAGCATCACAAATTTTATTTATGGAGCTTTACATGTACATACAACTTAATAACTTATACTATAATGTACACCGATAGTGGAACAATTTGAGTCGCTGAAAGCTCTAGTTGACGAAATCACCAACTCCCCCGAACAAGCTGTAGTTGAGGAGATTGAGTCAATTCGGTGGAGTTTTCGAATGTTTCAAGGAAACTTATCCGACCTCGTCAGACCACTCAAATCGCTTGAGGAATCGCCGCAGGCAATCAAGCTATGGCTGGTAGACCACGAACAGGATCTCTATCGCCTTTTCGAGGAAATCGGTCGCCTCCTTCACAACTTTCTTGCCTCTGCAATGAGTTTAGTTGATCACACTAGAGGACATATTGAGAGACTCTATTCTGGAGATGAATTTTCTTGGTTCGTCGAAGATTACAAGGCTGAGGTTACAAAACGGTTCTTAAATAGTGCAAACCATCAACTAGCACAAGGGCTTCGCAATTATACCCAACACAAGAGTCTTCCTTTCGTGGGGAGTGTATTGCATTGGAACAGAGACAAAGGAGAGAAACGTGCCTTCATTGTTTCTTCAGGGTGTCTTCTTGAGTGGGATGGGTGGAAGCCTTTAGCTCGAGCCAAAATTGAAGGGATGAAGCACGGCGTCCCGATAAGGCAATTCGCCGAGGAGTATCATGCTGAAGTTCGGTCATTTGCCCAATGGTTATGGACTAAACAAATGGAGATACATAAACAAGACATCGATAGGCTAAACGAGATGAAAGAACAAGCTAGGTCTGCTTTTGAACAAGCTGGCCTAGGAGATATGCTAAACCAGAACCGAGATCAAGAAGGAGTGTGATGAGTATAAGATCCATAGTAAGACGTATTGGTGGATCTAGAGGTAGCTATGGGTTAGCATTGGGAATTCTATTGTTTTTCCTCGCGTGTGTATTATGGGGATATCAATCTACGGAACTTCTCATATTTGGCTATGAATTGTCTGGAACATGGTTAATCTAGTGGTACAGAGTGTTTGGTGCAATCGCCCTGATAGTATCTATCGTGCTAATGGGCGCAGTATTTATTGAACGACTGGAAAATCTATTTAGAAACTTCTTAGAAGCACGGCCAAAATCTAGATGGCAAGCTCTTTGCCAGGTTCTATATTGGGTTGCGTTTACTCTGACCTACATAACTGGTTGGCTAAATAGTCTTTCAAGGATTGCTAGGGAAGGACATTTATATGAAGTAATGCTTACGATGGGATTTGTCTGGTTTGTGATTATTATGTTTGTATATTTATGCATTGCTTTTCACGGACGCCCGGGTAAACCCAGATAAGACACAAGCGGCCTCAATATGAAACAGATATTACTCACTTGGAATTCCAAGAACGCAATACTAATCAGACCTGCTACAAAATAGGTATTATGTCCCCAGAATACTTTTTCAGTTGCCTCGCTTTTGGCGTAAGCTTAATCTCAATTGAATTAAGCTTACGAACATCCAAATAATGCCGATAGAATATAGTGCGCTAAAAAATGCTATGTTCCCGTGTGTTAACCTCGTTAAACTGAAGGCAAGACCAACTGTAAATAGTGTTATCATGATATACCAGTCGAAGAACTTGGGAAAGCTTTTAATGACAGGATTTTTTTGTCTTTCAATAAAACTATTTATCGTATTCCTTGGTTTCTCCCAGAGTCCGAATGCCATAAATACCAAGGATAAAAGTACAAGTATTAGTCCAGCAACACTATAAGCGGATATCCACCCTCGAATTCCAAATAATATCAAACCAAAGGAATAGAGAGCTATCCCCATTCGTAAATAATCTATACGGCCTAAAATGTGCGATGTGCTACTACCTTCTACAGGACTAGAGTCTTTTTCCCTCAATACTTCTAGTTTTGGGTTCCTAAACTCAATATGGGAAATCGAATCTGCATTGATAAGTAGCCCATCCACTGACCTGCTAGATTTGACCCAGTGCTTCTTTTCCTTGTCATAATAATGCATTTTGCTAAGATATAACTCGGCAGTTTCTTTATCTCTAGTTTGTGAAAAATATGTTGGCCAACCAGCTACGATGTTTCCGTCTTTAAGATAAACAGTAACATAGTCAGCTTTATGAAATAATCTATACCAAGTATCCTCGGATGCATATAAATCTAGGCCCACCCTATTTAACAGTTTGGCTATACTTTCATTTCTATAAATCCTTATTAATAGGAACCCTAAAGCAATTGCAATAACGTATATGGCGATACCAAGTCCTAGTGGCAGCATTCGAGGCTCACCAAGTATTTCCATGTATCCGGGAAATGAGGTGATATCCCATGAAGCGTTAAATATATTTACAGCAGCGAATTTAAAAAGATAAGTAAGATAATAGGCTAAAGTGAAAGTTAGTATGCTAAGAATAAGGCTAATAAATAGATGTTGAAGTTGGTTTATTTTACGAACTACGGTTCCCCAGCAGAATATAAACCAACTCAAAAATCCTGGCAGCAGTAGAAATACTACTAAGGGCAGCGATTCCAAGCCCAATTCAGTTTATACGCTCCATTAATCTTCTTCGCTATCTTCCTCGTCGGAATGTGGCATAGGAGGGGGAGGGTTATCATCCTTATCGGGCGGTTTATGATATTCAGCTGCTTTAAATATCTTAAGCGGTTTTTCTTCTTCTTGGGCATCTTTCTCTTCCGGTTTTTCAGCCATCAGTTTCCTCCTTCAGGTGTTCTTTATTTTATATTGTTATTATACTACACTGCAAAAGCTGAATTGTTACCCGAACATAGGCTCACCAGAAGTATTTCAAATTGAACCTTCCCTTATTAGATTCACCCTTGGGGAACGTCACAATAATGGACTCATGGAATTTCAGGTTGTTGCCCCCAATCTACAACGTATTCTAGTAGCTTTAAGGAAGCTGTCAGCGTATAAGAGAGAAGGACTTTTTGAGTTGAAGGGCTTATTGCTGCCCGAGCACTGATTCCACTTTTGGGCAAAGCGTAGACTCGGAAACCGCGCCGGTGCTTTCTTCGATCACCTGACCATCATTGAAGAACAATATCTGTGGTATGCTCATAATTTGGTGAATGCCAGGGACACAATACTAGTTAGGCCTACTACAAATCAGGTATCATCTCTCAAATGCCATTGAATATCCTGCCACCTAGATTGCCACGCCTTCGGCTCGCAATGACAGAGGGAAAAGGGGCTCGCAATGACACCCAACCATATTATTGCGACACGTGTCCATCTGCATCTAACACCCTCACCTTAATCCTCTCCCGTCAAGGTAGAGGAGATTTAACTCGGGTATTATGTCCCCAGAATTGAAAGCTCTCATTGATTGATCCGAGGCTCCAGAAGCTCGAAGCCACTCCGCTCGTCCTTGATACGCGCCATGTCCGCGCCGAGGATTTCATAGAGGATAACCTCCCCTACAAGCCATGTCGTGACGCCATACCGCAGGCATCCAGTCAT